>Ga0325401_1001285_pt1 | contig 20975 bp, 17 predicted proteins | sample PopdelMetagenome_FD_205666 | JGI IMG/M metagenome (GOLD analysis project Ga0325401, IMG submission 205666) | Populus deltoides microbial communities from Bellville, Georgia, United States - Xylem-PdKOR-R2 | ecosystem: Host-associated > Plants > Phyllosphere > Stem > Wood/Secondary xylem | place... | reverse complement strand
AGAACTAGGCATTTTTTACCCTCTATCGAAAAAAGTTCTTTATCCTTGGTGTTAAGGCATGAGATTCCATCACTGTTCCTTGTCATTTATTTTGTTTTCAATTCATCATTTTTGTGCTTAAGTTTCTTAATTTTTCTGTCTTAGTTGTGAGGTGGCAAAAGATGTAAACTGTGACCAGCGACAGAAGGAAGCTAGTCATGTTTCTTTTTCCGAATATCATTTGGATGACAAGGATGACTTGGCCCAGTCAAGTCTGCCTCCAGCTGATAGAGTAGAATGTCCTGCACAAATATTTACTCCTAATGCCTCAGTCCACGTGTCTACTTCAGAAAGTGTTAATTTTATTCAAAACAGTGGGTCTTCTAGTCCTAATTCCCTTTCACACCCAAAGAAAATTGTGAGCACTTCGGTTTCTGATGAAGATAAAATTGAGTCAGCAGTGCCTCAAAGACCAAAATCAGTTGGGAAATGGAATAATTGTGCAGAAGCACACGCTGCTTTGTCATCCTTTGAAGCAATACTTGGATCATTAACAAGGACGAAGGAGAGCATTAGTCGAGCAACACGCATGGCTATTGACTGTGCAAAGTTTGGTGTATCTGCTAAGGTATGATGATGATGCTTAGCCATGTGATTTAGATTTTTTGTTGTTAGCTCATTCTGTTAAGAGATTATGATATGCCAGCTAAATAAAATAAATTTTAGTTTGGCTAACATACATGTAGATTTGAGATTTCTTAAAAAGTGAAGGGGGGGGGGGTTGTCGATGCCTGATTTACCTTTTTCATTGATTCTTCCAAGAATAAGTCTGTAGATCAGGTGCGGATTTTCCACAGCAGTATGTCTATGCAAACATTTCTGAAGTCAATATGCATGAAATATACTGACACTTGAGTTTTTTTTAACAGGCATTTAGTTAGCATTAACGATAATTTTACTCATTTTCTACACTTGCATTGAGCAAAGTTCATGTTAGAATCTGAATGTTCACTCATTTTCATTGGAGATGAGGCTCCATGAAGTTTATTTGTATCTTTTTGCACGACAATTTAGTTGAAATGGAAGTTTAAACGTGTGATCCAGTTTTCTGATGATCTTTTGATATAATACTACTCAAAAACTTAGGTGGTGGAGATTCTTGCTCGTAGTTTGGAAAGTGAGTCAAATTTACATAAAAGGGTGGATTTATTCTTTCTTGTGGATTCCATTGCCCAGTGCTCTCGAGGTTTAAAAGGTGAAGTGCTTGTTATTTTTAAGTTGTATGTCTTTGTGGTATATGTGATATTGATCTCCAGTTCCATTTTCAGGTGATGTTGGTGGTATATATCCATCGGCTATTCAAACTGTACTGCCACGCCTACTTTCAGCTGCTGCTCCTCCTGGAAGTTTTGCACAAGAAAATCGGAGACAGTGTTTGAAGGCAAGCCTTGGAAACTTCTAGTGCATTTTGTCCTTGATTTTTTTTCCCATTCATGTGTTACCCTTTGATATTTATTTTATAGGTTTTGAGGCTTTGGCTGGAAAGACGGATTCTTTCTGAATCCGTTATTCGCCATCACATTTGGGAACTTGATATACTTGGTGGTTCATCTTCTGCTGGCCTATATTCTCGTCGCTCAGCAAGAACAGAAAGAGCTTTAGATGATCCTGTTAGAGACATGGAGGGTATGCTTGTGGATGAATACGGAAGGTTTGAGTCCTGCTAATATATCTTTTGCTTGTAGAGTAGTTCCCAAAATCTGTACACCTGTTTTATATTGAGATGGTTCTTGTTGCCTCAGCAATTCAAGTTTCCAGCTTCCGGGATTTTGTATGCCCCGCATGCTTAAGGATGAAGATGACGGAAGTGATTCTGATGGAGGGTTTGAGGCTGTCACCCCAGAACATTATGCTGAAGCTCCTGAATATCAAGAGTCTACTCCTGCAGTAGAGAAGCATACACATATCTTGGAAGATGTCGATGGTGAGCTTGAAATGGAGGATGTGGCCCCCTCTTGTGAGGCTGAAATGAGTTCAACCAGTGGCATTGGTGGAGGTGATGCTGCATGTAATTCACACAATCAACTTGAACAGTGCTTACCACAGCCCTTCGCCCCTCCTCTACCACAGGATGTGCCGCCGTCATCACCACCATTGCCGTCATCACCACCACCACCACCACCGCCTCCCCCACCTCCTCCTGCCGCACCCTGTTCATCTGCAATGCCTGATTCTTACACTAGTGGTGTTGATTCAAATATTTATACAAATTCACATGTATGTGCCCATAGTTGATCGCATTTTCTCACATATTTGTTCAACTGTCAGTATTAATATATAGAAGGTGGAATGTATTAGGCTCTGCTTTCATTTCTGATTCAGATCAAATTTGCAGGATTTGCAAGATGACTTGAGACAACCTTTGACTCAGAATTCTGTTCCACCAAGAATCAACCCTTCATTGTCCAATGCAGTGCTTTGTCGTACACCTGAATGTAGAGATCAGATGCAGGTGCAGCATTGTGACTCGACCAGATCTTTCAGCAATTATCCTGTATGTCAATCAAATAATGCTCATCGCACTGATGGTCCTAGCTTCCATCATAAAGCATATCCTCCAAGGCCGCAACACCCTCCTCCCTCGAATCAGTTTTCTTATGTTCAGGCAAACCAACATGTGAAGTCTCGAAGAGAAATCCCACCCCCTTCCTACTTCAACAGATTCCAGCATTCACATGATTTTGATTGTGGAAACTTTTATAATAACCATGAAAGAATGAGACCTGGCCCATACGAGCTTAATGATGGCTGGAGATTTCCTGCCCCCTTTCCGGGTATGTTTAGTATTTTATGAGAGGTTGCAGGGATTAATGGAAGCTTTGTTCTCTACTGTGGTAATAATTGTTGCATCTTATTGTCTGCCATCCACTATTTTTTCTCTGCCTAGGTCCAAGATATCCTGACAAAGCCAAAGCATCCTATGCACCTGTTCCTTATGATGGCCCTCCACAGGAGCCAACTAGATTACCGCATCAAGAGTGGGATTTTCATGCCCAGGGGATGTATCACAGAAACTTTATGGCTTCTAGACCTCCTCCTGAATGTGCAATTCCAGTGTCAAATAGAGGTGCGTTAATTTTTCAAGAGATCTTGTCAAGTTTGAAAATAAAACCAATATTACCGTTTTCCCAACACTATAAGAATTATTAATAATTGGAAGATCCTTTTCTTTTAAAAACTACATGGAAGTTCATATTAGTATAGGCTATAAGAATTTGTGTCGTGTTTCAGCTCCGAGCATTTGGCGGCCAAGATGAGATTGTTATCAGAGTGTTGGGATTGGTATGTAATCATCATATCTGCTTTGTGTTGCAACTTTTTATTGTGTATTTATAAATGCTATCATCTTATTGATTTACTCACTGTTTTATATTTGTCAGGAAGGATCCATTTTTTATCTGTTTTTTTGCGGCTTGTTCAAAAGAGTGAGTGAGTCTACCTGGTTCTATATTGATTTCTCCCCCCGGATTTCGTCTGGAAGAGGCTTTACAACAGATGATTGGGGTGTGACCTACTGAATGGGGTTGTATATATGTATCCTGTCAACTTTTCAGCAAATGCAGAGAGTAGATGACATCCTGTCAACTTTTCAGCAAATGCAGAGAGTAGATGACAGCCATTAAGAAGGGGACGTGGAAGCTGTAACTTAACATTAGGCTGTCATGTATCAATTCCCAATTTTTATTTTATTGTCGGTATAATTTATTTATTAAAAGGCCTGTAGAGAAATTCTGTAAAAAAATTTACCAGGGCCATTGGTTAGAACTCGTAACTTTTTATCTGGTATACAAGGAAAATTAGATCAGACTTTTTGGGGATTTCTATCTGTTCGTGTTATTCAAGAAACATTTTTCAGCCTGAGTGCACGGTTGATGTTGCTGTAGTTTTTATGGTTATGGCTGAAAAAATAGGTTTATTTTTTTTTAATTATGATTTTAAAAAATAGATATTAAAAAATATGTTTAGTTCAAAGTAATGTAAGATATATTTTTTTGCTTTTAAAATAAATAAAAATCTTGTGTTTATATATAAAAAATTATTTTAATTTTAACGAAACTACAATATAAAAGGTAATTAGTGGGGTCTAATGTAAAAAGTAAAAACTATTTAATTAATTAAGTAGAAGCTAATGATTTATTTCCAAAAAATATTTAGTTTGATCTCAAACTTGTAAAAAAAAGGGATAAAAAATAAAAAAAATCATTTAAGAAGACACAAAAAAGTTATATTAAAACAAATAAAAATATCCTTAAGTGAACATAATATGTTTATATATTTAACTTAATTCAAAACTAATTTTTTTAAAGCTAAATTTAACAAAGAAATTAAAAAAAAAATAAAAATATAAAAAGTAAATAAAAAATTAACAAAGTTCAATATTTAATTAAATCAAATGTTAAAAAATAAAATAAAAAAACATAAACATAAAATAAATTTAAAAATAAAAAAATAAATTGAATAGATACTTAAGCATGAAATTGAGAGGGGCAGGAAAAAAAAAAACCAAATTAGTGCTTACATCTCATCAATATATAACACTTTGATCTATTGGTATCCCCTTAAATTTTTATGTATTAAATACCTAAAAATTTGAAAGGTTATTAGTTTTAATGAGAGTCTTTTTACCTGGGAGTTGTATGTCCCATCAATAAGCGACTTTATACCTTTCCTATAAGATTTATCTGACCTTTGTAGAATTGTTAGGATTCATTGTAGTCAAGTGGCTTATTCTTATTAAAAGAGATGTCATTTGAAAAATAAAATGACAGTATGCATTCAATACACTGTTTGAGTAGATTTTTAGAGATATAAGATGATATAAAAGGTCATTCATCTAAATGTAAAGGTGAAACGTTTTTCCATTAATAACCTTATATTTATTATTGCTTCCATCTTTTCTTTGGTTTTTACTTTGTAGCTTTTATAAAATAGTTTTGTTAAAAAAAAATCCCTGAGCCAGTTTTGCTCTAATCTGAGAAGAAAATATCTTTATAGGTATTTTCTATCAAAATATTATTTCTTTTTATTCTTCTTTTTTTAATAGTAAAATAGGTCTAAAAGAGTCAGATCTGATTCTAGGGATATAACTACTGCCACAACCTCAAGTGAGGTATTCAAGTTCCAATTTGAAATTGAAGGAAGTAGTAGGGGAAAGGGGTTCATCATACTAGACTTAAGAACTAAGAGGAACCCTACCAATCACCTCTGGCAAGGGAAAAGTAGTTCTTCCTGTCAGAGAAGTTCTTCTCTTATTATTATCAGGGAACCTTAGGGGAGAGAAATTGCCTCAGACCTTTAAGGATGATGTGTCTAGCACGTTAGGTATAGAGGACATGATGTTCATTAATGGTAAAAAACCAGGAGAATACATAACTCAAATGCTTACCAGGGCTGGACATATAAGCTAATCGACATTGAGTTTTACCCATGGTCAATTTGAAATTACAGCCTTTTTATGCTTGTATGCGATCGGGTATTCTTTCTAACTCAAAGGATTTGTGGGAGTTTTCAAATATTATGAGTTAAATCTAGGCCAACTGCTCCTTAATAAGTGGATAACCTTATCCGTCTTTGATAAGTTTCTTAGGTTTGTCAAAATCAAGCCTACAGTTAATGTCTTTAAGATTTGTTACAATTTGGTTGCCGACACTGATGATGGCAATGACATGTGTTGGTTCTTTACCTTGTTAATAGACCCATAAAATCCATAAAAGGAACCTTATAGGGCAAGCCTTTACGTGTTAAGAAATAAAAAGGGAGGTGGCTGATAATAAGAAATACTAGGTCAGTCAGCCCCAAAGATGAAATGTAACAAATGTGAGGTTGTTCATATTATTAGAGGGTACCTCCCCTTGATATGAACAATAGGCCTCATCTAAGCTCAAATGATGAAAAAACATGTGCTGTTTTGGCATTGACCTCAACCAAGCATGACATCAATAAGATAGACAAAGGGCATTACTGGGCCATATTGCAAAGCATGCAACTTTCTTATCCCTTGTTTTTTGTGCATCTAAGATCATTACTGACTTTCTTTTTGTGTTGGATTAACAGTTGCAAGGGAAGGAGAAACTTTGACAAAGTTTGTAGAGGAAAGTTCAAGAAAGTGGTCTTCATCTTTTAATTTAAGTGGAGGCAATACTGGAGAAGAGATAGAGGATGACCCATCATTAAATATGAACCCTCTGTTTTTTTAGGAAACTGTTCCTGAGAAAACAATGGAAGGATCCAGAACTCCTGTAGAAAAAAAAAAGATGGGGTCAAGCTGATCCGACTCCTCTTAAAGTAATTATAGGCATTGTTGCTTGCTTTAAGAGAAAAAAAGGGCCTTCACCCTTATAGCAACTGGTATTTCATTCTTGTCTATAGAGGCTCATATACACAATTCCTCTATCTCCACTTGTAATCACGGCTACAAAGGCAACAACTGTTCGACCATCTACCTGGAAAGTTCCCGAGGACTATAAACAAAGATTTGAGGATGTTTTTGTCAGCCTTGTTCTTGGTCAAGCTCCTTTTAGTTTCCCCACCCTAATCGACAAGGAAAGGCAGACCATGAATGCTATTATTAGTGGAAGGTCTGACCTCAAAGTTGTGAGGTAGTTAAAGAGGGTTCTCACTATTCCTTTAGACAATTTGATGAGCGCTACAACCATTATCTAGCCCTTACAGGAAAAAATGGCTTTTAGTGTAAGGAACTTCCTCGTTTGAAATTGGTTTAGTTTTAAAACCATTGTTCTTAACAATCTTATCTTTGACAGTTTTTCACGATGTGTGCCCATATTAAGAGGTTTTGGATGGCTAGGAGAAACATGTAAGGGAGGTCATTGCTAAACATAGGGCATACTAGACTGCCCTCCAATGACTAAGGGAAGAAAAAGTTGTGGAGAATGAATTGAAGAGCCTCAAGGTGGTCTATGACACGTTAAAAGAGAGTTTTCAAGGTGTTGTCCTTCAGTTAGTCTCTACCAAAAATAATTCTAGGTGGTTTATAATGAAGGCCATTCAAGATGGGCTGAGGGCTAAGCTCCTTGCTATCAGAGAAGAAGTCCAGAGCTCTCAAGTGTGACTAGAGGCTTTAAGGAATTCTCTTGAGAAGTTCTATGAATTTTTAGAAGGTTTGTAGCTTTGTCCTAAACGGTTGGGGATAAAATCTCCCTTGCCATGTCCAACATGTTTTTCTTTAATTAATCACAAGGAATGAAGGTGGACTTCAGTGCTACTTTTCATCCATTCCTCATTCCAAACTTCGCTAATGTATTCTCTACTAGGGCTGCAACTGCCTAACACAGGGAATATCTAGTTGAGAAGCCTGACCTAAATGTCTAAGCCATTGCTCTCAATCTCCCCACAGTCACGTAAATAATCCCAATCATGTGGGGTTTGTCTTTATGTAATGCTTATTATTTTATAAACTACATTTTTATATTTTATTTCTATGTTGACTTATGGATTCTATATGGGTCTAACATCCATAATGAAAATTCCATGTATGGTCCATTGCCTCAATTTAGAAATTTTTTTAAAAAGTTTATGTGGGTTCAATAATTGATAAAATATTTAAAATTTAAAGTTTTGGCAAGAATTATTCTTTAAACTTGAATTGAACTTTAAACATTGCCTAACCTTAGTACGATTTAATAGGTCTGGCTCCCTATTTGGAACCAAAAGGAAATAAGAGGTTGTAGGTATATTCTTGTTTAGATGAATCCCTAACGACTTGGTGAGATGCCTCTAGGCTTTTCATGAAGATCAATGTTATTGCACTAAGGATATCAAGTCAAATTCTTTAGATAGTTTGGGCTATTGCCCTAGGGATATCATGTCAATCCTTGCCAATGTGAGTTGTGTAGTCGTACTATAGAGACCGAGTCAATCCCATTTTTGGTGAGTTGTGCAATTACACAGGAAGAACATGTTGATCCCTAACAAGGTAAGTTGTGCAGTCATACTAGGGAAATCGAGTCAATCTCATCCTTGGTGAATTTGAGTTATTGCCCTAGGGATATCATGTAATCCCTATTAAGGTGAGTTATAAAATCACACTAAGGAGACTGAGTTAATAGAGAAAATCATGTTCTGACTTTAAGATCAATAAAAATGTTGCTTAGTCTTATGATTCTATTACAAATAGTGCACTTCTAATATTCACAGTATATCAAGCCTTCCAAACTGATTTGGAACATTCTTGATCACTAAAATAGTCTTTCCTACTAAAAGAACTTCATTGGTACCATCAATAGAATCATAAGAATGCACATCATTCTCTTAGTTGAGTGATTTTATAGCCCCATGGAGCTTCTTTTGGTTGATATATTGGTGCTCAATGAGGAGTCAAACTTAATTAAAAAGTTGTTGATGTTCAGATATAGTAGTTATGCTAATAGCTGTAGGGAGGTCCGTGATACGTTCTATCTTAGGCTTATCATGATCGTCTATCATTGATAGTGATTAAGGATGTAAAAAACCAGTTCTGAAAGAATAATTGATGGCTTTTTGATAATTCCCATAAACGACGCCAATTGATGATGTTCTAAAAAATCCAAATGGCTTAGGAGCAGGGCTTATGTGTTAAGTAATCAGTTAATTTCTTGATTCTAATAATCTAATTCATTCTCCCTAGCCAAGATGGCTTGTAGCTTGTGCCCGGTAATTAGTAGGCCAATGTGGTTAGCAGATAGTACCTATAAAAGGTTCACATTTATATATTTGAGGATCCTCATATGCTTAAGTAAGTATTTTTTTAGAAACATGAAGTGCAATAATATTTTAGAGAGATAGATTGATTAAATACGAGAGATAGATTGATTAAATACATTTCTATTTAATAATTTTATTTGTTGTCTTACATGTAAATATCTATTTTTATAATCTTTTAATTAAATAAAAAATAGATTCTAAAAAGCAAGGTTATTAAACCCGATCAGGACCATGATTTAAGTCACGGGTTGGGTAGGTTAACATGATTTGACCATTGTTGATCCAAAACATCGTTGTTCCAATATTTAAAAATAAATAAATCAAATCAACGTTGTTTTTTTTAAATAAAAACAAACTTTGCGTTGGTTCAATCAATCAAGTCGCAGGTGTACCTACTACGTTGGCTATGTTACACTGAATTAACTTCTACCCAGTTTACTTTGAAACTCGACCTGTTCTAAAGACCAAGTTATTGAGCCACCGTGTTAACCTAACAAGTTTAATTGAGTTCAACAATGTTGTAAGAACAAATTCAACAAGAGAGCATTTGGGTAATTGTTTAATAAATACTCGAACTAGTAGAACAAAAAATCTTAAAATATAATTGTAATTCACTTTGGTGATCACATTTGAACTTAATGCACATTTGATATTTTAATATATGATGTTTTTTAAAAGTATTTTTTATTTGAAAATACATTAAAATAAATATCTTTTATTTTTAAAATTAACACATCAAAATTATTAAAAAATATTAAAAAATATCAATTTAATATTTTTTTTTAAAAAAAAACTACTGCATTTTTTTTAATGTCAATCCAGCTCTTGCGCTTACTCTCCTTATCGCCGTTCATATTTATTAAAAATAATAAACTAAAAAAAAGAAAAAAGACAAATTTGCTATAATTTATTTAATCCACTCTGAACCACTTAATTCTCCAAACCAACAAGTCACCGTACCATAATAAATTCCATTATTTATTTATTTGTAGTATGAAAAAAAGAGAAGAAGAAAATTGCAAACAAAACTTAAACATCGGAGGCACAGAGAGAGAGAGAGAGAGAGAGAGAGTGGAGAGGAATGGGGTCTTCTCCATCGGTACCAGAGAAATCAATCCATGAATTCACTGTCAAGGTAATAAAATAAAATATTATGTTTATAGATTGATTGATTGCTTGTTGATTCATGGGTTTCTTTTAAAAAAATAATAATAAATTTTGATGTGAATTACTTTCAGGATAACAGAGGTCAGGACGTGAACCTTGGTATCTATAAAGGGAAGGTTCTTCTTGTGGTTAACGTCGCCTCTAAATGGTTTGTTTTTGTTTCTTTTTTGTTCTTCGTCTTCTAGGGAATGGAATTACTCGAAACTTCATTATTGATTCCTTCTTGTTGTTTGGAACAGTGGATTTACAGATTCAAATTACACCCAGTTGACTGATCTTTATAAAAATTACAAGGACAAAGGTTTGTGTTTCTAAATTAATGCTATGTTTTCACCTAGATTTTTTTTTTGTGTGGAGAAAGCTGCTGTGATGAAAAATAAAATAAAATGATTTGATGTCTTGTGATGCTGTCAGGTTTGGAAATCTTGGCGTTTCCATGTAACCAGTTTTTGAATCAAGAGCCTGGGACAAGCGAGGATGCTCAAAACTTTGCTTGTACTATGTACAAGGCTGACTATCCAATTTTCCACAAGGTAATGAATGGACTTGGACTTGTTATTGCAGTAGGATGTTATCTCCTCCATAGTTGTCGACATTTCACCCCTTCTAGTTTGCCAAATGTCCATTTCGCTCCATGCTGTTGCCATGTCCTTGTGTTAAGCGCATTGTTGCAGTTACAATCCACCCAGTTTAATTTCTAACAGGCCTAAATGGAGCCCTTTTTTTATATCTAATTTTCCTATTTATCCCCAAAAGAAGATTTGTTGTGGCCAGCATGGCTAATCGTTATTTCTCCCACAACAGTGATGCCGTAGGTTCATTGGCTAATTAAATGCATGGGTTGACATTAGACCAGAGGGACCGGAGTGGAACATTTGGCACTATATTCTCCAAATTTTTAGCTAGTCTTTTGCACTATGTTGCTACTTGTTGATCAACGAAGGTAGTTAATGCTGCCTTCTAAGTTGATCTCAAGTGCCTGTGATTATCTTCTATCTGGTTATAAGATGATGCTAGAAGTTCATTCATTTCTGTAAAAGCTTGTTATAACTCTTTTTTACCAATGCATTCTCTCTTAGGTTAAGTTATTTTGCTTCCTAGAAATTACTGTTTATGCGATTGATTGTAGCTGGTTTAGCTATCTATTGAGAGTTAATGAAGATCTATGAATTCCATATAGATCAGAGGCAAGCTTAGCAAACACTACTTTTTCATACCACTACAGAGGTAGAAGGTCTTTAACTTTCTCTACTACTAAGGCCATTATGAAAGACTTAGGAATCACTGTATTTCATAAGGAGGCGCTGACGACTCTAGACTGCAGGGGCGCATGGTATTGTTTGATGTGGAAACGCCTGTCCCTAGCAGATTGAATGTGAGCCTAGAGTCTAAATGCATTAGAAATGGGGCTGGCCAGTGGCCAATGATGAAGAGATATTGATTTGGAAGTGAATTGGTCAATTCTGCTACTTCCTTGTTGGGAAGCACCCTTGAGAGGTTCTGTGGGAGGCAAGTGGCCATATGTTTGATTGGAGAGCGGAGAGCTGATGCACCCAAGAAACAAGCATTTTATTTTTATTTTTAATGATATTTTCAATAGGGGTATTTCTGAATTCCCGACTCCATCCCATGCACTGAATTGGATGGCCTTTGGTTCGCATTTATTGGGACATGGAAACCTTTTACAGTGTATAGGTTGCAAATTAAATTGATCACAGAACTTCTGCCTGCATTTGTTTACCATTTGAGAAAAATGGGCTGGTAATGGAAGGGGTTTAAAGCTGAACTGCTGCACTTACATCTTTGTCATGTTTTGGTTCTTTGAGAGGCGCAAAGATATGTGGTCTACAATACTCCATCAAGTGACAAAAAGTGGAACTGAAAATATTGGGAAATACTTGTTTTGACACTTAAAAGTAGACATACATAGATGTTTAATCAGTACTTAGATTATTTTTCTCCTGAAGTTCGTTGAATTCAAGATTTGTACAAGGGTAATGTTAAGAAATTAGGAGCATGTTTTTATTGTATAGGCTGTTAATCTTTTTCAATATCAGAAGTTACAAGGGTTAGTATAGTAGCAATTTACAGTTATCTAGAATCGCTAGAATGTGTAGGATGCAGTAAAAGACAACAAATTCAAAAAGGAAAATGAATATGCTAGTTGAAGTAGAATTCATGGATTGTGTTGGGTATAGTAGCAATTTACAGTTATCTAGAATCGCTAGAATGTGTAGGATGCAGTAAAAGACGACAAATTCAAAAAGGAAAATGAATATGCTAGTTGAAGTAGAATTCATGGATTGTGTTGGCATTCAAGAAGTCCATTTCTGATTTAATAAGATTTTAAACCTGATGTTTAAGTGATTGCTTGTCAATCATCATATTTGTGAGAGATACTTAACTTTGCTTTTCATGTGACCATAAATTATACAGCTTACCAACTGTGGATCTTCAGTTAGAAGTAGTTGATTTTGCTCATGGGAACGTACTTATTTAATACTAGATTCTCAACTCTCTGCTGCATCTAGGTTCGTGTTAATGGACCAAATGCTGCACCTGTATACAAGTTCCTCAAGGCAAGTAAACCTGGATTTCTGGGAAATAGGATAAAGTGGAATTTTACCAAGTTCTTGGTTGACAAGGACGGGCATGTCCTTGGTCGCTATAGCACAATCACTGCTCCTATGGCCATTGAGGTTCCTCCCTCCCTCCCTCCCTCCCTCTCTAGCAAATATGTTATTCATAAAATCACACTCAGTTTTGCTTTGTTTTTTGGGAACAGGCTGATATCAAGAAAGCACTGGGAGAGATGTGACTTGCGAGAGAGATTAAAAAACAGCATGTATATCAATCAAACCATGGTTACTTAAACATATAAACTATAATTAAAACTTTTATTTATTTATTTTTTTTTTTGTGAGAAACTAGCCCTTGCTTGCTTGGTTGTTCTCATGTCTATATTTTGGAATAAATAGAAAAATATTTGCTATCTGTTTTTCATCAAAAAGGTTGCTCGCATGTAAAGAACTTGGATTACAGAATCAGGCAGTCTATCACAAATGATTACTAATGTAATTCACACAATTTTAGCACCTACTTTCTCCACGGATCACAAAATGGATTGTGTAGTGTTTGCTTTGTTAAATGGCGGTTTAAACTTCCAGTTGTTAGTTTACTTGCAAAAGAAATCATCTTGACTGTCCAATGGCCTGGAGCTAGTATTTTTATACGCGAGAGACTGGGCATTATGGTTAGGTGACCATGGGATCTGCAGATTTTGGTGTGCAAGGTAGCATCAATTTGAGCTTCTAACATGTTACTGTTTATCAGGTATTGCAGGCATTGTTAGCTACTGAATTTGCTATTTTATTCAAATGTAATAGTATTAAAGGCCATCTCCGTTATATCGATGCTCAAAATATATGGGTTCGGCACTTGGCCATTGTGTACCATTAAACATTTAATACGTTTAACATTATTTAACTTATACTAGAAGTGATTGGCTTTTCACTGTAATGATGAACACTAAAAAAAAATCAAGGTTTTTTTTTCACTTTGGTCTTTAAGATTTTTTTTTTTAAATTTTGTTTTTTTTTTATAAATATTATCATCTAATATTGGATTTATTGATATTGAATTTTATAATTTATTTTGATTTTCTTTGTACAGAATTTTCTAGTTTCATGATCCGAGTTGTAAGTTTTGTGGGTTAGCCATGTTGACTCAGGTTATTTTTTTTATTCTTTTTTTAAGTAATTTCTTCTCAATTTCATCTTTCAACATTGAGTTGATTGAGAATTAAGTTTCATGATTAATTTTTTTATTTGCTTACTATAGGGTTATTATGGTCTCATTATTTGACTATTAAGTTTTGTAGGTTAGCTAGATTGACTTGAGTTTTTTTTCTCTAAAGTTCTGTGGGTTAGCCAGGTTAACTTAAGTTTTTTTGTTTTATCTTTTTTTAATTGATTTTTTTTTTCAATTTCATCATTTGAGCTTAATTGATCTCGGATTGCAATGTCCTTAAAGTAATTTCAATTTCTATTTTAGACATATTTCAGCTAAGTTGATCATAATATTGTAGATGTTAAATAACTCGTTAAAGGGACATAATATCTAATGTAGCGGTTAGAAACTCATGACTTTCTCCATTGTAAGTGATATCATTATTAGTATTGATAATAATACCATCATGGAAGCATAATATTCTTAAATTACCATATATTTTATCAAACAATACAACAAAACATAATTCTAATTTATTAATATCTTGGGGTTAATTAAAGTGTATAAATTATAATTTATTAATATCTTAAGGTTAATTAAAGTGTATAATTTATCAACAATAACATAATTAGCTAAAACCTATATTCATCAAATTAATCATCGAGCATTTACATTCATCAAATTTCATTATCATAACAAAATTATCAATTAAATCCATGTATTTCATAAGCAATTATCTTATTTTATACATAATTCGGTACAATCCATAATTTAACATAAATCAACACTAACTCTAACAAAATATTTTTGTTAATTCACAATCAACAACAACAAAAAATCATTAATTATTTAACAAAATAACCTAATCATCTACTTAAATTTTATCTAATTAACCTAATTAAAAAAACCCTAATTTTTTTTTAAATCCCTAATTCAAAACCCTAATATTGTATGAAAATAAATTAACATATATTAGCATAAATTACATTAAATTAATAGAGAAAAAATGTTTAATAAACCTCTCAGAATAGAATGTAGATGACGATGGTAACCGATGATGATTGTTTTGACCAAAAATTGATAGAACTACTGTAAAAAGAGGGAGTGGGGGTCGGGGGGTGATCTCGGTCTAGAGAGAGAGATGAGTGATCTTTACATATGTCATTTACTATTCATGTTTGACAAATAACAATTGCAAAATAAGAGTAGTATATGGTATCAACAAATATTTTCTTCATTGAGTTACTTTACCGTTTGTTTTAAAATGTGCTAAAAAAAACTCCAGGTTGGATTTATGTAATACAATCAAGTAGGTAGAGATGGGCAATACAATCAAGAATCATGAGATGGGCAATCAAGAATTTCCTTTCAAGTCACATGACACAATAAAAATCCACCCGACAGGTTGGATGTTTATCGAGTTAGATGCAACATGTGCAGCCACAGGACGTAGGTAGTTCAGACACTATGTTGCCAGCAATAAGTTGTTGCGACTTCCCACGTTTATATTTCCCTCTTCATCTTCATGGCTTTTCTATCATTTAGGTGAAGGAATATGAAACCGGTGGGTTAGATTCCCGATGGACATTTCCGGGCGGATACAACAACTCACGGGTGAAGGGTTGAGATTAATTTTCTGATTCAGAAGGGTAAGAGAAGAAAAAGCCCCCTCAACTCCGGCCATTACCATTCCATTAATTGTCTGGTTTTTCATCATTCCGTCCAAAGGAAGAATGATCATTGGCTGTCAGCTTCCATAAAACTAGTTTGTAGCTGCATAGCAAGAACTTTGCCACATAATTTGTGTCACTAGACAGGCCTTCGCCTTCATCCTCAATGAGATAAGGTTGCTCCTTCCCTATTCGCCTAACCTTATCACAACATGAGGAATGAAGACAAGCTTTAGAACGTGGACAATGGCCCAGTTAGGTCAGATCCCAGAAAGGATGACCCAACAGAACACCTGTCACCGTCTCGATTCACAAACTCCGAACAGGTTGGCCCCATCTGAGTTATGACTGTTACCATAAGGTCTATGTAAGGTTATTTCTGGACAACGAAGGAACACCCCCTCTGTGCCCCCATGAAGATAAAGCAAGGAAATAGAACAAGAGGCACGTTATGATTGACTTCGAGGTTTGAACTGATTTCTCACGGCCGGCAATGATAACTGCCCGGCGTGTCGGCTTGAGGAGGACTAGGTGCATGGGTTTTAAGTTAGCTAGACATGGTGCACGTGATTGTGGAGCGTAGTGAGGATACGGGTGGTCCCGTTGATAGATATCTCAATGGTTATTTGTATACAGTAACTTGTTAATTAAATTTTTTTAGATTATTTACGTGATATTAAAAATAATTTTATTTATTTTTAAATAAAAATTATTTTAAAAAATAAAACAACCACGAGCTATTAATATTTGAGTAGCTAGGATGTGAATTGAGGAATATTACAGGATTAATAATAATAATAATTAATTGCTAAGAACGGGAGGGAGAAGAATCCTTGATTCGATTCGATTTATATATTTACTTCATTAAAAACCATGGCCAGGCATCCGACATGCTTCACATGTGGTAATAAATTGATTTTAGGTTCTTCTTGTGGGTTCTGGCTAGTTTATGTGGAAAAATAATTACTCAAGTGTTGGTTAATTTATTTTCGAGGTAACTTTATGTTGTTCATGATTCAATTACCTTTCTTAATCTATGATTTATAGGTTAAGTATAATTCTTTGACATTTTAAAAAACAATTTTCAAAATTATCCTTTGTACATTAAAGGGGTGATTTTAAAATCAACAAGGACATTTTGGATATAAAAGGATTTAATTATAGTGTTTTTCTTATTATTATTATTATTAACGTGGGTGTCTGATCCAGTTTGCGCTCACCTCGACTAATCCCACGGGCCCTGAAGTTAACTACCATGTAAGTCTCCAGTGGCCCTAAAGTTTGTGAGACTCCAACTGGTGATATTTAGGAAGCAAACCTAGAGTCTGACTAGTAAGCTAAACCCCTCAAGATTAATTATAATGTTTTCTTAAACATAGCGGTTTGTGTCAAGTTATCAATTTTTTTTGGATAATGTTCGTAATTTCATAATATATACTTTATATGATTCATAGCTATATATAAAAAAAGACAACTTTTTTTATTTATATGATTTCTTTATTAAATTTTTTTTCTCTAATGACGATTTTTTTTTATCTATAACAATTAAATAATTTCTTTACTTTTTTCAAGAATCTAATTTTGAGACACACAAAATTAAACATGCTCAGTTGATTCCCTTGTAAGAATGTAATTAAAAATAAATAAAAAAGTGTAATTTAATCACTAATTAGTTTCAATTATTTACTAGCAATTACATTAATTTACTAAAAAAAAATACTAATAATGCTTCATTTCCAGACCGAGCCTAAGTTAGGTTCAAAAAACATAATCCAGAAAATGTCAATTACCGTCTTTATATATATATATATATATATATATATATATATGTGTGTGTGTGTGTGTGTGTGTTTGCGCGCGCTCCTAATCAAAATCAATCAACAAATATGAAAACATGGCTTAGTTGAAATATGAATATGCCGTGCGATTAATATGTTTGGGATATTTGTTTGAGATTATAATAATTTTATATAAAATAAATAAAAATAAATTATAAAAATTTATTTAAAATTAAATAAATATTAAATGATAAAATTAAAAAAAAAATTTAGTAAAAAAAAATTGAATGATAGAATTAAAAAAAAAAATGGAGCTCACTTAACCCATTAATCATTTTAAAAACTCAAATAAATTTTAAAATGATTGCTTTTTTATGGTCCTAACTTCAATAATTTCATTTTAATCTCAAAACATCCTTAAATTACTCTAAAACTAAAAAATCAAATCGAATAAAAATAAAAATCCTGGTCTAATTTTTCTAGCATTTTTAAAGAGGAATACCATTAAATTCTCTCTCCAAAATAAACCAATTAGTATTTAGTACTAAGATTAACTATTTTATGGTCCCAACTTTCTCTATCATCTCTTATAACCTATAAACTGAAACGAGATGAAAATAAAATTTGAGAACTGAAATATAAAAATATAAAATTATAAGGATTAAATTAAAAAAGAAAATCTAGAAATTAAAGTGTATTTCTCATGCACGGTTCCCTAGTTTTTTGGATGCAGAGTAACAATTATTCACTAGATAATACTAAGGCGACACAAGCATTTTCAAAAAAAAATCTGAAACTCGAGTTATTAACTTGATTAAGTTTAATAAGTTTTTATAATTTAGATAATATAAGTATGAAAAAAGCATAATGACAATAAAGAAATTGGCAAAGAAAAAAAAATAATTCGAGCCTATCCAGATTTGTATATCAAATCTACAACTTATTCATGATATTTAGATAGCTTCATCAAAAACAAATTAATAAAAATAAATTATCAAATAAATTAATATTAAAAAATAAAAAAAATATTTTAAAAAACAACATTTATTATTGTATCTCTCGTATTCTTCATGTCTGTATCACACTGTGTTGGACAAAGGAGACAAGGAAGTAAGTATTCTTTGTCATATTTACATCAACAGCAACACCTGGCCCATTGCCCTGAACGCAGTCCAACATTCGTCTATCACCACATGTTTGTCACTCACATATCTTCCATTCCAAATCTCTCTATATAAGGCCTAAAGATCCATGAGAGCCCTTCAAGTTCAAACCACCACTTCTACTGCACAAGAAACCAAAATCCAAGTGCTCGCTTTACTTACCTTCAGCAATTACACTTCCTTGCCTAATTAAGCTCTAAGATGGCAGCAGATGCATTGTCAATGAGAAGCATGAAGCTGAGGTCGTGGCAGAGGTGTTCAAAGCAAATCAGAGAGCAAAGAACACGGCTTTACATAATATGGAGATGCACCGTGATGCTTCTATGTTGGCATGACTAGAGTTCTGCTAAATCTTTGATGGATGGATGGATGGGCGAGCTTGCATCAGGCAATGGAGGCTCAATCAGTGTCCAGTATTGTTGGGTTGGGGTTTGATCCTCAATTACTAAGCAGTAACTTTGCTACGGCTAAGTTAAGGGCTGGAAATTGTGGGTTCTCAGTCATGTAGAGTTTATACAGAGTCCAAATAGTTAACGTAGTTCTTCTTCTGTTTTTTTTTTTTTTTTTTTTGTTAACAATACACAGAGGTTAGAATCCGGATATGTCTTGGTGTACAAATGTATGGAAGAAAGAAACGAAAGACTATTGAGTTGACTTATGAACTCATACTAGTTTAAATCTATTTCCGACATCATCCACTTCCTGAAACCTTTTAAGGTTGTTTGAAGGTGGGATCCTATTATCCTGCGTCAACTGGAGTTTCTCTATGTTCAGTGGGTTTCTGTAAATTGAATTAGAGGTCGATATATTCGTTCTACAAGGAATCTAGCACCCGATGGCTGAGAATAGATCAGGAGCATAAACTGAGAGAATCACCAAACCAATTGATCCTGATAGTCTTGGTCAGCATGAACCCTCAAGCCATGTAATTGCCTATTTTTTATTCGAGGGAACAATGCAGGAACATGTCATTAGCAAGTCATACTTATTGCTTCTAATTTATCAATTAGCCTATGAATTAAATTCTAGCTTCTATGATGCTCTCTTAATTTCCTTCTCAACAAATCTGGAATCCTTAGAAACTTCCCTGGACTTTGATTAATGGTTGCTTCTACCGCCGAATATGAGTTGCTCTGAAAATATATTCAAATTCTTACACAACCATAACGAGATGGATTGTATAGAAATCAACATTGGCTGTAAGCGAGAGAATGATAAGATAACCTAGCAGTCTAAAATCATAATCGCCAATGTTGATATAAAATAACTATAAACTGCAACTGTTGACTTTATTAACTATTTACAAGGGCTCCTTTATGTTTCTCGGTCACTCTTCCACGAAATCCCATCCATCATCCAAAAGCTGTTTCTCATTTGAGAAATCCCTTTCCACTGAGCAAGCAAGGATTGGCTCTTTTGGAAGCTCAGATGTCTCGCCTGTTTCAGCAGCCAGATTGGATGCCACGCTTTTAACGGATGAACCTGACGAGGCTAAAATGCAACTAGTCTGGCTTGAAGAAACAGATTTACTCAATGGTACACGCTCATCGAATCTCTCTTTCAGCAGTCTCACATCCTGACAAATAACAGATATTTCTCCTCTGCAAAAATGCGGTTTACAAAGTATATTATCATCACTTAAATCATTTCAAGATCCCTCAAAAATGATGGTTCTCACAAGGCATCAACTAAGAATTAGCAGAAAAGTTAATTTTGTCCTACAAAGAAATTAATTTGCAAGAAACACAAAATGATGAATGAAAAAAGCAATAGCAGGATAAATGACATGAGGTGATTTGCAAGAACTGCAACAAATATGCAACCTTGAGATACCATTATTATTAACAAAAAACCTATTACTAATGGAAAACCTTGAGTTTAAAGATAAGCAGCAAAAGAAATCAGATTCAGTAAATTCAGGTCACCAGGAAAGAGCAAAATATAAAATGCAGAACTTAATCAAAATAATCAGAGGAAGACTTACTGCAATGTATCAACAACACAACCACGGTCCATAAGAAACTCCTGCAGCTGCAAAATATCAAAATTAGAAGGATTAGTAACAAATAGTTATTGTTTAATTTGACAAGAGACCCTAAGAATACTATGAGTGATAGTGGGCAATGCGTTGCTACCTTAGCATTCTCCTCCGCCTCCTTTTGTAGAATTTTTGACTCTTGCACCACCTTCTCCATTATGATTTCTTGCTCGGCAAGAGCATTTCGTGCAGTCTCCTCCTTTTCCAGCTTCTCTAACTCAGCTGTTTTCCTTAGCTCCCCTGCTGCAGCTAGTCGTGATTCGAGGGTTTGGCGCATCTATACATAATTTTGTTCAGGTTAGCAACAATAAGGACTATAGATGATGCATTCCTTCACTTAAAATACATTAGTAAACCAAGAGCCTTCATAAAATAATAGAAAGAAGAATAATTACAGTTCAACATGTAGGCACAGACAGGGAATGAAAAAGGTGTTGTGAAGTTATAATAGAATACTTCCTCAACGAGATTTCAAGGGGATACATTATGTGAAAGACATTTAAATAAAAAATACGCCATTAAATTATAAGGACAATACCTCATCAAGAATAGCAAGAGCATTATCTCTTTCATCTGATAAGCTAAGTAGTCGAGCATGCAACTCCCTCACTTCAGTAGCTAGGATTGCCTTCTCCCCATAAACTTCTCCAGCATGCTACAAAAGCAAACAATCATAAAAAAAAAAAAGAAG
>Ga0325401_1001284_pt1 | contig 20976 bp, 21 predicted proteins | sample PopdelMetagenome_FD_205666 | JGI IMG/M metagenome (GOLD analysis project Ga0325401, IMG submission 205666) | Populus deltoides microbial communities from Bellville, Georgia, United States - Xylem-PdKOR-R2 | ecosystem: Host-associated > Plants > Phyllosphere > Stem > Wood/Secondary xylem | place... | reverse complement strand
CGCTGGGCGTTCCGGTCGGTCGACCACGTCGTCGTCCATTCGACGCGCGAGGTGGACCTGATCCGGCAATGGTTCGGCGTCCCTGCCGATCGTATCAGCTTCGTCCCGCTGCAAAGGGGCGATATCAACGATGTGCCGGCACAGGACACCGCCCAGCCGTTCGTCGCGGCGATGGGCTCGGCCAATCGCGACTACGCTACGCTGGCGCTCGCGATCCAGGGCACGGACATCCCTTTGGTGGTGGTCGCGGCCGACCGATGCCTGGAGAACGTGACGCTGCCGAAGGAGGCGCGGCGCCTGACCGGCCTGTCCCACGTCGAATGCCTGGCGCTGGCGGCGCGCGCGCGACTGAACGTCGTGCCGCTGGCTGACAGCGGGGTGGCGTCGGGCCAGGTAACGATCGTGGAAGCGATGCGAATGGGCCGCGCCGTCGTTGCCACGCGAACGCTGGGTACGGTGGATTACGTAGATGACGGAGTGACGGGCCTGCTGGTCCCGCCGGAAGATCCAGCGGCGCTGCGAGCGGCGATCACGTCGCTATGGCGGGACGAGGCGGCCCGTCGCGGTATCGAAGCTCGGGCGGCGGATCACGCGGCGGCCTATTTCTCCGACCAGGCGGCGGGACGAAAGCTGGCGGCGTTGCTGCGGCAGCTTTCATCGCCGCGACGGGCATAGCCCCGGCCGGGGGACCAGACCCGGCCGGGACCCGCGCCGCCCCGCTTCCCATCCGGGACCAGGCGCCGCAGGATCGGCCACGAGGAGAAGGGCGGCCGACCGGCCCGGCGAACTGCGCGCCGGACGGAACGGTTCTGACCCAAAAATCTTGGGGCCGCGTGAAGCGCGATCGGCCGAATCGTTCGCGGATCGCGTAACGCCGATCGTTTCGATGAACTGATCCGTTACGGCGGGGAAAGCCGTTCCTCCTACGCCAAGCCTTTCCGGTCCGGATGGATCGCCTTGCCCGTCGCGGCGTGCGTGCCAGACGTCGGGCATGAAAGCGGACACCTCGTTGCAGACCGGCGGCGCCGGCCAGATGGTAACGGCCTCGGAACTCGTGCGTCACTTCGGCGTCTGGCAGGATCGCGCGGTTCGGGCACCGGTTTACGTCGTTCATCGCGGACGTCCCCGACTGGTACTGACGTCGGTGGAATTGATGGATGCCCTGTGCGCCCCCCACGCGGTGGAGAGCGGCGGCCTGACCGCTGCCCGCCTGCTGGACGGTGTCCGGGAAGGGGTAGTAGCCGTCGACCAGGACGCCCGGGTCACCGCCGTGGGTACGGCCGCGCGGGCGATACTGGGTGGCGACCTGGCCGCCGGTACGCCGCTGACGCAGGCGTGGCCCAGCCCGCACGGCTTCCTACCCATGGCGGCTCGGCGCGTGCTGGACACCGGCATGGCGGAAACGGTGGAGGTGCCGGGTCCGCGCGCCGCGCATCGCCGCTTGTCCGTCCTGATCGAGCCGATGGGTGAAGGCGCGCTATTGCTGCTGCGCGACGTCACGGCGGAGGGCGGCGTCCAAGACCTGGAGGCCGAACGGGACGGCACGGCGATGGCGATCGCCGCCGCGGGTGGTGCCACCGTGACTGTGTCGCTTCGCGGACAGGCCGAAGGTCCGGGAACGGCGCTGGCGCGTATCACGGGACTGGACCCGGAGGCGGTGACGGCCGTCCGCTTCGCGTCGTTGTTCGACGTTTCCACCCGCGTCGCCGTTGCCGACGCGGTGGAAGCGGTGCTGCGCGGAGAGGAGCCGATTCGATGCGACGCGACGCTGATGGCGCGGGCCGGGCCGTTGCCCGTGCGGTTGGGATTGGCGCCGCGCATCGGCGGACCGGCGGTGGACGGCGTGGTCGCGGCGATCCTGCCGCGCTAAGGCCCTTGTAAACGCCGCCTTTACCTCCCGCCCGATAGGCGAGCGTCAGGCGGGTACCCGCACCAGGCCATGAAACCGTGAGGGAAAGATGGGGCCCGATTTCGCCGCCGAACGAACGCCCGACGCGCCGGCCGCGCGCCTGCGCGACGCCGTGTGGCTGAGCGGGGCGGCCGCCTGCCCGCACGCGCGCAAGCTGGCGTCTGGCGCCGCGCCCCGGCGCGATCTGGCCGACGCGGTGCACGCGCTGGCGGCCGTGCACGGCCATCGCCCCGGCCTGATCGAAGCCGCCCACGATGCAGGGCCCGATCCCTGGTTGGCGGACGCGGCGGAACACTTCGCGCACGAACGCGCTCGTCTGGCAGGGCTGCTGGCCGCGTCGGGACCCCTGCCCTCCACACCCGGCCAAGCCGCGACCGAGGCGGCGCTGGCCAACCAGCGGCGCGCGCTGGCGGTGATCGGCGGCTCGGCACGACGCGGTTGCGCGTTGGGCGCCGCGGCGGCGCTGATGCTCGACTGGCTGTTCGTCGACCGTATCCTCTGGGTGGCGAGCGACGCCTTCGCCTTCGCGACGCAGCCGGTGCGCTTCGAGCGCGAGGCCGGGCTGGATGCCGCGATCGCTCGTTCGGTCGCCGGTGGCGGTTCCGAGCGTGCGCTGCTGTTCGGCGCCGAGCAGTTGCTGACGCAGCAGCGCGGCTTCTGGTCGTTGCTAGACGCTCGCGCCGCCGCCCGCGACGCCTGACTTCTCCCCCGCCCCCACTCTTGCGCGCGCCCGCGCCGGCCCCCTATGCCCCCGCCCGCACAGAGCGGGCAGGTCAGGCATGAAGCGTTTCGAGGGAACAGCGAACTACGTCGCCACCGACGACCTGAAGGTCGCGGTCAACGCCGCCGTTCACCTGCGCCGCCCACTCCTGGTCAAGGGCGAGCCCGGCACCGGCAAGACCGTGCTGGCGCACGAGATCTCCCACGCGACCGGCGCCCCCCTGATCGAGTGGAACATCAAGTCCACCACCAAAGCGCAACAGGGCCTGTACGAGTACGACGCCGTCGCCCGCCTGCGCGACGGCCAGCTGGGCGACCCGCGCGTCCACGACATCGGCAACTATATCCGCCGCGGCAAGCTGTGGGATGCTTTCACCCATCCGCAGCCTCCCGTGCTGCTGATCGACGAGATCGACAAGGCCGACATCGAGTTCCCCAACGACCTGTTGCAGGAACTCGATCGCATGGCGTTCCACGTCTACGAGACGGGTGAGACGGTGACCGCCGTCGAACGGCCGATCGTCGTCATCACGTCGAACAACGAGAAGGAACTGCCCGACGCGTTCCTGCGCCGGTGCTTCTTTCATTACATCAAATTTCCCGACCGCGACACGATGCAGGCGATCGTCGACGTTCACTTCCCCGGCATTCAGAAAATGCTGGTTACCCGCGCAATGGACCTGTTCTACGAGGTCCGCGACGTGCCGGGCCTCAAGAAGAAGCCGTCCACCTCCGAACTGCTCGACTGGCTGAAGCTGCTCCTCCACGAGGACATGCCGCTTGAAATTCTGCAAAACCGCGACCCGACCAAGGCCATCCCCCCGCTCCACGGCGCGCTGCTCAAGAACGAGCAGGACGTGATGCTGTTCGAGCGACTGGCCTTCATGGCCCGGCGGCAAAATCGAGGATAGCTCAGGGCGGCCGACCGCACGTCGGCGTCGCTTCGTCGCAAACCGCGACTTGTCACTAAGGCAATTCATGGCGCGGCGACCGGCGTGGATTAGCGTGCCGGCCATGAAGGGGCGAATCATCGCGGCGGCACTGACGGTCGCGGGCCTGATGCCCGCCCCCGCCGCCGCTCGCTCGCTCCTCGATTACGTCGGCCAGTGCGTGCCGTTCGCGCGCACCGCGTCGGGCATCAACATCTTCGGTGACGCCTGGACCTGGTGGTCCCAGGCGGACGGCCGCTACGCCCGGGGCAATCGTCCCCGCGTGGGATCGGTCATCGCCTTCGCGAAGCAGGCGCGGTTGCCGCTGGGGCACGTGGCGGTGGTCAGCCGCATCGTCGAGAAGCGCGTGCTGATGCTCACCCACGCCAACTGGTCGCGGCTGAACGGCGCGCGCGGCCATGCGGAACAGGACGTGACGCTGTTTGATGTGTCGCCGCGCAACGACTGGTCGCGCGTTCGCGTCTGGTTTCGCGACGCCGACGGGCTGGGCGGCACCACCTACGACGTCAACGGCTTCATCTACGCCGGCGCCGCCCCGCCGGCGAGGGAGTTGACCGGGCGCCACCCGGACGACGTCGCCGCGCTGATCGACGCCTATGCCGGCCGCTGAAGCCGTTCCTGCCTGACCTACCCCCCGGTGTCGCCCGCGTGCTACGCCGGTCCGCATGTTTCTGAACTTCCTGGACGAGCTTCGGTCCGCGGGCATCCCCGCCGGGCTGAAAGAGCATCTGGTGCTGTTGTCGGCGCTGGACCGCGACGTGATCGACCGGACGCCGGAGCAGTTCTACTATCTGGCCCGCGCGACCTACGTGAAGGACGAGGGGCTGATCGACCGGTTCGACCAGGTCTTCGGCCGCGTGTTCCGGGGCGTCCTGTCCGAATACGGCACCCAGGCCCGCGACATACCGGAGGAATGGCTGCGCGCGGTGGCCGAGAAGTTCCTGACGCCCGAAGAGATGGCGGCGATCGAGTCGCTCGGCTCGTGGGACGAGATCATGGAAACGCTGAGGCAGCGGCTGGAAGAGCAGCAGGGCCGGCATCAGGGCGGCAACAAGTGGATCGGCACCGGCGGCACCAGCCCGTTCGGCAACGGCGGCTACAATCCGGAGGGGGTCCGCATCGGCGGCGAGTCGCGGCACAGGCGCGCGATCAAGGTCTGGGACCAGCGCGAGTTCCGCAACCTCGACAGCACGCGCGAGCTGGGCACGCGCAACATCAAGGTGGCGCTGCGCCGCCTGCGCCGCTTCGCGCGCGAAGGGGCGGCGGACGAACTGGACATCGACGGCACGATCGACGGCACCGCGCGCCAGGGCTGGCTGGACGTGCGGATGCGGCCCGAACGGCGCAACGCGGTCAAGCTACTGCTCTTCCTCGACGTGGGCGGCTCGATGGACCCGTTCGTCAAGCTGTGCGAAGAGCTGTTCTCCGCCGCGACGACGGAGTTCAAGAACCTGGAGTTCTTTTATTTCCACAACTGCCCGTACGAGGGGGTGTGGAAGGACAATCGCCGCCGTTTCCAGGAACGCACGCCGACCTGGGACGTGCTGCACAAATACGGCCACGATTATAAGCTGGTGTTCGTCGGCGACGCTTCGATGAGCCCGTACGAGATCACGCATCCCGGCGGCTCGGTCGAGCATATGAACGAGGAAGCGGGCGCGGTGTGGATGCAGCGTTTCGCAAACACCTATCCCGCCGCCGTGTGGCTGAACCCGGTGCCGGAGGCGCAGTGGGCCTACAGCCAGTCGGTCCGCATCGTCCGCGACCTGATGGCGGACCGCATGTACCCGCTGACCCTGTCCGGCCTGGACGACGCGATGCGCGAGCTGACCCGTAAACGCTAGGCCGCGGGGTGCGACACCCCGCCCGCCATCGCCCCGGTCACGCCCGTGGTGCCGGGAAAGCTGATCGGTAGTCCCCGCAGCGTCCGCACCGCCATATAGGCGAAGCCCTCCGCCTCGGTCGCGTCGCCGTTCCAGCCCAGCGCGTCCGCGGGTTCGGGGGCCAGGCCGGTCGCCTCGGCGATCATGCGCAACATGGTCGGGTTGCGCCGCCCGCCGCCCGCCACGATCAACCGCGACGGCCGCTCCGGCAGCAACGCCAGCCCCGCCGCCACCGTATGCGCGGTGAAGGCGGTCAGCGTCGCCGCCCCGTCCGCCGCCGACAGGCCGCGCGCGGGTTGGATCGTGAAATCCGCGCGGTCGAGCGACTTCGGGCCGGGCGCGTCGAAGAACGGATGGTCCATCATCGCGTCCAGCACGTCCGGGTGAACCTGCCCCCCCGCCGCCAGCGCCCCTTTGGCATCAAAGCGCGCGCCGGTGTGCTGCGCCGCCCAATCGTCCACCAGCCCGTTCGCCGGCCCGGTGTCGAAGGCGACCAGCGTGCCGTCACCGCCGACGAAGGTGACGTTCGCTACCCCGCCCAGGTTGAGTACCACCACCGGCTCTCTCGTCCCCAACGACCGCACCAGCGCCCGGTGATAGACGGGTAGCAACGGCGCGCCCTGGCCGCCCGCCGCAACGTCCGCCGACCGGAAGTCGGATACGCACGCGATTCCCGTCGCCCGCGCGAGCGCCGCGCCGTCGCCGATCTGCCACGTCCAGCCCCGGTCGGGCCGGTGCGCCACCGTCTGGCCGTGATAGCCGACGACGCGCACCGCGTCCGCCGCGACGCCCGCGCTCGTCAACAGATCGCGCACCGCCGCCACGTGCAGCCGCGTACTCAACGCCGCCGCCGCGGCGATCCGGGGCGTGGGCTCGGGCGCGGCCAGCGTCAGCGCCTCGGCGGTCGCCGCCGCCAGTTCCGCTCGCTCCGCATCGGAATAGGGTCGCTCGACGAACGCCAGCGCGCGAACGTGATCCTCGCCGTCCGTCTCGATCAGCGCGGCGTCGATCGCGTCCAGCGACGTTCCCGACATCAGCCCCAGCGCCATCACACGTTCGCTCAATGAAGCCCCCAGTCAAACCATCCGGTGGAAAATCCCGCGGAAACCGCTATGTGCGCGGGCTCCATGGCAACGCAACTCCCCTCCCCGCCGCGCGTCGGCATGGTGTCGCTCGGCTGTCCCAAGAACCTGGTCGACAGCGAGCGCATCCTGACGCGGCTGCGCGCCGACGGCTACGCCATGAGCGCCGACTATCAGGGCGCGGACGTGGTGCTGGTCAACACCTGCGGTTTCCTGGATTCGGCCAAGGAGGAGAGCCTGGAGGCGATCGGCGAGGCTATCGCCGAGAACGGACGCGTGATCGTCACCGGCTGCATGGGTTCCGAGGCCGACGCGATCCGCGCGCGTTTTCCGGAGGTGCTGGCGATCACCGGCGCGCACCAGTACGAGGACGTGGTCGGCGCGGTGCGGGAAGCGGCGCCCACGACCTACTCGCCCTACCTCGACCTGGTCCCCGGCGGTGCCGTCGAGCAGACGGACCTGAAGCTGACGCCGCGCCACTACAGCTATCTCAAGATCTCGGAGGGCTGCAATCACCGCTGCTCCTTCTGCATCATCCCGTCGCTGCGCGGCGACCTCGCCAGCCGCCGCCCCGACGCGATCCTGCGCGAGGCGGAGAAGCTGGTGGCGGCCGGCACGCGCGAACTGCTGGTCATCAGCCAGGACACGTCCGCCTACGGCCTGGACCTGCGCCACGCGGCCTATCCGCTGAAGGGCGGGGGCCCCCTCGCGGGAGCGAAGAGGGAGGTGCGCGCGCACATGACCGACCTGGCGCGCGAACTGGGGCGGATCGCCCCCTGGGTTCGCCTCCACTACGTCTACCCCTACCCGCACGTGGACCAGGTCATGCCGCTGATGGCCGACGGGCTGGTGCTGCCCTATCTCGACATCCCGTTCCAGCACGCGGCCCCCGCCGTGCTCAAGCGGATGAAGCGTCCCGCCAACGACGCCAAGGTGTTGGACCGCATCCGCGGCTGGCGCGACGTCTGCCCCGAGATCGCCGTGCGCTCTTCCTTCGTCGTCGGCTTCCCCGGCGAGACGGAGGCCGACTTCGCCTATCTGCTCGATTGGCTGACCGAGGCGCAGTTGGACCGCGTCGGCGCGTTCCGTTTCGAGCCCGTGGCGGGTGCGGCCGCCAACGCGCTACCCGATCCCGTACCCGAGGAGGTCAAGGAGGAACGCTATGCCCGGCTGATGGAACATACCGCCGCGATCAGCGCCGCCAAGCTCGCCGCCCGCATCGGCACGGTCGTGCCGACGATCATCGATGAGGTGGGCGAGGACGGTGCGACCGGACGGTCCTACGCCGACGCGCCCGGCATCGACGGTCACGTGTTCCTTCGCGACGCCGGGCATCTGGCGGTCGGCGACATCGTCCGCGTCGAGGTCGAGGACGCGGACGAACACGACCTGTACGGCGTAGCCGTCTAGACGGCGCGGCGGCCGGTGAAGAGCTGCACCAGTCCGACGATGATCGCGATCACCAGCACCCACAGCACCAGCAGGATCGCCGCGATCGTCCACAACATCGTCCGTCTCCCGAAGTTTCGGCAATAGTACGCAACACGGCGTCGGCGTTCCCTGCCCCCTCGTTGCGCGGGGTCGCGCTTTCTGCTCGGGTAAGGTCATGACCTCGCGCACTGCCCTGCCCGGCCAGGATTTCTCCGTTCTCCTCCGCCCCGATCGTGGCGAGCCCGCGCATGGCCTGACGCTGCTGCCCGCGGGCGACCCGTCCGGATGGCTCACCCGCCAGCCCGCCCCGGTCCGCGTGGTGGCGGACATGCACCGCTTCGCCGGCAAGGACGGTGAGCTGCTGCTGATCCCGGGCCAGGGCGACGCCCCGTGGCGCGCGGTGGCGGCGGTGGCCGATCCCGCCTCCCCCTGGGCGCTGGCGCGGCTGGCGGAGAAGCTGCCGGCCGGCACCTATCGCGTCGAGGGGGATCAGCCCCCGGCACTCGGCTGGCTGCTCGGCCAGTACCGTTTCACCCGCTATAAGTCCGCCGACCCCGAACCTCGCGTCCTGCTGACCGCCGCCGTCGCCGCGATCGACGAGACCGTGCGCGTTGCCGCCGCAGTCGCGGGCGTTCGCGACCTGGTCAACACCGCCGCCGCCGACCTGGGTCCGGCCGAACTGGAGGTCGCGGTCGAGGGGGTGGCGCAAGCGATCGGCGCCCGGGCGACGACCACCCGCGGCGACGCGCTGGCGCAGGGCTATCCGATGATCCACGCGGTCGGCCACGCCGCGACCCGCGACCGCGCGCCGCGGCTGATCGAGCTGGAATGGGGCGACCCCGCCCACCCGCGCGTCGCGATCGTCGGCAAGGGCGTATGTTTCGATACCGGCGGCCTCGACCTGAAACCGTCGGCGGGCATGCGTCTGATGAAGAAGGACATGGGCGGCGCCGCGCACGCGTTGATGCTGGCGCGGCTGGTCGCCCAGGCCGGACTGCCCATCCGCCTGCACCTGCTGATCCCGGCGGTCGAGAACGCGGTATCCGCGCGCAGCTTCCGCCCCGGCGACGTGTTGCGCAGCCGCCAGGGCCTGTTCGTCGAGAACACCAACACCGACGCGGAGGGGCGGCTGATCCTGGCCGACGCGCTGACGCGGGCGGGTGAGGACAAGCCCGACCTGATCCTCGATTTCGCAACGCTGACCGGCGCCGCCCGCGTGGCGCTGGGCCCCGACCTGCCCGCCACCTTCGTGCAGGACGAGGCGCTGGCGACCGACCTGCTGGCCGCGGGGACGGCGGTGAACGACCCGCTGTGGCGTCTGCCGCTATGGGATGGTTACGACGAGATGCTGAAATCGGACGTGGCCGACATGGTCAACGCGCCCGACGGCGGCTTCGCGGGCGCCGTCACCGCCGCCTTGTTCCTGCGCCGTTTCGTGCCCTCGTCCACCCCCTGGGCGCACCTCGACACCTTCGCCTGGCGGCCCGCATCGAAGCCCGGCCGGCCCAAGGGCGGCGACGCGCTGGGCCTGCGCGCCGCCTATGAACTGTTGAAACGCCGCTATCCGCGCTGAGCGGCAGCCCGGATGATCGGCACGAACTTGTCGGCGGTCAGGCTGGCCCCGCCGACCAGAAAACCGTCCACGTCCTGGCATCGGAACAGCTCGTCGGCGTTCGCACCCGTCACCGACCCGCCGTACAGGATGCGGATGCCCGCCGCCGCGTCGCCCACCAGCGAGCGCAGCTTGGCGCGCGCGATGGCGTGGATCGTCTCGATCTCGTCTGGCGTCGGCGTGCGGCCCGTGCCGATCGCCCAGCGCGGCTCATACGCCAGCGTGAACCAGTCGCCCGACGCGTCCTCGGGCACCGATTTCTCGATCTGCGCCTGCACCACGCGCGCCGCCCGGCCCGCGTCGCGCTCCGCCTCCGTCTCGCCGCAGCACGATATGACGCGCAGGCCGGCGGCGCGCGCCGCGGCCGCCTTGGCCCAGGCGTCCTGGCTGGTCTCGCCCTGGTCCGCACGGCGTTCCGAATGGCCGACGATGGTGAACGCCGCCCCAGCCTCGCGCACCATCTCCGCCGAGACGCAGCCGGTGTGCGCGCCGCTCGCGGCCTGATGCACGTCCTCCGCCCCGATCGCCAGCCCCGGCACGCGCTCGGCCGCGGGCGCGATCAGCGTGAAGGGCACCGCCACTTCGACGTCGACGTCGCGCGCCTGTGCCGCCGCGGCGGCGATGCCGTCCAGCTGGGCCAAAGCCGCACGGTTGCCGTTCATTTTCCAATTACCCGCGATCAGCCTGCGCCGCATCGGTTCCTCCCCTTGGTTCGCGACCCGGATAGCGCCCGCCACCTCTTGCACAAGACCGCCCGCTTGAAGCGGCCCCACCCCGGCCCTAAGGCGTGCCGCTTCCGCGCAACCGATCGCGGGCCGCGATACGGGACCTCATGCTCAGCATCTTTCGCCGCTTCACCAACTCGCGCATCGGCGTGATCGTCACCTTCGGCGTGCTGGGCGTGATCGCGCTCGCCTTCGCGGCGGGCGACGTCACGGGGCTTCGCAGCGGCGACGGATCGGTCCTGTCGGGCAGCGTGGCGCGCGTCGGCGATGCCAACGTCACCCCCAACGACCTGCGCTCGCTAGCGACCAACGAGATAGAGGGGTATCGCCAGCGCCAGCCGGGCTTCGACGCGCGCCAGTACGTCGCCGCCGGCGGCCTGAACGCGGCGCTCGACCGGCTGGTGTCCGGCTTGGCCTTGCAGCAGTTCGGGCAAGGAAACGGCGTGGTCGTCTCCAAGCGCTCGGTCGACGGCCAGATCGCCAGCCTGCCGGGCTTGCGCGGCCCGACCGGCCAGTTCGATCAGGCCGTGTACGAGCAGGTGCTGGCGCAGCGCCGCCTGACCGACGCCCAGGTCCGCGGCGACATCGCGCGCGAGATCGCGGCGCAGCGGCTGATCGCGCCGCAACAGGGGGCGGGCTTCGTGCCGCGCCAGGTCGCGCTGCCCTACGCGTCGCTGCTGCTGGAACGGCGCGCGGGCGAGATCGTGTCCGTGCCGAACTCGGCCGTCCCCGCCGGGCCCGCGCCCACGGACGCGGAGGTGCAGCGTTTCTACGCCGCCAACCGCGCGCGCTACACCGTCCCCGAACGCCGCGTGGTCCGCTACGCACTGATGACCCCGACCCAGGTCGCCGCCCAGGCGGTGCCCAGCGACGCGGAGGTCCAGCGCGCGTTCGCGGCCGACCAGGCGAAATACGCCCCCAGCCAGCGTCGCACTGTCGCCCAGGTGATCGTGGCCGACCGGGCGGGCGCCGACGCGTTGGTCGCCGCCGTGCGCGGCGGCCGCTCGATCGCCGACGCCGCGCGCGCGGCGGGGCTTGAGGCGTCGACCCAGACCGGCGTCGACAAGGCCGCCTATGCCGGCACCGCCGGCCAGCCGGTGGCCGACGCGGTGTTCGCCGCCGCGCAAGGGTCGGTGGTCGGGCCGATCCGCGGCACGCTGGGCTACGTCGTCGCCCGCGTCGAGCGGGTGGAGCAGGTCGCGGCGCGCACCCTGGCCCAGGCACGGCCCGAGATCGTTGCCGCGTTGACCAAACAAAAGACCGCCGACGCGCTCAACCGCACGCGCGACGCGGCGGAGGATCAGTTGGGCAACAACGCGACCTTCGACGAAGTGGTCGCCGACCGAAAGCTCAGCCCCGTCACCTCGCGCCCGCTGCTCGCCAACGGGACCGACCCCGATCGTCCCGCCGAAGCGCCGGTGCCGGCATTACTGCCGATCGTGCAGACCGCCTATTCGATGGAGGAAGGCGACGACCCCCAGATCGTCGCCACCGGCCCCGACGGCGGGTTCGCGCTGGTGGCGCTGGGCTCGGTCGTCCAGGCGGCACCCCGCCCGCTCGCCCAGATCCGCGATCGCGTGGCCGCCGACTTCGCCGCCGATCGCACCCGCACCGCCGCCCGCCGCGTAGCCGCGCAACTGGTCGCGCGCGCCGGCGGTGCCGCGTCTCTGGGACAGGCGGCGGCCGGCGTCGGCGTCCGCCTGCCCGCCGTCCGCGCCGTGAACGCGTCGCGCTCCGAACTCGCGGCCAATCCGCGCGGTGCGGAGCCGGCGCTGGCGCTGATGTTCGCCATGGCGCCCGGCACCGCCAAGCTACTCGAGGCGCCCGACCGCTCGGGCTGGCAGGTGGTCAAGCTGCGCGCGATCCAGCCCGGCAACGCCGCCGCCAATGCCGGCCTGATCGCGGCCGTCCGCGCCGACCTGGGCCGCGCGGTCGGCGCCGAATATGCCGAACAGTTCGCCCGCGCGGCGCGCGCCGCCGTGGGCGCGCGCGTCGATCAGGCCGCCGTCGCTCGCGTCCGTCAGGACCTGACCGGCCAGGGCCGCGGTGACTGATCCGGCGGCGGCGCTCGCCGCCGGCCGCCCGGCGCTGATCTGGCGCACGCAGGTCGCCGATACCGAGACGCCCGTTGCCGCCGCACTGAAGCTGTGCGTGCCCGGTCGCGGCGACTTCCTGCTCGAATCGGTGGAGGGCGGGGCGACGCGCGGCCGCTACTCGTTGCTGGGGCTTGCCCCCGACCTCGTGTTCCGCGCCCGCGACGGCGCGGCCGAGGTGAACCGCGCCTGGGCCGGCGACCGCGACGCCTTCCGCCCCTGCCCCGCCCCCGCACTCGAAACGTTACGCGCGCTGGTCGCCGAATGCCGCGCCGACACCCCGCCCGGCTTGCCGCCCGCGCTGATGGGTGTTCTGGCCTGTCTGGTCGGCTATTTCGGCTACGAGACGGTGCGGCTGGTGGAACGGCTGGCGGTGCCCGACGCCGATCCGCTTGCCCTGCCCGACATGGTGTTCGTCCGCCCCTCGGTGATCCTGGTGTTCGACCGGCTCGATGACACGCTGACCCTGGTCGCCCCCGCCTGGCCCGATCCGTCGCGGGCGCCGGGGGCGATCGTCGCCGACGCGCACGACCGGCTCGACGCCGCCGCCGCGCGTCTGGCGGCCGCCGCTCTGCCCCCACCGACGTACGCGCAGGCGGCGGACCCGTCCTACGTCCCCGCTTTGTCGCCCGACCGGTACGCCGCGATGGTCGGCCGTGCCAAGGACTACATCGCCGCCGGCGACATCTTCCAGGTCGTACTCGCCCAGCGCTTCTCGACGCCCTTCCCGCTATCGTCGTTCGAGCTTTACCGCTCGCTTCGCCGCATCAATCCGTCGCCCTTCCTGTACCATCTCGACCTGCCCGGCTTCGCGCTGGTCGGATCGAGCCCGGAGATACTGGTGCGCGTCCGCGACGGTCAGGTGACGATCCGCCCCATCGCCGGTACCCGCCCCCGCGGCCGCACCGCCGCCCAGGATCAGGCCAACCGCGCCGACCTGCTGGCCGACCCCAAGGAGCGCGCCGAGCATCTGATGCTGCTCGACCTCGGGCGCAACGATGCCGGCCGCGCGTCGGCGCCGGGCAGCGTGCGGGTGACGGACAGCTTCGACGTCGAATTCTACAGTCACGTCATGCATATCGTGTCCAACGTCACGGGCGCGCTGGCGCCCGGCCGCGACGCACTCGACGCGCTGTTCGCCGGCTTCCCGGCCGGCACCGTCAGCGGCGCGCCCAAGGTCCGCGCCTGCCAGATCATCGCCGAACTGGAGCCGGAGCGCCGCGGCGCCTACGCGGGCGGCGTCGGCTATTTCTCGCCGGACGGGTCGATGGACAGTTGCATCGTGCTGCGCACCGCGGTGGTCAAGGACGGCACCGTCCATGCCCAGGCCGGGGCCGGCATCGTCGCCGATAGCGACGCTGCGGGTGAACAGCGCGAGTGCGAGGCCAAGGCCGGGGCGGTACTGGCCGCCGCCCGCGATGCGCTCACACGCGCCGCATCGTCCCGCTTCGGCCAGTAGATCAGTCCCCGTCGGTCCCCTGCGCCTCCAGCCGGCGCTGCGCCGCCCATTCGCGGTTGCGCGCCAGCGCGCAGCCCGTGGCGCCGCCCGTCCCGATCGCCGAACAGCTGTCGGGCAGCCCACCCGCGACCCGGCTGACTTCCGCCAAGGTCGACGCGCGGTTCGCCCAGCTCTGGTTCGCCGCCGCGACCGGCCCCGCGTCGCGCAAGGGCGCCGGAATGCGATACGGCTCTTCCTGGGTGGCGCAGACCACCACCTCGTTTGCCGTCGACGGCGGGCAGCGCTCCCCCTTCTGGATCGTCACCGACCGGATGCGCTGGGGCGGCCCGCCATCGCCGCCCGCCTGCGCCATCGCCCCCGCGGGCAAGGCCAACATCGCCAGCGTCAGCAGCTTCAGCATCGAACCGTCCTCCAACATCCCCTCCGAACGTCCCAACCCGCCCGCGGCTCCGCCCGCCGTCGTCATGTTGCCGCGAAATCTCCGCGCGTCGCGATCCCGCAACAATCGTTGCGCCGCCGCCGCGAACGGCTAAGGACGCCCCCCGTGATCCTGGTCATCGACAACTACGACAGCTTCACCTGGAACCTCGTCCACTACCTGCAACAGCTGGGGGCGGAGGTGGAGGTGGCGCGCAACGACGCCCTGTCCGCGGACCAGGCGCTGTCGTCGGGCGCCGACGCCTTCCTGATATCGCCCGGTCCCAAGACCCCGGACGAGGCGGGGGTCAGCCTGGACCTGGTTGCCGCCTGCGCCGACGCCCGGCGCCCCCTGCTCGGCGTGTGCCTCGGCCATCAGGCGATCGGCCGGTATTTCGGCGGGCAGGTCGTGCGCGGCCACCTGATGCACGGCAAGACCAGCCCGGTCGACCACGACGGCACCGGCCTGTTCGCGGACCTGCCCAACCCCTTCCAGGCCACGCGCTACCACTCGCTGGTAGTGGAGGACGTGCCGGACGCGCTGCGCGTCACCGCGCGCAGCCCCGACGGCGCGGTGATGGGCCTCGCCCACCGGACGCTGCCCATCCACGGCGTCCAGTTCCACCCCGAAAGCATCGCCACCGAACACGGCCACGCGATGCTGGCGAACTTCCTGCGTCTGGCGGGCCTCCCCGTGCGCCAGGTCGCGTGACGACGCTGGCTCCCCTCCCCGACCCCTCGACGCCGCTCTCGCGCGAGAGCGCGGCGCAGGCGTTCGCCGACATGCTCGACGGGCTGGCGGCCGAGGACGCGATCGCCGCCTTCCTGATCGGCCTGTCCGACCGCGGCGAGACGTCGATCGAGGTCGCGGAGGCCGCTCGCGCGCTGCGCGCCCGGCTGATCCCGGTTCAGGCGCCGCCGGGCGCGATCGACGTGTGCGGCACCGGCGGCGACGGCCACCACACGCTCAACGTCTCCACCGCCGTCGCGATCGTCGTGGCGGCGGCCGGCGTCCCCGTCGCCAAGCACGGCAACCGCGCCGCGTCGTCCAAGGCGGGCGCCGCCGACACGCTGGAAGCGCTGGGGCTCGACCTCGACGCGGCCGGCGCGTCCGCCGAACGCTCGCTGGCGGACTTGGGGCTAGCCTTCCTGTTCGCGGCCAACCACCATCCGGCGATGGCGCGCATCACCCCCATCCGCCGCCGCATCGGCCGGCGCACGATCTTCAACCTGATGGGCCCGCTCGCCAATCCCGCCCGCGTCGGCCGCCAGCTGCTCGGCATCGCGCGGCCCGACTACGCCCCCCTCTACGCCGAGGCGCTGGCGCAACTGGGTACGGAGGCCGCGCTGATCGTCTCGGGCGAGGAAGGGCTGGATGAACTGTCCGGCGCCGGGCCCAGCGTCGTCGTCTCCGTCGGCGCCGCGTCGCTGCCGGCCCGCGTGACGCCCGAGGACGCGGGCCTTCCCCGCCACCCGCTGTCCGCCATCCGCGGCGGCGATCCGGCCCGGAACGCGGCGGCGCTCACCCGCCTGTTGGCCGGCAAGCCCGGCGCCTATCGCGACGCCGTGCTGCTCAACGCCGCCGCCGCCCTGCTCCTGGCCGATCGCGCGCCCGATCTCGCCGCCGGTGCCGCGCTCGCCGCGCGCGTCATAGACTCGGGCGAAGCCGCCCGCCTGCTCGCAGCCTGGATCGCGTACCGATGACCATCCTCGACCGCATCCTCGCCACCAAGCGCGTCGAGGTCGCCGAGCGCCGCGCCCACCACTCAACCGCCGACCTCGAAGCGCGCGCCGCCGCCGCCGGCCCGCCCCGCGGCTTCCGAGCCGCGCTGGACGCCGCACCGAACTACGGCCTGATCGCCGAGATCAAGCGCGCCAGCCCGTCCAAGGGCCTGATCCGCGCCGACTACGACCCCGCCGCCCACGCCCGCGCCTATGCGGCGGGCGGCGCCGCCTGCCTCTCCATCCTGACCGACCGCGACTATTTCCAAGGGTCCGACGACCATCTGCTCGCCGCCCGCGCCGCGGTCGACCTGCCCGTGATCCGCAAGGATTTCGTGATCGACCCCTGGCAGGTGCTCGAAGCGCGCGCGCTCGGCGCCGACGCCGTGCTGCTGATAATGGCCGCGCTCGACGACGCCGCCGCCGCCGAGGTCGAGGACGCGGCGCTCGGCCTGGGCATGGACGTGCTGGTCGAGGTTCACGATCGGACCGAGATGGATCGCGCCGCCCGCCTCCGTTCCGGCCTGATCGGCGTCAACAACCGGGACCTGCGCGACTTCACCGTCAGCTTTGACCGCACCTACGACCTGATCGCCCACGCCCCGCCGGGCCGCACCTTCGTCGCCGAAAGCGGCCTCACCGGCCCCGACGATCTGGCGGCGATGGCGACGCGCGGCGTCCGCTGCTTCCTGGTCGGGGAGGCATTGATGCGTGCGCCCGACCTCACCGCCGCCACGCGCGAACTGCTGGGCGCGTGACCGACCTCACCCACCTCGACGCCACCGGCGCGGCGCACATGGTCGACGTCGGCGCCAAGCCCGCCACCCGGCGCAGCGCCACCGCCGGCGGCCGCGTCGCCATGATCCCCGCCGCCGCCGACGCCATCCGCCGCGGTGCGGCCGCCAAGGGCGACGTGATCGCCGTCGCCCGCGTCGCCGGCATCATGGCCGCCAAGCGTTGCGCCGACCTGATCCCGCTCTGCCACCCCATCGCGCTCACCGCCGTCACCGTCGACCTGACGGTCGAGGACGACGGCGTCGCCGTCACCGCCACCGCCGCCACCGCCGGCCCCACCGGCGTCGAGATGGAGGCGCTCACCGCCGCCACCGTCGCGCTGCTGACGGTATACGACATGGCCAAGGCGCTGGACCGCGGCATGACGATCGGCGGGGTGCGCCTGCTGGCGAAGTCGGGCGGACGATCGGGGGATTGGCGGGCGGACGTATAGCCATGCGAGATGCCCATCTTTGACACGTCACGGGACCGATCATAGCGTCCGAGGGATGCGAAAGGTCGACCTGTTCCAGGCGGACACGTCCGAACGGACCGACGAGCCGCACATTCGCCTGACCCGAAGCGACGACGGGACCGGGATCGAGGTGAATGCCGCGTCCCTGCTGGCACAGTATCGGTTCAACAACGGCGACGTCCTGCTCGTGCTGGACGAGGACAGTCCCTACGAGGAACAGCTGCATCTGGTCCTGGTGCGCAGAGTCGCGATCGTCGATCACGTCCTGATCGGCGCCCCCTACGCCGCCGGCATCTTTCACGAGCAGGAAGTACGCCCCGACGGCCTCCTATTCCGGTTCGAGGGCGAGGCGATGTGGAAAGTCGGCCTGGACGACCGCGGATCGCGCGTTCCGGGCCGGCTTCCGGCGGGCGCGCGGCGGCGCGGCGGCTGGCTTTCGCGCCACTATCTGACCCTGTCGCGGGACGACCCGGCATCACCGAAAAGCCTCTGGACCCCGCAGCCGAAGCTGCCCTGCGCCAGCTGGAAGTGGCCGCACTCAACTTCGCCTATCAGGCGATCAATATCGCGGAAGTTCGATCGTTGTACGTGCGCCGGGCGCAGGAGCTGACCTCTTCGCTTCGCGCCGCCTACCGTTCCGGTGAGATGTCCGCCAAGTTGGCGGCCGAGACCGCGCACGGTATGCGCAACGCGCTGCTCGACCTTCAGCGTCGGCGATCGGCGTCGATGGGCCGGGCGCTCGCCGTCGAACTGAAGGCCAAGGGGCTGACGCTCGACGAGGTGCTCGCCTATCGTTCGTTGAAGAAGTTCGGGCGTCCGTTCACGGAATTGGACAATCCGCAGCAAACCGTCGTCTACATGGAGATCGTCGAGGCCGCCGGTCGCACCCGGGAGGGCGCGACGAAATTCGCCAGGCGGGCCGGCGCGGCCGGCCGCGTCGTGTTCCTGATTGGCATAGGTATCGCCGCCTACAACATCGCCGATGCCGAGGATCCGGCGTGGCAGACCGGACGCGAAGGGTCCAACATCGCCGGTGGCCTGGGAGGCAGCATCGCCGTGGGCTCAGCAGCGGGTATCTGGCTCGGCCCGATCGGCGTGGGTATCGGCGCACTGGTGGGTGGGGTCGCCGGCGCGCTGCTGGCCGACCAGGCTTACGTCGCGGCGGTGGGGCCGTCCGACCGCAAGGCGGGCGCATTCCTGCAACGCTTCACCGGCTTCTTCGGAACGGACGAACAGGCGCTCGCTGACGCGCTGGCGAACGAGTACGGCATGGACATGGACGGGGTCGACGCCGTCTTCAGGGCGATGAACGAGAGCTACACCACCGATGCCGACGACGTCGCGGTGATCTACCTGCGACGCCTCTTCGCCGAGCGGGGCTCCCGTTACGAAGCGCTGCGCCGGAACCGCAATGTACGCGACACCCTGATATCCGTCCTCGACGAAGGCTGGACGACGAACGAGGAAGCCGAACTGGTTCGGTGCCTGCGCGCGATCTAGCGCCGGTCGACGTTCGCCCCTTCAGCCTGCCTGCATCCCTCCATCGCCCCGGACCTGCTCCGGGGTCCACCTTCGTACCATAGTTGAGGCAGGATCGCTCGCACCGCGGCGGGCTCAGGAACGCGTTCGGGGTGACGACCGGAAAGCCGAATGTCGGCTTGCCCTCAGCGATCAACTGGTCCCGCCCCCCCCCCGCCTAGCCCCGCCCCCGCCGCTTACGCTACCGCGCCCCGCGTGACCCAACTCCTCCCCGTCGCCGAAGCCCAGGCCCGCCTCCTCGCCCTCGCCGATCCCCTGCCCGTCGAACGCGTCTCCCTTCGCGAGGCCGCCGGTCGCTGGGCCACGGAGGACGTTACCGCGCTCCGCACCCAGCCCGCCGCCGACCTGTCGGCGATGGACGGTTACGCAATCCGCGCCGCCGACCTGCCCGGCCCCTGGGACGTGGTAGGCGAGAGCGCCGCCGGCCGCCCCTTCCCCGCCCCGCTCGCGCCCGGCCAGGCCGCGCGGATCTTCACCGGCGCCGGCCTGCCCCCCGGCGCCGACTGCGTGATGGTGCAGGAGGAAGCGCGGCGCGAGGGCGACCGGCTGTTCCTCGACGGCGAGGGGCCGGGCCGTCCCGGTCGCAACGTCCGCCGCCGCGGCCTAGACTTCGCGACCGGCCAGCTGCTGATCCCCGCCGGCGAGCGCCTGACCGCGCCCCGCGTCGCGGTCGCCGCCACCGGGGGCCACGTGACGCTGCCCGTCCGCCGCCGCGTGCGCGTGGCCGTCGCCGCCACCGGCGACGAGCTGGTGCCCCCCGGCACCGCCCCCGCCGGCCTACAACTGCCCGAGTCCAACGGCATCATGCTGGCCGCCATGCTCGCCGCCTACCCGGTCGACTTGATCGACCTCGGCATCCTGCCCGACCGGCTCGACGCGCTGCGCGACGCCTTCGCCGGGGCCGAATGCGACCTGCTTGTCACTACCGGCGGCGCGTCGGTGGGCGACCACGACCTCGTCCGCCCCGCGCTGGAGGCCGCGGGCGGCACCACCGATTTCTGGCGCGTGGCGTTGCGCCCCGGCAAGCCGATGATGGCCGGCCGGCTGGGGAACGCGGTGACGGTCGGCTTGCCCGGCAACCCCGTCTCCGCCTTCGTCACCGCCACCTTGTTCGTGCTGCCGCTGGTGGCGCGGCTGGCGGGCGCGGCCGACCCGCTGCCCCGGTCCGTCACCGCGCTGGCGGGCGAGGACCTGCCCCCGAATGACGGCCGCGCCGACTATCTGCGCGCCGAACTGCGCGACGGCCGCGCCTATGCCTCGACCATCCAGGACAGCTCGATGCTGCTGACGCTGGCGCGCTCGACGTGCCTCGTCGTCCGCCGCCCCCACGCGCCCGCCGCCCAGGCCGGCGACTCGTTGGAAATCCTGCCGATATCGTAAGTCCAGCACCGGCCGGTCCCTTGACGCGGCTGGATACGTTCCATATTGGTTCCCAATCTGTTCTGCCCGGAGAACCGCCATGCTCACCCGCAAGCAGCATGAACTCGTTTGCTTCATCAAGGACCGCCTCGACGCGACCGGCGTGTCTCCTTCCTTCGAGGAGATGAAGGACGCGCTCGACCTCAAGTCGAAGTCCGGCGTGCATCGGCTGATCTCCGCGCTGGAGGAGCGCGCCTTCATCCGCCGCCTGCCCAACCGGGCCCGCGCCCTGGAAGTGCTCAAGATGCCCGAGCGCGCCGAGCCGAAGCCTGCCAACGACGATGCGCGGCAACTCCGCAGACTTCCGGCACCCGCCAATGACGTGCGCGAGATCCCGCTCCACGGCCGCATCGCCGCCGGCCTGCCGATCGAGGCGTTCGAGGATTCGGCGATGCTTTCCGTCCCCGCCGCGCTGCTGGGCCAGGGCGAACATTACGCGCTGGAAGTGGCCGGGGACTCGATGGTGGAGGCCGGCATCCTCGACGGCGACTACGCGCTGATCCGCCGCACCGATACCGCGCGCGAGGGGGAGATCGTGGTGGCGCTGATCGACGACAACGAAGCGACGCTGAAGTATTTTCATCGCGACGGCACCATGGTCCGTCTCGACCCCGCCAACCGCGCCTACGATCCCCAGCGCTACCGCGCCGGCCGGGTGCGGGTGCAGGGCAGGCTGTCGGGACTGCTGCGCCGCTACGACTGATGCCCGGCGGTTCTTGGCGGGCGGTTTTCAGGGGGCTGGGGATCGGACCCATGGGTGCCGGTC
>Ga0325401_1001277_pt1 | contig 21061 bp, 13 predicted proteins | sample PopdelMetagenome_FD_205666 | JGI IMG/M metagenome (GOLD analysis project Ga0325401, IMG submission 205666) | Populus deltoides microbial communities from Bellville, Georgia, United States - Xylem-PdKOR-R2 | ecosystem: Host-associated > Plants > Phyllosphere > Stem > Wood/Secondary xylem | place... | reverse complement strand
CAAATCTAGTCATGTTCTCTTATTATGTCTCTTTTTTTATCTGTTCCAAAATCTCTTCTTATTTGTTCTTTTCAAAACTTGTAGATTCTATCCCCTGACTTTTTGCGTGCGACAGCGGGATAATTCAGGCACTGGATACGCGTTGTTATTTTTATTATTTAGGATATTTTATAAAATTCAAATACATGTAATAAAAATTAAAAATACTCTTAGAAGTCCTGAATTTACCTGAAAACTACTGGCCAGTAAAAATACCGAAATACTCTTAAATTTCATTGGAAATTTCGAAAATACCCCTGGTTGCGGGTGTAGCCCACGCGCAGCCACTGTTGGAGGGACTGGAATTTTCCGGCCAAAATTCGGGAAAAAGGGGAAGAATGTGGTAGCTCTCGGTGAGAGGACTACAATGGTGGTGGTTGTGTTGGTCTTTGATGTCCGGGGAAAGAGGATCGACGGCTTTTCCCAGCGATATACGGCGTCAAAGGCGATGAATACAAACTGGGGTTTGCTCGAGAGGAGGAGATGAGTCTTTCTGTGTTGGTTTGTCCGTGAGACGTGGTCGGAAGACAGCGAGCAGAGGCTAGAAGCAACGCCGGCGATGAAAGAGAAGAATACAAGGCTAGAACCCGGTGTAGGCAACCTTACAGAAGGTTAGGTGAGCTTACTTCTTTTAGACGGTCTAGATCGCTTCCGATCTAATCCGACGATCTCTATCTGATCAATCTGAAATTAGAATACGGTCCTGATTTCCTGAGTAGTGATCAAGTGTGATTCTCCTATTGTAGATCTGTGAACTTTCATACATGGAACGGTTGAGATGATGGGACGTTTAGATCTAACAGTTATGGTTGTTTCTAGGCAGTGATCTGGTGTGGATAAGGCAAGTATACGGCTCTGGATCTACGGCTGGAGTGTCTCTGAAGGTGGATGTGGATGAGGCAAGTATACGGCTCTGGATCTACGGCTACTCTCTGAAGGTGGATCTGACGTTGTGACTTTTTGTGGTGTTTTTGAATTGTTTTTTTTTTAAAAAAATCGATATCTTACCATGGTGAAGAAAAACTAAAAAAACAAGAATACAACTTAACATTAGTATTACATTCCTTTTTTTAGCTCCTCTTTTTTTCTTTTTAAATTTTCACTGCTTCACTGAAAAAAAAAAAACTTCTGCATTATTAATTTTTATTTTATTATGTATAATAAAAAATATTTATAAAAGATAAATTAAAAAATCAAACCAGTATTAAAAAAAAGTCATTTCAATCACTAAAAAATAATTTTGATTGCCAAGAAGATTTTAAATATTAAAAAATATATTTTTTTTACTAGAATCAACCCGGTGTTCACAACTGAAAATGATACTTTTAATCCAAAATAACATGAAACTTATTTTTTATTCTGGTTGGCATAATTTGACCTGTATTAACCTAGCAAACCTAATTTTAATAGAAAATGACAGTTTTAACCTGAAAAAACTGAAACTCATTTTTTAACCTGCTGGAAGGGTAACCGGATGAAGTTTGATCCTCATCAAGAATAATCTTTTTGACATGACTCAACATGCAGTATTGATAAAAGAATACATTTGACAAAATTATTTTGTCCATGGTTTGATTTCTTTGGGACGAGGGAGAAAGATACTTCCATCCTCTCCTTATAAAGTGGATGGGACCTTTCAGCAATTTCAAATGTTTATTTTCTGGTCCCAAAGTCTGGCAACTGTAATAGTTCTGCAGAAACAGAACCATATTTGCTTGGAGAGGGGTGGGATGGGGGGATGTCAGGACTGCTATTTTCTACCGTATCTTAAGTCTTAACGTGTATGTGGTAAATTGCTAGGTTCCTCGACAAAGAAGAGTCTTTACTCATGCTAATCTGTTGTTTAGGTTTTTTCTCATGCAAATGTAAGATTATGAAGGTATTTGTTTAGCAGGAGCTCGAATGGAACTGTTTCAGGAATCTGAATAGCTTTAGGTTTGCATTTTTTGTTTTTAATCAGCCTCGTGAATATTATTGCAGCTAAAGGATCAGGGATTAGGATAATTTTTTGTTATTTTGTTGTTGGCCATGGTATCATATGAGTAACATCCCTGCCTGTCCTCGTCTTCCCTGCTTTTGGGTCGTGTCTTTGTCTATGTTTTGGCATCGTGACACACGGCGGTGTCTCTGTTCTTGAAGTTTGAGAGCAACCAAAAATTGGAATGATAAACTTCCCCAGGAACGTTTCAAACATGATTATAGTATGACAGAGATTATCTAATTTTCTTGCTGTGACGGGGAACTAATGTTTAAAATGTCTTTTTCATAATCCAAATATGTTTAATTTTCTTGATGATAATTTCGAGTTCTAAAATGAATTTTTAATGCCAGAAACAGTTTTGTAATTTGATGAATTTTATTTCTTCTCTGAGAAGCACATGAGAACTTTCATTAGCTTGAATCATGGGTGCAAAGCCATGGTAAAGAGAGAACTATCTATAAAACTCACTAGATAGAAAAGAAAATCCAAACTAAGAGACACATGATGACACAAATCACTGGATTTTCAACTCCTTGGCCTGCATTGACTCTGGTATTACAGCTACAAACTGGGAATTCTTGTCCTGTGAACCTCTTAGATGGATGGAGCAGGGCTTTGGTACACCATAAACCAAGGAACGAAGCTTTCCCGATCACAGCAAAACAGTGAACAGACAGCCCCGACAATGGGCATCAAGGACTGTAGCTATGTTCGCACAATAAATGGATAGATATAGAATCATGTTGACGTGGATATAAATTTATTTGCAAGGAAAACAAGACAGGTCTATAAAAAAAAATCTAGATCTGAAGAAAACACACTGGCAAGGAGAGAGGAAAAGAATATAATTAAAAAAAAAAAAAACAGAGAGAGAGAAGGTTATGCCGCTGGTGAAAGTCAAGCCATACCAGCTCAATTCTTAGGGCAGTAGGGAGGGCAGACTGCTGGTCCTGCCGGAGTGAGAGATTGAGTAAGAATGGTTCTGGGTGGTTTTCTTCCGAGGTTAGCAGCTACTGTCTGTGTTTTGAAAAGCATTTTATTATGCGACTCTGATTGTGCAAGAACTTGAGAGGTTGGTGTCATGGTTGAAGGCAAAGAAGAAACTGGCAGAAACCCTGCTTGGGCTAAGTTAAACCCAGTTGAAAGAAGCATTACTAGTGCAATAGCACATATAATGGCAGAAAATGATTTGAAGCTCATTGCTTAGCTTTGCACAAGTTTTATTTGATAATGATACTACTTGTTCAGATTTCCCTGTCTATCACACTGCTTTTGACTCCTATGAGTGGTTGACAAAACACGCTGACTCGTTATTTCATCATCATGTGGTTGGTCAGTGTCTTTTTCTGTCAAAATGCATGCATACTGTCAGATAAATTATAAGGCCACTCACAACAGCTTTCAATTAAAAATGGCTTTTCTGTTTTTTGTTGTTTCAGTTGCTGGAATTTGGGGACTTTTAGCCCTTCACCTGGCTGATGAGTCTATTCTTCCATTTGATTACCACTCTTATGTGGAGCAGTTACAGGTGCGCATCTGATCTTGGATGGATCAAAATTTCTCCAAAATATATCTTGTCAGTTAAATAAAGTAGACTGGATGTTGAGTTTCTGCTTTAGCCTCATAGAAATGAGTTGTGAGGTTTGACTACTCATAGAAAATGTAAAAAAAACTATCAAGTGACCAAGATGAACAGAAACTTGCCAACAGTGATGATTATTGCATTTCTATTTGAAACCCGGGGATGCATCCTTCAGATTCATTATGTGCCTTGGCAGGGGCATACAGGTTCCCTGAGCAAACTATTGGACTGGAACATATCTCTTCATCCTTTAGTAAACTCGATTCAAGAACTTGCCTCTGCTGCCAAGGTTGTGGAGCATGAAATCAAGGTAAACTGTGGAAGTAATTATTGGACTCTCTGTATTTAAGGGGAGATAATGAAAACCTATTACATTTTATGGCGATTCAGCTCTCTCTCAACTAATTATGGGGGCTTGTATTGTTTTTCAATGCAGCAATTGAGAGAGCAGGGGGGATTATGTAGATTTGAAGTTGCGAGTTTTGAATGATCGGCTGATGCCTGCTGAAAGAGGCTTCCTGGATGCAGAAGGGCTTCAAGGAAGGCAATGGTTTAAGCATCTTGTAAGCTTTCTCCTCGTATTTAACTCGAGAGCGTAAACTTGTGCGATAGCTGGTCTTGACTTTGGATCATAGTAAATATTAGCATTGTGACGAACCTCAACAACATAAATCTTTGTAGATTTATGGGCCTCCAAGTGACTATGAAAGCAAACCGGATTTCTTCCATGGAATAGCAGATGCTCTCTCTCAATCCACTAGCAAAAGCCAACAAAACAGGCAAGCAGCAATTCAGCATGAGATATGGAGAGTTGCCAGAGCCATCGAAAGGGCTGCCGGTGCTCTTAAAGGGAATCTCACCTGAAAATATATATGCAAGCGGTCTTCTTGTCATAGATTTTAACTTTTACTCAAGAAATACACGCATACATGCAAGGTTAGTTGTTGTCAATGTGAAATAATAAAGAAAAATCAATGAAACGCAGTAAATTTTTGCCTCATCTACTGCAATTTGTTTTTTAAGGAAAAAGAAGTGTGATTATTGATTTGATAGAAAGATAGGAGAGATAGCTCTGAAAATGCAGAAATCTACTGCATGATTTTGAAACAAAACATATTGAAGATTAGTTGATGATGGATTCCCTTGTGAATCTTTACAGATAAAGATTCGGAGATTGACAGGAAATCAGCATGGAATTAGGTGCATTGATTATTGGATCTCGAAAATAGATTAGTGGTCGTTGTAGTTTATAAGAACAATCAGAATTGTACTCCTGAAATTCAAGATCGTCTCAGGAGCTTTGGTCATGTTCCTGCCACCTTTAACTTCTGACCTCTCTTTTTTTCTTCTTTTTTCCTGTTTGAATCTTTACAAAATTACGAATAACTAGTATTGGTGCCTGCTATTCTCTACGAGGTCAGCCTATTTTTTTTTTTTATATATAAAATAATATTTAATTGTTGTAAGTATGTCTTAAAAGAAATATGTAACTTGATCAGATGGAATAACCTGATTTTATTTTAGTTATGTTAAAATAAATAGAAAATAACAATAAAATCAAGCTTTAAAAGAAAATGATTAGGATAACCCGAGAAAAAAAATATTTTTAAAAAATAAATAAATGATATATTTTAATTTATAGGCCATTAAATGCAGAGAAAATAAAATAAAAAACATAAAAAAAAATCTTGATTAACTCAAGTTAATATTATAAATTTATAATTTTGGTAATTAGGTCAAGCTAATCCAGAATACTCTATTAAATCAAATCGGAAGAATTTGATAAAAAAAAATAAATTAAACGAATTATAAACGTCTCCACAATTGGATTAATGCTCCTTTTTTTTTTTTTTTTTGATTTTCAGCTTAATAGATGAATGCTTCCTGGGGTGTAGACGTGTAGCCTGACTCCCAATATAGAAAAATCCTTATTTTCTTCTTCTTTTCCTCTATCATTTCATTACTGTCGTCTGTCTTCAATCTGTACACTATATGTTTCTTTTTTATGGCTTGTATTAATATGGATTATTTTTTTAATTTTTTAATGTATAATAATTTCTACATAAATTGTTTCTAAATTTCTTGATGTAGGATAACTATACATAACCTACTTACACATGGATAGTTTTTTAAGTTTACAATAAGAGATAAATAAACTACACTTCATATTTTTTTTATAGTTTACATTTATATGAATTATTTTTTAATTTTTAAATGTGGGATAATTATAATACACTTTACTTTTCTTTTTTTATAGTCAACATTCACGAATATTATTTCAAAACTTTTCCATGTGAAATATTAAAACCTCAAACATATTTTTTTTTTTAATTTTTTTAGGTTGACCCGGGTCAACCCGTGTAACCCGAAACTTGGCTCCATGATCAGGTCAACTCTCGAGCCAAGTTTAATAACTATGTTAGAAGATGTGGATAAATCATTGTAGCTATATTTATAAAATATTATTCACTCACTGGAATAGTGTTTTGTGTTTTTTTTTCATTTTTATTTAGTTATTTGTTTTTTAATTTTACCATTTAATAATTCAATTTTTTTTTCAATGTCATCTTTCAATATTAAGTTGTTTTGAAAATTATGCTTCATATTTTTTTTTATATTGGGTTATATATCGACCTCTTAATTTTAGTTTTTTTTTTCTTGTGTTCAACATTAAATATGTTAAAAGTGGAGTTTCATAATTTTTTTATTTACTTTCTATAAATTTATCTTGATCTCATAACTAATATTACATATTTAAAAGGTTAATCCGGGTTGACTTATTATTTTTGCTGTTTTTTCTAATTAATTTTTTATTATTTCATCCTTTAATATTGAGTTGATTGGAAATTGGATTTAATAATTTTTTTATGTTTTTAATTGGGATTCATAATTATTTTTTATTTGCTTTTTAAGAGGTTATCTTGATCACATGATCTAAGTCTCAGGCTTGGCATGTAGACCTGGGTTTACACAATTAATTTTTTTCCATCCTTTTTAATTGAATTTTTTTTTTAATTTCACTTTCCAACAACACTTTTTTTTTATTTATTTAAAATTTTTTTTTAATTTCATCCTTTAATATTAGATTTAATGGGAATTGAGCTCCACCATTTTTTTTCAATTTACTTTATATGAAGTTATCCTAGTTTCATAAATTTAGTTTTTTGTTTTATTTTTTTTTAACCTTCAACATTGAATATATTAAAAATAAAGCTTTATAACTTTTTTATTTTTTTATGAAATTATTTTGGTCTCATGATTCAGATCACAAGTCTAATAAGTTAATCTAAATTGATCTAAGTTTTATTTTTTAATTGATTTTTTTTAAATTTCATCTTTCAACATTATATTTTAAATTCAAGATAAATTTTATTTTATTATTAGAAAATAAATTACCAATGCTTGAATATATTTTTTTATAAGAAAAAAAAAACATTAACACAACTACGCAACACGGACAATGATAGTCTTTCTATAAAAGCGACGAGAAACATCCATCCACTCACACTTCGCTCTCTCTCTCTCGTTTGGACTCAGGACATACTAATCCCATGTACGTTTGATTGGCCATCTTGAAAATCTAATCATGAGGATAGGATGAGGAAGGCCAGGTTAATCCATCTTCACTTTTGAGGAATTTCAAAAAACGATATACATCTGGCATCCTGCCCTGATTGCGGCAAAGAAAAAGATGCATATTGCAACGCAATAACCTTTCCAGCATAAATGAACAACAGATTCTCCTGTTCTGAATTCAACCATATTTTGAAATTCTGTCAACAAACTGCAAGCAAGGCTTAACAGTTAGAGCTGGGGTTCATCCATCCAAGCTAACCCGCCGCTCGATATCATTCTGCTTTTGTTGCAGTAACTTGATGAGATCGAACACCACCATAAAATAAGAAAGGATAGCGAGATTCACCGCTTTGAATGTGAGCTCATGACGAGCCACAGCCCACAGGTGACGGAATAAAACGACGTCCCATTACCTCCCCAGCTAAAGACCATTATAGTGGTCGGTGAAGACCCACGATAGGGCTCCCCTGTGCCTTGGATAGAGACTTTTAGGAGAGAAAAATTCTCGAGTCTTGACCCATTAAGAGATTTTGCACAGCAGCAAAAGCCTTCCGGAAACAAATGTGAACCAACACTTATATTAATTAACAAAGGTGCTATAAAACCAACCTCAGCTGCACAGCAGACGGTTCTTCTACACCAGGTAAGCTCGGAAATGTAAAGCAACCATTTTACAAGCCCATCCCCCAAGACAAGGAAAAACAAAGAATCAAATGTCAAACTCGGCCAACTATACCCGGTATGCATCCCCCTAGTCAAAATCTTCTTATGTACTGCTAAATTACCCTGGACCTTTATATGGTAAGAGTAAGAAACCAACCCTTTAAAGCAAGGAGGTGTCTTCATTAGGAGAAAGGCTAGAAAAGACGGGAGCTCAAGCAGGGCATATCAACAATAACAAAAAAAACTACATAAGGGAGGGGAGACCTTCCACCTTCCCCTGATCGAGTCTGAGAGACATATACCCTACAAAACCAATTATCAAATCCTACAGAAATTACTTTAATTCGAGCTTCATTGTCTTCTCCCTTCAATGTACCACTTTTCTCATCCTCTATATTGTAGCATGAGATGTCCTACTCGGCTTTATGTGCAGGTAGAGGGTAATCAGCTCTTCCCTAATTGTATATTTTAACTGGCTTCTCAAACGTGTGGCGGTTCTGCAACATTTTGAGACCAATCAATGAAAACTAACTCCATAGTTTCACAAGAAGAACAGAAAAAACTAGGGTAACACTAACACGGCATATATTGACAAAACTGAATGATTCTAACTTTCATAGGAGTAAGAACTGATCTCAGAGTCCTTGCTAAAATAGTAGTCAATTAAGGAGGCAGTCTTAGCAAACCCATAGATGTAATTGTAGTTGTATGAGTAACACAAACCTGATTAACTGCATAAGACCTTTTAGGAGTATTATCAGGGTGCTCCAAGCCAAGGTACTGCTCCCAAGCGCCATAAACATCTCTTCTCTGAAAGAAAAGGGAAAAATACTAAATGCATATACCATAAAAGAAAAGAGCACCAATAATGTCCAATTTTCTAGGAAATGCTATGAAAAAATGGAAGTTCGCAAGGGAGGAGAAAAGGACTTGTAACAGCACCTGAAAGCGGGTGAACACAACATCAGAATCCTGCAAGTACTCTGGACGACCCAGCGACAGAAATGCAAATTTCCACTGAGAAACCAAAAGAAAAGGGGTTAATAAGGAACCAATTCATACTTGAAATATAAACTCGTACTGAAGAAAGCAAAAGCTAAACTTTACAATAAAATGCATGATAATTGTTACAGTGTCAAGAGGGGAGGCTTATGTGATTGTTTCCTTGACCAAACAGTGCAAATAAAATACCTTTGCAAACTCCTCGTCAGGGACCTGCAGTTTCTTTTGTATGCGCATTTTAACTTGAGCTAAAGTTTCACCTTCATGGATGACCAAGAAAAAGGGTTCACCAAAATTCTGTACTTGCTGTTGAGGACACAAATGTAGTAGTATGTAAGAACCTGGAAACCTCTCTATTCCATAACAGCCATTAGATAGAAAGCTTGTGGTTAAAGTATCTATAAACCATACCATTTGATTCTGTCCAGACTCTTTTGTGAAGTGATACACGTGAATCAGGCGATCTTGGGGACCAAGATTTTTTTCTTCCTCAGGGATCTGTTGAATTAGAAAAAGAGAGGGGGCTTCATTATTGATACACGATCTTATGTCTGAAGGAGTGTCCAGGATTGTTAACCAGCTGAAAGTATACATTATACTGCCTGTCCATTGGCCTAGGTTAACAGACATTTGCTAGTTCAGAAGGGTACTCACTAATCATGCCCCAGGCTGTTTGCAAAAATTAGCCACTCAATAACCTTCGACCTTCAAATATTCTACTAAAAAGCATTTGATAGATTTATTAACAAAAAATACTTAAGCCACGATAATATATTTCATAATAATCTGGAAGTTAAAAGTTCAACAGAAATTTAAAAAAATCATATTTTTCATTTTAATTAATAAATTTCAAGAGACAGTTTCTAGAAACATATTATATAAGCATGGGGCACTGATTACTAATTGCCATTTCACACATCCTTGGAGAAATTTTTGGCACAGCACATGACAATGGTGTATTCTTAATAGAAGCTTACAATTTTATTTGGCAGGTAAGTGCATGTTTTGCCACTATACTCATGTTTTTTTATGGTTCTTGCTCATACTTGTTTTACAGATTCTACCCCTTGTACTTTCGTTAAGGAATATGTGCCCTTCCATCCAACTCTGTTAGTTTGTGTGCCACAAGTCTATTCACTGAACCATAATAAATTGACAGGTAGAAATTAAGAAAAGAGATCAGAAAAAGTAAAAACAAAAAAAAACAAAAAACAAATCTGAACCCAATATGTAAACTTGACGAGAGTTATTAACAAATAGGTAAAAAATCAGGTTTGGATTTTTTTCCAAAGCTTTTTTCTTAATTTCCACGCATCAAATTATTGTGGTTCAATGAATCAAAACTTAAAATGTGTCACACAAATTAACAGAGTTGAATGGGAAGGGCACATACCTTAACAGGAATATAGATAAAAGGGCAGAATCCACACAAAAAAATATATAAAAGGGAAAAAACCTAAGAAAAATTTAAGTACAACGGCAAAACATCCCATTCACCCTTTATTTGGTACACACACCTGTAGTAGTTCATATTAGTACACTCTCAAAACCATTACACACTCCGCACCCACAGGCATACATGCTTTTACACATTCATGCCCTATGCCCTCACATTTTAGGGTCAAGTCCAACTTCATCCACGGCTTAACCAGGATGCTTCATTTACAAAATCATAGAAGAAAGGTAGTAGAGACTATAGAGGCAGACACATTCAAGATATTTCCTAGAAAAGAAAGGGAGAAAAGGACTTGCCTCCTCTGCCCGTAATGTCCAATACTGATCATTTATATTCTCGATTTTTTCATTGGGTGGAAAGATCTGCAATGACAAGATGGCAAAATGATGTTGCAGGAAATCCAATCATTAGATTAAAAAGACTGAAACTCATGGATCAGGTTTCACAGAACAAGTATGCACCATCACTGCACATTGTCCAGCACATTATCATCACTATTTAACCTAGAAGGATATTTATTATTTGGCAGCAAACAAAATTTCGGTCTTTAAGTCAATATCTTATTTGCTAACCAAAACCAGTGAGTACCTTATAAATCTTGTGATAGAAAACTTCAAGCAGTCGAAGTTCAGCATTTGGGTGAGACAATTCTACCTGTTTCAGTATGAACCAAGCATTAACAAATTCATCATGTGCAATGAAAAGTAAATATACTGTGAGAAGTTAAAATAACACAATAAAGAAGTACAGTAATGTAAAAGTCATGCTTCAAAGAAAAAGATTAAGAAGAAAATAGCTACAAAACCACTATCTAAGAGGAAAATCAGTTTTTCATCTTGGGTATTATAAATCACTGTCCAGATCAAGCAGGCACATATAAAATATGCTTTACATAACTACAGCTAAGAGGTTGGAATTTAAAATTTCTCACCTTTGTTTTAAGTTCATTAATCACATCTCCCACGGTGCTTTGTTTAGGCAATCTAATGTTATGAATTACCACCTAAAAACAGTTGCAACAAGATTAGAAGAAAGACACTTGAGGATGATCGATAAGATAAGGCATGAAAGTAAGATAGTCAAAGATTTCACACTTACTTCATCTTTAATAGCATGATGGAAAGCAACTTTCAAATTTTTTAGACCTTGCAATTCTGGAAGAGGAATATCCAGAACTTCGTAATACAAGATATCAGAAGTCTAGAGAAATAAGGGAAAAAAAGAAATTATTAGCCACATTATATAATTTCATTAACAGTATAAAGACCAAGACTTCAACCCATGTAACAGATACCTGATTGTAGTGAACTAACATATCTGATAGATGCTCCACTCCTCGATATTTAATTGGTTGCGGCTTAGGCTGCTGAGAGTAGCAGTTGTGGGATGTCAACCTGATTTTGGATGGATCATCCAAACCAATTTGGCGGGCCACTCTTTCGACAACATCATCATAAGTATGTACCTTCGACCTATAACACATCAAGAGTAGATTATGAGTGTCTATATGACAGCACCAGAGACTTCTCAACTGAGCATAAAACATTACTTGGGATATGTGTACTTACAACTCTAGACAAAAATCATCCTCCTTCGGCTTTTCCAGAGATCGGAAATGAACTATCTACAAAGAATCAAACAGCAAAAGAATTGAGTTTATAATTGACAAATCAGGAGAAAGCTTTAATGAAATTGAATTACTCTATATAATCTAACTAGGGAATAAAAAACTAGGGAACATAAAAGGCGCCACTCTTGAGCCTAATCTCTGCCACTATCTCTATATTTCAACCATAAAATGAAAGTAAAGTAAGATGCCTGGAAAATCTCATTTCAAGAAAAAAGTACCTGTCGATTGTGCACATATTCCAAATATGAAGGCACATCTGGATATCGACATTCTTCTTCCTTTTCAAGAGGAGGAGATTTCTGAAAGCATATTATGTCCCCATCTTCGATCTGTGAATAAAGTAGCAAAATGTCAGTTGCCAATCTGATAATCTGATAACATTCCAGCATCACTAAAGAAGCACATACCTGACTTATTCGAAATGAGGCCCTATTATCAAGATGTTCACACATGACACAAGGCTCGAACTTGATTTCCTGAAAAGCACACATTAAATAAAATCCTTCTGCTAAGAAGACAATATCTGCTAATGAATATTGATTGCGCCCTAGGTTTGGTGGTATGGTGAAGTCACCTTTCTTGACTGACTAATTATGGTAGCCAACTATAATAGAAGACAAGTATATAGTTGGTACGAGATTAAGCATACTCGATAGAGACAAACCTCATAAAGTTCAATCTCTTCATTGGGTGGAAAGCCAGCCATTTGATTGAGCTTTGCTAGAATTTCTATTGGCTTGCCAGAACTCTTCACGAAAAGCCTACCAACATATCTGGAATCATGGAATAAGTTGTAGTGTCAGAGAGCATCAGCTATGCAATGAACAAAAATAGGACAACAAAACAAGTGAAAAGATTATTATGTACCGCAATTCTTGTTTTTCAGGGTCATAAAGCTTGAAGAAAAGCAGAATATCTTCTTTAGTTTTTTCAGGTGGCGCAATGGGACGTAAATCCTGAGATGTTGCAACACTCAGTAGAAGAATAATATTTCAGGACAGGAATACAAGTGCAGATATTAAATTCCATCATTGCTTAGAAAAGGTACCAGTCCAAGCTCGATTTCCAAGAACAATTTTAATTCAGCATTATGTGTCTTATTTGACACCTCTCTCAGTTGTCCAACCTACAACCACAAAATGGCTATCATCAAAATTAGATTACACAATAATCTCCAAAAAAATTTTAAGGCGCCGCAGTGCAAGTTAAATAAGCACTTCAATGTGATCAAAGCAATAGTATCATTCCATAGTCATGGTCACAAAGTTTCAATGCTGGCAGTTACAAAATGAAGGCCAGATACTGGGATTGCCAACCCAAAAGTGTGTACTATGAAAGCACATGGTCATAGGTGGCAAAAGCTAAAGAAGGCATCCCAGATCACCATGTCTAAACAATTCCCGAAACCTTATCCCATGTCTGTTCTTACTTGGAGCATAAATAATCATCCAAATGTAATAGAGATACAAGTCACTCAACCACTACGCTATCACAACTCATAAAAATTAATTTTGAACGAGAAAATAAGTGGTAGTTACTGATTGTGCTTCTTCCTGGGGTGTCAATGATCGATTTGGCCTATATGTGTGGTTTTGGCGCTTTGCCCATATCCAAAATCGCTGAAATTGTACTGGTATACCAAACTCTTTAGCAACCTCCTCCTGTAATCCAGTTCAACATTAGACATTGAAAACTATGGACTATCTCATCATCTACAATGTCAAAATGCTTATCAATTTACACCCATTTAGTACCTTAAAAAGACTAAACTGCATCTGTTTCTGAATCCGGAAGTTATGGACTTTGTCATGATCCACAAGGTCAAAAAAAATATCCTTTCCAATTTGGTCTTTAAGGTCCTCATCTCGTGCGACCTATATGCAGTAATAAATTGCTTTATTTATGACTTACAAGCATCCCTTGAGATAGATTCTAGTCTTCACTAAAAATATACTATCATAAAAATTAAAGGTGAGAAATAAAAACCTTTATAATTGTGTAAAGGTGAGCTTGTGCTTTATATCTTCTCTTGTCTTCTTTTTCTTCTTGTTCTTTCTTCAGCCTTATCTGGAATGAGATGTTGAATGAATCCATGATCAGTCTTCATTGCCATGTGGACTCTCAGATAACATAACTAAATTTGCAGAACTTCTTGCAATGATGAGTAAAGCAAAGAAGTTTACCCTCAAGTGTTCAGCAATATCTTTCTCATCGACATTACAAATTATCTTGTCCTTGTCACTTTCCCGTATATACACAAGCATGTATGCATTTGAGTATTTTGTGAATTTAAATGGAGTATTGTTAAAGCCAGGATTGGTCTGAGGTAGCTGTTAGACATAGCAGAACAAGAGCACAAATTCAGTTCACCATCAATCATGCGTGCCACTGACAGCATTTACAGAAATGTTTGAGAACCATTACCTCTTCCTCACCACCATACTGTTCTTCTAATGCCCTCTTCATATCTTCTTTTGTCACCCGTTCATCATCAAATTTGAACCTAAAACATGAAAACCAAGTATATTATGGTGTGAAAAACAGATGAGTTCTCAGAAAAAGTATAACCATTCAGTCACAGGTAAAATGTTATGGCGCAGACTAAGGAGACTACTATACTCATATAGGAGCATAAGTTGTTAAAGGTTTCTTTTTCCTAACATTGATGTTATCACGTTCGACCGCATTATGTGTGTGCATGAGCAAGCACAAGGTATACAAACATACCACTGATCAGAGAGGGTCGGCCTGATAAAAGCATAATAATGTCCACCATGCACCCCTCCGCTATGAACCAAAACGCTGCAAGGGAAAACAAGAATATATTGGAGATGTCAGCATTTTAACAAACTTATTCCTAAAACCAAACATAATTACCAAGCTACACAGAAATATGTACGATTTATATTACGTGCTTGCAGTTCATGTTTCTCCAACATGTCTATCTTTTATCCACACAAGCTCATAGAGTTGTCTTTCATTCCTAGAGGCTACTCAAGCAAGTCATGCACGTCACATGCTGCTATTGCATTACAACAACAATTATTTATGCAGAGATAAGGGGGGTTACAGGAGATCAACAATCTCATGAAAATGGTTCAAACAGTGCAGCAACTCAACATTTCTTTTTGTTTGAAACTTGTAATGGTTTCCGATAGTGATGATTATAATATTAGTTTAAATTACAATAAAAAGTTAAAATTTTTGTTTTACTTTACAAACTATGCAGCCTTTGGAAGCAAGAAAGACCAGTTCCAGTCAGCTAAATGCAGTCATATCAAGCACGAAAAAAATCCATGAATCAAGATGGTGAAGGAGCTTATCAGGTTTATGATAAAATTTATTGCAATACAATGTTCAGATCTAGGAAGTAAAAGCACCACATGACAGTTACCTGTGAAGTGTGTATAGATTGCGAACACTCCTGTCTGCATCAGGTGATAAATATTTCCCATTCTCCCTATCCAGGTCAAGTTGAAGAGGAAATTCATAGCGATCATTAATCTACAAAAGCAAAAATCAATAAGTAGAAACAAACATATTTTGGCTTAAGTAGCAGTTTGTCCATCAATCAATCCACTAGTTATTAAAATATTCCAGCTCATAACAACACAGCACAATCCCATGATAACATATCTAGCATAGAAACCAGTTACAGATACTGACCTTCACCATGGTGTCACGCATAAAATCATATTCAAAACGCTTTAATTGGAGTTGAAGAACAGGGGGGAAGTCAATAAACAAGACACCCTTCTTTGCATCCTGAAACAAATACAAGTTCAAGAACATGCCATGAGAAGAATAGTCATAGGAGCTGATCTAAAATAAAGGGTTTTAGTAGAAAAGAATCATGGAGTACAACAAAAAAGCATGTTCATAGCCCATATTCCAACAGAATGATCTCATTGTAACTAACATAGTTTAGAAAGAAGCTGGGATAAAGCTCACCACTTCTATGGGTAACTCCTCAAACTACCTAAAATATATTATACAGGGGTCTGACCAGGATCCACACAATTTGACTAGGAATTCAGGAACCATCTCTCTTTTGATGACACCAATAGAACATGCAGCTCATTTTCAGTTATGAAACCATAAATTTCAGCATAGTTATGATACGACAAAAAAAATTCCACCAGATATGATGAATGCTCAGGAATTGGAACAAATAATTGGTCTTCAGGCATTTCACAAAAACCTTAAAAATGAGCTCCTTTTTTAAAAAGGCACCCTGAGATGCTATGTAGCACTGGCTTCCATATTTTGATGTGTATGAGTGTGATGCAAGAGTTGTGTGAGCTGGTGTATATATTTCATGCTGCTTAAACCAATCTCATAATCTGGCTCTATTCACTAGCTTTAACTGACCTGCAAACCATGTTCTTCAGCATGGTATTTGTTATCACCCTCAAGTCGTTCAACTTCCACATATTTGTCAAAAGAAGCATAAACATCTCGACAACCTTTCACATCAAGCTGGAGATCTGCCATGTAATGCCCACACATCAGTGCCTTAGGGGAACATCATTACACATAATATTTAAATGCTGACCAAATAGTACCGTAAAATGACTCCTTCCTTGTAGATTTGTAATCCACATTGATGCACTCAATGTAGTTCATATGGTGACCCTCAAACAACTGCTGTATAGTCCCCTCCACAACAGTCCCCTGGACCAGCAGAAAAGAAGTTGGAAACTTAACTTAATGAAAACATGTCTCAAAACTGTTGGATGTTCAATACCTTCATTTTATCCTCTAGCTTCTCACATAGGACTCTGTTGAGTTCTTGCACATCATGTTGCATGAAGGAATCATATGTATCCCAGCCAAAAGATTTGGTCAGTTCCTTTGTTGCAACACTGGTATCATTATATTGAAGCTTATAGAATAAACTCTGCAGGGCCAATGGAATGCTTCCTGTAGGCATGTCATTCTCAGTTGTTGGCATGTGGTACACAGCCTGATAAAAAATATATATATTTCAGAATGAGGCAATTACATTTCAACAATGTGTTAACACAAGCCAAGAAGAGCTTAGAAAAACTGAGAATGTGCTAACCTTTCGGAAGTAAGGAATATGGTACTGAGTCTGTAGGAGAGAGTTCATGTAACATGTTGCTCCCTGGTTCTTCAGTCCTACATAGCCTGTCTCCTTCTTCGAGTCATAGGACCAATAATCTAGAAGCTTACGGACAGCAACTTCAGCTTCAATAACAACTGTATCATTCACTAGATATCCTCTACTTGGATCATAAAGTTCACTCAGAGGCATGAAAGATGTAAAACCCCAGTCACTCTCTCTTGCGTTGAACTGATGTTGTGTGTCTGCAAATGTTTATTTTTAAAAGAGAACAAAGTATATATGGAGTTACTTTGACTGCTTTTAAAGATCACAATATATGGAGTTACCATGCTAGCATGTTTATGAACAAAAACGAGATATTGCTACATTCAGCAAAGAAAAACAATAAAGTTACCAAACAGCACAAACCCTCAAAGGACAAGATAGTCAAGTAATTGATCATATTATTGGCAAATGGTCAAGGTTTCCAAACTCTGTTGGTGGTTTATTGCGGCGTTCATACTAGAGCTCGTGTAAGCAGAATTCTAACCTTGTGCATATACAGCACCACATTGGTGCACTCACTTTTCTTTCAATACACTTGTGAAATAAACAATCATTTGCAATATGTCTAGAAACTCATAAGATTATAAAATAGGCAAATATTGATAATATATCTATAAAGGTCATAAAAGATAACAAATTGCCAATCAATTATTGATTAGAATGAACATGTGCTCAACAGGAAATATGATAATGTGCTCAAGCAAGCAATCCACGTGACAATTCAATAACAAATCAATCCAAACAAAATTTATTAATAAATTAAGAACAACAAAAGTTGCATTAACGAAAAGTGCCATTAAATCGTGACATCAAAGAAGATACCCTTTCTAATTGAGTACTTGTTATGAATTTGATTGACCACGGCCAAGCTAAATTGCGCATATCTACTCCATCCATATGGCAAAGTCGTAGAATCAGCAACATCCAAATACATCGACAAGTGGTCCACATTGTTTCCTTTAGGGAAGATCAGTACTCGCCTGTTAAAAACATACCAAATGAGATTAACCACAACCGATCCACACACTACAAATTGCAACTCGTAAAAGATTCCAACTGATCAAACAGATAGACTTCACGGTTTATCCACCTACCATTTGTAACTGCCAACAATAAATACATCGGAATAATGCTTCTTTGTGTTCAACCTAGTAAAATTCTCAATAGTCCACGTAAATTTCATGGACGGGGGATCCTCCACTGGCTGATTTTCCACCGTACTAGTTTGCTCCACTTGTGCCACTACCACCACATTAAAAAAACAACAATCACCACACAAATTACCAAACCCTAACAAATCAATCGATATAATACAGTCTAGCAGAAGATCCGTTCGATCACACCATACGAATTAGAAAAAAAAAAAAAACAGATTGAACTCTCCAACCTTCTATTGGTTGTGGGCCTTCAACTAAATCTGAATGCGGCACGAGCATCTCCTCGTCTTCTTGCTTTAAATTCAAAAGAAAAAAACACAATCAATAAACCCTAGCTTTGATTAAACTAAATCAAAACATACAAAAATCAAACTCAGTTTCAATTCCAATTCAGAAAACTCTCGATTTTACATTAATCAGAAACTGTAAAAGATCCAAGAACTAAACATTAAAAATAAATGCAAAATATAAAAATTGAATGGCATGCGAGAGAGAATGAGATAGGAAGAGAATACATCCAACGGTGAAGGAGTCATCATAGTCATGGGTGGATATGGACCGTACGATCGAGCGAATCAGAGAGGCGAGAATGAAATCGAGAGGAGACAATGAGAAGAAGAAGCGAAGCGGGATTTTTCTGAGTGTAGCCAGATGAGACACTCGCAAAGGCAGTGGCTAGAGAGAGAAAGAGCGGAAGGGGCCTTGTTGGTGCTTGAAGGCTATTTATGTGATTATGGGAAACAAGCCGGGGTAGTGTGGGAAAGAGAGGAGTGTTGTTGTTGTGGCTGGCGTGGAGACATGGAGAAGAGAAACCAATGGAGGTGTGCCACGTGGTGATCCGAGGGGTCACGTGCGTTTGGAGTGTTGGTGATAGGATTTTTTATGGCAGTTAATTTTTAAAATATTTTTTATTTAAAAATAAATTAAAATAATAATTTTTTATTTTTTAATATTATAACATCAAAATAATATGAAATTACAAAAAAATATTAATTTAAAAAATATTTTTTTTAAACAACAAATATGCTATTAAATTCATACAGACTGCTTCTTCTTCTTTTTTTTTAACAGTTGGTGCTGCTTGATTAATTAATTAATCAATCAATACCTTTTTCTAAATAAAAAATAAATAAACGCAAACTCGAACTCGAGTTTAATTGGAAAAAAAAATTCTTTCTTTTATGTTTTTTTTTATCACAATTTATATCATAAAACCACAGAATTTAATTTTATAATGTAAAAGCGGATGGTAGATCACAATCCGACGACGTCATGAATTGTAATTCTTTATCAAGATTCACTTCGTTTGAAAAATATGATAGGGTAATTAATGTATATATATTTTATTGAATGACGGATTTTACGATATGTACTTATTCCTGGAATAGATGTTTAAGAGAGGGGATTATTAATAGCGGTTTATATTATAGTTGTAATTATTTTTTAAAGTATATTTTATTTGAAAATATATTAAAATAATATTTTTTTTATTTTTTTAAATTTATTTTTAATATTAGTATATTAAAACTATCCAAAATTATAAAAAAATATTTAAAATAAAAATATTTTTTAAACATGAAAATAAACACAGTATAAAATTTCAATTGGTTTTTTCACCGTTAATTGTGAGGGAAAATGAATTAAAATGTATATGTCTATGATGTGGAGTTGAGAGTCTTACATTTTGGGTTACGGATGCTGAGAGTTAAATCACTGCCACATGATATTTATTTGGTACCGGCACAAGTTAAGGGAGTGTTTTTGTGTAGGTAGTCATGTAGGCGGCAATAGTTGTTCGGGTGATTGAACCAAAGCCGGAGATATTTTTTAAATTTTACTTATTTTTAAAAAAGTTTTGGAAACATAAAATACTTTTAGAAATATTTGATGAAATAGAACGCTTTCATCTTACCGTGTTTTAAAAATATGATATTTACTAAAAGTTGTTATTTTTAAGCGTGAAAAAATAATTTTCACGCTTTAAAATAGTGATATTTAGTAAATATTGCGCTTCGAATGACAAGATAAAACTCAAATTATCTAATTGGTCAATTGATTCATCCAAGTTGTATGAACCAATCGACCAGTTCACATAAAAACTATAATTTCATGAACTTTTTATTCCAAATATATATTTATGAGTCAAAAAATACATCTTTATCCAGCTTGTAGATTAAAAAGTAACTCTAATTAAAATTTCAAAAAGTTATTGTTTATATAATAATTGTGTTATGCTTTTCAAAGTCAATGATATATTCAGGCTTGCGATAACAAGTGATTCTAAACAGTCAGCCGTGAGTCTATCATAACCAAATGAGGATTTGCCTCAAAAACATTATATGAATAGCCTAGTATATACATTTATGGACTAGTGGAATAGGTCCAGGACTGAGAGGAGATATGGTTGCATTGGATTAGAATAACGGCTAAAAAAGCCATAACATTTTAGTCGACTTTTAAATCGCGTTCAAATTTTTACATGAGTTTTTGAAGGTCATTTTTTTATAAGTAACTATAGAATCGCTACTCCGAGCATCAGACCTTTATTTAAAAAATCTTGCCCGGGGGTTTTGGTTTTGATAATTTTGAAAATTTTGCGATTTTTCCTATGAACTGGTCGAATGGTTTAATGAACCGGTTGACCAATTATATATCATCCTCCAATAATAATAATAAAAATACTTACTTGTAATCATACTTAATGTCTTATGAAGTATTGTACCTTTAATGTGAATTTTTTTTTTATATATACATATACATTCTATTAAGAAATTTTAAATGAAAAAATCTACCAAAATTTCAGCAGAATCTTTCCTATACCATGAGAGCCCAAGTTATTGA
>Ga0325401_1001273_pt1 | contig 21073 bp, 17 predicted proteins | sample PopdelMetagenome_FD_205666 | JGI IMG/M metagenome (GOLD analysis project Ga0325401, IMG submission 205666) | Populus deltoides microbial communities from Bellville, Georgia, United States - Xylem-PdKOR-R2 | ecosystem: Host-associated > Plants > Phyllosphere > Stem > Wood/Secondary xylem | place... | reverse complement strand
GCCGCAGAGCATGAAGACGCCGATCGGCTTCGAGGGGTTGTCGAGGCCGGCGCGGGCGGTCTGGACGCGCTTGCTGATGAGCTGGAGGGCGTGGCCCTGGCCGATGATGCGGCGGCCGAGGGAGACCGGCAGGTCGATGACGGCCTGCACCTCGTTCTTGACCATGCGGCCGACGGGGATGCCGGTCCAGTCGCCGACCACGGCCGCGATCGCCTGCTCGTCGACGGAGGGGAGGATGAGGGGGGATTCGCCCTGGTGCCCGGCGAGGCGGGCCTGGAGCTCGCGCACCTCGGCCAGCACCGCGGCCGGGTCCTCGGCGGTGCCGTCGCGCAGCGCGGCGCGCTTCTCCAGCAGCGGGTCCACCAGCGCCTTCTCCGCCTCCCAGCGGCCCTCCAGCCCTGACAGCTCCTCCTTCTGGGCGGCCAGCGACGTCTCCGCCGCCTCGCGCCGGGCGGTGGTGTCCACGCCCACCGCGCCCTCGCGCGCGATGATCTCCAGCTCCGTCTCGAGCGCCTGGATCCGGCGGCGGCAGTCGTCCACCAGGGCGGGGACGGCGTGCTGGCTGACGGCGACGCGGGCGGCGGCGGTGTCGAGCAGGCTGACCGACTTGTCCGGCAGCTGGCGCGCGGGGATGTAGCGGTGGGAGAGGCGGACGGCGGCCTCGATCGCCTCGTCGAGGATCTGCACGCGGTGGTGCTTCTCCAGCGGCAGGGCGATGCCGCGCATCATCAGGATCGCCTTCGCCTCGGAGGGCTCGTCGACCTGCACCACCTGGAAGCGGCGGGTGAGCGCGGGGTCCTTCTCGAAGTACTTCTTGTACTCGGCCCAGGTGGTCGCCGCGATGGTGCGCAGCGTGCCGCGGGCGAGCGCGGGCTTGAGGAGGTTGGCCGCGTCCCCCGTGCCGGCGGCGCCGCCCGCGCCGATGAGGGTGTGCGCCTCGTCGACGAAGAGGATGATCGGCTTCGGCGAGGACTGCACTTCCTCGATCACCTGCCGCAGCCGGTTCTCGAACTCGCCCTTCATCGAGGCGCCGGCCTGGAGAAGGCCGATGTCGAGGGTCAGCAGCGAGACGTCCTTCAGCGCGGGCGGCACGTCGCCGACCGCGATCCGGTGCGCGAAGCCCTCCACCACCGCGGTCTTGCCGACGCCGGCCTCGCCGGTGAGGATCGGGTTGTTCTGCCGGCGCCGCATGAGGATGTCGACGACCTGGCGGATCTCCTGATCGCGCCCCACGATCGGGTCGAGCTCGCCCTTCCGCGCGCGCTCGGTGAGGTCGACGGCGTACTTCGCCAGCGCCTCGCCCTTGCCCATGGCGGCCGGCGCCACGGCGCCGCTCGCCTCCCCGGGGGCGGCCGCCCCGTCCGTCGCGCCCAGGACGGCCTCCGGGGAGCCCGCGGTGATGCGGTCGAACCCGTCGCCCAGCGCCTCCGCCTTCACGCGGTCGAACTGGCGGGAGATCCCGAGCCAGACGTTGCGCAGCGAGGGCGAGCGCAGGCCGGCGAGCAGGACGTGGCCGGTGCGGACCTGGTTGGTGCCGAGCGCGAGGGTGGCGAGCACCCAGCCGCGCTCGATCAGCTCCTCGATGTGGGGGGAGAAGTCGGAGATGGCGGTGGCGCCGCGGGGTAGGCGGTCGAGCGACGCGGTGACGTCGGCGGCGAGGCGCGACGGGTCGACCTCGAAGTGGCGGACGATGCGGTGCAGGTCGCCGTCCGGGTTCTGCAGCAGCTGGTGCACCCAGTGGACGAGCTCCACGTAGGGGTTGCCGCGCAGCTTGCAGAACACCGTGGCGCCCTCCACGGCCCTGTAGGCCAGCGGGTTGAGCTTGCCGAACAGGGTGCTGCGGCTGATCTCCGTCATGCCGTGGGTCCTCTCTCGAATCCTGTCTCCGCGCCGGGCGCGCGGGGGTGTCCGGTGACGGGCGCGCGGGCGGCGCTGTCGGCGCCGGCGTCCAGCACGAGGTCGTCGGCGTCGCCCGCGGCGCGGCGCGGCTTGAGCCAGGTGGTCCAACCGAGGCGGCCGGCGCGGCCGAGGCGGATGTCCGGCACCTCCTCCCGCCGCAGCACGAAGCGCACGTCCCATGCGAGGACGTCGCCCGCGTAGTTGCGGACGATCGGCACGAGCTTGTGGAAGGAGGCCCCGCCCGGGAGCAGCCGCTCGTACTCCGCGAGCGGGAGCGGGCCGAAGACGAGGCGGAACTTGTGCTGGCGGCTCCAGACCGCGCGGCCGAGCAGCGCGCCCCCGCCGAGCCGCGCCGGGTCACCGGCACCGCCGAGGCGGGTGAGGTCGCCCTCCACCATCGGCAGCCAGGAGCCGACGAAGCACTCCACCCGCACGGGCACGTCGAAGAAGGCCGACAGGATCGCCGACAGCCCCTCCGCGTGCCGCGTCTGGTTCGCCAGCAGCCCGGCGAAGTGCAGCTTGGCGAGGTCGGGCATCGCGTCCCGCCCGCGCATCTCCGCCGTGCCGAGCCCGGCGAGGGCGCCGACATAGGCCGCGAAGCGGTCGGTCTCGGGACGGTCATAGGCCACCGTCGGGCGGGCATCGGCCCAGGCGCGGTACATCAGCGACAGGGCGCGGTGGTGGAACAGGTCGGCGAAGCGCTGCAGGGTCGGGTCGCGCTCGTTCCGCAGGCGGTCGCGGGCGTACTCGGTCAGGTGCAGCGGCAGCGGACCGTCGGGGCCGAACAGGCCGAAGAAGTGCACCGACAGGCGATCGGCGCGCCCCTCCGCGCCGGGCGTCCAGCCGGCGAGCATGGCGGGGGCGAACTCGACGGAGGCCTCCTGGCCGAGCCGCACGGCGTCCTCGGCGGGGCGGGCGCTGCGGCCGAGGCGGGGGGCGTCCCGGTGCAGCGCCTCCAGCTCGCGCAGGACGCGGTTGAAGTCGAGGGCGTGCGGACGGGCGGCGACGCGGGCGGCGAGGGAGGCGGGCGCGCCAGGGTCGGGAGGGGCGGACGCCGGCCCTTCCCCGGCCGGGCGCTCGCTCGTCGGGGCCTCGCTCATGGCCGTCGCGGTCCGGGCCTCGCGGAGGCCCTCCGTGGCCAGGGGGAGGAAGAAGGAATTCTTCCTCCCCCTGGAACCCCCTCCATCATCTTCTTCTGATGATTTAGGGGTCTTGCTGACACGGCCCACGCCTCGGGTCGCGGACCCGAGGCGCCCGGAGAGGTCGGGACGGTCGCTGATGGTGGCAGGAGACACCGCGTCCCGTTCGATTCGCGGCAGCCTGAAGCGGGTCCAGGGGCCTCAGGCTCCTGGCGGGTGAGGTCCGGAGAGGGCGGAGCCCTCTTCGGTCCCGAACGCGGGGGATCGGCACACCCCCCCGTCACAGCGCGGGCCTCCGCCCGAGGCGGATCGGCCAGCGCATGACCTGGCCGCGCTCGGCGACGCGGAGCGAGGTCTCGGTGAAGCCGTTGATCGTCACGTACTTCGCGAAGAAGCGTTCCAGCACGCTTGCCAGCAGCACCGAGCCGCTGCCGCCGAAGGGCGCCTCGTCCATCGTCAGCGTGATGCCGAGGCCGCGGCCGGCCGCCATCGGGCCGCTGCCGGGGATGCGGCGGATGATCGAGGTCGAGGCGACGGAGACGAGGCCTTCCACCTGGCGCGACTGCACGGCGCTGCCCTGGGGCAGGTAGAGGCGCAGCAGCTCGCGCAGCGCGGCCGCGCCGGTCGCCTCGTCGGTGTCGACGAGGCTCATGTAGTTGAGGTTCAGGTGGCTGAGGAAGCGCCAGGCGTACTCCCCGTCGCCGCGGCAGGGGCGGGGCGGGGTGGGGCCGGCGAGGCAGTGGACGGAGGCGACGGGGGCCGAGACGACAAGGGTGAAGTCGGTGTGCTGGCGCCCGACCGGCATGGAGAGGGGAAGGTCGCGGTTGGTGCAGAGAAGGTCGAGGCCGAGCTGGCGCAGGTCCCTCGAGAGCGGCGCCTGCGCGGCGTCGACGAGGTCGATGAAGACGTCGTGCCCGGTGTAGGAGGAGCGCGGGCCGCGCTGGCGGCTGCGCGCCGAGAAGCGGCGCGGCTGGCGGCGCAGCGTGAAGTAGCCCTCCTCGCCGGAGCGGTGGCTGAGGTCGTTGGCCGCGTAGAAGGGCAGGAAGCGCTGCGGCGGGCGCCCGTCCGTCGCGTAGCCCTCGACGCCCCGCACGTCGAACACCTCGAAGTCGAGCGGGCGCATCCGGTCGGGCAGGATCTCGTGCTCGGCCGCGCGCTCGGCGGCGGGGCCGTGCAGGTTGATGCGGTCGGCCCGGCGCGGGAAGAGGTTGATCGCGGGCGTGCAGAACATCTGCAGGGCGTCCGCGTCGAAGCCGGCCGCGAGCAGCGGGTCGGCGCGGTCGAGCAGCACGATGACCTCGAGCCCGCCGGTGGTGGATCGGATGACGGCGCGGTCCAGCCCCTCGATCGCGACGAAGAGGAAGCGCTCCGGCATGGCGAAGTACTCCTGCAGCAGCCGGTACCCCTCGAAGGACTGGGGCACCGGGGGCAGCAGGGCCTCCTCCGGCTCGAAGCCGAGGGGGCGGATGGCGGCGGCGGGAAGGGTCTCCTGCCAGGGCACGGGGCGGGCGGTGGGGCGGGCGTGGAGCCCGAGGACGTTGCAGACGAGCTGCTCGTAGAGGCGCATCCTCACCCCCTCGGCGCCGCCGAGGAAGAAGACGAGCCGGGTGAGGGCGAGGTCGCGGAACGCCATCTCCCCGGTGACGCGCAGCCGCAGCCGGATCGCGGCCTTGACCGCGCCACCGCCGCCCGCGCGCTCGGGCAGCCCCATCGCGACCACGGCGGCGGGGGAGGAGACGTACTCCGCCTCGGCCAGCTCGATCGGCAGGAGCTGGACGGGATGCGCCGTGCGGAACTCGCAGTTGGTCTGGTCCTCGGTGCCGAGCAGGGAGCGCAGCTCGGTGCCGGCCGGCAGGAGGACGCCGTCGGGGCTGCTGTCGAGGCTCGCGTCCGGGCGGAAGCGCACCACCGCCATCGAGGGCGTGGGCGCGAGGTAGTGGGGGTAGACCATGCCGAGCAGCGACTGGGTGAAGGTCGGGAACTCCGCCTCCATCTTCATCTGCACGCGGGCCGTGAGGAAGGCGAAGCCCTCCATCAGGCGCTCGACGTAGGGGTCCTGGACCTCGGTGCTGGCCATGCCGAGGCGGGCGGCGATCTTGGGGAACTCGCCGGCGAACTCGGCGCCCATGTCGCGCATGAAGGCGAGCTCGGCCTCGTAGAAGCGGAGCAGCCGCGGGTCCATCAGGCGCGCCCCTTGCCTTCGCTGACGACCGCGACGCGCGTGTCGAGCTCGATCGCGGTCTCGAGGAAGAGCTGCTGCGGCACGGGCTGGGCCCAGAGCTCGCCCGAGATCTCCAGCACGAGGACCGGCAGGCCGCCCTCGCGGTCGAGGGGGCGGGCCTGCACGCGCAGCGTCTCGGGGCGGATGCGCGGCTCGTAGCGGCGGATCGCCTCGGCCACCACGCGCTCCAGCCAGGGGCCGCGGGCGTCGGTGGAATCCGTGCCGGCGAGGCCGGCGATGCCGTAGTTCAGGCCGCTGCGCGCGACGAGCGGCGCGTCCTCCAGCATCCCCTCGGCGTCGAGGTTGGTGGTGTTGAGGAGCCAGCCCAGGTCGCGCAGCACGGCGCGGCGGAGCTGGGACATGGTCAGCACCTGCTGGTCGAGCGTCTCCCGGCGGTTCTCCGGCGCCAGGTCCGTCAGCCGGTCCAGCAGGGAGGGCTGGAGGCGCTCCGTCCGGTTGAGCTCGGCCATCTAGGGCGCGTCGGGGCCGCCGCCGTCGGGACCGCTGGCCGCCGCCCCGAGGACGAGGGCGCGCAGGTCCATGACGGCGACGTCCGCCGCGTCGGTGGCGAGCATCCGCTGGCCGAGCCCGAGGGTCCAGCCGTCCTCCCCCTCCCGCCACTCCGTCCGGCGCCCGAGGGCGAGCAGCGGGTCGCCGGCGGTGGCGCTGCCGGGGTAGCGGGCGGGGATGAAGCCGACCGCCGTGCCGCCGTTCGTCCAGGTGAACTCCGCCGGAAGCCAGACCCCGTCGCGCAGGTCGGCGGGCGGCTCGATCGCCAGCCGGCCGACGTGCTGCAGCGGGATCCAGTAGTAGGTGCCCCCCACGATCCCCTCCAGCACGGGGCCGAGGCGGGGATCGGCGTCGGCGATCCACTCGAAGGGCGCGCCGTCGAGGGTGCCCGGCGTCGCCTCCGCCGCCTCGAAGGCGCGGTCGCGCAGCCCGGCGGCCGCGGCGGGGCTGCCGGCCGCGAGCAGGCGGTTGGCCTCGACCAGCAGGGGAACCCAGGGAAGCGGATGCCCGAAGACGGTGGGCGCGATGGCGCCGGCGAAGACGCGCTCGCGCACCATCTCGAGGCGGATGAGGGTGCGGTAGGCCTCGGCCATGGGGAGGGCGCGCGGGTCGAGCCCGGCGGCGACGCCGAGCTGGGTGAGGGCGCGGTCCCACTCGCCGAAGACCGCGAACATCTGGAAGAGGAAGGTCCGCAGCCCCGCGTCGCGCGGGGCGCGCCGGACCTCCCCCTTGAGCGCCTCGAGCGCGCCGCGCCCGTCGCCGGACGCGAGGGTGCGGCGCGCGTCCATCAGCTGGCGCTGATGTTGTTGCTGCTGACGTCGATCGTATTGGTCGTGCGGTTCCAGCCGGCCGGCACCACAGTGCCAAACGAGCTGTCGGAGAGCTGCTGGGCGTAGCGGATCTGAAGCCCGCCATACTCGAAGGTCACGGTCTCCTTGGGGGACTCGTCGTCGTGTGCCCAGGAGATCGTCTTGACCGCGACGAGCTTGAAGTCGAAGCGGAGGAAGAAGATGCCAGACATGGTGCTGCCCGCGGCCTTGCGGAGCCCGAGCTGCACCTGCGCGAACGCCTTGCCCTGGCAGGCGTTGGCGAACAGGTTCGGTGAAGACTTGTCGATCTTGCGGGTGATCGAGAAGGGGTTGAACGTCACCTTGCCCGCGCCGGCGCCCGTGCTCTGGCTGCCGATGTTGAGGGTCTGCTCGATGTCGAAGCTGTAGTCTTCGACCTCGAAGATGTTGCCCTTGCCGGCGTCCTTGAAGGGCTTGGCAAGCTCCTCCTTCGCGTCGGCGAGATCCACCGTCGACTCGGACGCGAGATACTTCGAGTCGTACCCTTTGAAGACCATGTAGCTGTCGATCGCCATCGTCTGCTTCCTTGTCTGTTCCGGTCAGCTCTTACTTCGGCATCCGCGACACGAGTCGCAGGGACACGGTCAAGCCCTCGAGCTGGTAGTGCGGCTTGAGAAAGAACTTGGCGCTGTAGTAGCCGGGATTCTCCTCGTTGGCGGCGACCTCGACCATTCCCTCGGCAAGGGGGTGCGTCGCCTTCCACTCCTCGGGAGAGGTGTCGGGAGAGCCGTCGACGTACTGGTTCAGCCAGGTCTGCAGCCAGTCTTGGAGCTGGGCCTGCGTCATGGTGCTGCCGATCTTGTCGCGCACCATGCACTTCAGGTAGTGCGCGAAGCGGCAGGAGGCGAAGAGGTAGGGCAGCCGGGCCGCGAGGTTGGCGTTCGCGGTGGCCGCCGGGTCCTGGTACTCCTGCGGCTTCTGCAGCGACTGCGCGCCGATGAAGGCCGCGAAGTCCGAGTTCTTCTTGTAGATGAGCGGCATGAAGCCGCACTTCGCAAGCTCCGCCTCGCGCCGGTCGCTGATCGCGATCTCGGTCGGGCACTTCATCGCCACCCCGCCGTCGTCGGAGGGGAAGGTGTGGGTCGGCAGCCCCTCCACCGCGCCGCCGCTCTCGACGCCGCGGATGCGGGTCGTCCAGCCGTAGAGCTTGAAGGCGCGGGTGATGTTGGTCGCCATCGCGTAGGCGGCGTTGGCCCAGCTGTACTTCTCGCTGTGCGCCCCGGCGGTGTCCTCCTCGAAGGCGAACTCCTCCACCGCCTCGGTCTTGGCGCCGTAGGGGAGCCGGGCGAGGAAGCGCGGCATGGCGAGGCCGATGTAGCGGCTGTCCTCGCTCTCCCTGAGCGAGCGCCAGGCCGCGTACTCGGGCGTCCCGAAGATCTTCGTCAGGTCGCGCGGGTTGGCGAGCTCGTCCCAGGTCTCGAGCTGGAGCACCTCGGGCTTGGCGGCGGCGATGAAGGGCGCGTGGGCGCCGGCCGCGACCTGGGCCATGTCGCCGAGCAGCTGCACGTCGGACGGCGAGTGGTCGAAGTAGTAGTCGCCCACCAGCAGGCCGAAGGGCTCGCCGCCGAACTGGCCGAACTCCTCCTCGTAGACCTTCTTGAACACCGGGCTCTGGTCCCAGGCGGTACCGCGGAACTTCTTCAGCGTCCGCCCGAGCTCCTTCTTGGAGACGTTGAGGACCTTGATCTTCAGCGTCTCGTCCGTCTCGGTGTTGTTCACGAGGTAGGACAGGCCGCGCCAGGCGGACTCCAGCCCCTGGAAGTCCTCGTGGTGGATGATCGCGTTGACCTGCTCGGTCAGCTTGGCGTCGATCGCCGCGATCATCGCCTCGATCGAGCGCAGCGCGTCGTTCGAGATGAGGCTCGTGGACGCCAGCGCCTGGGTGGCCAGCGTGTGGATCGCCCCCTCGACCGCCTCGCGGGCGCGGTCGCTCTTGGGCTTGAACTCCTTGTTCAGCAGGGCGGCGAAGTCGCTCGTCGAGGTGGTCTCGACGGCGCCCGCGGCGGCGGAGGAGGCGGTCTCGGCTCCGGACATGCTCTTACTCCTCCCCGGCGGTCTCGGCCGCGGGCTTGGGGGCGGCGGCGAGGCTGGAGAGCAGCGCCGGGTCCTGCAGCAGCTTCGCCACGAGGTCCTCGGCGCCCGACTTGCCGTCCATGTAGGTCATCAGGTTCGAGAGCTGGGTGCGCGCCTCGAGCAGCTTGTTCAGCGCCTCGACGTTGCGCGCCACGGCGGCCGGCGAGAAGTCGTCCATGCTCTTGAAGGTGATGTCGACCGCGAGGTTCCCCTCCCCGGTCAGGGTGTTGGGCACCATGAAGGCGACGCGCGGCTTCATCGACTTGAGGCGCTCGTCGAAGTTGTCGATGTCGATCTCGAGCATCTTGCGGTCGGCGATCGCGGGCAGCGGCTCCTCGGGCTTGCCCGAGAGGTCGGACATGACGCCGACGACGAAGGGCAGCTGCACCTTCTTCTCGGAGCCGTAGGTCTCGACGTCGTACTCGATCTGCACGCGGGGGGCCCGGTTCCGGGCGATGAACTTCTGGCTGCTCGCTTTCGCCACGTCTCGCACTCCTCCTGTTCGATGGTTCCGGCCCCGGCGGCGCCCGGACGGGCCGCGACGCTATTCCTCGGCCGGCCGTCCCGTCACGATCTCCGCCTGGCTCACCCCGTCGGGCGCCATGTCGCGGAGGATGTCCATGAAGGTCATCCCGGCGATGCGGCGCGCCCGCGCGATGAGCATCGGCAGCGGGCTCGAGGGCTCGTGCTCCTCGTAGTAGCGGGTCACGAGGTCGAGCAGGCGAATCGCGTCCGCGCGGTTGGACGGCGGCGGCAGGGTGGCGATGGTGTAGCCCGCGGCGCGGGGCGCGGCGGCGGGCCGCTCCGTCCCCCCGGGCGCCTCCGCGACGGGGGAGGCCTCCTCCGCGGGGGCATCCCCGGCCTCCGCGCCGGGGGCGGGGGTGAGGCGGTCCATCATGCCGGCCATGTCGCGCAGCAGCTTCGTCAGCTCGCCGAAGTCCGGGCCGGTGCCGTAGCCGGCGCTGGCGTCGAAGGCGGCGGGGATGGCGACGCTGTGGGCGATCGCCTCCCCGATCGCCCCGCGCAGGGCGGCGGTCCGCGCCGGGTCGCTCTCGCGGAAGGCGGCCTCGATCACCGCCTCCGTCATCCGGGCCGCGCCCTCCTCCGGCTCGAGGGCGCCGCCGCTGACCGCGATGTCGCGCCAGCTCACGATGCCGGCGCGGGCGGAGCGGGCGAGCGGCATGTTGCGGAGCAGCCGCAGCACCCGCACCGGCTCCCCGAGGGCGAGGAGGGCGTTGGCGCGCAGCGTCGGGTCGTTGTCGTCCTCGGGGTCGAGCTGGGGATGGACCGGACCCCAGTGCCGCTCCAGCACCTCGCGCACCGTGCCGAGCGACTCCGCGTAGCCCGGCAGCCCGTCGCGGTGCAGGCGGGCGACGCCGAGCAGCGCCATCACGCGCAGGTCGTAGGTGCGCTCGAGGAGGGCGCGGGCACCCGCCTCGACCTCCTTCCAGTCGGGTTCCTCGGCCGGGACGATCGTGGCGCCGTACTGCTGCTCGGGCTTGCCCTGCGCCAGCCGCTCGAGCTCCGAGAAGAGAGGGTCGAACTCGAGGTTCTCCCCCGCCGGGGCGTCGGGCGCGAGGTCGGGCAGCGGCGCCCTGTCGAGGGTGGCGGACATGCCGACCTCAGCCCGGACCGGGGCACGCCGAAGCGGGAGGACGGGACGTCATCTGGTCGTTTTCCTGCGGGCACGATGTCGCGCGGCCGCAGAGTACCTCATCACGATCCCTTGTCCAGCAAGGAAGGACGGGAACGATGCCGGGCCGTGACGAGGTGTGTGCGGTAGAGCACCGCCGATCGGTCGTGCAGGCGGGTGTGCCAGTCGTGCTCGCCCCGCGCGCCGATCTCGAGGCCCGCGACCCCCCATCCCGGACCGGGTCGTTCCGGGTCCGGGGAGGCCCCGCCGCGCGTCCCGTCCGCCCCCGCGCGGGAGGGGTCGAGCAGCATCTCCAGCAGGGGCTCGGCCGCCCCCGCCATCGCCCCGCGCCCGGAATGGCCGCCGATCCAGGCGGCCAGCGGCGTCGCGCGGGCGGCCCAGTCGAAGGGGGTGGCCAGCAGCAGCGCGCCGCCGGGCGCCAGCGCGGTCGCCATGCCGCGCAGCAGGGCCAGCGGGTCGGGCACGCAGTCGAGCAGGTTGAGGGCCGCGACCAGGTCGGCCGAGCCGGGCGCGAAGGGAAGGGCGGCGGCGTCGCAGGCCCAGAAGTCCACCCGCTCCCGCCCCGGCGGGTCGAGCGGGAAGCGGCGCTCGTCGTAGACGAGGCCGATCCGGCGCCGCCCGTAGCGCACCTCGCCCCGCGCGGCGACGCGGCGGGCGAGGCGGAGCAGGGCAAGGTTGCCGTCGATGCCGAGCACGAGGGCCCCGGGGGCGGCGGCCGCGAGGTCGAAGCTCGTGCGCCCGGCGGCGCAGCCGAGGTCGAGCACGCGGGCCGGCGCCTCCGGCAGGGGGGCGGCGAGGTCGAGCAGCGCGGCGAGGACGCGCCGCGCCGCGCCCGGGCGCGGGGCCCCGGGGGAGGCGGGCGGCGGCTCCTCCGGGTCGGCGTCCGCGTAGGCGTCCCAGCCGTAGGTGGAGACCCCCTGGCGGAGCGTGTCGAGCCAGCTGTCCGGCCCGAGGGCGTCGCCGATCTGGCCGAGCGCCTCGGCGGGGAGGTCGTCGCGGAGCAGGAGCTCGACCGCGCGCTCGCCGAGGGTCTGACGGAGGGCGGCGGTGATGACGGGGATGCCGTCGATCACCGGGTACTCGTGCCGGCAGGCGGGCTCGGCGCAGATCAGCGTGCCGGCGAGCACGTCGCCGCCGCTCTCGACGGCCCCGGGGGCGAGGAGGAGGGCGGCGGCGCGGCCGCGGTCGCGGGCGCAGACCGGGCAGCGCGGGGCCCAGGCCCCGAAGTGGCTTCGGCGCACCGGCGGGGGGGGCGGCTAGCCGCCGATCAGGACGTTGGGGCTGCCGGGGGGGAGGATCTTGCCGGCCGGGGAGGGGATCGGGGCGATGCAGGCGGGATGGGCCGTGTCGTCGCCCACCCGCGCCGCGGGCAGGTTGTTGATGAGGACCGTGGCCGAGCCCTTCACGACCACGCCGGGCCCGCCCGGCACGCAGGCGGGCAGGGCGCAGGGCGCGCTCCCGTCCGTGGCGCGGATCGCGGGCAGGTTGTTGATCAGCACGTTGGGGCTGCCGGGCCCGATGAGCGCCAGCGGCAGGGCGGGGTGCGGCACGGCGGTGGGGACGAGGGCGGCCGGGTGGATGGGGGCGTGGCAGTGCGGCGCCGTCTGCTGGATGTAGTCGGTGAGGCGTGTCGCCGGCATGCCCGCCATGGCCCTGACCTCCCCGCGGCGGCGCGGCTCCCGTGGCCCGGCCGCGCGGCCGTCGACACTAGGGCAGGGGAGAGGCCCCGGGAAGTGGCCGGGACGGGCCGCGGCGTCAGCCGCGCAGCATGGCGGCGAAGGCGGCGCCGTCCGGCATGGCCGCGGCGCGGCGCGGGCCGGGCGGGACGAGGCGGTTCCCCTCGGTCCACCACGCGGCGCCGCGCGGGTCCTCCATCCGCCCGGCCGTCCCCCCGGCGGACCCGTCGGGGGCCGCGGCGCGGCGCAGCGCGGCCTCCAGCGCCTCCGGCGCCGGGTCGGCCTCCACGGCCTCCAGCCCGATCGCCTCCGCGGCGTCGAGGAAGCCGCCGAGCGGCGCCAGGTCGCGCCACGCCGGGGCGACCGCCGCGAGGGTGAGGGGGAAGAGGCGCCCCACCCGGTCGGTGCTCGGCAGCCACAGGCCAGCCGCCGCCAGGGGGCCGAGCAGGCCGGGGGAGAGGCGGAAGCGCCAGATCGGCGCCTCCATCCAGGCCTCGGTCCAGGCACCCTCCCCGAGCGCGGCGCGGCTGGCCGGGATCACCGCCTGCCACCAGCCGTCGAGGGCGCGGACGAAGCCCGGCGGCAGGCCGCCGCGCACGAAGTCGCCGCGGGACGGGACCTTGCCGAAGAAGCCGGCGGCGACGGCGCCCTGGGCGCCGCTCATGGGGTGATGGGGGTCATGGGGGTCACGGGATCGCGGGGCAGCGGAAGCCGCCGAACAGGCCCGGGGCGAAGGGGTTGGCCGGCCCGGTCGCGAGCTCGTAGGCGACGTTCCCGGACGGCCCGCCGAAGGTCAGGACCCCGCGCCCCGGGCGCGGCGCGGGCTGGAGGACGCCGCGCGCGACGAGGCGGTGCAGCGCCCAGGGCCCCGTCTCCTGCCACAGCACCCCCGGCGCCGCGAAGCCGGCCGAGAGCGCGCCGTCGGCGGGCGGCCAGCCCACCTGCGTCTCGCCGGGGGAGGGGGTGGCGGAGGCGATGGCGGTGGCGCCGACCGTCAGCGTGGCCGGGCGCGGCGGGCCGGAGGGGCGGATCCCGGCCTGGAAGGACGGGTTGGCCCCCCCGGCGGGGAAGAGGGCCTCGCGGATCGCCGCCGCGCGCGCGAACCCCGCGATCGCCGCGGCGTCGAGCGGCGCGGGGGAGGCGGCGCCGGCCGCCGCGCGCCAGGGGGTGCTCTCGGTGTCCACGAAGGGCTTCAGCTGGGTGTTGAGGAAGCCGTCGAGCGCGCCGCCGGGACCGAAGACGCGGGCCAGCTCCTCCAGCGGCAGCGGCGTGCCGGCGGGGGCGAAGGGGTAGCGGGCGACGGCGGCGGCGCACATCGCCGCGGGGCCGCCGGGGGCGTTCCACAGAAGGGCGATGCGCCGGCGGGCGTTGCCGGTCCGCAGCGCCCCGGCGGTGGCGCCGACCGTCGTCAGCCAGCGGCCGAGCGGCTGCGGCAGGCGGGCGGCCTCGGCGAGAAGGGCGTTGCCGATGTCCTCCCCCCCGGCGGGGGGGGCGGTGCCGACGGGCAGCGCGGCGATCTTGGCGAGCTGCTGCTGGATGTCGGCGACGAGGCGGAGCGCGCGCTCCAGCGCGGCGCCGTCCCCGCCCGTCAGCCCGGCGACCGGGGCGTAGCGCTCGCCGATCGGGCCGGGCACCGCGACCTGGGCCGCGACGGAGCGGAGCAGGGCGCGGAGCGGCGAGGCGTCGCTCGAGGAGAGGATGTAGAGCGCCTGGGCCGCCGCCGGCAGGGTGGCCATCGGGGCGATGTTGAGGTCGGCGAGCACGGCGTCCCAGCGGCGCGCGAACTCGGCGGCGTAGAGGGCGGTCACCTCGCGCTCTAGCGCCCCGGTCTCGGCGGGCGTGGACTCCGCGTCGCGGCCCGTCACCCAGCTCTCGGACGCCACGCGCCGGGCGGCGGCGGCGAGGCCGGGCAGCAGCACGTCGCGCAGCCCGGCCGCGGTGTAGAGGCCCGGCACCCCCTCGGTCATCGGCCGGCCGGAGGCGCGGGCGAAGATCGCCACGCCGGCCAGGCCGAGGGAGTCGACCGGGCGCCAGGCGGGCAGGGCGGCCGCGGCGGCGGAGGTCTGGAGGCTCGCGAAGACGCGGGCCGCCGGCGGCACCCCGCGGATGCTCTCCCGCGCCGCGGCGACGAGGGGGCCGTCGAGCGGGGCGGCCGGCAGCGGCTCGGCGAGCAGGCGGTCGAGATGCGCCAGCAGGCGGGCCGTCGCCTCCCCCTCCCCCGGCAGGGCGCGGGCGAGGTCGCGCGCGGTCCAGTTGCGCACGGTCGCGGCGTCGAGCGGGCCGGCGCCGCCGAGCATGAGGTAGACGCGGGTCGTCTCGTAGAGGGCGGCGGGCTGGCCGAGCTCGCCGCGCATCTCCGCCTCCTGCCGCCAGAGCAGCCGCGGGAGAAGGCCGTTGACGAGGGCGTTGCGGTAGGCGGCGCGCGCCCCGGCCTCGATCTTGGGGGCCTGGCCGAGGCCGAAGGCGACGGGCTCGGACGGCACCGCCTCCTGCAGCCCGCGGGCGCGGTCGAGCGCGGGCAGGATCGCGAGCAGGTCGCCGTCGGCCAGCGTCCCGGCCGCGAGCGGGGCGGCCTCGGCCTCGTAGGCCGCGAGCGCCGCCCCGGCCCCCTCCACCTGGCCGGTGGCGGCGCGGCCGTTCAGGGCAAGGGCGGCGGCGAAGCCCCCGACGAGGGCGAGGATCGCGGCGAAGCCGGCGACGCGGAGCGCGGCCCGCGCCCGGCGCCGGGCCGGGGCCTCGCGCACGAGCATCGCCTCCCCGAGGATCACCTCCTGGAGGAGGCGGCCGAGGAAGTAGGAGCGCCCGGCCTCGGGCCGCAGCGCGGCGGGGCGGCCGGCGGCGATCCCGAAGCCGCGCGCCATCGCCGCGCTCAGCCGGTCGATCGGCGTGCCCTCCTGCGTGCCGGAGGCGAAGTAGACGCCGCGCAGCGCCGCGCCGCGGCCGAAGGCGCCCTCCAGGAAGGCGGTCAGCGGGGCCTCCAGCGCGGCGAAGCCGGCGGGGAAGCCGACGATGGCGGCGCGGCGCTCGGCCCGGTGCTCGGCGGCGAGGCGCGGGAACACCCGCGCGTCGAGCCGCGCGGCGAGGTCGCGGAAGCCGGCCGCGACGCGCGCCGCGAGCGGGGCGGCGTCGCCGAGCGGGAAGGTCATGCCCCAGACCTGGCGCCGCGCCCCGGCGTCGAGGTCGTCGAAGGATTCCATGAAGCCGGCGACGAGGTCGGCCTTGGTGAGGACCGCGTAGACGGGGACCGAGAGGCGGAAGGCCGACTCCAGCTCCGCGATGCGGCGGGCGACGGCGGCGGCGTGGGCGGCGGCCTCGCCGGACACGGCGTCGGGGACGGCGATGGCCACGATCACCCCGTTCAGCGGCCCGCGCGGCCGGGCGCGGCGGAGCGTGGCGAGGAAGGCGTTCCAGCCGGCGCGGTCGACGGCGAGGTCGGAGTCCTGGGTGGTGTAGCGGCCGGCGGTGTCGATGAGCACGGCGTCGCGCGTGAACCACCACTCGCACAGGCGCGTGCCGCCGACGCCGGGCACGGGCGCGCGGCCGAGCTCGCCGGCGAGCGGGAACTCCAGCCCCGCGTTCATCAGCGCGGTGGTCTTGCCCGCGCCGGGCGGGCCGATGATGGCGTAGAGCGGCAGGTCGGCGAGCCGCCCCCGGCTCCCCCGGGCCCGGAGCAGGGCGAGGGCCTGGCGCAGCGAGTCGTCGACCGCCGCGCCCTCGGCGGCGGCGGCGGAGATGCCGGCGTCGAGCGCCGCGTTGCGCGCCCGCCGCCGCCAGTCGAGCCCGGCATTGGCGACCGCCCAGGCGAGCAGCAGGCCCTGCACGATCAGCAGCCGCGGCAGCGCGGGCTCCAGCGCCGGCAGGAGCGGCCCGAAGACCCAGGCCAGCCCGGCGAGGATCGCGGTGCCGAGGAAGGAGACGGCCCAGCGGGAGAGCAGGACCCTCAAGGGCGGGAGTCCTGGAGCAGGATCTCGACGCGCCGGTTGCGCTCGCGCCCCTCCGCGGTGGCGTTGGGGGCGATCGGGTCGGCGGCGGCGCGGCCCTCGGCGGCGGTCGGCGTGCCGGGGCCGAGGGCGGCGGCCAGCGCCGTCCGCACCGTCTCCGCCCGCGCGGCGGAGAGGCGGAAGGCGGAGGGGAAGGCGACGCTGCGGACGGGGCGGTCGTCCGCGTAGCCGAGCACCGCCAGCCGCCCGCCCTCGGGGCGCAGCGCCTCCGCCACGGCGCCGAGCAGCGGCCCGCCGCCGGCGAGCAGCGCCGCGCTGCCGGGCGCGAAGAGCGCGCGCTCGGGGATCCGCAGCACCGGGGTGGCGGCGGTGCCCGCGACGGCGACGGCCTCCGCCGCGACGAGGGCGGCGAGGCGCGCGAGGAGCCGCTCCCGCGCCGAGGGCTCGGCCGCGGCGGGCGGCGGCGGGGGCGGCGGGGCCTCCCGCACGAGGCGCGGCATGGTGGCGGGCGGGGCGGCGAGGAGGCGGGCGAGGGCCGCGTCGCCGGCGTCGTTGGCCGCGCGGCTGAACAGGAGGTAGGCGCCGCCCGCGGCCGCCAGGCCGAGCGCGGCGGCGACCCAGAGCGGCAGCCGGCGGCGGTGGCGGCGGAAGGGGGCCGCGACGCCGCGCCACGCCCCCGACAGGGCGTCGGGCGCGGGCGGGCCGTGGCGCAGCAGCACCGCCATCGCCTCCGCCCTCATCGTCTCCGCGGGGGGCGTGGCGCGGCCGAGGGAGAGGACGAGCACCATCAGCTCCAGCAGCGGCCGCATCGCCTCCGGCCGCGCCATCGCCCCGCGCAGCGCGTCGGGGGTGCGGCCGGGGCCGATCCGGGCGTGGAAGCTGGCGACCATGCCCGCGTGGCGCCAGGGCCCCTCGGCGCCCCAGGGGGTGTTCAGCACCGCGTCGTCGAGCCCGTCGCAGAGGGCGTAGCCGGCGCGCCGGACGAGGTCGGCCGGGTGGCCGGCGGCCAGCGCGCGCGCCTCGAAGGACTGCAGCGCCGCGGCCACGCGGTCGCGCAGCGCCGCGGGATCGGCCTGGCGAAGGGTCCGGAGCTCCCCCAGCAGGCGCAGCAGGGGCATGGCGAGGGCGACCAGGCCCTCCCCGCCTTCCGCCCCGCCGGCCGCCGGGATGGAAGGCGGGGCGTCGGGGGCCGCGGCCGCAGGCGCGACGGCCGGCGCCGCCGCGACGGGCCGCGCGGAGGCGGCGGGCGGGGAGGCGGCCACCAGGGGCGCGGCGGGGGGAGTGGTCAGCGCGGCGGCGGAACGGGGGGCCGCGTCCGCCGCGGGAAGGCGGCGTCCGCCGGGGCGGGGGCGGACGACCCGGGTCGCGTCCGGGTCGTCTTCCGGCAGGGCACCGGAGGGGTCCAGCGGGTTTCGCCTCCTGGCGCCCTTGGCTTCGTTACGACCTTCCTAGCATCATGCCCCGGCGCCTGGAACAGCGGGCGGACCCGACGGCTCAGGGAGGTTGTCGCAACGTGGCCCTGGCCCCCTCGGTCGAGATCCTCAGCACGGACGAGATGGGGCGGGTGGCGCCGCCCATCTTCGCCTCCGTCGGCCAGGGCGGGGAGAACCGGCCGGGGGACGTCTTCGTCATCCAGTCCCTGCTGAACGACCGGCTGCCGCGCCCGCACGCCTTCCTGCCGGTCACCGGCGACCCGGACGTGGGCTTCATCCTCGCGATCGAGGCCTACCAGGCGGTCGTGCTGAACATGAACCCGCCGACGGGGCGGGTGGATCCGGGCAGCCCGACCTACTACTCGCTCGCGGCGCGGCCGCTGGTGGAGCGGCCGCCGCCGCGCTTCGGGCGCGTCGGGCAGGTGCCGGCCGAGATCGCGGCGGCGGCGGCGAACTCGCAGATGCGCTGGCGCGTGCCGGCCTCCATCACCCTCGCGCAGTGGGCGGTCGAGAGCGCCTGGGGCGCGTCGATGCCGCCCGACAGCAACAACCCCTTCGGCATCAAGGCGGTCGGCAGCCAGCCGGCGGTGGAGGCGGGCACGCGCGAGGTGGTGAGCGGACAGACCATCTCCATCACCGCGCGCTTCCGCCGCTTCGAGAGCCTGACGGAGGCCTTCGAGCTGCACGGGCGCCTGCTGGCGACCAACCGCGTCTACGCCCCGGCGATGGCCCTGACGGCCGACCCCGACGCCTTCGCCGACGCGCTGACCGGCGTCTACGCCACCGATCCGACCTACGGGTACAAGCTGAAATGGGTCATGCGGACCTACGGGCTGTTCCAGTACAACGTGGCGACCGAGGGCGGGGCGAGACCTTAGCCTGACTCTGGCCATCGGGCGGCGTGGCAGATGGCGTGGGCCGGGGCGCGCTGCAGGGCCGGGCGGGGTTCTGCGCTGTGGGCGCCGCGCCGCGACGCGAGCAAACCCTGCTCCCGCCAGACATGGCGTCGCACGGCGGCAAGGGTGTCTCTGAAGGTCGGGCTCGGCTCGCGGTACCAGGCGCTGCCAGTGTCGCCGACCACGACGAGGTCGCGTCCCGGCAGCCGGCGGCGGGCCTGCACCACCGGCTGGCGGGCCCGGTCGGTGAGCTTCTTGTGCCGCAGGCCGCGCACCCGGCAGTAGCGCTCCGAGGGCGCCGGGGCGGTGGGGAAGGGCAGCGCCCAGACCCGCCCGGCCCAGGGGACCGGGGCCAGCAGCATCGGGCTGATCCGGCGCAGGCCCGACGCCTTGACGAAGTGCCCGCGGGAGGAGCGCACCGGGTCGCGGTAGAGGCCCTTGGCAGCGATCCGCTCGCCGCGGCGGCGCTCGATGGCGTCGTCGATGCCGAGCACCACCGGCCCGCTCGGCGCGAGGGCCTCGATCAGGCGGTCCGGCGGGAGGCGCGACGCTGCCCGGGAACTCCAGGCCGCCCGGCTGAGCACCCGATGGTAGTTCCCGAAGCGCCGTTCCCGCGCGAGCCCGGTGACGCGGAGCAGACTGGTCACCGTGCGCTTGCCCGGCGCCAGGACAGCCCCGAGCAGGAACACCTCGGCGTGACGCCGACCCCGCCCGGAAAACGGCGGCGCGAGGCTCAGGATCAGCGCGGCGGAGCGGGTCGGCAGGCGGAGCATGGGGGCGTCTCCCGGCGGCGACGCAGCCACGTTACCCAGTGGGCCAGATCAGATGGTGCCAATCAGCCAAGATGAAGATGATGGCGGGGGTTCCAGGGAGAGGACGAATTCCTTCTTCCTTCCCCCTGGCCACCGAGGGCCGCCGCAGGACCGGGGACGACATCCCCTCCGGCCCTCAGAACGGGATCGTCTCCCCGTGCTGGTCGATCAGCAGCCCGGAGCGCGCGGGGATGAGGCCATCGATCACGCGCAGAAGGCGTTCCGCGGCCTCCCGGGGGGTCTGAACGTCCAGGCCCGCCTTGGCGAAGGGGTTGGACAGTCCCGTGTCGACCGTGCCCGGGTGCAGGGCGACGAGGGTCGCCAGGCGGTGCGTGCGGGCGAGTTCCACCGCCGCGGTGCGGACGAGCTGGTTCAACGCCGCCTTCGACGCCCGGTAGCTGTACCAGCCGCCGAGCCGGTTGTCGGCGATGCTGCCGACGCGGGCGGAGAGGGTGGCGAAGACCGCCGGCCGGTCGCGCGCCAGCCGCGGCAGCAGGTGCTTCATCAGCAGCGCGGGGCCGGTGGCGTTGATCGCGAAGCCGCGCGCCAGCGCGGCGGGGTCAAGTTCGCGCAGGGCCTTCTCGGGCCGGTGCCGCGCGTCGTGCAGGAAGCCGGTGGCGTCGATCACGAGCGTCAGCCCCGTGCCCGCCGACGCGGCGGCCGCGGCGATGCTCGCCTCGTCCAGGAGGTCGAGCGGCGGGGCCGTGCGGCGTCCCAGCCGCGTCACCGGCCGGCCCCGTTCCTCCAGCGCGCCCGCCAGCGCGGCGCCGATGCCGCCCGTCGCCCCGACCACCACGACCGACACCGTCTCCGCCCCCCCGCCGGCCTCCGGGCCCGTCCCTCCTTCGCCGACGGGCGCCGGGGCGGCAAGGGCGGCCCCCCAGCCTTGTACCTCGCGGACCCGCCCCAACATCGCCCGCGGCCTCTCCGGTGGAGAGTCCGGTCCGCCTCTGCGCGGATCCCTTGCCCGCCGGAGAAGGATCCTGCCGTGACGCCGCTGCGCTTCCTGGTCGCCGACAGCGAGACCGAGGAGGAGCGCGAGAACCGCCGCGCCCATGTCGGCCGCAGCAGCGGCGAGACCTACCTCGACACGCTGCGCGCCATCGCGCCCGACGCCGCCTGCGACCTCGTCCGCCCCGCCGAGGAGGAGGCCGAGGTGATCGGCCGGGAGGCGCTCTCGGCCTACGACGCCGTGTTCCTCAGCGGCTCGCCGCTGCACGTCTACGAGGACTCGCCCGAGGTCCGCCGCCAGCTCGCCTTCATGCGGGAGGTCTTCGCCTCCGGCACCCCCTCCTTCGGCTCCTGCGCGGGGCTGCAGGTCGCCGCCGCCGCCGCCGGCGGCACGGTGCGGGAGAACCGGAGCGGGCACGAGGCCGCCTTCGCCCGCCGCATCGTCCCGACCGAGGCGGGGCGCGCCCACCCCCTGCTCGCGGGCCGGCCCGCGGCGTGGGACGCCCCGGCCATCCACACGGACGAGGTGGAGCGCCTGCCGGACGGCGCGACGCTGCTGGCGGGCAACGGCGTGAGCGCGGTGCAGGCCGCCGAGATCCGCCACGACGGCGGCACCTTCTGGGGCGTGCAGTACCACCCCGAGCTGCCGCTGGACGAGATCGCCGGCGCCCTGCGGCGCCAGGCGAAGGACCTGATCGAGCAGGGCCTGGCGCGCGACAAGGCGGCCGTGGAGGACCACGCCGACCGGATCGAGGCGCTGCACGAGGACCCGGAGCGCCGCGACCTGTCCTGGCAGCTCGGGCTCGACCGGCAGGTCACCGACGCGGCGCTGCGCCAGACGGAGCTGCGCAACTTCGTCGAGCACCTCGTCGGACCGACCCGCAGCGCGCGCGGGCGGGGCTGAGCGCCACTCCCTTCCCGGCGGCGCGGGCGCGCCGATCCCGCGCTTTCGGGACCGAAGAGGGCTCCGCCCTCTCCGGACCTCACCCGCCAAGGGCCTGAGGCCCCTGGACCCCCATG
>Ga0325401_1001272_pt1 | contig 21074 bp, 18 predicted proteins | sample PopdelMetagenome_FD_205666 | JGI IMG/M metagenome (GOLD analysis project Ga0325401, IMG submission 205666) | Populus deltoides microbial communities from Bellville, Georgia, United States - Xylem-PdKOR-R2 | ecosystem: Host-associated > Plants > Phyllosphere > Stem > Wood/Secondary xylem | place... | reverse complement strand
CCCGCGTCGGATCAAAACACGGCCGCCGATCCAACCCTAACGCTGGTCGCTACCCATCCCCGCCGGCACATCCTCCTCATAGCCGGTGGCATGGTTGCCATAGCCTGCCCCCGACTCGTCCGCATCGTCGGCACCCATCCGGTCGGCTACCTCCTGCGCGTCCGCATCCTCCGCCTTGGTGCCGTCCTCCGGCCCGCTACCACCCGTCTCGACATCGCTCATCGATCATCTCCTCACCCTCCCGAACGCACCGCACCCGCCCCCGATCCACTCAGAACAGCTCACCCTGCGCCCCGGTCGGCGCACGAAACAGGTCGCGGCGCAGCACGATCCAATCCCCGTTCAGCCCATGCAGCCGGCACGCGCGATGAAAGCGCGTCCGCAACAGCGCCGCCCACGGCCCGCTCCCCTGCATCCGCGTGAAGAACCCCGGATCGTTGTCCCGCCCTTCCCGCAGCGACCGGATCGTCGCCATCACCTTGCCCGCGCGATCGGGGAAGTGTTCGTCCAGCCACGCGCGGAACAGCGGCGCGACCTCGTGCGGCAGCCGCACCGGGATGAAGAACGCCGCCTTCGCCCCAGCATCCGCCGCCGCCGCGATCAGCGCCTCGATCTCGTGGTCGGTGATCGCCGGGATGACCGGCGCGATCGAGACGTACACCGGCACCCCCGCATCCGCCAACGCCCGCACCGCCTTCAGCCGCCGCATCGGGGTCGGCGCGCGCGGCTCGACGGTGCTCGCGACCTTGGGATCGAGCGAGGTCACCGACATGCACACCGCCGCCAGACCGCGCGCCGCCATCGGCGCCAGCAGGTCCAGGTCGCGCACCACCCGATCGGACTTGGTGGTGATCGTCAGCGGGTGCCCGCACTCGGCCAGCACCTCAATCACCCCGCGGGTCACCCGCCACTCGCCCTCGATCGGCTGGTACGGATCGGTGTTGGTCCCCAGCGCGATCGGCGCGACCGTATAGCCGGGCCGCGCCAGCTCCGCCCGCAGCAGCGCCGCCGCATCGGGCTTGGCGAACAGCCGGCTCTCGAAGTCGAGCCCCGGCGACAGGTCGTGAAAGGCATGGCTCGGCCGCGCAAAGCAATAGATGCAGCCATGCTCGCATCCGCGATACGGGTTGATCGAGCGGTCGAACGGCACGTCGGGCGAGGCGTTGCGGCTGATGATCGTCCGCGGCCGCTCGACGGTGACGGTGGTCCGCAGCCGTGGCGGCTCGCCGTCCACCGCCTCGCGCGCGTCCAGCCAGTCGCCGTCCGCCAGCCGCTCGGGCAATGCGAAGCGCGTGCTCTGCGCGTTGTCGGTCGCGCCTCTGACAGGCCTGCCCTTCATGCCCGCACGATAGCGCATACGCCGGAACACAACAAGAACACTGTTGCCCGCCGGCTCACGCGCGCTAATCTGCCCCGACACAAGGGGGGGACTCGACGGTGAAGCATCTGTACCTCGCATCCGCGCTCGCGGCCACGCCCGCGCTCGCCAAGGATCCCGATCCGTGCGGCAAGGACCTCGTCTGCGCCAGCGCACCGACCACCGTCGCGGCGGCGATGATGCGCGCCGGCTACCAGGCGCTGGTCGAGCAGGACGACCTGGGCGATCCCAAGATCAACAGCGCCGCCAACGGCTACAAGTTCCAGGTGCTGTTCTACGGTTGCGAGGCGCACAAGGCGTGCGACTCGATCCAGTTCTATGTCGGCTTCACCCCCGATCCGGTCCGCGACGCCGCCTATGCCAACGAATGGAACGCCAGGAAGCGCTTCAGCCAGATGTCGGTCGACAAGGAGGGCGGCCCGCGCGTCACCTACGACCTCGCGACGATCGGTGGGCTGACGCAGAAGAACTTCGCCGACGTGCTCGACTGGTGGACCACGCTGCTGGCCGAAACCGGCAAGTTCAGCGACGAGCACCCCGCCGCGCCCGCGACGCCGGCTCCCGCTAAGGCTGCGCCCGCGCCTAAAATGCCGGCTCCCGCCCGCTCGTGACAAGGACACCGACGATGGCCCGCCTCAACTACCTCGAACTGCCGGTCGCCGACACGGCCGCCGCGACCCGCTTCTACGCTGAGGCATTCGGCTGGACCTTCACCGACTTCGGCCCGACCTATGCCGCCTCGACCAGCGGCGACACCGACATCGGCTTCCAGGCCGATCCCGCCGAGCGCCCTGCGGCACCGCTGCCGGTGATCCAGGTCGCCGATCTCGACGCCGCGTTCGCCGCGGTCACCCGCGCCGGCGGCGGCATCACCGCGCCGATCTTCGCCTTTCCCGGCGGCCGCCGCTTCCACTTCCGCGACATCAACGGGCACGAACTGGCGGCGATGCAGCCCGGCTGACCGGTCAGCGCTCCAGCAGCCGCGGCATCAGCTCGGCGAAGTTGCAGGGCCGGTGGCGGCTGTCGAGCTGGTCGCGGAGGATGCCGTTCCACGCATCCTTCACCGCCCCGGTCGATCCCGGCAGCGCGAAGATGTACGTCCCCGCCGCCACGCACGCACAGGCGCGCGACTGGACCGTCGAAGTGCCGATCGTCTGATAGCTCTGCCAGCGAAACAGCTCGCCGAAACCGGGGATCATCTTGGTCGCCACCCGCGCGACCGCCTCGGGCGTCACGTCGCGTCCCGTCACCCCGGTGCCGCCGGTGGTCAGGATGCAGTCGATCCCGTCGTCCGCCACCCCCGCCCGCAGCCACTCGGCGATCGCGTCCTCGTCGTCGCGGACGATGTCGCGCCGCGCCAGCCGGTGCCCCGCATTGGTCAGCAGTACCACCAGCGCATCTCCCGACCGATCCTCCGCCAACCCCCGCGTGTCGGAAACGGTCAGCACCGCGATGTTCAGCGGGCGAAAGGCGCGGGTCTCGTCGATCGGCATCCACGAGCCGTAGAGGCAGCTTCACACACTTGGAAGCGGCACCTTCATGAACCTCGTGTCGCGTGGTGGCGATAACAGACGGTGCGCCGCAAAGTACCTTCCAGCGGGCCCCTCAGGGCTGCCCTGCACCCGCCGACCCGGCGCTCGCCACCGCGCGCGTCGGCGCGATCCGCACCGCGCTTGCCCCCGGCAGCCCCGGAAAGCGCGGCCACATCCCCTGCGCCAGCGCCGACCGGCTCGCCGACGCGGCCCGCCCGCCCTGCGCCTCGTACATCCAGTAATTGCGCAGCACGGTGGTGACGTAGCCGCGCGTTTCCCAATAGGGGATGCTCTCGATATAAAGCAGCGGGTCGCCCCCGTCATGGACCATCTGGTTCCATTCGCCCACCGGCTTGGGCCCCGCATTATACGCCGCGATCACCTTGGGCAGCAGCCCGCCAGTGCCCGCACTGTCGCGCAGCCGCTCGAGATGACGCTGGCCGATGTCCATGTTGGTTGCCGGGGTCGCCAGCTGCGCCTTGTCGATGACGAGGCCGCGCTCGCGCCCGAAATCGGTCGCGGCGGCGGGCATGATCTGCATCAGTCCGTAGGCGCCGGCGGGGCTCGTCACCCTGGCGCGGAACCCCGACTCCTCCAGCGTGTGGGCGTAGACCAGCGCCTTGTCGACCCGCCAGCCGCTCGACGGCGTCCAGCTCGGCGTCGGATAGCGCGCCGCCACGTCCGCGCGGATGCCTGCGGGGCAGTTGTGCGCCAGCCACACCGCGGTCGCGGGCAGGTCGAGCGTCTCCGCCAGCCGCACCAGGCTGCCGAACTCCGCCGGCGCGCCGATGCGAGCCTGCTGGCGCACCACCTCGTCCGCCCAGTCGGTTTCGCCCAGCTCGACCAGCGCGGCGGCGACCCGCACGTTCGGCCGCGTATCGAGCGCCCGCCAGTCCGCCTGCACCAGCCCCGCCGGCTTCACCCGCTCGCGAATGCCCAGCGCCTGCCGGGCGAGCTGGCCGTAGAAGCTCTCGGAAAACTGCGCCGCCGACTTCAGCCGCGCCTCGATCCGGTCGGGCCGCGCGCACGCCATGTCCGCACGTGCCGCCCAATAGAACGCCGCCGCGCGCAGGTCCGCATCGGTCGCGCGCGCCGCCACGCCCTCGAACGCCGTCTCCGCCGCGCCGCAGTCGCCCGCGCGCCACGCCGACAGCGCCCCCATCCAGCGCGCCTGAACCGCCCAGTCGCCCGCGCCCTCCGCTGCCTTGCCCGTCAGCCGGCGCGTCGCCGCGTCGTCGCCGGTCAGGTAATACATCCACCCGACCTTGGCCTGCCACTCGGTCAGCGCCTCGGGAGTCAGCCCCTCCGTCGCATCGAGCAGCGCCTCCGCGCCCACCCCGTCGTCCGCCTTGACGAAGGGCTGCATGGTGACCGCCAGGTCCGCCGCGACCAGATCGGCCTTGCTGCTCTTGGCCCGCAACCTGCGCGGCGCGCCGTCCTGCCACACCAGCCGCTGCGCCACCGGCAGCGGCGGCAGCTCCGCCACCCCGCGCGCCCGCGCCAGCCGCGCGACCTCCGCCGCCTGGGGCAGTTCGGGCGCCTCGGTCAGCAGCGCGACCAGCGGCTCCGCCTCGACCCGCGGCGAACCCTTGGCGGTATACAGCCGCGCGCGGGCATAGGCATGGAGCGGCCCCGGCTTCATCGCATCCAATGCCAGCTGCGCGTCGGTCCACCGGCTGTCGCGGATCGCGGCGAACACCGTGGTATAGCCTTCGCGCTGCCCGCTATCGAGCTGTGGCGGGATGCCACGGGGCAGCGCGGCCGACCGCACCTCACCCGCACCCGCGTCGGGCTCCGCCGCCAGCGCACTTCCCGCCATCGCCAGCGCGATCCCCGCGATCGCCAGCCGTCCAATCATTGCTCACCCATCCCGTTCACCAGCGCCTGCAAGTGCTTCCACGCCTCCGCCTTGGCCGCCGGGCGTTCCAGCAGCAGGCGGGGGTGGAAGCTCGCGACGACCCCCGTTGTCCCACCCTTATGGTTTACGGTGCGTAAACCGTCTCGCGACGCCATGACGTTGGTCCCCAGCACGGCACGGCTCGCCGCATCGCCTAGCAGCAGCAGCCGCTTGGGCGCGACCAGCGCGACGTGGTGGAGCGCCAGCTCGCCCAGCCGCGCCTCCACATCCGCCCCGATTCGTCCCGGCGGCGGCCGGCGCACGCACACCGATGCGATATGGACCACCTCGCGCGACAGCCCCACCGCCGCCAGCATCCGCTCGAACAGCGCACCCGCCGCCCCCTTGGTGAGCAGCCCCGCGGCATCGTCGTCACGCTCCGGGCAATCGACCAGCACCATCACGTCGGCGCGGGCCGGCCCGCTCGCCTCCACCGACATCCCGCGCCAGCCTGCCTCGGGTGCGTCCGCCCCGCGGCGCCAGCCCAGATACGCCTCGAAATCGTCCGGCAACCCCGCCGCCGCGACCACCGGCTCGGCGGGGATGGGCAGGGCGGCCGGTCCCGCCAGCCAGTCGCGAGGGGTATCCTCCACCAGCGTGTCCACGCCCGCGTCGTGCCACCATTCCAGCGCGCTCGCGACCATGCGCGACCAGTCAAGATTGCCGTCGGCCCCCACCAGCGCCTTGTCGCGCCGGTTGACGCGGCGGTCAACTTGGTCGAACGCGAAGGGGAGGCCAGATGTTGCCTGTTTGCGCTCGATCGAAGGGCGCGTATGGCATCCGGAGGATGTGATGAGCGAACGTGAATCGATGCCCTATGACGTCGTGATCGTAGGCGCAGGGCCGGCCGGCCTGTCCGCCGCGATCCGGCTGAAACAGCTCGCCGCCGAGACCGGTTCAGAAGTTTCGGTATGCGTCCTTGAAAAGGGGTCGGAGGTCGGCGCCCACATCCTGTCGGGCGCGGTGATCGACCCGCGCGGGATGGACGAGCTGATCCCCGACTGGCGCGACACCGATTGCCCGTTGGCTGAGACGCCGGTCACCCAGAACCTCCACTGGGTCCTGACCGCGAAGAAGAAGTTCACCCTCCCGCACCTCTGGACCCCGCCGTTCCTCCACAACAAGGGCACCTACACCGTCAGCCTCGCGAACCTGTGCCGTTGGCTCGCTGCCTACGCGGAGGAGCTGGGCGCCGAGATCTTCCCCGGCTTCGCCGCGGCGGAGATCCTGTTCCATGACGATGGCCGGGTAAAGGGCGTCGCCACCGGCGACATGGGCGTCGCGCGTGACGGCACCCGCAAGCCCGACTGGCAGCCCGGCCTCGAACTCCACGCCAAGTACACCTTCTTCGCCGAAGGGGTACGCGGCCACCTGACCAAGGAGATCATTCGCCAGTTCGACCTCGCCCGCGACGCCCAGCCGCAGGTTTATGGCCTTGGCGTCAAGGAGTTGTGGGACATAGCTCCCGACAAGCACGAACCCGGCAAGGTGGTCCATACGCAAGGCTTCCCGCTCGGCGACGACGCGAACGGCGGCGGCTGGATCTACCATCAGGCGAACGGGCAGGTGAGCATCGGCTTCGTCACCTGGCTAGGCTACACCAACCCCTACATCTCGCCGTTCCAGGAAATGCAGAAGTGGAAGACCCACCCCGCGATTGCCGAGCTGCTACAGGGCGGCAAGCGGGTCAGCTACGGCGCGCGCGCGATCAACGACGGCGGGCTCCAGTCCATCCCTAGGCTCGTCTTCCCCGGCGGCGTGCTGATCGGCTGCTCGGCCGGCTTCCTCAACGTGCCCCGGATCAAGGGCACCCACGGCGCGCAGAAGTCCGCGATGATGGCCGCCGAAGCCGCGTTCCAAGCCCTGCGCGACGGGCGCGAGGGCGACGAGCTGACCGCCTATCCGGACGCGTTCGAGGCGTCGTGGCTCAAGAAGGAGCTGTCGGTCGTCCGCAACGTCGTGCCGCTGGTCAAGAAGTTCGGCGACTTCATGGGCTCGGGCCTCAGCGGCCTCGCGATGTGGATGGAGCATTTCGGCCTCAAATGGCCGTTCACCATGAAGCACCATCCCGACCACGAGAGCCTGTGGCGCAAGGACCTGGTCCAGCCGCCGGTCTATCCCAAGCCCGACGGCGTCCTCACCTTCGACCGGCTGTCGAGCGTGTTCCTGTCGAACACCAACCACGAGGAGGACCAGCCGGTCCACCTCACGCTGCGCGATCCCGACATTCCCGTCGACTACAACCTGCCGATGTACGACGGCCCCTCGCAACGCTACTGCCCCGCCGGAGTCTACGAGTTCGTCGGGGTGGAAGAGGGCGACCCCAAGTTCGTCATCAACGCCCAGAATTGCGTCCACTGCAAGACCTGCGACATCAAGGACCCGTTACAGAACATCAACTGGGTGGTGCCGGAGGGCGGCGGGGGCCCGAATTACCCGAATATGTAGCGCAGCGCGGCCAGCGCCGTGCCGGCGCAGGACTCGCGCAAGCTCGGCCGGCGGGTCGGCTCGCCGAACCCGTCCGACGTCACGGCGTGGCTCCGCCACGACGCCCCTTCCGCGCACGGCGCAACGGTGCAGCGCAGCTGCGCCGAGCAACCCGCCGTGCGCTCGGCCGACCTCGCTACAGCGAGGATCGACGGCGTGGCTTCGCCACGACGCCCCTTCTTCCCTTCTCCCGTCAACCCGGCCCATTGACAAGCTCAGGAGGGCCTTGAGCCGGGGTCCCGCTTCTTCCATGGCCAGCGCGTAAGAAGCGGGACCCCCGCCTGCGCGGGGGTGACGAGCGTAGGACCAGCCACCAAGTGACCATCACCGAACCCGCCCCCGCCAAGATCAACCTCGCCCTCCACGTCCGCCGCCGCCGCGCGGACGGCTACCACGACCTGGAAACCCTGTTCGCCTTCGCGACCGATGGCGACACGATCACCGTCGAACCGGCGCCCCACGACAGCTTCCACATCACCGGCCCCTTCGCCGCCGCGCTCACTCACCCTCACCCTTCCGCTCCCTCCCTCTCCCAGCGGGAGAGGGAAAAGACGCCAAAGGCGGCGAAGGGTGAGGGCGATCCCGACGACAACCTCGTCACCCGGGCCCGCGACGCCTTCCGCGCCGCCTTCGCCCTCCCCCCCGTCGCGATCACGCTCGACAAGCACCTGCCCGTCGCATCGGGCATCGGCGGCGGCTCCGCGGACGCCGCCGCCACCCTGCGCGCCCTCGCCAACCACACCGACACCCCCCTGAGCGAGTCCCGCCTCGACACCATCGCCCGCACGCTGGGCGCCGACGTTCCCGCCTGCCTACACGGCCGCACCGCGCTCGGCACCGGCCGCGGCGACGACCTCACCACAATCGCGGGCCTCCCCGGCATCCCGCTGCTCCTCGTCAACCCCGGCGTCGCGGTCTCCACCGCCGCCGTGTTCGCCGGCTGGGACGGCATCGATAACGGCCCCATCCCGAACGGCGACCTCCTGTCCCGCGCCAAGGCCGCTCGCAACGACCTCGAACGCCCCGCCCGCGCGCTCGCGCCTGCGATCGACGCCGTCCTGGCGCAACTCGCCGCCGCCCCCGGTGTCCTCCTCGCTCGCATGTCCGGCTCCGGCGCGACCTGTTTCGCGCTGTTCGCCACCACCACCGACCGCGGCCACGCCCGCATCCTCGCCGAAGCGCGCGACTGGTGGACGCTTTCCACGACGCTGGCATGAGGAAACTATCCCCGTTCCGCTCTTGTTCCCGTAGAACGGAACGCGTACATGGTCGTCAACGCGTTGCTCAGGCCACGCGCTTGCTCTAGCGATGGAACACCCAATGGCCGCCAAACTCCAGGTGATCGATACCGTGGCAACCGCGAACGCAGACCGTCAAAAGGCGCTGGACGCCGCGCTCGCGCAGATCGATCGCGCGTTCGGCAAGGGCTCGGCGATGAAGCTGGGTCAAAAGGAAGCGATGCAGGTCGAGGCGATCTCGACCGGGTCGCTCGGGCTCGACATCGCGCTGGGCGTCGGCGGCCTGCCGCGCGGCCGCGTGATCGAGGTCTACGGCCCCGAATCGTCGGGCAAGACCACCCTCGCGCTCCATGTCATCGCCGAGGCGCAGAAGAACGGCGGCACCGCCGCGTTCGTCGACGCCGAGCACGCGCTCGACCCCGTCTACGCCAAGAAGCTGGGCGTCGACATCGACAACCTCATCGTCTCGCAGCCCGACACCGGCGAGCAGGCGCTCGAGATCACCGATACGCTGGTCCGCTCCAACGCGATCGACGTGCTGGTCGTCGATTCGGTCGCCGCGCTGGTGCCGCGCGCGGAGATCGAGGGCGAGATGGGCGACAGCCATGTCGGCCTCCAGGCGCGCCTCATGTCGCAGAGCCTGCGCAAGCTGACCGGCTCGATCAGCCGCTCGCGCTGCATGGTGATCTTCATCAACCAGCTGCGCATGAAGATCGGCGTGATGTACGGCAATCCCGAGACGACGACGGGCGGCAACGCGCTGAAGTTCTACGCCTCGGTCCGCCTCGACATCCGCCGCACCGGCCAGATCAAGGACCGCGAGGACATCGTCGGCAACGCGACCCGGGTGAAGGTGGTCAAGAACAAGGTCGCGCCCCCGTTCAAGCAGGTCGAGTTCGACATCATGTACGGCGAGGGCATCTCCAAGATCGGCGAGGTGCTCGACCTGGGCGTCAAGGCCGGGCTGGTCGAGAAGTCGGGGTCGTGGTTCTCCTACGACTCGATCCGCATCGGCCAGGGTCGCGAGAACGCCAAGACTTACCTCCGCGAAAACCCGGAGGTCGCCGATCGCCTCGAACGCGCCATCCGCCAGCGCACCGACAAGGTCGCCGACGAACTCATGGTCGGCCCCGGCGAGGATGACGACATCTGATCGGCTTGGCTGCCCGATCATCCGAAGGCCCGCCCGAAACGGCGGGCCTTTTCGCGTCCGGGGCCTCGCCCCGCGAGAACATGGTCTACCCCGCGACCTTTGCTGACTTTCCGGCCCATGGCGCGGCAAAGGAGGGTGTAGGGCGTGACCTTCGCTGACCTTCCAGCCGACCCGCGACGCGGGTCGCCTTGCGTGTTATCCACCCCACACCCGTTCAGGCTGAGCTTGTCGAATCCCCGCCTTCATCATGCCGACGCGCACGCAAAGCGGTGCTCCCACCGCATCAAGATCGCACCATGACCACCGCAACCGACTGGCGATCCCGCGTCGGCGATATCTGGGCCGCGGAATGGCGCCGCACCGACCGCAGCCTCGCAGACCTGTCCCGCCATCTCGATCCCGCGATCCTCGATGTCGCCGCGGAAGCCGGCCAGGCCCTCGACCTCGGCTGCGGGGCCGGCGCCACCAGCCTCACGCTCGCCGCCGCGCGTCCCGACCTCGCGATCATCGGCCTCGACCTCTCCCCGGCGCTGCTCGACGTGGCGCGAGCGCGCGCCGCCGGCACCACCCTCCGCTTCGCCAAGTTGGACGTCGCCCATGACGATCTCACCCGCTTCGGCCGTCCCGACCTCATCGTCTCGCGCCACGGCGTCATGTTCTTCGCCGACCCGGTCGCGGCCTTCACCCGTCTGCGCGCAATCGCCGCCCCCAACGCCCGCCTCGTGTTCACCTGCTTTGCCGAGCGCCACCGCAACGCGTTCGCCTGCGACCTGCCGCACGCGGTCCTCGGCGAGGCTCCATCCGATCCGCCCGGCTACCGACCCGGCCCGTTCGGCTTCGCGGACCCGGCCTTCGTCGCGCGGCTGCTCGCGGCGGCGGGGTGGCAGGCCGGCGAACCCCGGCGCGTCTCCTTCGACTATGTGGTCGGGGAGGGCAGCGATCCGGTCGCCGACGCCGCCGGCTTCCTCTCGCAAATCGGCCCGCTCGCCGCGCCGCTCGCGGCCGAACCCGGACGCCGTCCGCTTCTCGCCGCCGCACTCGATCGCTATCGTCGCGCGGACCGCATCGTCCTGCCCGCCGAGGCATGGCTGTGGCATGCCAGAGCAGGAGAGGCCGCATGATTACCGTCCACCATCTCGAAAACTCGCGCTCGCAGCGTGTTCTCTGGCTGCTGGAGGAGCTCGGCCTTTCTTATAAGGTTCGCCGCTACGAGCGGAACAAGGCCACCATGCTCGCCCCGCCCGAGCTCAAGGCGATCCACCCGCTCGGCAAGGCGCCGGTGATCGACGACGACGGCACGGTCGTTGCGGAGACCGGCGCGATCGTCGAGTATCTCGTCGCCAAGGCTGGCGGTCGCCTCGGCCCGCCCGCCGCGCAAGGTGACGCGCTCCAATGGCGCTTCTGGCTCCACTATGCGGAAGGATCGATGATGCCGCCGCTGTTCGCGATGCTGGTCGCCGGTCGCATCCCGCTGTTCGGCAAGCGCGTCCTAGCGAAGCTCCAGCCGATGATGGCCACCCATCTCGACTACATCGAATCGCAGCTGGCAAGCCGCCCCTGGTTCGCCGGCGACCAGCTCACCGCCCCCGACGTGATGATGAGCTTTCCCCTCGAAGCCGCCCGCATCCGCGCGGGACTCGACTCGCGCCGCCCGGCAACGCTTCGCTGGCTCGAAACCATCCACGCCCGCCCCGCCTATCGGGCCGCGCTGGCGAAGGGTGGACCTTACGCCTACGCCTGAGGGCCGATCGCGTCGAAGCGCTCCACCGCCACCGCCGGTCCGTGCCCGCTCGGCGCAGCCGGCACCAGCACGTCGGGCCCCTCGCGCGGATCGAGCCCGCCCTCCCACTTCGCCACCACCGACGCCGCCACCGCATTGCCGATCACGTTGGTCGCCGAGCGGCCCATGTCGAGGAAGTGGTCCACCGCCAGGATCAGCAGCAGCCCCGCCTCCGGGATCTTGAACAAGGACAGCGTCGCCGCGATCACCACCAGCGACGCCCGCGGCACCCCCGCGATCCCCTTGGACGTCACCATCAGCACCAGCAGCATCGTCACCTGCTCGCCCAGCGACAGGTGGATGCCATAGGCTTGCGCGATGAACAGCGACGCGAACGTCATGTACATCATCGACCCGTCAAGGTTGAACGAATAGCCCAGCGGCAGCACGAAGCTCGCGATCCTGGGCGGCACCCCGAACTTGTCGAGCGCCTCCAGCGTCCGGGGGTACGCCGCCTCCGAAGACGCCGCCGAGAACGCGATGATGAGCGGATCGCGGATATACCGCACCAGGAACCGCGTCCGCTGCCCCAGCAATGCGAACGCGATCCCGATCAGCAGCAGCCACAGGATGATGAGCCCGAGGTAGAAACTCGCCATGAAATAGCCGAGGTCGCCCAGCACGCCCGGCCCCCGCTCGGTCAGCGTCGAGGCCACCGCCGCGAACACCGCCAGCGGCGCGACCCGCATGACGTAGTTGGTGATCTGGAGCATCACCGCGATCAGCCCCTCGGTCGCGCGCACCAGCGGCCGCGCAGGCTCGCCCACCGCGGTGATCGCCACACCGACGAACACCGAGAACACGACGATCTGGAGAATCTCGTTGGTCGCCATCGCCTCGAACATCGACGCCGGCACGATGTGACTGACGAAGTCCTTGAGGTTGAACGCGGTCCGCGCGACCCCGCTCGACTCGGTCGCCGCCGGGATCGGCAGGTCGAGCCCGACGCCGGGCTGGAGCAGGTTGACCAGCAGCAGACCCAGCGTCAGCGACAGGAGGCTCGCGCAGATGAACCACAACAGGCTTTTCAGCCCTACCCGTCCCAGCGCCGCGGTGTCGCCCATGTGCGCGATCCCGACCACCAGCGTCGAGAACACCAGCGGCGCGATGATCATCTTGATGAGCCGCAGGAACAGCGTCGTGACGATCGAGAAATAGCCCGCGATCGCCGTCAGCCGCTCCGCCGCCACCGGCGTCCCGTCGTCGATCGCGGCATGGAGCGCCCAGCCGACCGCCAGTCCCGCGACCAGCCCCACCATGATCCAGAACGTCAGCCGCTTGGCCATCCCACACTCCCGTCAGTGCGGCCACGGAAGGGGATTGTGACGCCGGGGTCAAGCGCCGTATCGCTCGGCCCATGACGCCGACCCGCCGCCACCTGCTCAGCCTCGCCGCCGCGCTCCCCCTTGCGGGCGTTCTCCGCGCCGCCGAGCCCGACCTGTCCGAGCTGAAGGACATCACCGCCGCCGCCCGCCCGATCGACGCCGCCGAGCGCGCCCGCCGGCTCACCCGCGCGCAGGCGCTGATGCGCGCCAACGGCATCGGCGCGGTGCTGATCGAGCCGGGCTCGTCGCTGATCTACTTTACCGGCGTCCGCTGGGGCCGCTCCGAACGCCTCACCGCCGCGATCCTCCCGGTCGAGGGCGAGCCCTGCCTCGTCACGCCCTTCTTCGAGGAACCCTCGGTCCGCCAGAATCTCGCCATCTCCGCCGAGGTCCGCGTCTGGCAGGAGGACGAGGATCCGCTCAAGGTGGTCGCCGGGTTCCTGCGCGACCGCAAGCTTGCCACCCGCCCGATCGGGGTCGAGGAAAGCGTCCGCTATTTCGCGGTCGAGGGCTTGATGGCGGCGCTCCCCCGCGCACGCATCGTCAGCGCCAACCCCGTCGTCCGCGGCTGCCGGATGGTGAAGACCCCGGCCGAGATCGCCTTGATGCAACTCGCCACCGACGTCACGATCGCCGCCTATCGCTGGACGTACCCGCGCGTCGAGGCCGGCTTGACCGGGGCGGAGATCGGGGCGCTGATGAATGCCGCGACCCGCAAGCTTGGTGGCAGCCCGGAGTTCGCGCTCGCCCTGATCGGCCCCGCCGCCGCGCTTCCCCATGGCAGCCGAGAGGTCATCAAGGTCGCCGATGGCCAGGTCGTGCTCATGGACTGCGGCTGCACCGTCCAGGGTTACCAATCCGATGTCTCGCGCACTTGGGTCCACGGCACCGCCACGCTCGAACAGCGCCGGGTCTGGGACACGGTGGCGCAAGGCCAGCAGGTTGCGATCCGCACCGCCCGCCTCGGCACCCCCGCCGGCGCGGTCGATGACGCGGTCCGCAGCTTCTACCAAGGCCGCCGCTACGGCCCCGGCTACCGCCTGCCGGGCCTCTCGCACCGCACCGGCCACGGCATCGGCCTCGACGGGCACGAGCCGGTAAACCTCGTCCACGGCGAGCAGACCCCGCTCGCCGCCGGCATGTGCTTCTCGAACGAACCCGGCCTCTACCTCCCCGGCAAGTTTGGCATCCGGCTGGAGGACTGCTTCCACATGACCCCGAGCGGCCCGGAATGGTTCAGCCACCCGCCACGCTCGATGGAGCAGCCGGTGTGAAGGTGTCGATCGAGCGCGACGGCCATGCGCTGTTGCCGAATCGACTGACCGGCAACGAGCTGGACGAACTCGGCGAGCTGTTCGCGGCGCTGCCGGAGGCGAGGCCGGGGGCTCGCATCGACCCGCGCCGGTGCCGCACGCTAGGCGCGGTGCTGAACGCGACCGCCGCTGCGTCCCGGATGATCGGTCCGGCGGCCCGCCCGGTGCGAGCGCTGCTGTTCGACAAAACCGGTTCCACCAATTGGGCGCTCGGCTGGCATCAGGACCGTACGATCGAGCCAGCCGCTCGGATCGACGTGCCCGGCTTTGGCCCGTGGACCTCCAAGCAGGGCCGCCTCCATGTCGCCCCGCCTATCGCGGTCACCGAGCGGATGGTGACGGCTCGCATCCACCTCGACGCGGTTGACACGCAAAATGCGCCCTTGCGCGTCGCGCCGGGCTCTCACCGGTTCGGCTATGTCGACGAGGACCGGATCGCCGAGGTGGTCGAAGCGTGCGGAGAACGCGTCTGCCTTGCGGATGCCGGCGCGATCTGGCTCTACGCGACCGCGATCCTCCACGCCTCCGATCGCGCCGCACCCGGGCGTCGCCGCCGCGTGCTCCAGCTTGACTTCGCGGCCGACCCGCTGCCCGGCGGACTGGAATGGGCAGCCGATCGCGTCGGATAGCCGCTGTCCTACATTGCCGTCCTTCGATAACGTCCGGCCATGGCTCGCTCCTGCTCCCTCGCATATACCGGCGGCACGGGTCTTGCGGAGGACGCCCAACATGTCGTTTTCCCGGAACCTTCGAAACCTTTCTCCACTTCGCCGCCCGCTTCACACGCCGCGCGCGCTCGCCTAAGCCCACCGGCATGACCTCGACCAACGACATCCGCCGCGGCTTCCTCGACTATTTCGCCGCCGCCGGCCACGAGCGGGTGCCGTCCGCGCCGCTGGTGCCGCAGAACGATCCGACGCTGATGTTCGTCAACGCCGGCATGGTCCCGTTCAAGAATGTCTTCACCGGGCTGGAGACGCGGCCGTACCGCACCGCCACCTCGTCGCAGAAGTGCGTCCGCGCCGGCGGCAAGCACAACGACCTCGACAATGTCGGCTACACCGCGCGCCACCACACCTTTTTCGAGATGCTCGGCAACTTCTCGTTCGGCGATTATTTCAAGGAACAGGCGATTACCCACGCCTGGACCCTGCTGACGCGCGAATGGGGTATCCCCGCCGACCGGCTCACCGCCACCGTCTACCACACCGACGACGAGGCGTTCGCGCTGTGGCAGAAGATCGCTGGCCTCCCTGACCACCGCATCATCCGCATCCCGACCAAGGACAATTTCTGGGCGATGGGCGACAGCGGCCCGTGCGGCCCCTGTTCCGAGATCTTCTACGATCACGGCGACCACATCTCGGGCGGCCCGCCCGGATCGCCGGACGAGGACGGCGACCGCTTCGTCGAGATTTGGAATCTCGTCTTCATGCAGTTCGAGCAGGAGGCGAACGAGATCGTCGGCGAGCTGCCCAGGAAGTCGATCGACACCGGCATGGGGCTCGAACGAGTCGCCGCGGTGCTCCAGGGCGTCCACGACAACTACGACACTGACACGTTCCGCGCGCTGATCGCCGCCTCGTCCGAGCTGACCCATGTCGCCGCCGATGGCGAGATGAAGGCGTCGCACCGCGTGATCGCCGACCATCTCCGTTCGGCTGGCTTCCTCGTCGCCGACGGAGTGCTCCCCGCCAACGAGGGGCGCGGCTATGTCCTGCGTCGCATTATGCGCCGCGCGATGCGCCACGCCCATCTGCTCGGCGCAAAGGATCCGCTGATGCACCGGCTCGTCCCCGCGCTGGTCGCGGAAATGGGCGCGGCCTATCCGGAGTTGGTCCGCGCCCAGCCGCTGATCGAGGCGACGCTCCGCCAGGAGGAGACGCGGTTCCGCCAGACGCTCGACCGCGGGCTTCGGCTGCTCGACGAGGCGACCGCGGGTCTGGGGCAGGGGGGTACGCTCCCCGGCGAGACCGCGTTCCGCCTCTACGACACCTACGGTTTCCCCTATGACCTGACCGAGGATGCGTTACGCGCGCAGGGCTTCGCGGTCGATCGCGCCGGCTTCGATACCGCGATGGCCGAACAGAAACGCGCCGCCCGTGCCGCATGGAAAGGGTCGGGCGCAAAGGCGTCGGACGACCTGTGGTTCGACATCGTCGAGGCGACCGGCGCGACCGAGTTCACCGGCTATGCCAATGACGTCGGCGAGGCGGAGGTGCTGGCGCTGGTCAAGGACGGGGCGCGCGTCGACGCTGCCCAGGCCGGCGACAGCGTCGGGATCATCGTCAACCAGACGCCCTTCTACGCCGAATCCGGCGGCCAGGTCGGTGACACCGGGGTCGCCAGCGACGACAACGGCTTGCGGGCGATCGTCACCGACACGTCCAAGCAGCTCGGCCGCCTCTGGGTGCACCAGGCGACCGTCGAGGAAGGCGAGATCAAGGTCGGCGACGCTGTCCGCCTCGCGATTGATCTTGGCCGCCGTGCGAGCATCCGCGCCAACCACTCCGCCACCCACCTGCTGCACGAGGCGCTGCGCCAGCGGCTCGGCGGCCACGTCGCGCAAAAGGGGTCGCTGGTCGCCCCCGATCGGCTCCGCTTCGACTTCTCTCAGCCGGTCGCGCTCGCCCCCGCCGACATCGTCGAGGTCGAGGCGCGCGTGAATGCGCAGGTTCGCGGCAACGGCCCCGTCACCACCCGGCTGATGACCCCCGACGAGGCGATCGCCGAGGGCGCAATGGCGCTGTTTGGCGAGAAGTACGGCGAGGAAGTCCGCGTCGTCGGCATGGGCCAGGATGCCGACGGCACCTATAGCCTCGAACTGTGCGGCGGCACCCACGTCTCGGCGCTCGGCGAGATCGGCCTCGTCAAGGTGATCGGGGAGGGCGCGGTCTCGTCCGGCGTCCGCCGCGTCGAGGCGCTGACCGGCGAGGCTGCGCGCGCGTGGCTGGTCTCGCGCGACGACAAGCTGCGCGAGGCCGCCGCCACGCTCAAGTCCGCCCCTGACGAGGTGCCGGCCCGCGTCGCCGCGCTGGTCGAGGATCGCCGCCGCCTCGAACGCGAGCTTGCCGACGCCAAGCGAGCGCTTGCCCTGAACGGAGCGGGGGGCGGCGGGCAGGGCGGCCCGGCCGGCCCGGAACAGGTCGGCGGGACGAACTTCATCGGCCAGGTGCTCGACGGTTTTGATGCGAAGGGGCTGCGCGGCGCGGTGGACGAGGCCAGGCAGCGCCTCGGCTCGGGCGTCGCCGTGCTGGTCGCGGTCAACGATGGGCGCGCCTCGGTCGCGGTCGGCGTCACCCCCGACCTGGTTGCGTCGCACAATGCGGTCGACCTGCTCCGCCGCGCGGTGTCTGTGTTGGGCGGGCAGGGCGGCGGCGGCCGTCCCGACATGGCGCAGGGCGGCGGCCCCGATGCGGACAAGGCGGCCGAGGCGGTCGCTGCGGTCCGCGCGGCGCTGGCCGAACCGGCCTGATGCCGGCGCGCGGGCGACAGATGCTGGCCTCGGCGATGGCGCTGCTCGTCGCGTGCGTCGCGCTGCCCGCTGCCGCGCAGACCCCGCGCGACCTGATCTTCCAGTCGGCCTTCGGCACGCAGTCCCAGCCGGTCGCGCTGGAACGGGTTCGCCGCGCCTTTGCGATCGCCTCCGCCGCCAGCCAGCGCGACCCGGCCAACGAGGAGGCCACGGTGATCGCTGCCGCGGCACAGGGCTACATCGCCAAGCTGACCGGCAGTCGCGCCGAGGCGCTCAAAGCCCGCCGCCAGTTCGACGCCGCCGCCACCCGCTTTCCCCGCAACGCAGAGGCGCAGCTGGGGATCGGCGCGTGGCACCTTGCCGTGGTCCACCGCATCGGCCGGTTGCTCGGCGCGGTGATCGGCGCCAGCAAGGGGCGCGGCCTTGCCGGGCTGTCGCGGGGTGTCGCACTCGGGCGCGACCGGGCCTTTGCCCCCGGTATCGCGGGCATGATGCTGGTCGAGGCCGATCCGGACGACCCGCAGGGCCGCGCCTGGCTCGAACAGGCCGCCCGCGCCGAAGCGCCGAGCGTCCCCGACCGGATCATCCAGCGCGCCGCGGCGCAGGTGGCCGCGCTGCTCCGCGCCGGCAACGGCAAGGCCGCGCAGGCGCTCGCCGACCGCTCGCTCCCCTTTGGCTGGTTCCAGCCCGGGAGTTAGGCCTCGCCCAATCGTCGCACCCGCCGGATGCGCGGCTCACGCTCGAGCTCCGCCTCCCGCCGGATCGACTGGCGCAGCTCGTCGCGCTTCTCGTGGATCGACGCGATCACCGGCCCCATCGCAACCCCCAGGTCGACCAGCACCGTTTCCGATAGCTGCAGCGAGCTTTCCAGCGTCTCGGGCACCGCGTCGGTGACCCCCGCCTTGTACAGCTCGGCGGCATGGCGCGGGTCGCGGGCGCGGGCGACGATGACCAGCTCGGGCGCCGCCTGCCGCATCCGCCGCGCGAGCCGGACCGTCAGCACCGGATCATCCATGGTCAAGATCAGCGCGCGAGCGCGGGGTAGGTCCAGCCGGTCGACCAGCTCGGCGCGCGACACGTCCCCGAACAGCACGGGATAGCCCTGCTCGCGCGCATCGGCGACCGCGTCGATGTCCGCCTCCACCGCCAGGTACGGCTGGTTGTGAACCGCCAGCATGTCCGCCACCATACGCCCGACCCGACCGAACCCGATCAGCACCACACGGCCGCCGTCGCGCTCCGCAGACTCGGACAACGGCGCATCGACGCGACCCTCGACCCGCCGGGCGATCGCGCGGCCGCCCTTGGCGAGCAGCGGCGTGATGGTCAGCCCGATCGCGGTCACCGTCTGCCAGAACGCGGCGGTCGACGGCTGGATCAGCTGCGCCTGTGCGGCGGTGCCTAGCACGATCAGCGTCGTCTCGGACGGGCTGCCCATCAGCAGCCCCGTCTCCACCGCCACGCCGCGCCGCGTATTGCCGACCCTGAGCATCAGGAACGTGACCAGCGTCTTCACCGCCACCACGCCCACCACCGCCGCGAGCAACGCCGGCCAGTTGGCGGCGATCTGTCTGAGGTCCAGGCTCATCCCGACGGTGATGAGGAACACGCCCAGTGCCAGCCCCTTGAAGGGTGCCGTGATGACCTCGACCTCGTGGTGGTATTCGGTTTCTGCGATCAGCAGCCCCGCCAGCAGCGCGCCAACGATCGGCGACAGGCCCGCGGCAGTGGTCGCGACTGAAGCGACGATCACCACCAGCAGCGAGGCGGCGAGGAACAGCTCGGGGCTCTTGGTGCGCGCCGCTTGGGCGAACAGCCGCGGCAGCACGATGCGGCCGCCCAGGTACATGACCACCACCGTCGCCGCCCCGCGTAACGCCACGCCTGCGATCCCGCCAAGCCCCGAGTCGCCCACACTCGGCGCCATCGCACCTAGCGCAAAGATGATCGGCACCAGCGCCAGATCCTCGAACAGCAGCATCGCGAACGCGCCCCGCCCGACCGGGCTGGTGGTGCCCACCAGCGGCAGCACCAACGCGGTCGACGACAACGCCAGCGCCAGCCCCAACCCCGCCGACCCCGCCCATGGCTGGCCAAGCGCATGCAGCGCCACCCCGATCAGCGTGGCGGACGCCAGCAGCTCTCCCGCGCCCAGCCCGAACACCGCGCGGCGCAACGCCCATAGCCGTCGGAACGACAGTTCCAACCCGATTGAGAATAGCAGCAGCACGATGCCAAACTCGGCGAAAGGTTCGATCGATTCCCGGTCGGTGATCGTCACATGATAAAGCCACGGCACACGATCAACGAGCTGGCCGAGCCCGCTCGGCCCCACCAGTGCGCCCACCAGGATGAAGCCGATCACGGGGCTAACCCGGAAGCGGGCGAAGGCGGGAATGACGATCCCGGCCGCGCCCAGTATCACCAGGGAGTCGCTGAACGAGGCGGAATGGATCGGTAACGGCATCGGGACCTTGTTACGGACGGGTGATCCAATACGCTACCATTGATCGTCACATCACAAGTAAGACGCCGTGCCGCATGCCACGCCGCGAATCGCGACGATTGTCGCGGCACCGGCGATCGCTTTCGCCTTTGTTGCTGAGCGTCTGGGAAAGCCGGCGTTGACCCGCTGATTGCCCGCCCGCTTCGCGGTGGGGTCTTTCATCCTGGCGATGCCCCGCTGATGCTCGGCGTCGGGCTGCATGTCCATTGTGCGATCGACAAGGTGCGGCACCGCACGCAGGAGGACGGCGGTCTGCCACTCGGCCGTGCATGGTCTCTGTGACGGGGCACGTCCTGCTGTCGACGAGCCGCTGATTGAGGTGCGCTGACCCTTGCCTGCGGGCGGTCAGCGCACCGATCGACTCAGGCCCAGTCGGTCATTTCGGCTTCCAGGTTGACCCGTACCGCCTCGAAGAACTGCTCGGTCGTCATCCAGGGCTGGTCGGGGCCGATCAGGATCGCGAGGTCCTTGGTCATCTGGCCGCCCTCGACGGTCGCGACGCACACGCGCTCCAGCGTCTCGGCGAAGCGGGAGACGTCAGGCGTGCCGTCGAACCTGCCGCGATACTTCAGCCCGCCGGTCCACGCGAAGATCGATGCGATCGGGTTGGTCGAGGTCGCCTTGCCCTGCTGGTGCTGGCGATAGTGGCGGGTGACGGTGCCGTGCGCGGCCTCCGCCTCGATCGTCTTGCCGTCCGGGGTCATCAGCACCGAGGTCATCAGGCCGAGGCTGCCGAAGCCCTGCGCGACCTGATCGGACTGAACGTCGCCGTCGTAGTTCTTGCAAGCCCACACGAACTCGCCGTTCCACTTGAGCGCGCTGGCGACCATGTCGTCGATCAGCCGGTGCTCGTAGACGATGCCGGACGTCTGGAACTGGTCCTTGAACTCGGTCGCGAACACCTCCTCGAAGATGTCCTTGAAGCGGCCGTCATATGCCTTGAGGATCGTGTTCTTGGTCGACAGGTACAGCGGCCACTTGCGCCCCAGC
>Ga0325401_1001269_pt1 | contig 21089 bp, 19 predicted proteins | sample PopdelMetagenome_FD_205666 | JGI IMG/M metagenome (GOLD analysis project Ga0325401, IMG submission 205666) | Populus deltoides microbial communities from Bellville, Georgia, United States - Xylem-PdKOR-R2 | ecosystem: Host-associated > Plants > Phyllosphere > Stem > Wood/Secondary xylem | place... | reverse complement strand
CAGCGTGGCGGCCGCGCTGGTGCTGCTCGCGGTGCGGCTGGTGCAGCGCACGACCGTGCAGTTCGTCGTCAACGCGCTCGTGGGGATCGGGATCGGCTGGCTCTTCGTCACCATCGCCGCCAGCCGCGGCGGCGACGCCGACGACCAGGCACTGGCCTACTTCCTGCCCGGCATCATCTACAACGGCGGCTACGCCGTGCTGATGGCGCTCACCTGCATCGTCGGCTGGCCGCTGGTCGGCTTCATGGTCGGCAGCGTCACCGGCGATCCCACCGCCTGGCACGAGGACAGGCAGGTCGTGCGGCTGTGCGCCAAGCTGACCTGGCTGCTCACCCTGCCCTGCCTGGTGCGGGTGCTCGTGCAGGGCCCGATCTGGCTCGCCGCCCACTCCGGCTCGCTCGACGTCGACACCGCGGTCGCGGCGCTCGGCGTCCTCAAGATCGCCTTCGGCTGGCCGCTGCAGCTGGCCGCCCTCGGCGGGATGCTCTGGGTGCTCGGGCGCAACCGGACGCCGGTCCAACAGCCGGCCTGAGGTCCGTCCCGCCGCAAGGGCCGCCGAGAGCGAGCGTCGGACTCCGGTGGTCGGGCAGCGAGCGCCAGCGAGCGTCGGACTCCGGTGGTCGAGCAGCGAGCGCCAGCGAGCGTCGTCGAGACCCGGCGAGGTGTGGCTGGGTCCCAGCCCGGGCTGCGGCGGTCTCGACGACGTGCGGCCGGAGCCGGCCTCTCTGCTCGACCAGCGGGCCTCGGCGGTGCCCGCCGTCAGGTGTGCGAGCCGGGCGCGAGGAGGCGCTCGAGCTCGTCCTCGCGGTCCTCGGGGAGGACGAAGAGCAGCTCGTCGCCCGATTCGATCGGCTGCTCGGCGTCGGGCACGTAGACCTGGCCGTCGCGCAGGATCGAGACCAGCGCGCAGTTGTCGGGGAACGGGATCAGCCCGGTCGGCTTGCCGACGTACGGCGAGTCGGCGGGCAGCGTCATCTCGACCAGGTTGGCGTTGCCGCGGCGGAAGGTGAACAGCCGCACGAGGTCGCCGACGGTCACGGCCTCCTCGACCAGGGCCGACATGATGCGCGGGGTCGAGACGTTGACGTCGACGCCCCAGGCCTCGGAGAACAGCCACTCGTTGTTGGGGTGGTTGACCCGACCGACCGTGCGCGGCACGCCGAACTCGGTCTTGGCGAGCAGCGAGGTGACGAGGTTGACCTTGTCGTCGCCGGTGGCGGCGATGACGACGTCGCAGCGGTCGAGGCGCGCCTCCTCGAGCGACGAGAGCTCGCACGAGTCGGCCAGCAGCCACTCGGCGTCGGGCACCCGCTCGGGCTTGATGGAGCGGGAGTTCTTGTCGATGAGCAGGACCTCGTGGCCGTTCTGGATCAGCTCACGGGCGATCGAGCGCCCGACGGCGCCCGCTCCGGCGATGGCGACGCGCATCAGCTCTCCTCCGGGCCGTCGGCGATGACCTTGAAGACGTGGGCGGTGTGCTCCTCGCGCATCGCGAGGTGCAGCAGGTCGCCCTCCTGGATGACGGTCTCGCGGTTGGGGAGCATCCCCTCGCCGAGGCGGTCGATCCAGGCGATGCGGCTGCGGGTCTGCTCCTGGAACAGCACCGTCCGCTGGCCCACCCACTGCTCCGGGATCGGCACCTGGTCGACGCGCACCGTCCCGGACGGGTCGCGGAAGTCCGGCTCGGCACCCGCCGGCAGGATTCGGCGCAGCACCTGGTCGGCGGTCCACTTCACGGTGGCGACCGTGGTGATGCCGAGCCGCTGGTAGACCTCGGCGCGGCCCGGGTCGTAGATGCGGGCGACGACCTGCTGGATGCCGAACGTCTCGCGGGCGACGCGCGCGGCGATGATGTTGGAGTTGTCGCCGCTGGAGACGGCCGCGAAGGCGTCGGCGCGGCGGATGCCCGCCTTCTCCAGGACGGCCTGGTCGAAGCCGTAGCCGGTGACCTTGTCGCCGTTGAACCCCGGTCCGAGCCGGCGAAACGCGTCGGGCTCGCTGTCGATCACCGACACCGTGTGGTTGCGGTCCTCCAGGCTGCGCGCGAGCGTCGAGCCGACCCGGCCGCATCCCATGATCACCACGTGCACGAGGTGACGGTATCCCTCCTGACGACGGCGCGCGTCGGGGCGTTCGCCCGAGCCGTCGTGAGCGGTCTCGTCGCGAGATGCATCCGCGGGCTCACCTGCCCGTACGCTTGCCGCTCGTGAGTGTGGGCGACGTCTCCAAGCGGATCCTGCTGGGGCGCAAGCTGCGGAGCTCCCAGCTCGGCGAGACGCTGCTCCCCAAGCGGATCGCGCTGCCGGTGTTCGCCTCCGACGCCCTCTCGTCCGTCGCCTACGCGCCCGACGAGATCTTCATCATGCTGTCGCTGGCGGGGGCCTCTGCCTACATCTGGTCGTGGAAGATCGCCATCGGCGTCGCGCTGGTGATGGCCGCGGTGATCGCGTCGTACCGCCAGACCGTGCACGCCTACCCGAGCGGTGGCGGCGACTACGAGGTCGCGACCGTCAACCTCGGGCCGACCGCCGGCACGACCGTCGCCAGCGCCCTGCTGGTCGACTACGTGCTCACGGTGGCGGTGTCGATCTCCTCGGGGGCGCAGTACGCCTCGGGCGCGATCCCAGCGCTCAACGGCCACGAGGCGACGTTCGCGAGCGTGCTGGTGCTGCTCCTCATGGCCGTGAACCTGCGCGGCATCCGCGAGTCCGGCAGCGTCTTCGCGATCCCGACCTACGCCTTCATGGTGGCGATCCTCGGCATGTGCGGCTACGGCCTGCTCCGCCTCGCCGCCGGTGACCTGCCCCGGGTCGAGAGCGCCGACCTCGAGATCCTCCCCGACCCGGGCGTGGGCGACTCCCAGTCGCTGACGACGTTCGCGCTGCTCTTCCTGCTCGCCCGGGCCTTCTCGTCGGGGTGTGCGGCGCTGACCGGCGTCGAGGCCATCTCCAACGGCGTGCCGGCGTTCCGCAAGCCCAAGAGCCGCAACGCCGCGACCACGCTGCTCCTGCTCGGCCTGATCGCCGTCTCGATGATGGTCAGCGTCACGGTGCTGGCCAAGGAGATGGGCCTGCGCTTCGTCGACCCGCGCGACTTCGACCGGCTGCGCCTCGACGGCCAGCCCCTGCCCGAGGGCTACGAGCAGCACCCGGTGATCTCCCAGATCGCCGAGGCGGTCTTCAACGACTTCTCGCCCGGCTTCTACTTCGTCATCACCGTCACCGGCGTGATCCTGGTGCTCGCCGCCAACACGGCGTTCAACGGCTTCCCGGTGCTCGGCTCCATCCTGGCCAAGGACGGCTTCGCGCCGCGGGCGCTCGGCTCGCGCGGCGACCGGCTCGCCTACAGCAACGGCATCGTGTTCCTGGCCGTGATGGCGATCGTCCTGATCCTCATCTTCGACGCCGAGCCGACCCGGCTGATCCAGCTCTACATCGTCGGCGTCTTCGTGTCCTTCAACCTCAGCCAGCTCGGCATGATCCGCCACTGGACGCGGCTGCTGCGCACCGAGCGGGACCCGGCCGCCCGTCGCCGGATGTTCCGCTCGCGGGTCATCAACACCGTCGGCCTGTCCTTCACCGCGGTGGTGCTGGTGATCGTGCTGATCACCAAGTTCCTCGCCGGCGCCTGGATCACGATCCTGGCGATGGTCTTCTTCTTCGCGCTGATGCGCGCCATCCGCCGCCACTACGACAACGTCGCCGAGGAGCTCGCCGCCGAGGACGAGGACCGCGTCATGCCGACCCGCGTCCACGCGATCGTGCTCGTCTCCAAGATCCACAAGCCGACGCTGCGCGCGCTCGCCTTCGCCAAGGCCACGCGACCCAACGTGCTCGAGGCGGTCACCGTCTCCAGCGGGCCCGAAGACACCTCGCGGCTGCTCGACGAGTGGGACCGGCGCGGCATCGACGTGCCGCTCAAGGTGCTGTTCTCGCCGTACCGCGAGCTGCTCCGCCCGATCGTGGAGTACGCCGCGGAGATCCGTCGCGCCAACCCCCGCGGCGTGGTCGCGGTCTACATCCCGGAGTACGTCGTCGGCCGCTGGTGGGAGCAGCTGCTGCACAACCAGACCGCGCTGCGGCTCAAGGGACGCCTGCTCTTCACCCCCGGCGTCATGGTCACCTCGGTGCCCTACCAGCTGCGCTCCTCCGAGATCGCCCGCGAGCGCGAGCTGCGCGAGGACTTCCGGCCGCGGCCGGGCGACCTGCGGCGCGGCGACGTGCGCAAGCGCACGAAGCGGTGAGCGACCACCGGCGGCGGCGCCCCGGCCACGGCCCCGGCCGCCGTCCGCACCGCGCCCGGGCCGCGCGCGGGGCCTCCCACGTGGGGGAGGAGCACGACCTCGTCGTCGGGCCCGTCGCCCACGGCGGGCACTGCGTGGCGCGCCTGGACCCGGCGCCCGGTGAGGAGCGCGGTCGCGTGGTGTTCGTGCGCCATGCGCTGCCGGGCGAGCGGGTCACGGTCCGCATCACCGAGGGCACCGACGGCGACCGGTTCTGGCGCGGCGACGCGGTCGTCGTGCACGAGCCGTCGGCGCACCGGGTCACGGCCCCGTGCCCGTACGCCGGACCGGGGCTCTGCGGCGGCTGCGACCTGCAGCACGTCGCGCTGCCGCACCAGCGCGAGCTGAAGGCCGAGGTGGTCCGCGAGCAGCTGCGCCGCCTGGCCGGCCTCGAGGTGGACGTCGAGGTCGAGGCGGTGCCCGGCGACGTCGACGGGCTGCGCTGGCGCACCCGGCAGCGCTACGTCGAGCTGCCCGGCGGCCGCCGGGGGATGCGCCAGCACCGCTCGCACGAGGTCGTCGGAGTCGACGACTGCCTGCTCGAGGGCCCGCCGTCCGACCACGTGGTGCGTGGCGTCGAGCTCGAGGTCGCCTCCGACGGGTTCTGGCAGGTGCACCCCGGTGCGCCCGAGGTGCTGCTCGACACGGTGCTGTCGTGGCTCGAGCCGGCCGCGGGGGAGTCGGCGCTCGACCTCTACGCCGGCGTGGGCCTCTTCGCCCGCTTCCTGGCCGACGCCGTCGGACCCACGGGCGCCGTGACCCTCGTCGAGGGCTCGCGGTCGGCGTGCGAGCAGGCCCGCACCAACGTCCCGGGCGCGCAGGTGCGCACCGGCGACGTCGGGGAGGTCCTCGCCGGCCTGCCCGCCGACCCCGTCGACGTGGTCGTGCTCGACCCGCCGCGCGAGGGCGCTCGTCGCCCGGTCGTGGAGGCGGTCGCCGCGCGCCGCCCCCGCGCGGTGGCGTACGTCGCGTGCGACCCGGCCGCCCTCGCCCGCGACCTCGCGATCTTCGCCGAGCACGGCTACCGCCTCGAGCGGCTGCGCGCCCTCGACCTCTTCCCGATGACCCACCACGTCGAGTGCGTGGCCCTCGTGGTGCCCGAGGCGGGTCCGACCGCACCACCGGGGCCCTAGAGGTGTCGCTCGTCTCGGCGGTCCTGGGCTTCTTGCTGCGCAAGACCGGCCTGTTCGTCGCGCTCGTCGTCACGTCGTTCCTCGTGCTGCTGCTGCTGTCCGCGCTGGTCCCGACCCTGCGCGAGGCCGAGGCGCAGCGCGACCGGCTGGTGGAGGCGACGCGGGAGCGGCAGGGGCTCGAGGCCGAGCTCGCCGATCTGGAGAGCAGCTACGACGCGGCCCGGAGCGAGGCCGTGGAGTCGCTGGACGAGACGGTCGGCGACGAGGTCCGGAGCGTCCAGGACGAGGTCGCCGACCAGGCGGCGGAGGTCGCGGACCTGCGCGAGGAGCGCGACGCGTCCTGCGGCCCGATCGAGAGCCTGGCCGGGCAGATCCCCTACGTCACCACCCCGTGCGAGGCGAAGCAGAAGCTCTACGACGCGGCCGTCGCCGCGCAGGAGGACCTGGACGACAGCCTCGCGCGGGCCGAGGAGGACCTCGCGGTGCTGCGCGACCCGTCGCTGAGCGACGCCGAGAAGCTGGACCGCCTCGGTGACGACGCCGGCCGCCCCGACCTGGAGCGACGCATCGAGAGCACGCAGGCGCAGCTGGAGCGGGCGGAGGCCGAGCAGTCCAGCGCGCAGGACGCGCGGGACTCCTGGGCGGGCCGGGTCGTCGACCTGTGGGACCGGTCCTGGCGCTGGCTCGCGGTCGTCGCCCTGCTGGTCGTCGTGCTGCCCGCCCTGCTGCGCACCCTCAGCTACTTCGTGCTGATGCCCCTGGTGAGCCGTGCCCAGAGGCCGATCGACCTGAGGGACGAGGACGACGCCGCGACGGCGGGCCTGGCCACGGCACCGGCCGAGCGGGCGCTGACCGTCCACCTGGCCGAGGGGGAGGTGCTCTCGGCGCGGTCGGAGCACGTGCGGCCGGTGCAGGGCACCGTCCGGAGCCGGGTGCTCTACGACTGGTCGTCGCCGTTCATCAGCTACGCGGCCGGGCTCTACGGCCTCAGCCGGGTCACCGGCGACGCGGAGGGGACCCGGGCCACCCTGGCCACGCCGGACGACCCCGACTCCTACCTCATGCGCATCGACTTCGCCGACCACCCCGGGGTGGTTGTCCACCCCCGCCACGTCGTGGGGGTCATCGGGGCTCCCGAGCTGCGCACCCGCTGGCGCTGGGGCATCACGGCGCTGGCGCGGTGGCAGGTCCGCTACATCATGTTCGCCGGCACCGGCAGCCTGGTCGTCCAGGGCACCGGCGACGTCCGGGCCGAGCAGCCCGGGGGCCGGTCGACGCGCATGGACCAGAACCTCGTCATGGGCTTCGACTCCCGCCTGCTCGTCGGCGTGCGCCGCACCGAGGCGTTCCTGCCCTACCTGTGGGGCCGCACCGCGCTGGTGGTCGACGAGTTCACCGGCGACCAGCCGTTCGTGTGGCAGAAGTCGACGACCCGCGGCTCCGCCAACCCGGTCACGCGGACCTTCAACGCCTTCTTCTCCGTCATCGGGAAGGTGCTGGGCTTCTGAGCGGCCGAGCCTGACAGGGTGGGCGCATGCACATCCTGGCCAGCTCGGGCGGCTTCCACCCCACCGACACCGGACCCTTCCAGTGGCGTCGGGGACCACTCATCGAGCACGCGATCTCCCTCGCCGGCGATCCGGCGCAGCCGCGGTTCTGCTACCTCGGGACCGCGTCGGGCGACTCCCCGAACGGGACGGCCGGCTTCCACCGGGCGTTCGCGGGCTCCGAGGTGCGCGCGTCGACGCTCGAGCTGTTCACGATGCCCAACGTCGCCGACGTGCGGGCCCACCTGCTCGCGCAGGACGTGATCTGGGTCGGCGGCGGCTCGGTCGCCAACCTGCTCGCCGTGTGGCGGGTCCACGGGCTCGACGAGATCCTGCGCGAGTGCTGGGAGGCCGGCGTCGTGCTCGGCGGGGTCTCGGCCGGCTCGATCTGCTGGTCCGTGGGCGGCCCCACCGACAGCTGGGGGACCGACCTGCGCGTCTCGCCCCCGGGGCTCGGGCTGCTGCCCTACGGCAACGGCGTGCACTACGACAGCGAGGAGCAGCGACGCCCGCTGCTGCACTCCCTGGTGGCCGAGGGCGCCCTGCCGACCTCCCACGCCACCGACGACGGCGTCGGCCTGGTCTACCGCGGCACCGAGCTCGTCGAGGCGGTCTCCGACCGGCCCGGCGCGGCGGCGTACGTCGTCGAGCGCGCCGCCGACGGCTCGGTCACCGAGACCCGCCTCGAGCCCCGGCGCCTCGACCTGGCCTGACGGCGCTGGCCTGACGACGCCGGCCTGACGCGTCCGGGTGTCACGGCACCCATTCCCTCTCGACGTCGTGTATCTTGACATCAAGAGACTTTCGGCCGGGTACCGCGGAGCGCGGACCGGACGGCAGGATGAGTGCAGACGCGGCCCCAGCGGCTGGGGCCTCGATCAGAGGAGATGGTGGAGCGATGGCCAGCAAGGACAGCTTCGGCGCGAAGAAGACGCTCGAGGTCGGCGACAGGTCGTACGAGATCTTCCGGCTCGACGCGGTCGAGGGCGACGGCCTCGACGTGCAGAGCCTCCCGTTCAGCCTCAAGGTGCTGCTGGAGAACCTCCTGCGCACCGAGGACGGCGCCGACATCACCGAGGACCACATCCGGGCCCTCGCCGGTTGGGACGCCGACGCGCAGCCCGACAAGGAGATCCAGTTCACGCCGGCGCGCGTGATCATGCAGGACTTCACCGGCGTGCCCTGCATCGTCGACCTCGCCACCATGCGCGAGGCGATGGCCGAGCTCGGCGGCGACCCGACGAAGATCAACCCGCTCGCCCCGGCCGAGCTGGTCATCGACCACTCGGTCATCGCCGACGTCTTCGGCACCCCCGAGGCGTTCGAGCGCAACGTCGAGATCGAGTACGAGCGCAACCGCGAGCGCTACCAGTTCCTGCGCTGGGGCCAGGGCGCCTTCGAGGACTTCAAGGTCGTCCCGCCCGGCACCGGCATCGTGCACCAGGTCAACATCGAGCACCTCGCCCGCACGGTCTTCACCCGCGAGGTCGACGGCGAGACGCTGGCCTACCCCGACACCTGCGTCGGCACCGACTCCCACACCACGATGGTCAACGGCATCGGCGTGGTCGGCTGGGGCGTCGGCGGCATCGAGGCCGAGGCGGCCATGCTCGGCCAGCCCGTCTCGATGCTCATCCCGCGCGTCGTCGGCTTCAAGCTCAACGGCGACCTGCCCGAGGGCTCGACCGCGACCGACCTCGTCCTCACGATCACCGAGATGCTGCGCAAGCACGGCGTGGTCGGCAAGTTCGTCGAGTTCTACGGCCCCGGCGTCTCGGCGCTCCCGCTGGCCAACCGCGCCACCATCGGCAACATGAGCCCGGAGTTCGGCTCGACCATCGCGGTCTTCCCGATCGACGAGCAGACCCTGGACTACCTCGAGCTGACCGGCCGCTCGGCCGAGCAGCGTGCGCTCGTCGAGGCCTACGCCAAGGAGCAGGGCCTGTGGCACGACCCGTCGGCCGAGCCGCGCTACTCCGAGCGCCTCGAGCTCGACCTGGCCACCGTCGTCCCCTCGCTGGCCGGCCCGAAGCGCCCGCAGGACCGCGTGGCGCTCTCCGACGCCAAGCAGGGCTTCCGCGGCGCGCTCGCGGACTACGTGACCGAGGGCGACACCGACCCCGACGACGCCGCCGAGGCCACCGGCTACGACGAGACGGTCGAGGAGACCTTCCCGGCCTCCGACGCCCCGAGCCACGCCGGCGGCGGCTCGGCCCCGCCGAAGGACTACCTCTCGGCAGCGCCGAAGGACGGCGGTCGCCCGAGCAACCCGGTCAAGGTCACCCTCGAGGACGGCACCGAGTTCGAGCTCGACCACGGCGCCGTCACGATCGCCGCGATCACGAGCTGCACCAACACCTCCAACCCGTCGGTGATGATCGGTGCGGCGCTGCTGGCCAAGAACGCCGTCGAGAAGGGGCTGCAGCGCAAGCCGTGGGTCAAGACCACGCTGGCGCCGGGCTCCAAGGTCGTGTCGGACTACTACGACAAGGCCGGGCTCACGCCGTACCTCGACAAGCTGGGCTTCAACCTCGTCGGCTACGGCTGCACCACCTGCATCGGCAACTCCGGCCCGCTCATCCCCGAGGTCTCCGCCGCGGTCAACGAGGGCGACCTCGCCGTCACCTCGGTGCTCTCGGGCAACCGCAACTTCGAGGGTCGGATCAACCCGGACGTGAAGATGAACTACCTCGCGTCCCCGCCGCTGGTCGTCGCCTACGCGCTGGCCGGCTCGATGGACCTCGACCTGTTCACCGACCCGCTGGGTCAGGACCAGGACGGCAACGACGTCTTCATGAAGGACATCTGGCCCTCCCCGGCCGAGGTGGAGCGGGTCATCGGCGAGGCGATGAGCTCGGAGACCTTCGAGAAGGAGTACGCCGACGTCTTCGCCGGCGACCAGCGCTGGCAGGAGCTGCCCACGCCGGAGGGTGACACCTTCGCCTGGGACGCCGAGTCGACCTACGTCCGCAAGCCCCCGTACTTCGACGGCATGCCCGACGAGCCGGAGGCCGTCACCGACATCGAGGGCGCCCGCGTGCTCCTCAAGCTCGGCGACTCGGTCACCACCGACCACATCAGCCCGGCCGGTGCGATCAAGAAGGACTCCCCGGCGGGTCGCTACCTCGCCGAGCACGGCGTCGAGCAGCGCGACTTCAACTCCTACGGCTCGCGCCGCGGCAACCACGAGGTGATGATCCGGGGCACCTTCGCCAACATCCGGCTGCGCAACCAGCTGGCTGCGGGCACCGAGGGCGGCTTCACCCGCGACTTCACCGCCGACGACGCCCCCGTCACGACGGTCTACGAGGCCTCGGAGTCCTACCTCGCCGCCGGCACCCCGCTCGTCGTGCTGGCCGGCAAGGAGTACGGCTCCGGCTCCTCGCGCGACTGGGCCGCCAAGGGCACCGCGCTGCTGGGCGTCAAGGCCGTCATCGCCGAGTCCTACGAGCGCATCCACCGCTCGAACCTGATCGGCATGGGCGTGCTGCCGCTGCAGTACCCCGAGGGTCAGAACGCCGAGTCGCTCGGCCTCACGGGCGAGGAGACGTTCTCCTTCACCGGCGTCACCGCGCTCAACGACGGCACCACGCCCCGCACGGTCAAGGTCAAGGCCGGTGACGTCGAGTTCGACGCCGTCGTCCGCATCGACACCCCGGGCGAGGCGAACTACTACCGCAACGGCGGGATCATGCAGTACGTCCTGCGCAACCTGCGCCGCGCGTCCTGACCCGGGCGAGCTGAACCGCAGCACCTGACCGACCAGCGCCCGCAGCGTGGCCCGTGCCACGCTGCGGGCGCTGTCGTGTCCCGTGGCGTCCCGTGTCGTGTCCCGTGCCGGGTCGCGTGACGGCCGCGGCCCGCGTGGGGGAGCATGGGGACGTGCTCCCGTCCACGGCTCCTGCCGCCGTCGTGGCGCTCGCAGCCGCCCTGCTCGTCCTGCTCGGCCTGGCCCTGCTGACGGGCACCGGCCAACGTCGCCGCGGCGGTCCGTGGCCGGCCGCGCTCGCCGCCGGTCTGATCTTCCCGCTCGCCTGGCTCGTCTGGTACGTCCGTGACGAGCAGCCCTTCCGGCGCCGTCGCGCCTGATCCCCCGAACCCCTGGAGTCCTCCGTGCTCGTCGCCTTCAGCATCGCCCCGTCCGTCGCCGACGAGACCGGCTCGGTCTCCGAGGCGGTCGCCGCCGCCGTCCGCGTGGTCAAGGAGTCGGGGCTTCCGTGGGAGCTGACGTCGATGTTCACCACGGTCGAGGGGGAGTGGGACGAGGTGATGGACGTCGTCAAGCGCGCCACCGACGCCGTCGTCGCCGTCTCGCCCCGGGTCTCGCTGGTGCTCAAGGCCGACATCCGGCCCGGGCACACCGGACAGCTGACCGAGAAGGTCGAGCGGGTCCACGCGCTCCTCGAGGACTGACGTGCCGAGCGGGCCGGTGACCGGACGCCGCGTGGCCGCCGCCCTCGCGGCGTACGCCGTGCTGGCGGGCGTCGTCGTCGCGTGGGGGTGGATGCTGACCCACTCCTGGCGCGCGATCGGGGGGCCGGACGACGACGTGTCGCGCTGGTTCGCCGACCAGCGCACCGGAGCCCTCGACCAGGTGGCCGACGTCGGCACCCTCCTCGGGGAGACGGTGGTCGGGCTGGGGGTCGCAGCGGTGGTCGCGGTCGTGGCCGGGCTCGCGCTGCGCTCGGTGCTCGCGGCCGCCGTCGTGCTCGTGGCCGACGCGGGCGACGGCGCGATCTACTGGCTGGCCTCGCACGCCGACCCGCGCGACCGCCCGCCCGTGCAGATCCTCGACGCCGGGCTCGTGCCCGACCACAGCTTCCCGTCGGGCCACGTCGGCACGGCGACCGCGGTCTACGGCGGCGCGGCGCTCCTGCTCGCCGTCTGGCTGCGCCGGCGCGGGCACCGCGGCCCGGGCTGGCTGCTCGTCGGCGCCCTCGCCCTGCTGCCGGCGTACGTCGCGCTGAGCCGGCTCTACCAGGGCGCCCACCACCTCACCGACGTCGCGACCAGCCTGGCCTACGGCGCCGTGTGGCTCGTGGTGCTCGCAGCCGCCCTCCGCCTGTGGTCGGTGCGTGGGGCCCGCGTGCCAGGATCGAGCGGTGGACTCCCAGACCCGCCAGTACCGCACCGGTGACCGCGAGGTCGTGCGCGACCTGACCCGCGACTGCGCGGCCTACGTCGCCGGGCGCGGCGACGGGCTGCTGCAGCTCTTCGTGCCCCACGCGACCGCGGGCATCGCGATCATCGAGACCGGGGCCGGCAGCGACGACGACCTGCTGACCGCCCTGGGCGACCTCCTGCCCGCCGACGACCGGTGGCGCCACGCCCACGGCTCGCCCGGCCACGGCCGCTCGCACGTGATGCCGGCGATCGTGCCGCCGCACGCGACGGTGCCGGTCCTCGACGGCGAGCTGGCCCTCGGCACCTGGCAGAGCGTGTGCCTGGTCGACCTCAACGTCGACATTGACGAGCGCACCGTCCGCTTCAGCTTCCTGGGCGACGGCACGGCCCGTGGCTGAGGTGCGCGAGGCGACGCACGCCGACCACGCCGCCGTCGGCGAGCTGGTGCTCGCGGCGTTCGGCGAGGAGGAGGGGCCGACCGTCGCGACGCTGGTCGAGGCCCTGCGCCCCCGCCACGCCCGCGTCGAGCTCGTCGCCACCGACGGCGGCCACGGCGGCGAGGAGGTGGTGGGGCACGTGCTGCTCAGCCGCGGCTGGCTCGACACCCGCCGGGCGCTGGTCGAGGTGCTCGTCCTGAGCCCGCTCTCGGTCGCCCCCGACCGTCAGCGCCAGGGGCTCGGGACGAGGCTGATCGAGGCGGCCCTCGGCGCGGCACGGGCCCAGGGCGCCCCGGCCGTCTTCCTCGAGGGCGACCCCGCCTACTACGCCGAGCGGGGGTTCGAGCCGGGTGCGGCCCACGGTCTCGTGCGGCCCTCGGCCCGCATCCCCGAGCTGGCGTTCCAGGTCGCGCTCCTCGACGCGCACGAGCCGTGGATGACCGGCGCGCTGGTCTACGCCGAGCCCTTCTGGGAGCTCGACTGCGTCGGCCTGCGCGACCCCCTGCTGGCCACGCTCGAACAGGCGTTCGACTACCGTTGAGCCATGACGCCGTACGCCCCGCCCGGCTGGCCCGACGGGGTCCGCGCGCCTGACGCACCGGACTGGGAGCGCACGGCGGTCAACTGGCTGCTCGACAACTGCCCGCCGGAGTACCGCTCCTACCCGGTGGTCCGCCGCCACGCGCTGGTCCTCGCCCGGTTCGCGGTGCTCCACACCGAGGCGTGCCTCGTCGGGGTCCAGAAGGGGCTGAGCGAGGCCCGGGCCCAGCTGCGCTCCGTGGTCGCCCCCGAGGTCGTCGACGCCGCCGTCGAGACCTGGCTGGCCGAGGAGGCCCGGCTCACCGGCGTGCGCCGCTCCGTCGGGCTGGTCGAGCAGGCGCTCCAGGGCCGGCGGTTCACCGCGCGGCTGTAGGGCGGTGTCCGGCGGTCGAGTGGTTTCGAGACAGGACTTCGTCCTTCCTCAACCACCGGACTCGAGCGCCGCTGGTCGAGGGGGCGCGCCAGCGCCGTCTCGAAACCACCTGACCGGAGCGACTCAGGGCAGGCGGCCGGCGGAGCCGAGGCGCCAGATCGCCACACCGTGGGCGCCGAGCCCGGTGGCCAGCTCGGTGCGCAGGGTGATGGAGCGGGCGTCCGACCACCACAGCCGGGTGCCGTCGGACAGGCGGGCGGTCCACTCGCCGGGGCCCTCGCGCCACTGGGCTCGGGCGCCGTCGCGGGCGACGAGCCGGCGGGCCTGGGCGACGGTGACGGTGCGGCCGGTGCGCCCGGAGGCGGCGCTCGGCCAGGTGTAGCCGTAGCCCGCGACGCCGACGTCGACCTTCGCGAGCGGCACCAGGGTCCCCGCCGCGGCGAGTGCGCGTCGCTGCCAGCGCAGCGAGCCGACCGGGCCGGGGCCCGACCACGCGGCGCCGTGCTGGTCGTAGGTCATCAGCGCGACCGTGTCGACGGCTTGGCCGAGGGGTGCGAGCAGGTAGCCGCGCGCGGCGTACGACGGCAGGCTCGCCGAGGCGCTGACCGCGACCGAGACGGTGCGCTCGGGCGCCATGAGGGCCTGCAGCCGCTGGGCGAGGAGCACCAGCCCGTCGCCGTCGGCGCGGTCCATCCGCTCGAGGTCGATCTGCACGCCGTCCCAGCCCTGCGCCGCGACGTACGACGCCAGCCGGGTCGCGACCGACTCGACGCGGGCGGGGTCGCGCAGCAGCCGGTGGACGCGGCGCGGGTCGAAGTCGCCGAGGCGGTCGCTGTAGTTGCTCAGCAGCAGCTCCGCGCGCAGGCCGTGGGCGTGGGCCGTGGCGAGCTGGGCGAGCAGGTCGTCGCCGGGCGCGGCGACGCTGCCGCCGCCGGCGGAGAGCGGGACGGCGGCGACGCCGAGCGTGCTCAGCGCGTGCGCGTCGCGCGCCACCACCGAGGCCGGGGTCGAGCCCAGGACGTAGCCGGTGGAGGCCAGCGGTGCCGCTCCGGCGGGAGCCGGGGAGGCGGGAGCGGGAGCGGCGGGGGCGGCGAGGAGCAGGGCGGCGGCGAGCGAGGCGAGGAGACCCACCCGGCCACGCTCTCACGCCCGCCGTCCCGGGTTCGGGCGTTGTGGGCGCGGCGGGGGCCGAGAACCCCTAGTCTCCGGGGCATGGACCAGGCTGTCGCTTCCCGCGTCCTGCGCGTCTCGCGCCACGACGTCGAGCTCGTCGACCACCCGATCAACCCCGACTGGATCATCGAGGGCACGCCCCGCGCCCGGATCTCCGAGTGGGCCGCGAGCCCCGACGGCACCACCTCGCACTGGACGTGGGACGTCACCGCCGGCACCTTCCGGTGGTACTACCCGGTCGACGAGTCGATCGTGGTCGTCGCCGGCGCCACCGAGCTCCAGGTCGACGACGAGGCGCCGGTGCGCCTCGAGGTCGGCGACGCGGCGTACTTCCCGGCCGGGCACTGGGTGACCTGGCACGTCGAGGAGTACGCCCGCAAGCACGCGGTCGTGCGGGTGCCGGTGCCGAAGGCGATGCGCTACGCCGTCAACGGCTTCGGCCGTCGCACCCACCGGCTGCGCTGATCGCGGTCCAGCGACCCCCGACCACGTCACACCCGTCTCGAGTGGGTCCGGCCACAGGACCCACCTAGACTCGGGTCTCATGGGTCTCCTCCAGCGCATCGCCGAGCCGCGTGACCTGCGCGGGATGTCCGACGAGGACCTGGCGATCCTCGCGAGCGAGATCCGCGACCTGCTGATCAGCTCCTGCGCCCCCTCGGGCGGCCACCTCGGCCCCAACCTCGGCGTCGTCGAGCTCACGATGGCGATCCACCGGGTCTTCGACTCCCCGCGCGACCGCGTGGTCTTCGACACCGGCCACCAGGCCTACGTCCACAAGATGCTCACGGGCCGGGCTGCGGCGTTCGACCGCCTGCGCCAGGAGGGTGGCCTCTCGGGCTACCCCAGCCAGACCGAGTCCGAGCACGACGTCGTCGAGAACTCCCACGCCTCGACCGCCCTCAGCTACGCCGACGGGCTCGCCAAGGCCTACGCCATCCGCGGCGAGGACCGCCACGTCGTCGCCGTGATCGGCGACGGCGCCCTGACCGGCGGCATGGCCTGGGAGGCGCTCAACAACATCGCGGTCGCCGACGACTCGCGCGTCGTCATCGTCGTCAACGACAACGGCCGCTCCTACACCCCGACCATCGGCGGGCTCACGACCGCGCTCACCGCGCTGCGCACCAGCCCGCGCTACGAGCCGCTCCTCGACGCGGTGAAGAAGCGGCTCAACGCCGTCCCGGGCGTCGGCCCCGCGGCCTACGACGCCCTGCACGCGATGAAGAAGGGGCTCAAGGACGCCGTGGCGCCCCAGGGGCTCTTCGAGGACCTCGGCCTCAAGTACGTCGGCCCGGTCGACGGGCACGACCGCTCGGCGCTCGAGCAGGCGCTGGCCCAGGCCAAGGGGTTCAACGGGCCGGTCATCGTGCACGCGATCACCCGCAAGGGGTTCGGCTACGACGCCGCCGAGCGGCACGAGGCCGACCAGTTCCACCAGGTCGGCCCCTTCGACCTCGAGACCGGCGTCAGCACCCCCAAGGGCCGGATCTGGACCGACTTCTTCTCCGAGGAGATGCTCGAGCTCGGGGCCGAGCGCAGCGACATCGTCGCCATCAGCGCCGCGATGGTCCACCCGGTGGGGCTCGCGGAGTTCCAGGCCCGCTTCCCCGACCGGCTCTTCGACGTGGGCATCGCCGAGCAGCACGCCGTGACCTCCGCCGCCGGCCTCGCCATGGGCGGGCTGCACCCGGTGGTCGCGATCTACGCGACCTTCCTCAACCGCGCCTTCGACCAGGTGCTCATGGACTGCGCGCTGCACCGCTGCGGCGTCACCTTCGTGCTCGACCGCGCCGGCGTGACCGGCGACGACGGCGCCAGCCACAACGGCATGTGGGACATGTCGATCCTGCAGGTCGTGCCCGGCCTGCGCATCGCGGCGCCGCGAGACGGCGCGCGGGTGCGCGAGCTGCTGCGCGAGGCGGTCGACGTCTCCGACGCCCCGACCGTCCTGCGCCTGCCCAAGGGCCCGCCGCCCGCCGACATCCCCGCGGTGGACCGCGCCGGGGGCGCCGACGTGCTCGTGCGCTCGGGGGCGCGCGACGTCCTCCTGGTCGCCGTCGGCGCCATGGCGGAGGTCGCCGTCGACGTCGCCCAGCGCCTCGTCGCCCAGGGCATCGGCGTCACCGTCGTCGACCCGCGCTGGGTCAAGCCCGTCGACCCTGCGGTCGTCGAGCTGGCCCGCACCCACCGCTTCGTCGTCTCGGTCGAGGACAACGGCGAGATCGGCGGCTGCGGCGCGGTGCTCCTGCAGACGCTCAACGATGCCGGCGTGACCACGCCGTTCCGCCTGCACGCGATCCCGCAGCAGTTCCTCGACCACGCCAAGCGGGCCCGCATCCTCGAGCGGATCGGGCTCACCCCGCAGGCGATCGCGCTGCGCATCGTCGAGGACGTGACCGCCGCCTCCGAGGGTGAGCCCACGCGCCGCTCGACCGTCTGAGAAAATGGACGGGTGAGCACCGAGCGACTCGTCCACATCGTCGACGAGGTCCCCGCCCTGGAGGGGGTCGGCGACCTCACCATGGTGCTGGTGCTCGACGGGTTCCTCGACGCGGGCAACGCCGCGGCCCACGCCGCACGCCACCTCGCCGACCTGCACGCGGGTCCGACCGGCCCCGGACCGGTCGTGGCGACGTTCGACGTCGACCAGTTCCACGACTACCGCGCCCGCCGCCCCGCGATGACCTTCGTACGCGACCACTACGAGGACTACGACGCCCCGCGGCTCGTCGTCCGGGTCCTGCGCGACACCGGCGGCACGCCGTACCTCCTTTTCCACGGCCCGGAGCCCGACAACCGGTGGGAGGCCTTCGCCCGCGCCGTGCGTGAGGTCGTGGAGCGGCTCGGGGTCACCCGGGTCGTGGCGATGGGCTCGGTGCCGATGGCCGTGCCGCACACCCGTCCGCTCACCATCACGCCCCACGCCAACCGCCCGGAGCTGCTGGTCGGCTCGAGCCCCTGGCGCGGCGAGCTGCGCATCCCGAGCTCGATGCAGTCGCTGCTCGAGGTACGGCTGGGGGAGTGGGGTCACGACATGCTCGGCTTCGTCGCCCACATCCCGCACTACCTCGCCCAGCTCGACTACCCCCAGGCCGCCGCGGCCCTGCTCGAGCAGGTCGAGCTGGCCGGGCGCCTGACCGTCGACCTCACCGACCTTCACGCGGCCGCGCGCGAGCGGGAGGCCGAGATCGAGGCCTACCTCGTCGAGCACGCCGAGGTGGCGGAGGTCGTCACCGCGCTGGAGCAGCAGTACGACGCCTTCCAGCGCGCCGAGGAGAGCGGGGCCAGCCTGCTGGCCTCCGACGAGCCGCTGCCGACCGGTGAGGAGCTCGGGCGCGAGTTCGAGCAGTTCCTCGCCGGTCTCGACGGGCCCGACGGGCAGTCCGACGACCGTCCCGACAACGGTCCCGGGTGGAGCTGAGGTGGCCGACCCGGTCGCCGACCTCGTCGGCCTCCTCGACCTCGAGACGCTCGACCAGGACCTCTACCGCGGCACCCAGCCGCCGTCGGCCCGCTCGCGGGTCTACGGCGGCCAGGTGGCCGCCCAGGCCCTCGTGGCCGGTGTGCGCAGCGTGGGGGAGGAGTTCGTGCCCCACTCCTTCCACTCCTACTTCCTGCTGCCCGGCGACTACAGCTCGCCGATCATCTTCAGCGTCCAGCGGCTGCGTGACGGCCGGTCGTTCCTGACCCGGCGGGTGACGGCGCTGCAGCACGGACGGCCGATCTACCACCAGACGATCAACTTCCAGCGGCCCGAGGAGGGCTTCGACCACCAGGAGCGGATGCCGCAGGTGCCGGGGCCCGAGGAGGGCGTCGACCTGATGGCGCTGATGCGCGCCGGCGGCAACGAGGAGGCCGAGGAGCTCGGCAAGGAGTGGGCCGCGATCGAGGTGTCGTGGATCGGCAGCTCCGGTCACGGCCTGCCCGACGACCCCGACCACCCCTCGCGGGCCCGGATGTGGATCCGGATCCGCGACGGCCTGCCCGACGACCCCATGCTGCACCTCGCGGCCTTCACCTACGCCAGCGACATCAGCCTGCTCGGGGCCAGCCTCGCCGCGCACGACGTCACCCCCGCGACGGTCAAGATGGCCTCGCTCGACCACACGGTGTGGTTCCAGCGACCGCTGCGCGCCGACCGCTGGTGGCTCTACGACCAGTGGTCGCCCACGGCGTTCGGCGGGCGCGGTCTGGCCTTCGGCAACGTGTTCTCCGAGGACGGCACCCTCGTCGCCACGGCGGCCCAGGAGGGCATGATCCGCTCGCGGCGGGACTGAACGGGCCTCCGACGGGTACTGCTCCAGCCCACTCGGGCCTGGAGTCAAGCGCGACACTCAGCCGATCGGATGAATTTGCGGGGGTCGTGTCGCGTGGCTGGTGTGACTCATGTTGACTGCGTTGCGTGTACCGCCCCAAGCACCGAGCCCTCGTCCGGCGCCGGTATCCACCGCCACCGACCCGCCCCGGCATCTTCATGCTGGCCGTCGCCTCCGCCCTCGCCCTCGCGATCGGGCCCGCGGCGTACGCCGACCGAGGTGGCGGGGATCCACCTGGTGGAGGCCGCAGCACACTGCTCACGGGTCTGGGGAAGAGCCCCGGGAGCGGTGACTGGCAGGCCGGCACCGGGTCGGGCAAGGGCAGCGGGACGAGCAAGGGCAAGGACAGCAGGGCAGACGAGGACGGTTCGGCCGAGGGGAAGACGGCCGAGCAGTCCGAGGAGCGCCGGCTGGAGAGGCTCGCGCCGACGCCGCCCCCGCTGACGGCCTACGAGATGCCGTTCCCGTGCGGGGAGACCTGGACGGGCGGCACGCGGTCCAGCCACAGCCCGAGCCCGCGCGCGATCGACTTCAACTACCCGGGCGGTGACCTGGGCAGGTCGGTGCTCGCTGCAGCCGGTGGCACGGTCACGACGGCCGTCGTGGGCAAGAAGAAGCCCTCCTACGGCCAGTACGTCGTCATCGACCACGGCAACGGCGAGAGCACGCTCTACGGCCACCTCGACAGCGTCCTGGTGACCGTCGGGCAGGCGGTCGCGCCCGGCGCGCTCATCGGCACCGTCGGCAACACGGGCAACTCCTACGGCTCGCACCTGCACTTCGAGGAGCGGGTCGGCAGCCAGGTCGTCGACGCGTGGTTCCACGGCGCGGCGTTCCCGGTCAACACCTCCCAGACCTCCCAGAACTGCGGGGGAGCGGCGGTGCCCAACACGTCGACGCCGCCTCCGGTGACGCCGGTCGTGCTCACGCCGATCCCGACGACCGAGGTGCCGCTGGCCGGCAACCTGTACGGCGGGCTCGCGGCCGAGCTGGTCGTCTACCGCAAGGTCAGCCCCGCGGCGTACCACGTGACCCGCACGGGTCGCACCGAGCGCGTCATCCGCATGGGTGGCACGGGGGACCAGCCGATGCTGGGCGACTGGGACGGCGACGGCCGGGTCAACCCGGGCGTGCGCAACCCGACCACTCGCGTCTTCGCGATGCGGGTGCGCGGCAAGGACACCTACCTGCGCTTCGGCAAGCGGACCGACTCACCCGTCGCCGGCAACTGGGACGGCGTGGGCGCCTGGGAGATCGGCGTGTGGCGCGGCAAGAACGCGACGTTCCTGCTGCGGGCAGCCGACGGGTCCAAGACGAAGGTGCGCCTCGGCGACGCCGACGACCTGCCGGTCACGGGTGACTGGGACGGCGACGGCGTCACCGACGTCGGGGTCTACGACCGGGCCACCGCGGTCTTCACGCTGCGCACCGTCGACCGGGCGACCGGCACCCCGGTGCTCAGCCAGGTCCAGTTCGGCACCCCCGGCGACCTGCCGGTCACCGGCGACTGGGACGGCAACGGCATCACCGACCTCGGCACCTGGAGCATCTCCACCGCGACCTTCACCAAGCGCGGCGCTCCTGCCCCCGTGGCCCGCTCCCAGCGGTCCAAGGAGCTCGTCTGGGGTCGGGCCTCGGCGAGCTGAGTGCCCGACGGGTGCGGTAGTCACCGACGTACGGGGGCCCTGAGAGGTGTCTCAGGCCCCCGGAACGTCGGTGACTACCGGCCTGGTGTCAGGACAGGCTGGTCGTGCGCCCGGCGAGGTGCGGGGCGCCGTTGCGCGGGTCGCTGAGCGAGAAGGCGCAGCCGTCGTCGAGCGGCGTCGTGCCGAAGGCGACCCGACCCGGCAGCAGCACCGGCTTCTTGAACGCCACTTCGACGCGTACGGCGTCCGGGAGGCGGTTCTCCAGGGCGGCGACGCTGCGCGCCATCGTCCACATCCCGTGCGCGATCTGGCGCGGGAAGCCCAGCGCCTTGGCGGTGACCGGGTAGAGGTGGATGGGGTTGGCGTCGCCGGAGACCGCGGCGTAGCGACGGCCGAGGTCGGCCGGCAGCTGCCAGGTGATGCCGTGGGCGGGAGCGTCGGGGAACGTCGCGCCCGACGGAGCGTCGGCGTCGCCACGCCCGCGACGCAGGTAGGACGACGTCTCCTCCCACACC
>Ga0325401_1001262_pt1 | contig 21117 bp, 24 predicted proteins | sample PopdelMetagenome_FD_205666 | JGI IMG/M metagenome (GOLD analysis project Ga0325401, IMG submission 205666) | Populus deltoides microbial communities from Bellville, Georgia, United States - Xylem-PdKOR-R2 | ecosystem: Host-associated > Plants > Phyllosphere > Stem > Wood/Secondary xylem | place... | reverse complement strand
CTCCCTCCGCCCGGCGGGCACGGGCGCCCATCGGGTAGCGCTGCACCCTCAGCAGGGCCGCGTGGATCTGCCCCACGTAGTTCGACGGGGGCGCGGCCGGGCGCGACGGGGCGGAGGCCGGCGCGGCGGGCGCGACCGGCGCCGGGGAGGGGGCCGCGGGCGGCACGTAGGGCGCGACGGGCGCCGCTTCCTGCACCCGCTCGGGCGCCGGCCGCGGGCGGGGTTGCGGGGCGGGCCGCGGGCGCGGCTGCGGCGGGGGCGGCGGCGTCGGCGCGGGCGGCGGCGGTGGGGGAGGGGGCTCGATCGCCTCCAGCGTCTCGTCCGGCGGGGGCGGCTCGGGCTCGGGCGGTGGTGGCGGGGGCGGCTCCGGGTCGGGCTCGACCATCGTCGCCTGGTCCGGCGGCGGCGGGGGCGCGTTGTCCGGCGGCGGGGGCTGCACGGCCTCCGGCGGGGGCGGCGGCGCCGCGTCGGGCGGCGGGGGCTGGGCCGCCTCGGGCGGCGGGGGGGGCGCGGCGTCCGGCGGGGGCGGCTGGGCGGCGGCGGGCTCGGGCGGCGGGGGCTGGGGGGCCGGCTCCATCGCGGGGGCGGGCTCGGGCTGCGCCACCGGCTCGGGCGGCGCGGCGGTCTCCACCTCCACCGCCGGCACGGCAATCTCCGGGGTGGCCGACGGCACGAGCATCAGCGCCAGCACGCCGACATGCGCCAGCGCCGAGAGGCCCCAGGCGGCCGGGCGCACGAACCGCCGCCACGCCGGCACGGGCCGGGGCGCGGCCGGCGCGTGCGCGGCCGCCGCGAGCGCCGCCGCCAGCACCTCGCGCGTCGGCGCCGGCCGAGGCGGCAGGACGGGGATGGCGGGCCGCGCGACCGCCTTCGGCCGCTCGGCGAGGAGGTTGTCCATGCCCGGGGCGCCCCTCAGCGGCCGCGGACGGCGGGCGCGCCCGGCTCGGCCTCGGCGATGAGGGAGACCTTGGTGATGCCGGCGCGGGAGACGCGTCCCATCACGCGCAGCACGTCGCCGTAGGGCACGGTGCGGTCGCCGCGGACGTGCACGGGGGCCTCCGGATCGGCCTCCCGCAGCGCCACGAGCCGCTGGGTGAGCACGTCCTCCGTCACCTCCTCCTGCCGGATGAAGAGCTTGTTGCCCGGCGCCACCGTCAGCACGAGCGGCGGGTTGGAGGAGGAGGTGCGGGCGGCCGCCGTGCGCGGCAGGTTCACCGGCACGCCCACCGTCATCATCGGCGCGGCCACCATGAAGATGATCAGCAGGACGAGCATCACGTCCACCAGCGGCGTGACGTTCATCTCGGCCATGGGGGAGGCGTCGTCGTCGTCCCCGCGGGCGCCGCCGACGGACATGGCCATGGCGCTACTCCGCCGCGTGGGCGGCGTGGCGCGCCGGGGCCGGCCGCCGCGCCATGCCCGCCGCCAGCTCGGACACGGAGGCCGTCGCCGCCTGCCGGATGCGGGCGAAGGTCACGGTGAAGCGGTTGTAGGCCATCACCGCCGGGATGGCGGCGACGAGGCCGATGGCGGTCGCGAACAGCGCCTCGGCGATGCCCGGCGCCACCACCGCGAGGCTCGTGTCGCCGGAGGCGGCGATGCCGGAGAAGGAGTTCATGATGCCCCAGACCGTGCCGAACAGGCCGACGAAGGGCCCGACGGCGCCGATGGTGGCCAGCAGCGGCAGCCCGGGCTCGGCCGCGCGGAAGGCGGCGACCAGCGGGGCGCGCATGGCGTGCTCCATTCGCTCGCGGTACTCGCCCCGGCTCTCGGCGGGGTCGCGGCCTTCGTGCCACTCCCGGGCGCCGGCGCGGATCACCTCGGCCGCGAGGCCGGATTCGGGCGTCGCGGCGCCGGTCACGGCCCCGGCCAGCCGCCGCGCCTCGGCGCGGAGCCGGCGGGCGGCGACGCTCTTCTCGACGATGATGCCCCAGCAGGCCACCGAGGCGACGGCGAGCAGGAGCATCACCGCCTTCACCACGATGTCGGCCTGCAGGAACAGGCCGAGGGGGGAAAGGTCGTGCCCGGGGGCGGAGGGGTCCATGGGCGCTACTTCTCCAGTGCCACGCCCTGCACGCGCGAGCTCACCGCGAGGCGGCCGAGGCAGGCGGCGGGCGCGTCCGGCCCGCAGGCCAGCACGTCGTTCAGGAGGATGTGGCCGAGGCCGTCGCAGGCCTGGCCGGCGAGGTCGAAGATCCGGACCGTGCTCTTCTCCGCGGGGAGCGGCCCGAGGTCGAGGGCGAGGCGGCGGGCGATCACCTGGTCCTTGCCGAAGATCACGAGGTCGAGGCGGAGCGGGTCGATCGCGGCGCCGGGGTTGCGGGCCAGGATCCACACCCGGCAGCCCTCGCTGCGGCTCTCCAGCCGGTTGAGCTCGACGGCCACGGCGCCGGAGGCGGGCGGAGGGGGGACGGGCTGGGCCATGGCCGCCCCCACGGCGATGCCGCCCGCCAGCAGCGCGAGCGCGGGCAGGAGCGGGTTGCGGCTGGCCAGGGGCATAGGTCCTCGCAATCCTTCTCTCGATCCGACGGGCTCTCGATCCGACGGGGTTCGGCCTCCGCGCGGGAGGGTGCGGCCCGGCGGAGGGAGCGCCGGGCCGCGGTACGTCAGTCGGAGGACCGCTCCATATCGCACCCGCACAGGGCATGCAACGCGGTTGCGAACGACTTGCAACGTTGCCCGGCGGTGCGGCCCGCCCCAATTTGTTGTGATCACCCCTCGCGCATCCTGCCCCGGGCTGCCGCGTAGAAGCCGCGCTTCACCGCGACACGAGAGGGCGCCATGGCCGACCTGCCGAAGATCGATCTGACCGGGGAGACCGAGCCCGTCGTGGCCCTCGCCCTGCTGCGGATCATCATGAGCGCCTCCAAGGACGACGCGGACCACGACCGGGACTGGATCCTCTCCACCTATGCCGACTGCCTCGCGGTCGTGGGCGGGGCGGAGGTGTCCTACGACGAGGACGAGAAGGGCGGGCAGGCCTGAGGGACGGCCCGCCTCCCCCTGCCGGGCGGGGGAGACGGCCCGCCCGGCCCATGGCATCCTCCCGCCCATGCCGATCCCCTCTCCCGGCCGCCCCGTCGTCGTCTTCGACACCGAGACCACCGGCTGCACCGGCGGGGACCGGGTCGTCTCCCTCGGCGCCGTGCGGCTGGACGAGGGGTTGGAGCCGGAGGCGACGCTGCACCTCGTCTTCGCGCCCGGCATCCGGTGCCACGTCGGGGCCCGCCGCGTCCACGGCCTGTCGGACGCCTTCCTCGCGCGGCAGAGGCCCTTCGCACGCCACGCGGCGGAGATCGCGGCCTTCTTCGCGGGCGCCCTCGGCTGCGCCCACAACATGTCCTTCGACCGCCGGATGCTCGGCGGCGAGTTCGACCGGCTCGGCGTCGCGCGGCCCTGGTCGGGCGAGTTCTGCACCATGCTGGCCTGGCGCAGGCACCGCCCCGGCGCCCGCTCGGGCCTCGCCCACGCCTCCGCCGCCCTCGGCCTGTCGCGGGAGACGTCGCTGCACGGCGCGCTGGAGGACTCCTGGCTCGCCGCCAACCTTCTGCGCGCGCTGCACGGCCTGCCCGCCGCGCGGATGCGCCTGCACGGCTTCAGCAACGCCATCGCGGACGACGGGGCCGCGGACCTGGCAGCCTAGGACCGGGAGAGAGACGCCAGTGATCGACAAGATCGTCCGCGACGTGGCCACCGCGCTGGAGGACGTGCGCGACGGCAGCACCGTGCTCGTCGCGGGGTTCGGCGCCGCGGGCCAGCCGGACGACCTGATCGAGGGCCTGATCGAGCAGGGGGCGCGGGACCTGACGGTCGTCTGCAACAACGCCGGCTCGGGGCGCGTCGGGCTCGCGCGGCTGATGGAGCTCGGGCGGGTCCGCAAGATCGTGTGCTCCTTCCCGCGCAGCCAGGGCTCGGTCGTGTTCGAGGAGCTGTACAAGGCCGGCCGGCTGGAGCTGGAGATCGTGCCGCAGGGCACGCTGGCCGAGCGGATGCGCGCCGCCGGCGCCGGCATCCCCGCCTTCTTCACCCCGACCGCGGCCGGCACGCAGCTCGGCCGCGGCAAGGAGGTGCGGGAGTTCGACGGCAAGCCGCACGTGCTGGAGATGGCCCTGCCCGGCGACGTGGCGCTGGTGGAGGCGTGGGAGGCGGATCGCTGGGGCAACCTGACCCACCGCCGCAGCGGCCGCAACTTCAACCCGGTGATGGCGACGGCCGCGAAGCTGACCGTCGTGCAGGCGCAGCACATCGTCGAGCTCGGCGCCATCGAGGCGGAGCGGGTCGCGACGCCGGGCATCTTCGTCGACCGCGTCGTGCACGTCACCCGCGGCGCGCCCTGGGCCTGATCTCCCGGACCTGAAGGAGGAGGAAGCGACGATGCAACCCTGGTCCCGCATCCAGATGGCCGCCCGCGCCGCGAGGGACATCCCGGACGGCTGGTACTGCAACCTCGGCATCGGGATGCCGACCCTCATCGCCGACCACATCCCGGACGGCCGCGAGGTCGTGCTGCACTCGGAGAACGGCATCCTCGGCATGGGGCCGGCGCCGGCCAAGGGCGAGGAGGACCCGTGGCTGGTCAACGCCGGCAAGCAGCCGGTGACCCTGCACCCGGGCGGGTCCTACTTCCACCACGCCGACAGCTTCGCGATGATCCGCGGCGGCCATATCGACCTCTGCGTGCTCGGCGCCTTCGAGGTGGCGGCGAACGGCGACATCGCGAACTGGGCGACGAGCGAGAACGATACCGCGCCGGCCGTCGGCGGCGCCATGGACCTCGCGGCCGGGGCGAAGAACCTCTGGGCGCTGATGGAGCACACCACGAAGGACGGGCGCCCGAAGCTGGTGGAGCGCTGCGGCTACCCGCTGACCGCCATGGCGGCGGTCAACCGCGTCTACACCAATCTCGCGGTGCTGGACGTGACGGAGGCGGGCTTCGCGGTGCGCGACCTCGCCCCCGGCGTGACGCTCGACCATCTGCGATCGGTCACGGCCGCGTCCCTGCGCGACGCGCGCGAGGCCGAGGCGGCCTGAGGGGAGGCGACGAGGCATGACCCAGGATCCGCTGCCCGAGGGCATGGCGCTGCACGCCGACCGCGACGGCGGCGTGCTCACCCTCACGCTCGACTATCCCTCCCGCCGCAACGCCCTCGCGGTGCCGCTGCGCCAGCGCATGGCGGAGGAGCTGGAGCGCGCCCAGTCCGATCCCGCCGTGCGCGCGGTGGTGATCGTCGGCGCCTCGGGCAACTTCTGCTCGGGCGGCGACCTCTCGGGCATGGAGGTGCCGGACGCGATGGTCGGGCGGGAGCGGCTGCGGCGCGCCCACAGCACCATCCGCCTCATCGCCGCCGGGACCAAGCCGGTCGTCGCGGCGGTGGAGGGATGGTGCGTCGGCGCCGGGCTGTCGCTCGCCTGCGCCTGCGACCTGATCGTGGCGGCCGAGGACTCGCGCTTCATGGCGGGGTTCGGCAAGGTCGGGCTGATGGCCGATCTCGGGCTTCCCTTCACCCTGCCGGCGCGGGTCGGGGCGGGCCGGGCCCGCCGCATCCTCATGCTGCACGAGCAGCTCACGGCGGCCGAGGCCGAGCGGATCGGTCTGGTGGAGGAGGTGGTGCCGCGCAGCAGGGCCCTGCCGCGGGCGATGGAGCACGCGCGCTTCCTCGTCGAGCAGGCGCCGGCCCCGATGGCGCTGACCAAGGCGATGCTCGCCGAGGGGCTCGACGCCGCGCTGGAGGTCGAGCGCGGCTTCCAGGCGACGCTCTTCCTCACGCACGACCACAAGGAGGGGCGTGCCGCCTTCCTGGAGAAGCGGCCGGCGCGCTTCACCGGCGGCTGAGCGGGTCCGTCCGCCGTCAGTGCCGGCCGTCGGAGCGCTCGCCGCGCCGGGAATGCGCGATCCGGTCGAGCATCTCGGTCGCGTAGCGGCCGGCATCGGAGAGGAAGGGGTTCTCCGCCGCAGACTCCTCCAGCGTCCCGGCCGCCTCGGCGCTCTTGGCCACGAAGACGAGCATGGAGATCACCTCCTCGAAGTCCGGCTGGGGAAGCCGGGCCGCCATCGCGGCGACGGTCATCTCCAGCACGCGGAGGCGCGTGTCGATGTTCCGGCCATCGGGATCGGCCTCGGGGAGCGGGTCTGTCGGCATGGTTCACCGGGTTCGATAAAGACAACCTATGGTTGCATAATTCAACCCTCTTGAACAGCGCCGTCTTTGCGGCCGCGCGCGCCATCCGCTAAGGGAGCCGGACAGGCCGTGCCGCGACCGCGCCGGTGGAGACGCCGTTCCATGCAGACCCGAATCCCCTGCGTCCTCATGCGCGGCGGCACGAGCCGCGGTCCCTACTTCCTGGCCTCCGACCTGCCCGAGGACGCCGCCACGCGCGACGCCGTGCTGCTCGCCGCCATGGGTTCGCCCCACCGCCTGCAGGTGGACGGGCTGGGCGGCGGCGACACGCTGACGAGCAAGGTCGCCATCGTCTCCCCCTCGGAGGAGGCGGGCGTGGACGTCGACTACCTCTTCGCGCAGGTCTCGGTGGACCGGGCGATCGTCGACACCCGCCCGAACTGCGGCAACATGCTCTCCGGCGTCGGGCCCTTCGCGATCGAGGCGGGGCTGGTGGCGGCGCGGGACGGCGAGACGGTCGTGCGGATCCGCAACGTCAACGCCGGCGCCCTCGTCGAGTCGGTGGTGAGGACCCCGGGCGGCGAGGTCACCTACGAGGGCGACGCCGCGATCCCCGGCGTCGCCGGGACGGCCGCCCCCATCTCGCTCCGCTTCCGCGACGTCGCCGGCGGCAAGTGCGGCGCCCTGTTCCCGACCGGGGAGCCGGCCGACGAGATCCAGGGCGTGCGGGCCACCCTCATCGACTGCGCCATGCCGGTGATGATCGTGGAGGCCGCCGCCCTCGGGGCCTCCGCCCTCTCGACGCCCGACGAGATCGAGGCCGACGCCGTGCTGATGGCGCGAATCGAGGCGCTGCGGATCGAGGCCGGCCAGCGCATGGGGCTCGGCGACGTGCGCGACAGCGTCATCCCCAAGCCCGTGCTCGTCGGCCCGGCGCCGGCGCTGGAGAGCGGCCCGGGCGCCGAGCTCGCCGCCCGCTACCTGACGCCGCACGCCGTGCACAAGGCGATGGCCGTCACCGGCGGCATCGCCATCGCCGCCGCCTCCCGGATCGAGGGCACGACCGCGCACGCCGTCTCCACCGTCGCCGCGGCCTCCGCGGCGGGGGAGGGGCACACGGTGCGGATCGCCCACCCCTCCGGCGTGGTGGACGTGGACATCCTGGTGGAGGGCCGCGACGTGCGCTGGGCCGGCACCCTCCGCACCGCGCGCCGGATCTTCGAGGGCGCGCTGATGGTGCCGCGCAAGGTCTGGGCGGGCCGCACGCCCGCCGCCGCCCGGCTGGCGGCCGAGTAGCCCGCGCATCTTCCCGCGGCGGGCCGGCCCCCCGCCCCGGCCGTCGCCCCGCCAGAGGCCCCGCCCGACGCCCCGCCCGACGCATGAGGACTTCCCGATGACGACCCGCCGCACCCTGCTCGCCGGCCTCGCCGCCGCGCCGATCCCCTTCGCCGCGGCGATGGCGCAGGGGGCGGCCGGCTACCCCGACCGCCCGCTGCGGATGATCGTCGCCTACGCCCCCGGCGGCGGCACAGACCTCGTCGCGCGCACGGTGGCGCAGCGCCTCTCCCTCACGCTCGGCCAGGCGGTGGTGGTGGACAACCGGCCCGGTGCCGGCGGCAACGTGGCGACCGAGCAGGCCGCGACGGCGCGGCCGGACGGCTACACCCTCCTCGTCGGCAACCAGGGGCCGATGTCGGTCAACCCGACCCTGTTCCCGCGCTTCCGGATCGACCCGGCGACGGCGCTGGAGCCGGTGGGGCTGCTGGCGGACGCGCCGCTGATCCTCGTCGCCGGGCCGAAGTCGCGCGCCAGCTCGCTGGCGGAGCTGCTGGAGGAGATCCGCGCCGGCCGCGGCGACGTCACCTACGGCTCCGCCTCGAACGGTTCCGCGAGCCACCTGGCGACGGCGCTGCTGCTGCAGACGGTGAAGCTGGAGGCGACGCACATCCCCTACCGCGGGGCGGGGCCGGCGCTGGCCGACGTCATCGCCGGGACCACGAGCTTCATGGTGACGACGCTGCCCTCCGTCGCGGGCCTGCTGGCCGGCGGCGGGCTCCGCCCCCTCGCGGTGACCGGGCGGGAGCGCCTGGCGAACCTGCCGAACGTGCCGACGATCGGCGAGACGGTGCCCGGCTACACGGCGACGGCCTGGTACGGGATCATGGTGCCCGCCGGGACGCCGGAGCCGATCCGCGCGCGGCTGTTCGGGGCGATCGGCGAGAGCCTTCAGACCCCGGACGTGGCGACGCGCCTGCGCGACGAGGGGGCGGAGCCGAGCCGCATGGATGGCCCCGCCTTCGGCCGCTACATCGCCGAGGAGCGCCGCCGCTGGGCGGAGGTGATCCGCGCCGGCGCCATCACGGTGGACTGAGCCTCCGGACGGCGGCCCCGGGCGCGCGGCGCCCATAGACGCCTTCAATGCCCGGCGCCCTTCTTTGAATTGGACGGGACGGACCGCGGGGCACAGCATCCCGACGTCGCATCCGCCCCGGGAGAGGGCGCCGCGGCGCGGGAGGAACGGATGAGGCGCAGGACCCTGGGGCTGGCGGCGACGGGCCTGTTCGTCCCCGCCGTCGCGCGCGCGCAGGACCGCTGGCCGGTCCGCACCGTGCGGCTGATCGTGCCCCAGGCCCCCGGCAGCCCGATCGAGATCCCGACGCGGATCGTCGCCGACCGCCTCGGGGGGCGCCTCGGCGCCAACTTCATCGTGGAGAGCCGGGCGGGCGCGGGCGGCGGCATCGGGTCGCAGTACGTCGCGCAGCAGGCGCCGGACGGCGCGACCTTCCTCGCGACCTCGGCCGGCATCTCCATCATCCCGACGCTGCAGCCGGCGCTCAACTTCGATCCGGTGCGCGACCTCGATCCCGTCACCCTGATGTGCGACGTGCCGTCCGGGCTGCTCGTGCGGGCGGAGTCCGAGCTCGGCTCGATCCGGCAGGTGCTGGACCGCGCCAGGGCACGGCCGGGGGAGCTGACCTACGCCTCGGGCGGGATCGGATCGGCCAACCACCTCGCCGGCGCGCTGTTCTGCGCCCAGGCCGGGGTGGACATGACGCACGTGCCCTATCGCGGCATCAACCCGGCGGTGACGGCGGTCTACTCGGGCGACATCTCGCTGATCTTCGGCTCGACGCTGGAGCTGCTGCAGCACGTCCGCCAGGGGCGCGCGCGGATCCTCGGCGTCACCATGCCCGCCCGCGTCCCCGCCCTGCCGGACGTGCCCGCCATCGCGGAGGTGGTGCCGGGCTACGCCGCGCCGAACTGGTTCTGCCTCATGGCGCCGAAGGGCCTGCCGCCCGCGCTGATGGCGCGGCTGGTGGCGGAGCTGGCCCCGATCCGCGAGGCGCCGGAGCTCCAGGCCCGCATGGCGGACGGCGCCGCGACCGCGCGGCTCGACGGCCCCGCCCCGCTGGCCGAGCGGCTGGCGGAGGAGATCCCCAAGTGGCGCGACCTCGTCGCGCGCACGGGCATCCGACCGGAGTAGACGGGACATGGCGACCAGGCCGACCAATCCGGCGAAGGAGAAGCTCCGGGCCGGGGAGCCGATCCTCGGCATGAGCGTGCGGATGTCGCGATCCGCCGACGTGGCGCACGTCGCGCGCGGCAGCGGCCACGACTTTCTCTTCATCGACGCGCAGCACGCGGTGTTCGGGCTGGAGACGATCATCCACATCGCGCAGGCCGCCGACGCCATGGGGATCGCGCCGCTGGTGCGCGTCCGCGGGATCGACGACCCGGACGTGTCGCTGCTGCTCGACAACGGCGTGACGGGGATCGTCTACCCCGACGTCTCGACGGTGGAGCAGGCGCGGCGCGCGGTGGAGGTGACGCGCTTCCCGCCGGTCGGGCACCGTTCCGTGGCGGGCGGCTACTCCCGCCTCGACTACCGCGCGGTGCCGCTGGCCGAGGCGACGGCGGCGATGAACGACGCGACGATGCTCGTGCTGATGATCGAGACGGTGGAGGGGCTGGAGAACGTCGAGGCGATCGCGGCCGTGCCGGGGATCGACGTGCTGCACGTCGGCACGAACGACCTGCTGGTGAACATGGGCAAGGCCGGGCAGTTCGACGACCCGGCCGCGGTCCAGGCGCAGGACCGGGTGATCGCCGCCTGCCGCGCCAACGGCATCGCCGCCGGCTGCGGCGGCAACCGCGACGTGGCGCGCCAGGTGGACGCCATCCGCCGGGGGGCGCGCTTCCTGACGACGCAGACCGACGTGGCGCTGCTCAACGCCGCCGCCACGGCCTGGGCCGGCGGCGTGCGGAAGGCGCTGGCGGGGGGCGAGGCGGCGTGAGGATCTACGCGATCGACCCCTTTGACCGCGCCGGCCTCGACCTCGTGGCGAGGGAGGCCGAGCTGATCACCTGGGACGATCCGCGCGCGGGGAACTGGCACGAGGACGCGGACGGGCTGATGGTGCGCCTGACGCCGCTGACGCGGGACGACTTCGCGCGCGCGAAGCGGCTGCGCGTGGTGGCCAAGCAGGGCGTCGGCGTGGAGACGATCGATCTCCGGGCCGCGCGCGACCACGGCATCACCGTCTGCAACACGCCGGGCGTGAACAGCGAGGCGGTGGCGGAGATGGCGCTGACGCTGGCGCTGAGCCTCGGCCGCCGCGTGGCGGAGATGGATCGCGCCGTGCGCGCGGGCGGCCGCGTGAGCCGCGAGAACTTCCTCGGGCAGGAGGCCTGGGGACGGACCGTCGGCATCGTCGGCATGGGCAACATCGGCACGCGCGTGGCGCGGAAGTGGCACGGGGCGTTCGAATCGCGGATCCTCGCCCTCGATCCCTACGTTCCCGCCGACCGCTGGTCGGATCTCCCGCACGAGCGCGTGGCGAGCCTCGCGGAGATGCTGCCGCGGGTCGACGTGCTGACCCTGCACCTGCCGCTGACGTCCGAGAGCCGCGGCATGGTGGGCGCGGCGGAGCTGGCGGCGATGAAGCCGACCGCCATCCTGATCAACACCGCCCGCGGCGGCATCGTGGACGAGGGGGCGCTGAGCGCGGCCCTCGCCGCCGGCCACCTGTTCGGCGCCGGCCTCGACGCCTTCGCGGTCGAGCCGCCCACGGTCGACAACCCCCTGGTGAGCCATCCCAACGTGATCTGCACCCCCCACGCCGCCGGCGGCACGCGCGACACGCAGGTGAAGAGCTCGATCGCCGTCGCGCGCCAGCTCCTCGACGTGCTCGGCGGCGCCGAGCCCTGGGGGCGCGTCGCGTGAGCGGCCGCCTGCACGTCCCCGCGGAGACCGTCCGCGCCCAGATCGTCGCGGTGCTGACCGCCTGGGGCATGGACCCGGCGCTGATCCGCACCACCGCCGAGGTGATGGTCGAGACCGACCTCGCGGGCGTCGACAGCCACGGCGTGTCGATGCTGATGGACTACGACGCGTCCCGCCGGAAGGGGAAGCTGAACCTCGACGCCCGCCCGCGCGTGGTGCGGGAGAACCCGGTGACGGCGCTGGTGGACGCCGATGCCGGGCTCGGCCACCCGGCGGCGGTGATGGGGATGGAGCTCGCCATCGCCAAGGCGCGGACCCTCGGGGTGGGGGTCGTCGCGGTCCGCAACTCCCACCACTTCGGCGCGGCCGGCTACTACGCGGCGCTCGCGCCGGCGCAGGGCATGGTCGGGATGGTCACGAGCGCGACGCGCACGATCAACGTGGTGCCGACGCGGGCGCGCTCCGCGCTGCTCGGCACCAACCCGCTCGCCTTCGCGGCGCCGGCCGGGCGCAACCGGGCCTTCCGGCTCGACATGGCGACGTCGACCACGGCCAACAACAAGGTGCGCGTCTACGGGCTGAACGGCCGCACCCTGCCGGAGGGCTGGGCGGTGGACGGCGACGGCAACCCCGTCACCGACCCGGACGAGGCGTCCCGCCTGATCCGCGAGGGGCGGGAGGGGGGCCTGACGCCGGTCGGCGGCAAGGCGGAGACGGCCTCCCACAAGGGCTACGGCCTGGCGATGATGGTCCACATCCTCGGCGGCACGCTGTCGGGCGCCTCCTTCTCCCCGCTGCGCGTGAGGACGCAGAGGCCGGAGGATCCGGACAACCTCGGCCACTTCTTCATGGCGATCGATCCGGACACCTTCCGCGAGGAGGGGGAGTTCGAGGCCGACCTCGACGACGCGCTCGACGTGCTCCGCGATGCCCCGGCCGCCGACCCCGCGCTGCCGGTGCTGGTGCCCGGCGACCCCGAGGCGGCCTCGAAGGAGGCGCGGCTGCGCGACGGCATCCCGGTGCCGCGCACCCTGGCCGAGCAGATCCGCGCGGTCTGCGAGGGCTGCGGCGCCGACTACCTGCTGGAGTAGCCGCGCGCGGCGGGGGAGGGAACGCATGAAGAGCACGATCCGGATCGGTTCCGGCGCCGGCACGTCGGACGACCGCATGACCCCGGCGCTCGAGCTCGCCCGTCGCGGCGGGCTCGACTACCTCGTCTTCGAGTGCCTCGCCGAGCGCACGGTGGCGCGGGAGAACCAGGACCGGCTGCGCGACCCGGAACGCGGCTACACCCCCTCCCTGCCCGAGCGCCTGGCGATGGTGCTGCCGGCCTGCGTCGAGGAGGACGTGCGGATCGTCAGCAACATGGGCGCCGCCAACCCGCGGGGCGGCGCGCGGGCGGCGCGGCGCGTGGCGCGCGACCTCGGCCTGGGCGAGATCCCCGTCGCCGTCGTGGAGGGCGACGACGTGACCGAGGCGCTCCGCGCCCGGCCGGAGCTGCGCCTGATGGAGAACGGCGAGCCGCTGGAGTCGATCCTTCCGCGCGTCGTCTCCGCCAACGCCTATCTCGGTGCCGACGTGATCGCGGAGGCCCTGTCCACGGGCGCGCGGATCGTGCTCACGGGCCGCGTCGCCGACCCGTCCCTCTTCCTCGCCCCGATGCTGCACGAGTTCGGCTGGCGCCTCGACGACCTCGACAGGGTGGCGGCCGGCACGGTGGCGGGGCACCTGCTGGAATGCACCGGCGCCGTCACCGGCGGCTGCTTCGGCTGGCCGGGCATCAAGGACGTGCCGGACCTCGCCGGCCTCGGCTACCCCTTCGCCGACGTGACGAGCGGCGGGGGCGTCACCATCGGCAAGACGCCCGGCTCCGGCGGGCGGCTCGACGTGATGACCTGCACGGAGCAGCTCATCTACGAGATGCACGACCCGACCGACTACATCACCCCCGACTGCCGCCTCGACATCACCGGCCTGTCGATGGAGCAGGTGGCGGCGGACCGCGTCCGGATCGCCGGCGCCCGCGCCCGCCCGCGCACCGGCACCTACAAGGTCACGGTCGGCCACACCGACGGCTGGATCGGGGAGGGCGAGGTGTCCTACGGCGGCATCGACGCCGTCGCCCGCGCGCGCTGGGCGGCCGAGGTGGTGCGGGAACGCCTGCGCCGCCGCGGCTTCGTCTACGAGGACTGGCGGGTCGACCTGATCGGCCTGTCGAGCCTGCACGGCGACCCCGGCGACCGCCCCGAGCCCTACGAGGTGCGGCTGCGCCTCGCCGCCCGCGCGCGCGACCGAGGGGCCGCCCACGCGGTCGGCTTCGAGACGCGCGCGATGCACATGCACGGCCCGGGCGGCGCCGGGGGCGCGTGCGAGCCGCGGGTGCGGGAGGTGCTGGCCGTGAAGTCGGTGCTGCTGCCGAAGGAGCTGGTGAGCCCCCGGGTGACGGTGGAGGGCGCGGCATGACCACGCGCGTCCACGACCTCGCCCACTGCCGCGCCGGGGACAAAGGGAATACGTCGAACGTCTCCGTCATCCTCTACAGCGCCGCCGACTGGGACTTCGTGCGGGAGCACCTGACGGAGGCGCGCGTGCTGCACGCCTACCGCCACGTCGCCAGGGGGCCGGTCACGCGGCACGAGATCCGGAACCTCAAGGCCTTCAACTTCGTCATCGAGAACGCGCTCGGCGGCGGCGTCACGATCTCGCTCGCCCAGGACATCCACGGCAAGAGCCTCAGCAACGTCATGCTGGCGGTCGAGCTGCCGGCGCGGGAGGAGGGGGAAGGGTCATGACGGGCACGGTCGACCGCCGCGCGCTGCTCGCCGGCGCGGGCGCCCTCGCGGCGGCGCCGGCCCTCGCCCAATCCGGGGCGCAGGCCGGGCAGACGCGCCTCGTCGTCACCTCCGCCGCCGGCGGCTCCACCGACGTGATCGCGCGCATCGTCGCGCCCGGCATGGCCGAGGCGCTGGGCGGCCGCCCCGTCGTGGTCGACAACCGCGGCGGCGGGGGCGGGGTGATCGGGGCGGAGGCGGTGGCCACCGCGGCGCCGGACGGCGCGACGCTCGGCTTCTTCACCGTCACCGCCGCCGTGCTGAACGCCTTCCTGCACAGGACCCTGCGCTTCGACACGGCGAAGGCCTTCGCGCCGGTCTCCCTCGTCATCACCATGCCGATGGTGCTGACGGTCGGGAACCACGTCCCGGCGCGGAACCTTCAGGAGTTCGTCGCCTGGATGAAGACGCGGCCGGGGCGCACCACCTACGGCTCCGCCGGTCCCGGCTCCATCAACCACCTCGGCGCCGTCATGCTCTGCAACCGCACCGGCACGCGCGCCGAGCACATCCCGTTCCGCGGCGCCGGGCCCGTCTTCGCCTCCATGATGGCGGGCGACACCGACTTCCTCATCGAGGGCATCGCCTCCCAGGCGCCGTTCGTGCAGCAGGGATCGGTCCGCGCGCTGGCCGTCACCTCGCCGGCCCGGAGCCCGATCCTGCCCGACGTTCCCACCGTCATCGAGCAGGGGGTGCCCGAGTTCGAGATCCTCAACTGGATGGCCGTCTTCGCGCCCGCGGCGACGCCGGCGCCGGTGGTGGGGCGCATCCAGGCCGCCGCGCAGGCCGCGGTGCACGACCCCGCCGGCAACCGCCGCCTGCGCGAGGCCGGCGTCGAGCCCGTCGGCTCCACCGCCGAGGCGCTGCGCGCCTTCTGGGAGGGCCAGTTCCGCCTGTGGGGCCCGGTGGTCGCGGCCTCCGGCGTGTCGCTGGACTGATCCGATGAGCCTCTTCGCCCCGCCGCGGACGATCGTCGCGCGCACCTTCGCGACCCTGCCCGACGGCTTCCGGCGCGCCGCGACGCCGGAGCGCCTGGCCTCCGGCCGCAGCGTGCCGACCCGCGGCTGCTTCCTGGAGGGGCCTTCCTTCGACCGGGCCGGCAACCTCTACGTCACCGACATCCCCTTCGGCCGCGTCTTCCGCATCTCCCCCGCCGGCGACTGGGCGCTCGTCGCCGAGTACGACGGCGAGCCGAACGGGCTGAAGATCCACCGCGACGGGCGGGTCTTCATCACCGACTACCGCCGCGGGCTGATGCTGCTCGATCCCGGCACCGGGGCCGTGACGACGCTGCTCGACGGCTACCGGGCCGAGCGCTTCAAGGGCGTGAACGACCTCGTCTTCGCCTCGAACGGCGACCTCTACTTCACCGACCAGGGCCAGACCGGGCTGCAGGACCCCACCGGCCGCGTCTACCGGCTGCGCGCGGACGGGCGGCTGGAGCGCCTGGCCGACAACGTGCCGAGCCCGAACGGCATCGTGCTGAACCGGGCGGAGAACGCGCTCCTCGTCGCCGTCACCCGCGCCAACGCGGTCTGGCGCCTGCCGATCGCGCCCGACGGCTCGGTGCAGCGCGTCGGCCTCTTCGTCCAGCTCTCCGGTGGCCGCGGCCCGGACGGGATGGCGATGGACGAGGAGGATGGCCTCGCCGTCGCCCATCCGGACATGGGCGCCGCCTGGATCTTCGACCATCGCGGCGAGCCGCGCTTCCGCGTGCAGTCGCCCGGCAGCGACGTGGTGACGAACCTGGCCTATGGCGGCCCGGACAACCGGCTGCTGCACGTGGTGGACTCCGTGGCCGGCTGCATCCACGTCGCGGAGCTGCCGGTGCCGGGGCGGCGGATGTTCTCGCACGCCTGACGCGGCGCGCCGAGCGCCCGATGGCGTCGGCCGCGCGCGCCGGTCACGTCGCCGGTCACGTCGCCGGTCACGCGGGCGGCGTCGACTCCCCGAGGGACTGCATCAGCCGGTTGGCGTTCGCGAACATCGCGACCGCGTGGATCAGGTCGAGCAGCTCCAGATCGTCCAGCCCCGCCGCGCGCAGGGCCGCCACGTCCGGCGCGCCCACCGCGCCGGGCGAGAGCGTCAGCGCCTCCGAGAACGCGCCGATGGCGCGGAGGCGCGGATCGGTCTCCACGCCGAACCCGTCCCGCAGCGCCCGCTGCATGGCGTCCCGCCGCTTCGACAGATCCGCGAAGCGGCGCGCGTGGACGGCGGTGCAGTAGACGCAGCCGTTCGCCATCGACGTCACCGCCGTCGCGAACTCCCGCTCCGCCCGCGGCAGGCCGCGCGGGGCGTACATCACCGTGTTGAACAGCGCGCCGCGTTCCCCGAGCGAGCCCGGGTCGTTCGCCAGTGTCAGGAAGTAGGTCGAGCGCCGCTGCGCCGGGGGGCAGGCCTCCAGCGCCGCGAGCTGGGCGGGCGTCGCGGTGGCGGCCTCCACCGGCGGCACGCGCGGCGCCCAGCCCACCTCCTCCATGGTGAAGGGGCCCTTCGCCGGTGCCTGCCGCGGCGCGTCCGCCGCGCCGTCCCGCCCGAGCATCGCCCGCAGGCCCGCCAGCAGCCGCACCTGGTACGGCACGAAGGCGACGAGCTGCGTCACCGCCACCACGTCGCGCGCGTCGAGGCCCATCGCCGAGAGGGCGTCGATCGTCGCCTGCGTCACCGCCTCCGGCGTCGCCGCCACCGTATCGGCGTAGCGCAGCAGGGTGGCCGGCCGCCCCTCCATCGGCGCGCCGGTCAGGTCCTCGGCGAGCATCAGCGCTTCATCCTCGCCCGCGAGCATGGCGCGGAAGGTCGCGGCCAGGTCCCACTCGCCCTCCCGCAGCGCGACCCGCAGCGCCAGCGCGGCCCGCTCGGTGGGGGAGACGTTCCCGGGGTCCTCCGGCGTCAGCAGCTCCCGGTGCGCGCCCTCGGCGTGGCGCAGCGCCTCCGGCCGGCGCCGGCGCAGCGCCGCCAGCGGCGATCCGGCCCCGAGGCCGAGCAGCCCGTCGATCAGGTCGTCACCGCTCACGCGCGTCGCTCCTCTCCGGCCACTCGTCACCGAGCAGCTCCGGCACGTCGTAGGCCCGCAGCCGCTCGAAGTGGACCTCGCGGTCCTCCACGAAGAGGGACCGCGCGATCCCGCGCGACAGGCGCCGCGCCCCGGCGGAGATCGCCGGGATGTCCCCCGTCAGCTTCCCGTGGGAGAGCGTGGCCGGGTAGTTGAAGGCGTGGATGCGCGACAGCGCCGGGCACTCCCCCGCGACCCGCTCCTGGAAGGAGAAGTCGGGCGCGAGGTCGGGGGAGGTCGACAGCTCCTCGCTCTCCAGCCCCTCCGGGGCCGGGAAGCGGTCGCGCCACAGGCGGACGTGCGGCGCGATCAGCGCCAGCTCCGGCCGCTCCTCCAGCGCCACGCGGAAGCCGGTGGCGAAGATGAGGAAGTCGACGGTGTACGCCCCGCCCGGCGTCTCCACCCGCACCGCGCCGCCCTCCTCCCGCACGCCGGTCACGGGGCTTCCCAGGTGCAGGTGGGCGTGCGGGTGGCGCGAGACGCGCATCGTGCTGTCCCGCGGCGGCGGCGTCTGCGCCGCGCCGGCCAGGTGCAGGAAGCGCCATTTCCAGCGATCGGGCAGCCCCTCGAAGCCGTGCACGACGCCCTGGCTGCCGATGCCGGTGAACTTGTTGACGCGGGGCAGCGCGGCGCGGCGCACGAAGAGGTCGAGGGAGGCGGCGCCGGCCTCCAGCGCCGTCGCGGCGTTGTCCATCGCGGACGCCCCGGCGCCGACCACGCCGACGCGCCGCCCGCGCAGCGCGGCGAAGTCCACCTCCTCCCGCGAGTGCGCCCAGAGGCGCCTGTCGAGCGCCCGCGCCATCGCCGGCACGACATGGCCGCCCAGGCCGTCGCGGCCCGTCGCCAGCACCAGCCGGCGGCACAGGATGCTCTCCGCCCCGTGCCGCTCCAGCGCGATCAGCCCGTCCTCCCGCGGCCGGATGAGGGAGACGACGGCCCCGTTCTCCACCGGCACCGCCATCGCGCGGCGGTACCAGTTCAGGTAATCCATCCACGTCGCGCGCGGGATCTTGCCGAGGGCGTCCCAGGCCGCGCGCCCGTGCCGCGCCTCGAAGAAGGCGCGGAAGGTGAGGGAGGGCAGGCCCAGCGCCGGCCCGGCCAGCCCCTTCGGCGAGCGCAGCGTCTCCATCCGCGCGTAGGTGACCCAGGGCCCCTCCTGCCCCGCCGCGGCGCGGTCCAGCACGCGCAGCCGGTCGATCCCGTCCAGCCGCAGCGCGGCCGCGGCCGCCAGCCCGGCCATGCCGCCGCCGATGACCGCGACGTCGGCCACGTCCAGCCCGTCCCGCGGCGCCGTCCCCGGCACCCAGGGCTTCGCCGGGAGTTCGAGGAACTCGAGATCCTGGCGCAGCCGCGCCTCCAGCGCGGCCAGCCCGCCCGTCATCCCGTCCATCACGGCAGCGCTCCCATGCGTCGCTCCACCATGCCGCGCCAGGGCGCCCCCTCGGGCGCCGAGGCGATCAGCGCCGTCCACACCGCCCGCGCCGCCGCGGGGCGGCCGGCATCGGCCTCGGCGAGGCCGGAGAGGAAGCGCAGGCCGACATGCCCCGGCGCGCGCGGCAGGGCCTCCGCCAGGAAGGCGCCCGCCGCCTCCGCCTGGCCGGACTCGATCATCGACTGCGCCCGCTGGGAGGCGATGTCGGCGTCGAAGCCGGCGCGCAGCACCTCCGCGTAGGCGGCCGCGGCCTCGGCCGGCCGGCCGCGGTTCCGCTCCGCCTCGGCCAGCAGCAGCCAGCCCTGCCGCGCCTGCGGGGAGCCCGCCGGCAGCGCGGTCAGCCGCCCCCGCAACTGGCCCAGCAGCGCCTCGTCCCGCGCCCGCGCGTCCTGCCGCGCCGCGAAGGGGGCCGACGGCATGTCGGGCAGGCCGTTCAGCAGGTACACCGCGATCGCCAGCGCGGGGATGAAGGCCAGCCCCGCGAGGAGCGGCGCCCGGCCGCCCGCCCGCGCCGGCGCCGCCTCCGGCACGGAGACGAGGCGCCGCTGCACCTCCAGCAGCGCCGCCGCGTGGGCCGACTCGTCCAGCCGCCCGGCCGCGCGGTCCCGCTCCAGCTCCCCGAGCTGCGCCCGGTACAGGGCGCGGTCCGCCGAGGCGCGGTCGAGGCTCCGCCCCGGCCGCCACGCGGCGAGGGCGAGCGGCAGCAGCGCGAGCGCGGCGAGGGCCGCCGCCAGCGCCCAGGTCACGGCTCCCGCTCCAGCGCCGCCAGCCGCGCGCGTTCCGCCTCGGTCAGCGGCGCCGGTTCCGGCCGGGCGCGGCGGCGCGCGAGGAACAGGGCCGCCCCCGCGCCGCCGAGCACGAGCACCGGCACCGCCCAGAGCGGCGCCGTCACGAGGTTCAGCGGCGGCCGCAGCAGCACGAAGTCGCCGTAGCGGTCGTGGACGTGGTCGCGCACCGCCGCGTCGCTCTCGCCCGACGCCACCCGTTCCCGCACGAGGCGGCGCAGGTCGCGCGCGAGCTCGGCCTCGCTGTCCTCGATGGACTGGTTCTGGCAGACCATGCAGCGCAGCTCGCGCCCGATCGCCTGCGCCCGCGCCTCCTGCCCGGGGTCGCGCAGCATCTCGGAGGGCCGCCCGACCGCGAGCGCGGGGCCGGCCACGAGCAGCAGGGCGAGCGCCGCCGCGGGGAGCCGCGCGGGCGTCACGCGTACCGCCGCAGCAGCGGGTCGAGCTCCGCCGACAGGGTGTCCGGCGTCATCGGGCCGGCCCAGCGCCAGCGCACGGTGCCCGTCCGGTCCAGCAGGTAGGTCTCGGGCACGCCGTAGAGGCCGTACTCGATCCCCCCGCGCCCCTCCGCGTCCGCCACCATGGCGGCGAAGGGGTTGCCGTGGCGCTGCAGGAAGCGCGCGGCCTCCGCCGGGCGGTCCTTGTAGTTCACGCCGAGCAGCCGCACGCCGCGGCGCTGAAGCGCCACGAGCTGCGGGTGCTCGATCACGCAGGGCACGCACCAGGAGGCCCAGAAGTTCAGCAGCACCGGCGCGCCCGATCCGGCGAGCGCCTCCGGCCCGAAGCCGTCGATGCCCGCGCCCTCCACCGCCGGCAGCGCCAGGCGCGGGGCCGGGCGTCCGATCAGGGCGGAGGGCACGCCGCGCGGGTCGTAGGAGCCGTCGCGCATCCCGCGCAGCATGGCCAGGAATCCGACCCCGCCGGCCGCGGCGAGGCCGAGCGGCGCCAGCATCAGCGCCCGGCGCGACGCCGTCGCCATCAGGCCGAGGCTCCTGCCGATGCTCCGGGGGCCGATGCTTTGGGGACCGATGCACCGGGGGCCGACGCCTCGGGCCGCCGCCGCGCCGGGGCGCCGACGCGCGCGCGCCGGTCGGAGAGCGACAGCCCGCCGCCGAGCGCCATGATCGCCGCGCCGAGCCAGATCCAGGGCGCCAGCGGGTTGTGGTGCAGCCGCAGCGCCGCCGCGCCGCCCTCCTCCTCGCCCATCACGGCGTAGAGGTCGGAGGCCATGGTGGTGTGGATGGCGGCCTCCGTCGTGCTCTGGCGGGCGAGGGGGAAGTTGCGCTTCTCCGGCTCCAGCACCGTCACCGGGGCGCCGCCGCGCGTCACCGTCACCGTGGCGCGCCGGCTCGTCCAGTTCGGCCCCACCACGTCGCGCACCCCGTCCAGCCGCCACTCGTAGCCGCCGAGCGACACGCTCTCGCCGGGCCGCACCGAGGCCAGCCGCTCCGTCGCCAGCCCCATCCCGGCCATGCCGAGGATCGTGACGCCGAAGCCGGCATGGGCCACCGCGCCGCCCCAGGCGGAGCGCGGCAGGCCGCGCGCGCGCGCCAGCGCCGCCCGCGGCCGGGAGAACAGCGCGGTCCGCTCCGCCACGTCCGCCAGCGCGCCGAGGATGAGCCACAGCGCCGCGCCGAAGCCGAGGGCGGGCAGCACCGGATACCCCTGAACGAG
>Ga0325401_1001259_pt1 | contig 21142 bp, 17 predicted proteins | sample PopdelMetagenome_FD_205666 | JGI IMG/M metagenome (GOLD analysis project Ga0325401, IMG submission 205666) | Populus deltoides microbial communities from Bellville, Georgia, United States - Xylem-PdKOR-R2 | ecosystem: Host-associated > Plants > Phyllosphere > Stem > Wood/Secondary xylem | place... | reverse complement strand
AAGGGTTCTTTCTTTTTAGACTTTCAAGTCCAAGTTTGTTCATCATAGCAAAACATATCCTAGGAAAACACCAACACCATAGCAATTATAAGACAAACCAAACACCAAGCAGCTTACCTTAGGTAGGATGTACTAGGGGTGTTAATACCTTCCCTTTACGCAACCAGTCCCATGCCTTAGAATCTCTGAAAGACCAGTTAGGTTTCCTAGTGACCATAATACTAGGTGGCGACTCCTTTATTCACAAAAACAAATAAACCCGAAATCAAACAAAAAATCGCCATCAGATGCCGCGTGGGGGACGTGCGACAACAGTCTGAAATCCTTCCATTTAGTCATGTCATTCTAGCCTGAAAGCTCTCTTTCTTTTGTATAATTTTTGGCTTTATGTTGCAATTCGTACAAAAAATGTATCCATACTGGCTTCCTTTTGTAACCTATATGCTACAAATTAATTATCTGTTAGTAATTGAAAAATAAAATTTTAATATTTGGAATAAAAACAATATCCTGAATTTGAACTTAGTTGCAACGTGATTCTCCCAAACCCTCATTGCAACATTATTATTAGCTCTCACCTATTATCCATTTTCTCAATAAACGATCCAAATTAACATAAAAATATATCTAAGTAAATACTAACTTTGAACCTTGAAAATCATGCATCGACTTGTTGTTTTCATTTAGGATGTTTGGATGGAAACCTAACTCTATTGAAACAATGAAATTTTCATCAACGATTTAAAGGTCAATGTTATTGTTCTAGCAGCATCAATGTTTGTAAACATGAAATTGCATTCGTGAAATGATATTATTTTTTAAAAAATTATTAAACATGTCATTGTGAAAGCAAAACAAACTTACATTGAAAGGTCTTCCTTCCACTAGGCGTCGTACTTACGAGTTAATGGATCCTACTGTGAAGAGGGGGCCTCGATGTTGTTGCATCCCACCTAACAAGCTTGCGTCTTGAGTCGATGCTTGTGCCTCAGGTGGATGTTCTTGGTTGACACCCAATGACTCATGGTCCTCAGCATTGCTAATAGAAGAACTAGTAGTAAGCTTGTCCTCGCGACGTGCAATAAATTTTTTCCTAGGCATCTACATAAATTAACGAATAAAACAATTAAATGATTCCATTTTTAAAAAATTCGACAGCATCTCCCCTATTTGAGAAACTATCTACATGTCATTTATTAATTCATAAAATTATTAAGAACACAAAATTGAACAAAAATTATGACAAAAAAATAATAATGCAAAAAACACAATAAAGAAATGAAAAATTCTTACCTTAATGGCATGCTTTATTTTGGCTCTTAATTAAAAAAATTAAAAAAGAAAAAGAAAAAAGAAAAGAAAACACATGGTTAATAAACCAAAAAGAAAAAAAAAAGAAAAACGAAGAAAGACAACATATCTTAGGATAAGAAGAGAATAGTGTGCTTGATCACTACAACATTTAACAATTTTACTGACAGGCATTATCCGTCGGTGTAAGATTTTACCGACTACATTAACGCAATACGTTCGTCGGAATAACGTTCGTCGGTAATGCCATTTTTTGTCGCTATTTCGGTTGGTAATGTTGCACATCACCGCGCGGCGGCCTTTTGGCAATTTTGCGTTTCGTTCATTGATTTGTTCTTGGGTGTTTGGGAGTCGCCACCTAGTATTTCATTGAGGGTTACTAGAAAACCCGGATATACTGGTCTTGTCAGAGATTCACGGGTAAGGGACTGGTTGTGGCTAGGGAAGGTATTAGCACCGCTAGCGCACCCTACTTGAGGTAAGCTGCTTCGCGATTTGATGTAATTTAAAAGGTTTTAAAAGTTGTCTTGCCAATGATTTCTTAAAAAGAGAAGAAAAGTTCTTCTCGGTAAGGAGATCCTTATCTTATCGGATAAAAGAACCTATTACTCTAGCATCAGTAAAAACAAAACAAACTTTGCTATTTAATATCAAGAATACATCTTACGTATAAGATTATAATTCCGGATACCAAAAGAAAAAAATATTTTGATATTTTTTGAAATATGAACCAAATTCAATGAAAATTAAAACATTTAATTTTTTTTCCTTTTTCATTCTTTTTGTCTTTTTAGTTTTTTATCATTTCAAAAACATACATAAAAAAATACAAACACACACATCACTTCTTTACTATATTTTACCACACATAGAACTACATATTATTACAAAATAATCAACGTTAAAAATAATCTAAACAACACATTAAACAATTTAAATTTACAAAAAGAGGCCCCAAAATAGAATCAGGAACAGTGCTGGAAGCCTCTAAGTCACGAGAACAGTGTTGTGAAGCCTCCGGGAGAGCAGGAACAGTGGCAACGCGTTTGTTCCACGTGCCACCGTCACTGGCGGTGCATGGGTTCACGCGCCGCCGCAAGAAATTCCAGGCAGCAGGGGGTCTCGAGCGGCTTCCTCCCCTCTTCCCTTCCCTGCCGGCGGTGAAGGCAACGTCACCTGCAAAAGCCAAGAAAACACAACAGTTGTTTTTATTTTATTTTTCTCTCCTCAGATCTGGTTCTTCCGGGTCTGATTCTCGGTTTGTTGTTCTTTCCTTATTCAGGTGGATGATCTGCCGTGGAGGAACCAACGTTGTGAGTGAGGAGGCGGCGTTGCTATGATGGGAAGGATACGCCACTGCTCAGCTGATGGGAGGAGATGAAGAAGACAGTGTGGGCTGCTGTTGGAGGCCGGTCTGTGCAAATGAGAGCTGGTGGATGAGGAAGGGGACGACGTCTGTGGGCGCTGTTGCTGCTGATGGTGAAAACCGGCTAAGAGGAGAGGGAGGGGCTATCTTGGCTAGCAGTTGAGGGAAGAAAAGGGATTGTTGGGTATGTCGAGTTAATGTGGAGGAATGGTTGTTGAGAGGGAAGGGAGAGTGAGGAGGTCTCTTGTGGTGAGTTGCGGAAGAAATGGTTATGGGAAGCAAGAATCCCAAAGGAGGGGGGCAGCGACGTTGGCTGGTTCTAGTGAGTTTTTTTGGTGAAGGGAGAGAAGGAAAGGAAAAAGGTGAGCCGATTGAGAGGGAAGATTTATTGGCCGAGGGGAGAAACAGAGATGGCTAAGAGAGGGAGAAGGAACTGGAAACTTACCTCCTTATGCTCCCCTTCCTAGAAGAAATATTGAGGAAACACTGCATGTATTCATTGAAAAGCAAGAGATAATCAACACTCAACTTGCTTAAACCATGACATATTTTAAAGATACTCTTGCAAAATTCACATCAGCTCTCAGTTTTCAGGAGAAAGGTAAGTTCTCATCTCAACTACAGTAAAATTCCAAAGGGCAATACAATTCAAGTGCAAGCATCTCCGGAAGCCAACACATGGATCAAGTCCAATCAGTCATTACTCTCCACATTGGTAAGGTTATTGAAAAACCCATTCTTAAACCTTATGAGAAAGATGATGAGTCAATCTCTGAGGGTGAGGAAGGGGTTAAACCTGAACATTGCAAAGAAAAGACTGATTCCCCATCAGTACTTCCATTTCCTCATGCTATGACCAAACAAAGGGAAGTCAATCATGATTCTGAAATCTTTGAAACTTTCAAACAGGAAGGAATCAAGGATGAAAAAGGCACCGAAAATATTGTCGCGGATCATTTGTCAAAATTGACAATAGATTCGACATCTGACATCACACCAATTGAGGAATACTTTCCTGATCAATCTTCACTTTATATTGCTTCGATACCTTGGTCTGCTAATATTGACAATTTTCTTGCTTTAGGATTTTTGCCAGCTCATTTGGATACCCAAGACAAAAGAAAGTTTTTGAGGAACTTGAAGAACTTTTATTGGGATGACCCTTACTTATTCAAATATTGTCCTGATCAAATATTTCGAAGAAGCATTCCTGACAATAAGGTAAGTAGTGTCATTAACTTTTGTCATTCTAAGGCATGTGGAGGTCATTTCTCGTCAACAAAGACGATTGCAAAAATCTTACAATGTGGATTTTATTAGCCCACCATGTTCAAGGACACACATGTGTTCTGCAAAACCTGTGAAAATTGTCAAAAGTTAGGATTTATTTCAAAACATAAAAAGTCCTTAGATAATCTTTTATTGACTCTTGGGATGTACCTTAATAGAGATATGCATCGTGCAATTCATGATTTATGGCCCCATTTTCATAAAGAACATGCTCGACATAGTCCTGGGAATCTGACTAAAAAAAAGACCTTGTTTGCCAGTTTTTAAGAAAACTGGATGGGAAGCTTATCCCCGACCCATAGAGGGTGTTTAAGCCGTTATTGGACGTAAAACCAAGGGAAGATGTGAGTCATAATCACAACTATGATTTAAGCCTTAGTTTGTACAAATTTGTGTCTTTTGGTTTTATTAATAGCATAATATTTGTGTTTTGTTATTTCTTATATTTGTTTAAGTGTATTTCAGGTTTGTTAGTGTTCGCTGATTCAGATGATGTCTTCTATACTCTATCTTTCTACCTTAGGACATTGAGGACAATGTCTCGTTTTGGTTGGGGGGCGAGGATAGTAGATGACATTAAAAAAAACTAACTAACTGTTTTTGCTATTATTAAAACCATTTGATAGAACTATTATTAGGATGACAAAGTAAGGAGGAATTTTATTGACTCTTGAGACGCATCTCAATAAACATTCTTATCAAGGTCTATCATAACACTTCTTGAAATATTCAGGTTTACAAACTCTCGCATTGTTATCACTTGATTATGCTCATATACTCATTTAACAAGTATTTTTAAACCTACATTTTCACACATACACTTTAACATATGATTGTGGATTGCACATTGGATTATTACATTATTTATGTTCTTTTGTTAAAGGTAACAACTAAGGGAAAGGGATAGTATATAATTTGAAAAAAAACAAAAACAAAAAAAACAAAAAAACAAATTGATAATAAAATGAATAAATAAAAAAGTAGATAAGTTTGGTTTCGTAGCCTCTTTGACTTAAGCAATTAAGCCCGAAGGGGTGTTCAACACCTAGTACCCTAAAGTCAATTGACTTGGGAGCTATTGGCCCAGTGCTTGTTACATGGGTTGAGGAGAAAGTTTAAGGAAATCAAACATTGCACTATCTACATATTAGTATCTGCAACCCGAGTTACTAAGCTCGAAGGGGTGTCTCAACACCCAATGCCCTAAGACCAACTAGTTCGGGAGTCATTAGCCTAAAGCTCGCTATATAGGTTAATGATGCATTGTGTTTTATTTTTAAAAAGAAAACTAATAAAAAAAGATAATAATAATCCCAACCCAAAGGAGTTAACCTTAGAAAACTATTAGAACAAAATATTGTTTTTTTCTAATAAAAGCCTCATCATATATGTTTTAATACATTGAGCACATAAAAAGAAGGTTTATTAATATCTTGTTTAAGAAGTATGAAGCAGATATATAAATTTAATAAGAGTTTGTTTATTTGAATAGATTAATGGAAGTTGAATGATGAATGTCTTGCTTTGTGGAACTTGCAAATTAATTTTTCTATATAACACTTTGATTACTAGGGACTAAGACATAGGCCTAAAATGTTAATGAAGAGTCCAAGATTCAAAAGGACCGTTTTCAAGTTCAAATTGTAGCAATAACAGAGAAGTCGGAATCTGTCTTGTAGCCCAGACATTGTTCAGTGTTCAGCCCATATCTCGAGTTCTAGAAGTCCAAATACACCGATTCTTGTTTTGTTGGAAAGTTGAGACAATTTCCAAGAACTTTCATGAAGGCATCTATTCAAATTCTAATGTTAGCAATGACGGTTTGTTCAGACAAGAAGATAAGGATTGTAACCAAGTCAAGATGTGGCCACCCAATCAACAATTAATTATCAAATCAAAAGTTCTGAATTTTGGCCTATAAAAAAAGGCATTTACCATGCATTTAGGCATCTTGGTGTTCAGATCAAGATCACTCTCTCTCTTTGTATTTTGTAATGTTCAAGTTTTATTCCATGATATATTTTCCTTAATCTCTTATTTATGTTTTTCATTTCCTTTACTATACTTATATAATTATGTTCTTATCTTGTTTATCTATGTTTCTCTTATTCATAATGTTTAGATAAGTTTATTATGTCAATGTGAAAAGGTTACACTAATGGTGTAAGAATAAGTATAGTATAAACTCAACATGGACTTTAATGTTTGATACTAACATGTTTTGTGTTTATTATTTTAGTCACTCTTAATACCTTACTTGTTAAATGGTTAATCTAGATTTGTGTTGAACAACCCTTGGTACAACAAATACTTGGCACTTTCACAGCCCAACTGTATGGTATAACCGACACCTGTGCTATGAAAGGAACTTGATTTGTTGTTAACATAAGTTATCACCACGAATACCTGACAACATTTACAAGTATTGGCATTACTCAAATAAGATAATGAATTATAATCCAATTGGAACCTCCTTTGTGTGTGGTTTCCAGTGGAATAGTAAAAAGAGTTTATACTATACTTGTTTGAAATACCATTAGTGGATCCTCTAACCTTGACAATTATTTTATCCTTGGTTAATCCTTACATCAATATCACATCTCAAAAGTTCTCTTCAACTCCTTTTCATTTATTGTTTATAATTTTATATAGTTCACCTCTCTATGGTTCGACTACAGTCTTACCGGGTTATTTATTACTTCAATACTCCTGCACTTGGGATAAGACATCAATCTTTTGATCGTGTCAGTAATGCACCTGTAACTTTTCAAAGATGCATGATGAGTATTTTTTTCTGACTATGTTGAAAGAATAATTGAGGTTTTCATGGATGATTTCACGGTATATGGTGATTCTTTTGATAAATATCTACAAAAATTTATCTTTGATCTTGAAAAGGTGCATTGAAACTAACCTTGTCTTAAACTATGAAAAGTGTTATTTTATGGTAGAACAAGGAATAGTTCTTGGGCATGTTGTGTCTCCACGTGGATTAGAGGTTGATAAAGCTAAGATGATTTAAGATAATTCTTCACCGTTTAGGAGTTCAGATGGCATTTTTAATTGGTATAATAAGTAGAGTCTTGTTATTTTTTGCTATAAGATCTTTCTATGTATTATTTCATGGTTTTTACTACTTTTTGGGCTTTTTTTATATACAACTTTTTGTTTTTCTTGCTACTTTGTCATTATCTTCATCACACTAGCATCAATTACTAATAAATCTTTGACTATTAATATTAAAAAAGAAAAAAAAACACTTGTTGAGACACCAAACTTGCACAGTTCAAACCTAGAGAAACCCATGCTTGAAAGTTGCTCAAGTTTAACTTAGTTACGATAATCTAATTTAGAAAATAATTAATTTGTCCTTGTAGTCTTAGAAAATAGTATTTAATCCTTGTGTTTTTATATTCATCTATGATTTAATCTTTTTCCATCCATTTCATCTTCTTTTTATTTTAATCCTAAAAACAACTAAAAACCAAAAACTAACAAAAACCATATCATGAAGAACAATTCAAAATAAACAAAATGCTTAAAACATCTTTTATTATTGTCGCATGTGTGCAGCGTCGTAGCGATAAGTTCACTCTTGGTTTGGTATCTGGAAAAAAATAGGGAATTCTTGTTCTTTATCAGTGTAAAGAGAGAATGAGAGTCACCACCTAGTATTTTGATAACTAGGAACCCTAACTGGTCTCAGAGATCAGACACGGGAACTAATTGCATAAAGGGAAGGTATTAGCACACAAAATACGCCCTATCTAAGGTAAGTTGCATTATTTAATTGTCTGATATATGCTAAGGTATTATTGTATTTCTAATTGTTGGTCCATTTATGGTTTAAGAAAAGTCCTCCTCGTTAAGAAGATCCTTATCTTATCAGGTAAAACATAATCGTTCTAATGTCAACAAAAGAATTTAATATCTAGAATATGTCTTATGTATAAGGTCATAACCCCAGATACTAAAAGAAAATAAAATAAGTTTTTTTTTTTAAAATATTGGCTTGGTTCTCATAACTTTAATAAACTGGTTATCAAAGCCAAAATGCATGCTAATACATATTTTCTATCTTTGAGAGACTGGGGCGTATGCATGAAAACAAGATATTTGTTTTTGTTTTATAATTTTTTGCAATGTTTCAATGAAACTAAGTATTTTAATACCGGATTTGTATCTTTACGATATAAAAAACCAATATTAAGCAAAATTAATAGAAAAATATGCAAGAAAATCACAAATTTTTTGAAAGGATTTTTGTGGAATTTTCTTTTGACTGAGCCAAACCCAGCCCAATGCATTTTGGTCTGGGCCGGAGATGGTCCAGCCTAGGAACGGTGGCTCTCTATTACAGTTTTCTCCACTGTTCACATGTTACGTGAACAGTGGAGAGTGATAATTCACTCTCCACTATTCATCAGCCGAGCAATGGAGACGAGGGGTGGCAAAGCAAAAGAAGACGGAGGAGAAGGCGAGGGAAGGCTGACCTAGCAGTGGCTCACGATGGTGCTGGCAGTGGCGTTGGTGGTTCTTTGCCCAAACGAGGTGGTTGTGCAATGGGAAGCTGCTGTGTCGGTCGACGATTCTTCATTTTCTTCTTCTGTGTGTTTTTCCCCTATTTTACTTCTATTATTTCTCCTCTCTATTTCTATTTTATTTCTCTTCTCTCACTTCTGTCTCTTCTTCTTTTCTGTTCTTTCCTGTCTGTGTCTCTAATTCTCTCAAATGTGCCTCTATTTTTCAACAAAAGTTACTCTTCCTTTCTCTCTTTTTTTTCCTCTCTGTTTCTCTTTCTCTCTGGTCCTCAAACTATATTGTCCCCTCTCTATCAATGTCCCATATCTATAATCCCCCCCTGTTTTTTTTTTTATGTTCGTTGTTTTTTCGTTTCTTTCACTCTCTGTAGTCTCCTCAAAAACTTTCTCCTCCTGCCTCCTGTGTGTCTCTCTCCCTTGGTATTTATAAGGGTGAAAAGGGAGAGTATTTATGTGAAACCCTAGAAAATTTATAATTTAAATATGCAGATGTATAACCTGCCATGTATACGTAAGACTGAAAGTGATATATAATGGAGGGGATGACCTCCATAAAATGAATTTTGTTTTAGAATTCATAAAGACAGAGAAACTGGTAACGTGTTTTGATGGATAAAATAATGAGAGAAATGACAAAATGTTTCTAATAAATAAGTGAGGTAATTAAGAATACATTATAATAAAGGATAATTCAATGAAAATGGCATGACTGAAAGTGCAAGCATCAATTAAAAATCAATGACGTTACTTTGAAACGATAATAATACCTGATAAATAAATAAAGGTAGAAATTTAAAAATGAATAAATTTCAAAATAATAAAATGACCTTAAAGGTTTAGAAAGATAATTGATATTATTTTATGTGAAGATTAAACAAGAAAATTTAGATCATTGATGAAAAGTCATGAACTGACCAATTTTACATTAGAAAGCAAAGCTCTCAATCCAATCGCCGGATCAAGATGAAATTTTGCAAGAAATCTATTAATATGTTTTCCTACCTTGGTGAAAGATCTCAACCCAATGAGAGTTTGGTAAAGACTAGCAATTTAAGCAGAAACAAACCGGATAGTTTACATGAAAAATAAAATAAAATAAATAAATACATAAATGAGGGACATAAATGTAATTAGGGGGAAATGTGCCTTTAAAACAGCAAAAGGCCACTAGTTCAAAAAAAAAAAGGTGAGAGACAATAGAGACTTCGGCTAGAGAGAGGTGCAGAATTTGAAGGAACCAATAATGCTTCGATGTCCATATCTCTGGAATCCACCGTTGGAGCGTGTTGCGTTTTTGATATAGTGTTCTTCTCCCACTCCTCTACCAACGGACCGGAGGGATTTGACGGCACATAATCCTTTTGACATAAATCATCATCAGAAGTTTCTTGGAAAACAAAAGGAAATACACCTGCAGAACAGTTTTGGTCGCCAGCTGATTTCTCTCTCTTCCACTGTTGGATCATGCCTATGTTTGGATATGTGGTGCGCCTAGATGTTGCCTTCATTCTGCATGATGGAGATTGGAAACGCACTCTCCGGCAAGGTGTCGTTCATGTTGAACAGTAGCTCGTCCATTTTCATGTTAGTTTGGTTTTATTCAGATCTATGGAGATCCAACCGTTGGATCATTCGGATTTTGAGATATATTGTACACAACACAATGATCTCTATTCTGACCGTTGGGTTCAAGCAAATAATTAGAGGTGGATGACTTATTGCTTTTTGAATCTATTGCTAGTCTTAGTAAAAATTTAGGAAGCTTGATTTAATTACATGTTTTGATGAAATTAGAATTGTGTGGGTGTAGGGTTTATATAAGATGTAATGAGAAAAATGTTCTTGTTTTTAGTGTTGTTATAGATTAATTGTGTTGTGAAATGTTTTAGGGAAGTTTTGAAATTTGGATGAAGGGACATTGAGTTTGTTGATTTAATGGATATATGTTTTTAGGCATTAAAAAGGATTGGGTCTAGTTGTAATTGAAAGAAAACTTGAAGAAAATTGTAGAAATGAGATTAGATGCAAAGATTCGGCCTAGACATATAAATGAGAGGATGAGCTTAATTATTTAATTGCTATGGAATTTTAGTTGAATGAGGTTGGAATAGATATGAAATGAATGGATAAAGGTTTATCTGGAATAATTAAAAAGAGAATCATCCCTCACTATGAATGAAGGCATTCGGCCAAATGAAGAAGAAATAAGGAGATAAGACTTTGATTCATTTTCTATGTAAATTAGGTATGAAAGCATTTATGTGTATAAAGAAAATTAGGTAGAGTGTCAACTGGAAGAATTTTAAAAGGATCCAAATTCTGATTATAATATGGAATTCAACAAAAAATGGAAATCTTGAACTTGAGTTTATTCGACCTAATGTTATATGAGGATATTTTTATGGGATTGTTGTTTGTTGAATGCCAAATGAATTGTGTTATGTTTGAATTAATAGATTAATGTGAGGAAACTTTCATTTTTGTAGAATTTTAAGGTTGTCCAAATGGATAATAAAAGGGGAGAAAACTGTTAAATTAAGGCGTGCATGGAATTATGATGAAAAATATGTTGTTAAATTTACTTAAGATGAAGTAAAGTGGACTTATGAAAAGAATTGAAAAACTTAGGGGTGATCATTTTCGATTTGATTCGGTTTTTATCAAAAAAAGTAACCAAACCGAAACTTTTTTAAAAAAAAAACCGAAACCAGTTCAAACCCACCTGTTTCGGTTCGGTTTGGTCCGGGATTTTTAGAACAAAAACCAGTTCAAACCGGTTTGACTCAGATTTTTCAGTTTGGCTCGGTTTTTTCGGTTTGGCTCGATTTTAGCTCCGTTTTTTCGGTTTGGCTCGGTTTTGGCTTAGTTTTTTTTGTTTTTTCCTGTTGGCTCGGTTTTTTTCGGTTTGGGTTCAGTTCGGTTTTTTCGGTTTTAGGATTATAAAACCGAAACCGAACCGAACCGGTCGGTTTTTTCAAAATTTTAATTGGTTTTTTTCACAGTTCGATTTTTTCGGTTATTTTTTTCTGGTTTTCTTGGTTTTTCGATTTTTTTGCTCACCCCTAGAGAAACTCATCATGAAAATAAATAAATCGAAAATAAGGTCATTCGATCAAGAATTGGTTTGATAAGGAAAATGAATTAGTTTCAATGGTATCAATAAATGTGTTGTAACCCATTTTTGGGTCCCCGCACAAAAAATAATAATAAAACACAAAAAAATCAAGAAAATATTATCAAAAAATATAAACAGTGAAAAAGGATGTCAGCGCGTCCAAAAAAATGGGTAAAAATTGGTCGAGGAGGTTCAAAAATACAAAGATTAAAATTTGACAGTATTTTATTGACTGGTGAGAGCCCTGTTGACAAAGAAAATTCAATTTGAGGAAGAAAAATCCAAAATCAGATGTTTATGGACTCAATTAAATTTTATTGAAGGTTTAATTGAATTTATGGAGAGTTTGATTGCAAGAAACATTGATTTTGGAGTCAATTTAGGCTTTAATTGGAAGAAATTAAAGTTCTGGGGTCAAATTATAATTTTTGGAAGTTAATTTGGTCAAATCAGGGGCTTAATTGCATAAATATTGAAGTTTTATGGCCAATTAGGGACTTAATTGAAGAAATCCGAGACCAAGGACCAAAATGCAAAACGCGCGCAAATTGAAGGCTTGATTTTGAATCTGACGCGTATTTGGCGCCAAAACCCATTTAAATGAAACGGCGCGTTTTGGGCAAAACGGTGTCGTTTCATGCACTGTTCATAAAAAAAAAACACACAACAACCCCTAAACGGTGCCGTTTTGAATGGCACCATCATCTTCTTCCCCTGGACACGCAGAGAACAGGGGAAGAAGATTTGTTTTTTCTCCTCTGTTTCTCACCAACTTCCCTCCCCCCGATGACTTTAAAAAGACACCGACCAAGGACACCCACTTGCCTAAGCTTTCCACGTGTTGGACGGGCGGTGGAGGGGCGGCAACACAGTGGCCGCCCCAGCCATGCGTCTCCCCTGTTTTTCTATAAATACAGGGGAGACGAAGAAGAGAGGGACCGAAAAAAAAAACAGAACAGAAAAGAAGAAAAAAGAACCGAGAGAGAGAGAGAGAGAACAGAGGAGAGGGAAGAGAGAAAAGAAGAGAAAAGATGAGAGGAAAAGGAAAGAAAAAGAAAGAAAAACAGACAGCGGAGGGAGAAGAAAACACAGAGGAAGAAGGAGGAGAAACCGCCGGCCACCGTGCCTCCGCCTCCAGCAGCCGCCAGCGTCGCCGCCACTCCAGGTAAGCCCTCCGCCCCTTTTATTTTGCCTGCACTTCTTCCCTCGCCATGCAAGACGTGCACAGTGCACGTCTGCAGGTGGGGAGAAGCTGGTTACTGTGCTCATGCACAGTAAACAGCTAAGGTGGGCTGGGCCACGCCCAACCCATGTAGTTGGGCCAGGTTCGGCCCAGCCCATGTATTTGGGCCTGCCCGGCCCATTTCAAAAAAAAAATCAAATCAAATACTTGTTGTAAATTTTACAATTTTTTTGCGTAGTTTTTTTTACGTCATTTTGATTAATATCGGTCTGTATTTTATACCGAAAAATACAAATCCAGTATTAAAAATACCCAGTTTGCGTCAAAACTTTCAAAAATACAGAAAAACATTGAAAAAAGAAAAAAAATGTTTTTGTGCATACGGCCAAGTGTCTCAAAGCTAAAAAATCATATTGTGTTTTTCATACACCAAAAAAACAATGTTTTAGCATGCATTTTGGCTTTAATAACCAGTTTATTAAAGTCAAGAGAACACTGGCCAAAATTTCAAAAAACAACAAAAAATTTTATTTTGTTTATCTGTTAGTATCCGGGGTATGACATTACAAGTAATGTGTATTCTGGATATTTAATTCTTTTTTCAGACAATAGAGCAATTAAGTTTTACCGCATTAAGATAAGAACCTCCTTATTAAGGAGGACTTGTCTTGACCTTTAGACAGACCAACAATTAGAAACCACAACACGACTTTAGAGTTGATCAGACAAAACAATGCAGCCTACCTTAGGTAGGGCGTATTTGGGGTGCTAATACCTTCCTTTACGCAACCAGTCTCCGTACCCGATCTCTGAGACCAGTTAGGGTTCCTAGTGACCAGAATACTAGGTGGCGACTCCCATTCTAAATTTTCACTGATAAGAGACAAGAATTCCTTATCTCTTCAGATTTTGCCAAAAATACACCATTCCATTTTTCCCTGAGAAGGGTGGGCGATCGTCGCGACGCCGCACACGTGCGACAGAATGGTGACTCCACTGGGGACCTTGTGGACTAAGTTTTGTTTTGTCTGTTTATTGTGTTTTATTGTTTGGTTTGTATTTTTTAATATAGTTTTTTTATTATTATTATTTTCTTATACGCTTTCATTCTGTACATATTTGGTCATGCATTATATAGAATTGCTTCATGCATCATTCTTTTTGTGAGAGGAAGAACTTTAGGCTAAGTGAGGGACTAGCAGCTTACCTTACGACTTTTAGGTCAAGGTTTAAGTTTGTGTAAACCCCAACTCTTCGCTGAGTGCTTAGACTAGTAATGATTGGTCCATATGTCATCCCATTACCTACTGAGCCCCTATATTGCCTTCACGAGGGTGATCACTGGGACAGCAAGAGACCCTTTTAGAGACTGAATAGCCAACCTACCCTTATCATGCATAAAATAATTTAGAACTTGCCCTTAGGGTGTATGCTCCCTACGTTTTTTTTTTTTTTTGCATCAAAACAAGTCCTTCCTGAAGCATCTTGAAATCAAGACTTGCGAGTGACACAATGTTCGCCACGCAGAATATTTTTCCTCGCAGAGTTTGGGACAAGAAACAAGATTCTTGTTTCATCATGCAAGGGGTACGATCATGTGTCACCCCTCGAAGGGTGAGTTCATCATATAAATTATAATGCATAACTTATTTCATTGTAAATAACATGCATACATACCAAGTTGAAATATAGATCCCCAAAAAGTCCACAACACCCGACTTCGAGCAAGAATCATGGAAGATGAAGAGCGTGCTCAACGTGATGCCTATTTTCAAGAAGAGTTGGCGTCTCTGAAAACAAGTGTGGCTCACCTCACTAGCTTACTCGAGCAAACTCTAAGAAATACCTCTGGTGAAGGTCCTTCTACCGGACCAGCCACTTTTAATCAGGCTCCTACGACAGTTCAGCCTGAAGAAAGAATGAGCGAACATGGTCAAGAGCCTCAACAAAATCCAATATTTGTGCAGTTAGCGACACCTGCACCAGCCCCAACAGTCATGGAGGCATCGGCTAACGAGTCCCACAAGGCTAAGTCATATGATAGCATTGATCAAGCTAAAATAGAGGCGCTGGAAGCCAAACTCAAAGTCATTGAAGGGGTAGACTTATATGACCCTGTATGGGCAGCAGAGATGTGTTTGGTCCCAAACGTGGTTGTACCTAAGAAGTTCCGTGTTCCTGAGTTCATCAAATACAGTGAAACACAATGCCTCATGACTCATCTCAGGTCCTACTGTAATAAAATGGCAGAAGTAGTACATGATGAAAAACTACTGATGCACTTTTTTCAAGATAGCTTAAGTGGGGCAACTTTGAGCTGGTATATGAGATTGGACAACACAAAAATCCAGAGATGGAAAGATCTGGTGGATGCTTTTATCAAATAGTACAAGTACAACTTGGACATCGCTCTCGACAGAACCAGCTTGTCCAATATGGAAAAAAGAGATAAAGAAAGCATAAGGGAATATGCTCAAAGATGGCGATAATCAGCTGCTCAAGTACATCCTCCACTTCTGGACAAAGAGATGGTCTCTTTATTTGCAAACACACTCAAAACACCATATTATGAACATGTGATGGGTAGTTCAGCCCAGCAATTCACTGACGTTGTGGTAGTGTGTGAACGCATAGAGCAAGGCGTCAAGAGTGGTAGAATTTCTGCACCTACCGAGAAAAGAGGCTTCGAAAGAAAAGAGGTCCACCATGTTGAAGATGGCTACAGGGGTAGGAAAAACTCACTTCAAAACTACCACACTCCATCCCAAATTGCCAACATCAAAAAACCTGAACCCCAAAACTTTCAAGCCAAAAGCCAAAATTACCAAAGAGTCCAAGAACAACTACCTCCATTGCCGCTACCCCTGAATGAGATGTATCAAAAGCTATTGAGCATCGGGCATATAGCTCCAGAACCTCTACCACCGGTGCAACCACCTTATCCTAATTGGTACAAGCCAGAACTCAATTGTGAATACCATGCTGGTATTGCTGGGCATAGCATCCATACCTGCAACGCCTTCAAGAGAAAGCTTCTGCAATTAATCAAAGCCGGGTGGATAGAATTTGAAGACACTCCTAATGTGAATCCTCTACCGAATCATGCTGAAAGCAGTGGATTAGAAAAGCACTAGCAAAGGAATGTTTGGGGAACTAAAAAGCATCAATGGTCCAGCATGGGTGCGGAAATCATAGCATGAATTTTGAAGGACATAAATTTTGACAGTGGTGTTGTTCCACATTGTCTTTTGAGTCCTCTACACAGAACTTTTGAAAGGAAGGCTAGCGTGAGAACAGATTCACCAAGGAAGCCTGCCCTATTATTGTCTTTTGCTTTTGAACCAGACTGTCTATGTCAAATGAGCCCTTGTTAAATAAGATCATGTGCTTTCCTGTGTTCATATCACACTCCTTTTTGTTGTTATTACATGTAAATAACATTTTGAGCACAACTTTGCTCACAAAACTACAACATGAATAATCCTTCAGTGTTTTCTTTTGGTTCTTCCAAAACCATACATAATCTCATATGTTTTCAAGGATATTTTTGGGACCTCCAAAGTAAGTACAAAAATAAACATCATGTTGGTATTTTTCCAAAACGAATGCATTCTGAAAATTCAAGTGATTCCTTAGAAGGGTAAACGTGTACCTAGAAAACTTGAAAAAAAAAAGACAACAAAAACAGAAAAAAATAAAACCCCATGAGGTGACTAAAAAGCTGAGTTTTATTTGACTGAATAAATTACTTGGCATACGCGCATGAAAGCAAGACCTATCAATCCTCAATGCATTAAGTTTGAGATGAAGAAAGGCCATCTTTGATAAATCCTTTCACGAGGCTGAAATCTGTCCTTTGCAGTCCCCTGTTGAGCCTATTACAGTTTTTGAAAATAACCTTGGCTAGGATCACACCCCACACTGGGGGGCAAATAAGAGAAGTTTTTTTAATCATCCAGACAAAGCAGTGAAGATGGGTGCTGGAATTGATCATGTAATTTTTAGTCCTTCATTATCGTCCAAATGAAGCAGTGAAGATAGATGTTGTGAAAAGAAGATCCAAAGGATCCAAAAGACTTGAGCTTCTCATAAAAAACAACTAACGTGATTATGCTCAACCAAACAAAAATGAAAAAAACAAAGAGAGAGCCCAAACCCGACACTGGGGGGGCAAGAAATCTATTTTGTCAAGAAAGTCAAAAGAAAAGGTCAGGGAATAAGCACAAGTGATCCTTAGTCTTGAAATCCCTCAAACACCTTTTGAGCCTGAAAAATATCATTTTCTTCATAACCAATAGTCAAAACCTACATTACGTACCTAATCAAGCCCTTTCTGATCAAAGGCAAGCAATCTGGATCGGTAGGCAGTGCTTTCTCGTGCGGGTCAAAAATTTATTCATGCAAATAAAATGAATGCTTTAAACCGGTTTGGTTCTCAATAACCCTCAAATTGAAATTTAAACTTTTTATGACCAACTAGAAGTCACTTCATCTTTAACCCAAAAGCTTCAAAACGCTTTCATCACTCCAAAAAAAACCTGTCAATAGGAATCACTTGAATTTTTTAGAACAAGTTTATTTTAAACCAATGTCAAAATGATTTTTCTGATTGGAATAACTTGGAAGTTCCAAAAATTTTGCATGAAAACATTTCATTGTACAAAAAACCCAAACTTACTTTCACATAGCCTCACCCCAGAGTAAACCCAATTTGAACACTTGGGGGGCATGATCAAGCTGGGGGGCAATCAAAAGCACATGGTAGGGTTGGCTTCATGATTCCCTTTTTAAGGAAAATGTCGGGCAAAATTAGCAACCCTTGAGATAAAGAGTGGAGGACAAAAAGGTATGTCGACATCAAACCCTTCCCAGAGGTCAACAATATAATTTCTCATACTCAATAAAAATTTGGGTTTATCATTAGGGTAAGACAAACCGTATTTTAAAATACTATTATATATGGATCAAGACAACAGTATCATTCAAATGCTAGTTATAAAATAACTTTTACATATTTTTCAAGTTTAGTACTAGAATAGTAGTGGAGTAATTCTTTTAATATTTAAAAAGTAAAAAAAATACTGTGTAGCTGTTTTGTATAAATTGTAAAGTTAAGGAGTCTTTTGTGCTTGGTAAAATACCTTACAATAAAGTTAATAAATAATAGCATGCTTTAATAGATTGTTACAGTAAAAGCGCAGAGAGAAGAACGGTACAAGACAGAACAATAATGTTAACGCGTGGACCCATTTGTTGCAACCAGCACGAAACTCCAACTCAATAGTTACCTTTTACCTCTTTTATAATTATGATTATTGCATTGCTAATAATCTGCAACAAAGATGATGAACATTTTTTAGTGAATTCAAAATTAAAAAAAAAAAAGGTTTGTTGAGGCTTTTCTTGGAACCTCGCTCTGGGATTAATTAGCGAGAATAAGAAAATCCTGTGTAAATTATACAAATTTCCTTGCTTTTTTTTTCCTGCATGTGTTACATTTTTATCTTTTATAATTATAATTATTGCATTGCTAATAATTTGCAAGAAAGAATATTGTTTCTCTGAAAAGAAGTCTGAATGTTTTTAGAAAGAAGCAGTCTTCATTGCTTTTCAAAACCAATCTCTGGATCTATTAACAAAAACTCTAAATCGCGAGTAATAGACACAATTAATTATGCATTGCTGTAATAAAATCACGTATTTATTTTCAAGTGGGAAAAAATTAAGCCATGAGGCCAGGGGTTCTTTGGTCTTTACCTATTTTCGTTTTGGCCACCGAATTTTATTTTTATTTTCAATAAAAGAGAAGGTTTTGTGTAATTATCAGATAATTGAAATCATCACTAACTCCTTTGTTCATTTTCATCTTTTTTTATTACCCTTAGCATGATACACAGAAAAGAAGAATGGTTCAAGAGAGAAGAATAATGGAGGGGAATCAAAATCTTTGCTTTGATTTTCTGTTGTGTTTTTGGCACACTGATCAACAATAGCTTGGAAGAGTTTGATAGCAGTAACCTTTTCGACCTCAATAATGTTAACGCGTGGACATAGTTGTTGTGCAGAGGAAGAAAAATGATAGCAGTGACCTTTTCTACCTAATAATTTGCAAGAGAGAATTCTTTCTCTGAATAGAAAAAAAAAACTATTATTTTTTAAATTAAAACAACTATATAGAAAAATAATTACTTTTTAGGTAGAAAAACCTCATGATATTGAATAAAAAAATGAAATAGAAAAATTATTCTTTTCAAGTAGAAAAAAATATAAAAGTTTAGTAATATTGAATAGAAATAAATATTAAAATTTCTAAACTAAATAAAAATAACAGAGAAAAATATATATTATCCTAAAAATTCTTATATTAAAATATTAAAAAGAACTGAGTTTACATGCTTGAAACAGAAAAACAACAAAAAAAAACAAATGTAACAAGAAAAATTCCACGCAACATAATATATATGATATAAATTGAGGTTTTAAATTACCTATAAACATATCATAATATATATGGTACATCCTTTGAATTTATTAGAAAGAAGCCATTAACTAGCCTTTTCAATTGGATCTTTTATTTAAATGAAAAGGAATATTTATTTTAATATAAAAAAATATTTATTTTTTTTATATATCTAGTGATAATAAATTAGAGGATAGTAACAAGAAAATAGAAATTAGATCGAATAAATGGTACCAATTTTTATTCTGATATATCTAGCTAAAGAATAAAATGAATTAAAACATTCTTAATAAAAAAAATAAAAAGAAATAAAAAAATATTCTTAATAAATATAAAAGATAGGTGAAATCAGAAAACAAGAAAGAAATATAGAATCTCTTTCTAAGATTTCTTGTTCCCTTTCCCTTCTTTACACGGCCTCCTCAATGAAAAAGCAAACACCCCATTTGATTTTCATTCAGTATGAGAGTGAGAATGAGAGAGGTAATTTCGACTATACATAGAACTCGACAGGACAGAAGACTTAAAGATAAAATAGCTTTGATTTACAACCATGGCTTCAAGGGCCTGGAATAGGACCAGGTACAAGTTTGTTTCTATCTAAGAAAGCAAGAAGCTCCCACTAATGCATGCTCTCAACAAACTACCCCCAATTTCGCCACTACAGCTCAAGTAGCTTTGAGTCATTCCAACAAGTAGGAATTGAATTCAAAGGAATAAATCATTAAATGCGGAGTTGGTGTTCTCCTGTTTGTGGTTCTGATAAATGTAAGAACGGACAGAGAGATGAAATAGGAAAAATCCATGTATCTATTAGTTGGCAGCAGTTATCATTCGGCCCTTGCCGCCCACGAAATCCCTTTATCCTGCTGTTAATTTTTTTAAAGACGCGTATCAGGTGTTTGATAAAATTCCTCAACTGGAAAAAAAAAAAACCATGTTTAGAATGCTTGAGTCCTTTACGAGTGGAAAGTGGGAACTATCCACTTTCCCATTCTCCACCGAGCGTGAAAGAGGGAACTACTGTGAGAGCTTTGGCAAAAAGAAACAAATAAAAGTTAGTGTTCGCACTGTTTTAGCCCAAGAGTCTTTCATGGTTGAAGAAGTCTGAATGTTTTTAGAAAGAAGCAGTTTTCATTGCCTTTCAAAACCAATCTGTATCTATTAACAAAAACTCTAAATCGCGAGTACTAGACACAATTAATTATGTTTTTTGTAATTATTAGATAATTGAAATCATCACTAACTCCTTTGTTCATTTTCTTCTTTTTTTATTACCCTTAGCATGATACACAGAAAAGAAGAACGGTTAAGAGAGAACAATAATGGAGGGGAATCAAAATCTTTGTTTGATTTTATGTTGATCAACAATAGCTTGGAAGAGCTTGATAGAAATAGCCTTTTCGACCTCAATAATTAATGTTAATTATGTGGATCCAGTTGTTATGGAAACTTTACAAAGGATCTGCAGGAAGAAAAATGAAAAGCTTTTCGATCCTACAATATAGAGAGAGAAATAAATAAATAAAAAGCTTTTCAAAACCAATCTCATGCCAGATTGGTTTGTCTGTCCAGTACTTGAGCTTGCACACTTCGTTTATATTCAAACAATATTCTACCGTTGCTTTTATTCTTTATAATAATGTGATAGGAATAACATTATTATAAAGAATATGTTATACTCGCTCATGCCAAATTGGATGACAATGAGCATCCTTCTCCACGTTAGCTCATCCCTTATTGGATGAGCTACCGTGGAGAAGGAAAAATGTTCATTATTAGAAAAACTGTCATTGACTGATTTAATTGCAAAGTATTTGCAAGAAAGCTATATCAATTACAGTGTTTTAATTTCTAAAATTATAATTTTAAATTG
>Ga0325401_1001257_pt1 | contig 21153 bp, 11 predicted proteins | sample PopdelMetagenome_FD_205666 | JGI IMG/M metagenome (GOLD analysis project Ga0325401, IMG submission 205666) | Populus deltoides microbial communities from Bellville, Georgia, United States - Xylem-PdKOR-R2 | ecosystem: Host-associated > Plants > Phyllosphere > Stem > Wood/Secondary xylem | place... | reverse complement strand
AAATTAAAAGAAAAAATTATTCTGATTTATGAGAAGATGCACAGTACAATTTGCTATGTCAAAACATCATTTGTTTTAGTGTATTATTAATTAATAATGATGAAGATTGTGAGGAAAAGAGGGAAAGGCACACGTCAACTCTTGCTTAGTCAACTTTAATTGTTGTATTAAAGAATCCTACACTTGTTGCAAGTAACAATAATGAAACATTAAGAAACTGGGATGGGAAAGGAAGAGTGACAGACAGGTTATAATAGTTCTGCCCAAAATGAAAAGGAGATAGCAGTGACAGGTTATTCTGCGCAACTTCCTTTTGGTTTCCATTTTAGTATTGACAATGAAGTTTGGATTTTGATATGCTTTGCAGAGAGAGAGAGAGATTTCCAAGAACTAGATAGGAGGTCGCTGTGAGGGTGTATGGCAAATAGTCCAACAATCCCCCCGATCAGGTCAGAGTCAAAGTCAAGTAAAAAAAGCTCCCCGTAGTTACTGTGGTCCATGCGCCGTGGATTGATCTGGAATAGCTTGTGCAGTGAACCCATGAGCATTGTTCTCTGCACATCTCCTCCACGCCCGTATTTTTCCCTGAGAATCCCATCACCGTAATTATAACGAAGGACCGACAGATTGGACTGAAACTGATGCTACAATTAGCTTGTGAAATGATAGCCAAAATGATCGATTCAGATTTATATATAGCAGTCCATGGGCTCCAGATATTTTATTAAGCCTGGCATTGTTATTACTTATTAGTAATGCAAAAGAGAAGATCCTTGTAAAATGCCAAAATGTCAGGAAAAACGATGGGTTGAGAACATACTTCCAGCCAAGTTCTTTCTCAGCTTTCTCTGTGGGAGCATAAACGTTTGGAGCATTGCCAGGCTTTCTTGGGCATAACTTGACAGGGATTTTCTGAAAACAGAATTTATAGTGAATACTCTGACTAGCTGCATTTCTTTAAGAGAAGGAATGACAAGTGAGGAGAAGGAACAGTCACCTTGTCAGAAGCTTTTTCAAATGCGCCATTACCATCCTTTGTGGGATAGTCATGACCGCATACATTAAGCTCAGGAAATCTGCCACCAGGTACCGGGCAGGTGATTGTTTGGGATACCCTTGGAATCTTCACCAAGTCTACCACTCTCATGAGCTCCAAGCAGGGTTGGAGTATCTGAGTAAAATGATACTCCATTCTGGTTCTGCCTTTTGAATATCTTGAGCAATTTCTTCAAGGAAAATACAAAAATGTATCATCCAATCGGCCTGACGAGCGCATTCACAACTCGATCGACATGGTAAAACTTGGCTTGATTTTTTTAAAAAAAAATAAAAAATAACATTAATAAAAAAATATTAAAATAATGTTTTGAATTGATTCTTGTCTAACACATTATTATGCCCAACTCAAAACCTATATCATGAATATGACCGAGATTAATAACTTTGTTTTATTTTATTTAATCATACTATAAAAAGAAATATACCATAGCAGGAAAACAAAATTATGAAAAAAAAATTTGAAATTGTATTTTACTTATATATATATAATTAAAAAATATCAGGATATTTTTAATTAAAAAACTAATTTTCAGTTGGTACCGTTACAAAAGATAATAAAAGAAAGTATTCAAAAGATCGGCATTAAAAAAAAGATAAGCTTCATGCTTAGAATCAATTTACAAAAGCATTCTTCAGGAGATGGATTCATGTACACGAAATCTTACAGCTCTTTAAGGAGAGACAATTCAGTTCCAGCCAGAACTTGTGACCCGTCAATGGAGGATCAAGGAATTAGAGTTCACTCGAGCTAGGGCTGAATCTTTTTGTATACGGGATTTCATTGACAATCCCGAAGAGTTTCTGGTTGTCTATGAAGGGACTCTTGCCTTTGAAGACCATAGTGGAGAGCCAGTTGGTGGATTTGATGAGCGATCTCCACTTCTATAATTTATCAAAAGATTTTAATGCATATTTTACACAGTTCTTCTCACCTTGCTGCCACTCGTGCCTTTTATAGGATTTTCCAAAGACGTGCCCAAGCTACTGTCTAAGAGCACGTTTGAGAAAACGGTTGTAGCTACGGTTGTATTTTTAAAAAATTTAAAATTTTTTTTGCTAAAATTTAATATGATTTGTATGTTTTGGATCGTTTTGATGTGTTGATGTCAAAAATAATTTTTTTAAAATAAAAAAAATATTATTTACATGTATTTTGACACGAAAAATTATTTGAAAAGCACCCGTAATCACACTGTCAAACACACTTTAAAACTACTAGTATTTACAAGAAAGGCCACTGTCTAATGGGCCTCTCGTCTTTGGGACCAATAGGGTCCTTTCCTTTCCTCTCCTCCCTACTTTGTTATTCCGCTCCTCTTCTCCTTTGTTGCTATCTGGTTGGGCTTTATGGGGTTGTTCGGTTTTGACCGTTATTGGGCCTGCATGGGCCTTCTTCTCTTCTCCATTTGCCGCTCCTTGGTTTGGCATTGTTGGGCTCGACTAGACCTTTTGCTATTTAAAATGTTTCCAATTTCACGGGGAGAAGCCCCTGGATCAGGATGATGGTGGTGTTTTCAAACTAGATTTATGGTAATAATGGTATAGTTCATTCAAGCTGGAATGCTTGCCCTATACTGTGAGTCATAGCAATTTTTTTCTATCGTAAAATAAAATGTTCAAGCTAGTATTTTTAAATAAATAAGATTAATTTATTACCCAAGTAATTTAAAGAGACCACATGTACCATCAAAACAACGACTCAAAAAACAAATAAAAAATACCATGAATAGATTTTTCTATATTTATATTTGATTAATTAATTTAATTTAATTTTAAAACAAAATTTATTTTAAAAAGTTAAATTTAATAAGACTAAATAAAAAAAATCTAAGATAAGCCATGTCATTTTCAAAATCATTAAAAAAAATCCACAAAAAACTTTTTAAAAATGAAACACAATATCCAACTACATAAACACCGAATGATGAAGGTAAAAAAAAAAAAGCTTAAGAAAAACAAGTAAAATCTGATGAACCTTTTAAACTCGGGTTAATTTATTAAAACTGTAATCCATTAAATATTAAATTCAGACTCAATTAAGAAGCTTAATACCTATCAATATTGGGGATGAAATTGATAAAAAAAAATTCAAATTTTAAAACTTTTCAAGGCAAAAAATAATAATAAGGATCAAATTTAATAGAAAAAACTCATAGAGAATGAAATTGTTAAAAAAAATCAATTTTAAAAACCATCTCAAGAAAAAAAAAGCAATAAAAACAATGGAGGTCCAATATGACAAATGAATAAATTTAAGGTGATGAAATTAAATAAAAAATTCAAATGTTATAAATTATTCAAAATAAAATAAAAAATAATCAAAGAAAATGAACCAAATTTAGAGAGAAAATATATGAGAGAGTTGCTTTAAGAAATTGGAGTGCCAACGTGAAAATTTGAGCGGGAGGGGGAAAAGGAAAAAAAACAAAGGTTGTTGCTTCATCAAACTAGAAGCTTGTCAATGACATGCACATCCCAAGTCATGGAGGGGCTGCTAAAACGATTTAGATGTCGCTTAATAAATCAGCTTTTAACCATCGGATAGAGTCACATACGCCGTCTGAAATGCACAGACACTCTTTATGCGTTGTGACCCTTTTTTACATAGTTTTCATCTTTAGTAAATGACCAAATCAACTCTAGTAGAACCTGATAACTACAAAAAAATAAAACCAATCTGAAGAGATAAAAAGCCCTAAAAAGCTTCTTTTTCCTTGTTTTCATTTTACTGTGCTAAAAAAAAACTAAAAAACCCTTGAATGCTAGTTCAAGCGAAGGTTAGATAAGTAAATTTCATGTACCAAGAAAAGATAAAAAAATCAATTACCCGCAATTAATTTGCAAATTATCAATGTGTCGCATGAAAATGATAGTAAAACCCCTACTAGCCAGGTTATTGTTTTTTTGGAATGAGAGGCAAAAGGGTACACTTATGCCTCTTGGATTGAAGAATAGTGTTCCACTTATGTCTCTTGGACATAGTTATTAAACCCGTTCCGGAGGTTGACCCGGCCAAGAGATCGGGTCTCGGGTTTTATGGGTCAATCCGGAAATTCACTGGTTTTTTTTTTCTTTTGAAAGCTAATGACAACACCTAAGAAAATTAATATTTCCACAACAACTTTGTAATTTACCTTTCCCAGCCAAATAGTTCCAAAAACTACGGGGAATGCCCTATATTGCAATTTAATATATTTCCTGGTTAACTAAAAATTTTGAAGGAAAGACACACAAAACCTAAACTTTTCCCCGTCTCTACCAAATAAAACAACAAGCCGTCACTCCCCCTGCTTTTATATTTTCTCTTCCAAAACCAACCTCTTCCACTTTCCTACCTAATCTCTCTTTATTCTGGCGTATAAATGAAGGGATCGAAGAGATTATAGCAGATTATGTTCACCAAGAAATGACTCGAAATTGGATCTCCCAAAACCAGCCACCACTTCCCTTTTTGCTTGGCCACCAAAACAGCTGCCATGAGTGACTGACTATCAAAAATTGGAAGATAAAAGACATTCTCTTTCCTTCTTTCTTCACTCTCGTTCTAGAAGGCATTCCGTCAAGCAGCATGAGATGAAGACTCCGACCACAACTTCCCTCATCCTTCTCTCAGTCATCCCTCTGGTTTTTTGGCCAAAACTAGAGAACCCCTCCTTCTTCTTTCTTAGCCGCCTCTGTCTCTTGGCCAAACCAGAACCGCCGCCCACTAAAACAAGAGACCAGCCCAACTAGGCTCTCCTTTGACCAGCCTCCAACAACAGCATCCCTTACTCTCCTTTCCTCTCTGCTGCTGCTAACAACAACTCATTGTAGAGAAAATGATGAAATAAGAAGGGAGGCCGAAGGACATAACCACATTTGAAAAGGGAAAAAAAACCGGGTCTTGTCCGGGTTTGCCTGGGTCATGGGTCGACCCGCCGGGTCGACCGGGTTTTGCCAGGTTATTGCACCAGCCAGTCTTTTAACAAACCCGAACTGATCCAGGTCTTGGGTCGACCAGCCAGACCGATCCTGGTTTAATAACTATGCTCTTGGATTTAATTTAATAAAACTTTATCTAGAAAAAAATATATTATTGGAGGACTACTACTTTAATTTATTTTATTATTATTATTATTATTATTATTATATAGCAAATTAGCAGATAAGGTCTGATTGAGCAGCTTGTCTGTCATGTTTAATAAATTTAGGTGTGGGTGTGGTGGATCTACTAGTAACCTATGGTGATTATTACACTTGAAGTGTTGTTGGTTTGGTGGACAGCATATAAAGCCTTGAAATCCCTTCACCTTTTTCTCCCCCAATTCCCTCTGTCATTTATCATTACACTCCACTTGTACTTTTTATCTGGGAAAGATCCTGTGAATGCTAACGTTATATATACACAGACACGCACACGCAGAGTGTTTCAAGAGAAGAGAGTTGTTAACACTTAACACGATTACTTACCACTAGAAGACATAATCATACACAAAAATAAATAACGTTAAAAATACCCCAAAAAAAGCAAAAGCAAAAGAATCTTCCATGAAAACTCAATTGCGTAAAGCATGACTATGGAATAAACGAAGCAAGTCGTTAAAGATAGCCTATAAGAAAAAATGAAAATCACATGCATCACATACCAGAGTTATTCTATGCTCCCTCGCACCAAGATTGACCCAATCAACACCAAATTACATCATCGTATCAATGGAAATCTACCACGGTCATGATTTCAAGCACCAAGTTACTATCACGCATCACGAGTCTACTGCGGTCTTCCCTTTTTCCAATAATTAATCTCTCTCTCTCACTCTCTCTCTAAAATAAGCTTTTGTTTCTATTTTGCTCTCTGCCTACCTTTCTTTTTGTTTGTGACTTTTCAGCTTCTCTTCTCTTCTTTCTTTTATTCTGTCCGAAGCTAACTGACTGTAAGTTTATATATTTTCACGTACACTGTAAGTACAAAGACTAAAGCTTCTGCCTTCCAATTTCGAGCTTGAATTTATTTCTTTCTTTTTTTGAGCTTAAAAGGACTGTCTCTTAGGTGAATTTTGATGTTTCAAGAGTTTCTATGTTTCTTTCAAGTGAATTTGGAGATGGGTTTTTAATTTTAAGCATGGTTGTTTCGTATATTTTGCTCTTTAGTTTTTTTTTTTGGTTAGTTTGTGATGTTCAAAAAGTTAGGACATTTAGATCTGGTGTTGATAGATTGTGTTTTGGGTTGCTAAGGTTGAGGAGGCGATGTTAGTCTGTTTTGAAAACTGGGGCATTGAAGAACGGATCTAATTCAATAACAGTTGTTGAGTGCATGCCAAGGTCTTTGTGGTAGTGTGAAAATGGTGTCTTTGTCTTCTTGAATTTTGTTGAATTTGACCTGGAGTGGACTATAACTGTATTAGAATTCAAGATTTTCTCTTCCAGTGTGGATTAGACATTAGTTAGGGGATAAAATGAGGGGCCAAGGTGATAATTTCCACTTGTAAAAGAAGCGCACAAGAGACTAAGAGTTGCAAATCATACACGTGGTATGACCACGGTGATCAGAGGAATTTATTCATGAATTTGGAATCAACTCATCAAGGATTGATGTCAAGATAAGAGTTAAATCGTTAAAATTGTCATAACAGTCGATGCATACAGGTACTTAAAAGTCATCATGCCCACATTTTAAACATGGAGTTTGGTTCCACAAACAAACGGGGAATTTTCCGCCATGCTGTTTTTACTGATTATGGAATTCTGTGCCTTGTTTTTTTCTTTTCATTTTTGAATGTGATTTTAGTTCTGGATTTTATGCTTGGGCAGGTATCTTTGCATAGCTGCTGATAACGAAACGCTAATACAAGTTTATATTCCAACTCATCAGATTGACATTCCCAAGCTGTGCCATTTTCTGTGCTCCTTTTATGGGGTTTTTTTGCCGGCAAAGCAATTATGTTAAGTATATTTGTTGCATTCATGGCAACTAAGTTGGTGCAAATGTGAGAGATCGTGAAGATCTTTAGTTGGAATTTGCTGTCATTTCGTCAATTGTTGAAATAAATATGCGCTCGTGGTGGGGGAAGTCTTCATCCAAAGAGGAAAATAAGAAAGCAAACAAGGAAAGTTTCATTGATACAATAAATAGGAAATTGAAGATTACATCAGAAGAAAAGAGCAATGGTAAATCAGGAGGATCTTGGAGAAGTTGTAAAGATACTCTTTCAGAAAGGGGCTCTTTATCCCGTGTCCCATCAAGATCACCATCACTTTCCTCACATGTATCACGTTGTCAAAGTTTTGCTGAAAGGCCTCAGGCTCAACCACTTCCACTTCCACTTCCACCTCAACTTCCAGGGGTGTGCCATACTAGCATTGGGCACAGTGATTCTGGAATTGGTGCTTCAGTGAAACCAGGATTGGAAGGAGGTGCCAAGCCGTTCCATCTTTTGCCCCTTCCACGACCAGGACATGTCCCTAATAGACTGGACCAAGCAGACACAGTGGGGGATATAGCCACTGCTTCCGTGTCCAGTGATAGCTCCATAGATAGTGATGACTTGTCTGAATCACGAGCCCTTAGCCCACTCACATCTGACTATGAAAATGGGAACAGAACTGCTGTGAACAGCCCTCCAAGGTTAGCTTCCATATGTGCCATTGAAAGTTTTAAAGTGTCTTTCCAGGTTTTGTTTTTATCTCTGACAAAATTTGTTCTTATGCCTGCTGAAGCATTATGCAACAGGATCAATCCCCAATTGTAAATAAAAAGAACTCAATAGAAACTTTGAAACCTGCTAATTTACCTGTAAATAATCAGATTCTGCCTACACCACCAAAACGGGCAATTTTTAGCTCTCAAGTGCAGAATTTACAGATTCCTCATCGAGGAGCATTCTTTAGTGCTCCAGACAGCTCATTGTCGAGTCCTAGAAGCCCAATGAGAGCATTTGGCACTGAGCAAGTTATCAACAATGGTTTCTGGGCAGGAAAGACCTACTCAGATATTGGTTTACTAGGATCTGGACAGTGCTCAAGTCCAGGTTCAGGTTATAATTCTGGGCAGAACTCGATAGGTGGAGATATGTCAGGACAGCTTCTTTGGCCAAACAGTAGATGCAGTCCTGAGTGTTCTCCATTACCTAGCCCCAGAATGACCAGCCCAGGTCCCAGCTCCAGAATACACAGTGGTGCTGTCACACCTCTGCACCATCGAGCTGTAGGGGTTACCATAGAGTCGCCTACAAGCTGTCCTGATGATGGAAAGCAACAAAGCCACCGCTTGCCTCTTCCCCCGATAACAACCTCTAACACCTGTCCCTTTTCTCCTACCTATTCAACTACAACATCTCCTTCAGTGCCTCGAAGTCCTAATAGGATGGAGAATCCAACAAGTCCTGGTTCACGCTGGAAGAAAGGTCGTTTACTTGGGAGAGGCAGTTTTGGAGATGTATATCTTGGGCTTAACAGGTCTGTACAAAGGTTATTGCTAAATTCTTTATTGTACAGACATGAGTGATTTAGCATCATAAAAACACAGAAAATTTATTCCATAAATGACAAGGTGGAGGAAGCAGATCCATTTAGTTTCCCAGTATGTTTGAGATTGAGACTAAATTGAGTTGAGTTGACATTGTTTCAGATTAGTTATGACCTGTGCAATTACAAAATATATGTTTTACTCCTGTGACATTTCACCTCTGTAAAACAACAGTCGATCTTTCATGGTTCTTTAACCATCTTCATCATTGTCATGTGTCAAGTGATATTTTAATCCTTCGTTTACTTCACAGTTGAACTAAAGATATGTCTCCTCCTCCTCCCTGCACAGCTCACACCCTCTTTAACTCATTCTGCATCCTCCTTGTGTGACTCGTTTGCAACAGTACCTCGTAGAGTTCCCATCTGCAGTTGTCATCGCTATCACCATCCTTGTCATTGTTATCATGCATTCAAATCTTATGTTTTTTATCATTTCATTTCATGATTAAACCGGAGATTCAATTATATTCTTGAACACGTATCTGTCACCACACTGAATTGAGTTATCAACCATTTGCCATACACATTATTTTATACATTTTGCATGTCTTGTTTATTTTTTTTTTTGTTTGGACCTTAGTGAAAGCGGTGAGTTGTGTACAATGAAGGAGGTAACTCTATTTTCAGATGATGCAAAATCAAAGGAAAGCGCACAGCAGCTGGGACAGGTAATGTTTTTTTTTCTTGTGTTATTTCATAAGTGGTTTAAGATTTCTTGTTGTTTGTCCTCTTCTCAGAACTTTTGAGGAAGATTTTATAGTTATTGATAACGTGTGCAGGAAATTATGCTTCTGAGTCGCTTAAGACATCCTAATATAGTGCAGTATTATGGATCTGAAACGGTAACATTTTTCATACCAGCTTTATGTTACCTCCTTAAAGATTCTTACATTCTGAATAATTTCATTTTACATGTTATTAATAAACTATTGATTTCTTATGTTCAACATTCCAAATTACTGAGACCCCAGGTATGTTACAGACTAGCAGTAATTTTAAGTAGACTATTTGTGATATTTTCTGGGATTTTTATAATTCCATTGTATCAATATTTTTTCATTTATGCCTTATGGCAGTGTGCTGTCTTTAGATACTTTATCAGATTAATGAATAAGATTTTGTTAACTGAATTGGTTTATTATTTCATAACAGGTGGAGGACAAATTATATATATACTTGGAGTATGTGTCCGGTGGCTCCATCTATAAACTTCTTCAAGAATATGGCCAATTCGGTGAAATAGCTATTCGTAGTTACACCCAACAAATCTTGAGTGGGCTTGCTTATTTGCATGCTAAAAAAACTGTCCATAGGTGAGCCTTATAATTGCTATCTCATGGCTTTAATATCGAACCATAATTTACTCTACTCTCTTATAAACATGACCATGTTAATGCCATAAGTTTCTATTGTGTTCAGAGACATTAAAGGAGCTAATATTCTGGTTGATCCCACTGGCCGTGTGAAACTGGCAGATTTTGGGATGGCAAAGCATGTAAGGATTTTATCTGGAATTTTATTTTCTCTAGTTACGCAAACCTGGAAAAATATGTTGACTGCCTTTGCCATTTGTTTAAACAATGCTAAACTCTGTTGGTTATGTAACCAAAGGAAATTAATTCTCTATAACTGCTATCTGTTTGGTTTAGTTGCAAAGCAAGAGCGAAATTTACTCTTATGCATATTAACCTACAGGCAATGTGCTGTAACCCATTTTAACTCTGTTGATCTCCAGATATCTGGGCAGTCTTGTCCATTTTCATTCAGAGGAAGCCCTTACTGGATGGCTCCTGAGGTCAGCCTTGGTCTATTGTCACTTTCTGAATTGACATTTCTTTGTGATGCTTTTAAGTAACACATTTCTTAAATTCATTAATTGTTTTCAGGTTATAAAGAATTCAAATGGTTGTAATCTTGCTGTTGATATATGGAGCCTAGGGTGCACTGTCTTGGAGATGGCAACAACAAAACCACCTTGGAGCCAGTATGAAGGGGTTAGTAAAATCGAAAGACAACAGCTTGAATTTTCTAGCCATACAACTTGTTTTGCAATTTGAATGACACTGCTTGCACATCTAGATATGTTTCTTGGTCAGATTGCTGTCATGCTAGAATTGATCTTATTTCTTACCCGCATTTTTCTTCGCTTCTTGAAAGGTTCCTGCTATGTTTAAGATTGGAAACAGCAAGGAACTTCCAGAAATCCCTGATCATCTTCCAGATGATGGAAAGGATTTTGTGCGGCAATGTTTGCAACGGAACCCATCAGATCGCCCAACAGCTGCTCAACTTTTGGATCACCTTTTTGTGAAAAATATTGCTTCCATGGAGAGGCCATTTGTTTCCATTGAGCCTTCAGAAGAACTGCCTCCATTTATGAATTCAGGAAGATCAATGGTATTAGGATTTTTTCTTAGTGCCTGTTATGATATTAAGTATTGCAATTTTTTTTCTCACAGATTATATTAGATAAGTGGAAGTTCTATTGCTACTGTTTATGGAACTTAAATATTTTTTTAAAAAAACAAAAGACTTCATCTCATAAAAAGAATAAAATATACAGAGGAAGTCAGGAGAATAAGCCATCTTCTAAACTAAGAAACAGAGCAGAACTAAACTATGATAATAAGCATCCCAAACTCATGGTACTTCAATATTGGATGGCAGTTAAGTAAATGACTGGATGAATGTGTTAATTGGGAGTTAGTAGCTATATGTTTAGTTTTATCTTATGCACAGAAACTTAGATGGCTAGTATATGTGATCTTGTCTTATCTTGTTCATGTTTTGCTTGCTAATGCTACCATTATGTATTTTGTTTTCTTCGTGATGCACTATATGGAATAATTCCTTTCACTTTGCCTGACTTATCTGTTGTGGCCTTGATGATGTTTCTTGAATTGACTGATGGGTTGAAATTTTGGAACTTCCAATAGGGAACTGGACCTGCAAGACATGTTTCAGGCTTTGACTCAGACGGGATTGCTATCCATCAATCTAGAGGGTCAAAATTTGGTTCAGGGTTTAGGTCCCTCTTCTCTCCCTCCCTCCCTCCCTCCCTTCCTCCCCCACCTTTCCACCCACACACTCACACACACGTGTACACTTGCCCTTCGTTGTTCTCTGCACCATTGCATATGAAGGATTGTCTGATGAAGTTTGTCTAATGTGTTGGTAGGATTACTGGCATGTCTAGTTCTGTCTTATCTGAAGACTGACTAATACTGCACAATGCATTTCAGCTAGAGATTTTTCAACAAGGCACAGAAAAAAATATTGTGTCAGTTATCGTGTTTGAAATTCAATGACTTGCTATGGGAGCAGTGTTGAAGGAAGTCAGTGTTCAAAGACCTCTTTTTTCTAGTCATCTTCTCCCTCAACTTGCATGAAATGAGTTGGATGCATTATTACAATTTTTTTTAGATCGGATGTTATTATCACCTAGTACAACTGCCAGCAATAAATCATCCTGCGTTCTTTGTTCTGTCAATAACTTTTAATGTGAAGACATCTTTCAATGGTTTTGCTCTGTACCTGTAACATTTTGTCCTCATTGCCCTGAGGTGCATTTGAAATTTGAAGCTGCATGTTAGCATTTGCTGTATTGAGGGCAGAAATCCTTGTTCTTTAGCTAGTTTTCTTCTTCTTATTATTAATTCGATCTTTTTTCCTATTTCAGTAATGTCTATACAATGAAGAACTCGTCATGCCCATTGTCTCCTGTTGGAAGCCCTCTTCTCCATTCAAGGTCACCGCTGAATTTGAGTGGAAGGATGTCTCCATCTCCTATATCTAGCCCTCATACTGCATCTGGTTCATCCACACCTCTCACTGGTGGGTGTGGCGCCATCCCATTTCATCACGCAAAGCAGCCCATTACTTGCTTGCAAGAAAGCATAGGAATGATCCCTAGGTCCCAAAGTAGTTTCTATCCCAATAGCAGTAGCCCTTATCAGGAGCCAAAGCCTGATCTATTTCGAGGTGTGTCACAAGCCTCTTGTGTTTTCCGGGAAATAATTTCTTCAGAATACAGTGCTCTTGGAAATCAGTTGGGACAGCCTGAACTCTATGATAGGCACCCTGTTTTAGCTGATCGCGTGTCCCAGCAGCTCCTAAGGGATCATATGAAATTGAAGCCCTCCCTGGACCTAAATCCTAACTCATCAATTATTGGCCACTCCAACGGAATCTAAAGTCTAAACTATGCATGAATCCATCCATTATCAGAAAAGGTTTTCTTGGCACTGTAACTCCTGATGCTTCCTTTATTTTTTTCATTTTAATCAAGGGGAGACAAATCATATCCGTGTGCTAAAAATAAAGACTGGACAAGTGATCCTAGTTGGTCAGATCTTTTGGAAGCTTCAAGGGCTGGAGAGATTTCTTGGAAATTGCCTCAGAGCTTTGTTTCATAGTTCTTATGGCAAGCAATCAGTTAGCTTAGATATGGGAGGACTCAAGTATGGAAATTTGGTAGCACTTGCAAACTGTTCTGCTTGTGTTGGTGATTGAAGTTCTTTACCTGGCAGCTATATACTTTACTGAAGCCACTAACTCTTTTTTTACTCGCAACTTTGCTGGCCAAAATTCGTGTGCAAACTCTTTAGTGTATGAAGATTTTGATTATGCCGAGAAAATTGCCTTCTGAGCTCCCATATTCATCAGCTCCTTACAATCAAGTGTATAACTGCTAGTATATAGAACCGAGATTTATTATACTTGGAATGCAAAGATAGAAAGGGCTACTACCATTTGTGGATTTCATAGCTTTTATCTCCCTCATACTATTTTTTGGTTGGAAGGGTGTGGTGGGAGTTGAAAACAAATATTGTACAGAAAGACGATACCAAGTTGGAAGTCCAGATTTTGTGAAGATGACAGTTGAGAATTTGCCAGGCTTGGCCTGTTTTTTTTTAATCAGTTTATAACAGCGCAGTGCAAAACTTATTGTGGGTTGCCCTGCTGATATTCTTCTATCTAATGTATACAGTTATACCTAGCATCAAATTGAAGAAATCTGATTCAACCTGTGCACTAGTGCAAAACAACCTGCATTTGTAAATTTTGGGAGCAGTAATGAGCCAGGTTTGTCTTTAAATCTAGTTCTGCCGCATCATGACTTGAACGGGGATGTATTTTTGAGCCAGTTTTGTATATCTTTTATAGCATCAAACCAAGCAAATTCTTTCATTTACTTAAAAAAAAAAAAATTGTTCAATGGACATTGAATGTCCACAAGAGTACAACTTCATTTACTGCCAAAAAAACTATGAAAGAATCCTGACTATTTTTTTTCAGTGATGATCAAGCTGAAATCCCAGAGCTTTTTGGCCAATTCTGCATCTTTGGCCTGGGAGCTTGGTTCTGCTATGTTACTGTCCATAAAATAGTTTCCACTCATCCCTTTAACTTGTGGATGCAATGCAATATAGCATGTAGTTGCTGCTCCCTGTAACCAGAGTCAAATGAAATGATTAAGCAACCAGGCCACATGGAGTTAATAATGAATTGTAAGTAGCAAACAGATTGATTGTTCAGACAACAATTTCATCATCGTTTTCCAATTTGCGTATTGAGATAAATTTCTGCGATGTGTTTCTCAGGACTATGAAGGCCATACCTGCTGAACATTTTTTGTCATGTATTTACCGAACAAGCTGAAAATAGCTGCATCGAGACCAATGGATGGGAAAGATATTAATAAAACCAGGCAATTTTCGGTACTGTGAATGAAAAAGAAGAAATACACAAAGCTGATTATAGTCAAAAGGTCCATGGCATAAGCAACAAATACAAGTCATTAAAGATTTTTCAAATGTTCTGTAAAATATGCAAGAAGACCAACAGTTCCATAATCCAACATCAGATTAATCAAATCCTGTAAAACAGTAAAAGTATGTTGTCAAAGCACAGAATATCAGAATGATCAAGTGAAAAGGCTTGAGAAAAGTCTACCATTAACAAAACCCTGGTGCCGCAGAAGATTGGTATGGATTGCTCCGGGATGTAGTGAATTAGCAGTTATCTCTTCCCCTTCTTCCTGTAAATTCAGGCGATAATGGACCGACAATTTTGTATTAGATTCTTCCTATCAGTATAATGTGATTACCACTCACATTTCAACTTAAGACATTTAATCTGTTCATATTTTGTGGTGGTAATCTTCAATACCAAACTGCTTAAATTGGTGACTCATGGTGTCTGATAAAGAAAGTAACTAGAGTACAGCAAAAAAAAAAAAAAAACCTTTATTGTGATACTGGGTAAACAAAATTAAGATAATTTTAGGACATATTATGCTTTAATTACCTTCAGCCGCCTTGCAAGCTCACTGGCGTGCAATATGTTAGCAAGCTTTGATTGTCCATAAGAAAACCAACTAATAGAATAGGAAATTATCAGCCATCAGAAAGAGCAAGGAAGACAGAAACTGCTGATGCTCGATGAAGACATTGAACATTAGATGTAGAAACTTCAAACCATAGACACGAATATTCCTGCCATCAAGCTGTTACCTACCTCGCCTCGTTATAGATTTTATCGAAACAAATCCCTTCACGACTCACGATACGGTGACCTACTGATGATACATTAATGATCCTTCCTTCTTGCTTGCTTTTTTGTGCTGTGTTTTTCATGATCTCCAATAAAAGGTTTGTCAACAGAAAATGACCTGAAAATCGCAGTATTTCAACCCCAATTTGGAATATCAACACATAAAATATTGTGACCGAATGTTTCAATGTTTAAAAGTCAGAGAACATACCTATATGGTTGGTTGCAAATAACAGCTCCATGTTATCTTGAGAAAGCTTGGAAGGAGATGACAGAACCCCTGCATTATTACTTCAAACAGGAAAGGAAAATATTACTCTTCGCAAGAAAGCTATAATATGCCTGTGAACATGAATTCTATTGCTAGCATAACAGTAGCATTCAACTGACTGGTGACAAAGTTGCTATTGGATAAGATAAAAACTGCATTTTAATTGCTTCAGCATTGCTTCCTTACATGAGAATGTTCAAAGGAAGACCCAAGGAAGTATATTCAGATGCGAAATTCCTCACTGATGCCATTGAGCTTAGGTCTAACTCCATGACATCAATCTTAGCTTTGGGGATTTCCTTGAGCATTGCTTCTTTGCCATTCCTACCAGCATCCAGATTCCGCACGGCCATAACTACATGGACACCACGCAGTGCAAGGACACGCGTTGTCTCTGCACCAATGCCACTTGATGCTCCTGGAAATTAACAACAGATAGTTCTTTCATTAATGCGAATCTTGATCTGAAGTTAAATTAAATTCATTAAGTGAAAACTGAAGTCCTGTCAACTCAAACATTCATAAAAATTTTCCTACATGTATCCTTAGACTAAAATCTCTAGCAAGGGAACTAGGGCAGGGTATTTGGCTTAGCAAGAAAAGGAAGTAAAACCTGTAACAATGGCAGTAAGACCAGTTCCATCAATCCCTTGTGTAACTTCCTCCGCTGTAGAAGAGGCTGAGAACCCAGACGGCCCTTTCCATCCAAAAAGCCACATTCTGCTTATTCTAGTAATGAAATCACACCAAACTGTTATATTGAAAACTGCTCTGCAAAGCTACAATTTTTAGCATCAAATGATCTTCGGATTTATGTAACTAGCTTGACTTTTGACAGATTCAAATGATCCAACTACAAGCATCTTTAAGTACACACTATGCTTAATTAAACCCATTTCATGGGTCATCAGTTGTTGGGTCTTGATCAACAATACTAATGATTATCCAGCATAGATAAGCAAATTCATAACTGTCCAAAATAAGGCTCCACATCATTATACATACGAAAGACAAAAAAGTCGATATTGTCTAGGGCAACTTTTCCAATCAATTTTGTGCTGACAAATAAGACAGAAAACAAAATCTTCTCCTTGACAAGAAAATTTTGTTTAGCAGTACCGAAATATTCATTCAACTTTTCGATGGTAAAGTCCATTTCATTGAAAGATATGTTTTTTGTATGACATTGAACAACCTAATAGGGCTTCATAACTCCAGCTTAGCAAAGCCTTTGAATTCCAATCACTTAAATCCCACAATTTAAAAAAAAAAAAAAAGGAAACGATGAATTCATGTAGAGCTCTTCGGTTTTGTACATATCTTATACATTTGTTCTTTTTTAAAGAACTTTTTCAAAAAACCTTTTTTTTTATTTAAATTAATATGAGTGTTCGGACTAGCTTTCGTGTATTTTGATTAATTTTACGGGTTTTAAAATTAATAACCATGTAAACTTCTAGTAACTTTAAAAAAAAAACTCAAATTAATTTCTATTAGAAATAAATTCAAGAACACTGATTAATCTACCTCAAGATTAAAGCTTCCTTTCTTACCACTACACTAACACGCTAGCGGACTGCAATGAAAGCTTTTTCTTGCCTCATGAAAACTTTCAATTGAGAATTGAAAAAAATGATAGTGTATTTAATAAAATAAAATAAAAATTATATAACACAATAAATAGTAAAAAGAGTTAAGACTAACTAAAATTCAAGTAGGAAGCTAAAAAATATATATAGGGATTTGATCTTGTGACACTGGGTGCCTTCAATTTTTCTTTTTCTACGTCAATAAAAATAGATTTTAATCATAAATGCAATAATTTAAATTTCCTAGAAAAATGTAATTGTTAGTATAAATTATTTTTTATTAATGTATTTTCTAACAAAAAAAAATATCTTTCTTTAGATATGTTATTTATTGCATAGAAAATATTATACAATAAAATAAAAAGAAACACTATTTCACTGTAAAAATGGTGATTTTGTAATTATGTTTGGAATTTTGGCTATTTTAGAACTATAGCTGTGGCACAATTGTAAATTTCAACTTTATTTAGAAAACTAGTTTTTTTTTTTAATAAAAAAAATTTCTTTTTATACTTGATATATATATATATATATATATATATATATATATATATATATATATATATATATTATACTTGGCTATTTTAAATACTATAGCAAGTAGCGTTAATATATGTTTTATATATATATATAAAGGATGGTGGTAGATCTCGATAATCCAAGTCTCCAACTCACAATGCCTCATATTTAAACTCCAACACAAGCAAGAAGCATCGATTTAGTTTTAGTTTTCTTACATTAAGAGATTTCAGAGGAAGACCAGATTCAGCAAAAATAAATACCTTGTATTACCAATAACAACTTATAAAATTATAAATAATGTAACACATGAAAATCATAATATTCATTGTCTCATACTCTTTGTTCTTGTTCTCTTTGCTATACAATATCAAAGGGTCATTTGTTCTAATAAAAGACTTGCTTTATAGAAGTTCAAGGATCATCTTAATTCAATTTAGGCTCTATTTATTTGCTGGAAAGTAGTTTTTTTTGGAAAGTGAATTATTTTTCGATATTTGGTAGTGTAATGAAAAATAAGTTGGAAAATATTTTTCGGTGTTTGGTTATGTCATGGAAAATGAACTGGAAAATAACTTATTAATATTTTATTTTTGTAAAGTTTATTAAAATAACGAGGAACAAATCTTACAAATTAAAAAGTTGAATGAGAATGAAATTGAAAAAAAATAATTTCATAAATTATCTCAAATAAAATAAATAATAATCAAAATATTAGAGATCAAATCTAATAAAAAAAAGATAAAGAAATTAAAATAATAATAATTAACATTTTATAAATTATTTCAAATAAAATAAGTAACAATCAAAAGAATGATGACCAAATTTGATAGATAAAAAATTTCAATTAAAAAATAATAAGGGAAAAGCAAATAACAATTATAAAAATAAGAACCAAAGTTAATATAAAAATTAAATTCTAAGGGATGAAATTGAAAAATAAATATTCAAAACAAAATATATATATATATATATATATATATATATATAGCAATCAAAAATTTGAGGACCAGATTTGATATAATTAACAAATAATATGACATTTCTAAATTTTTCACAACTTCCGGAAAGTGTTTTCCGTCCAAAATAAAAAGAAAACATTTTCCTGAAAACCAAGCTAAATTTCTCTTTGACTGGAAAGTGTTTTTTATTGACCAGAAAGTATTTTCTGTTAACCAACTTTTCTAATAACAAACAAATACAAGAAAATTTAAAAAATAATTTTTCAAAAATTACTTTTCAAGAAACAAACATACCCTTAATAAAAATTCATTTAAAGTCTATTGACACTAGTCAAGGAAGGCATGACCCAATTTGAAATTCTTTAGAGTTCATCAAAAGTATATAAGCAAAATAACAGAGTAACATAGTTGGGTTGAAAATAATAAAAATATTAGAGGAAAACTGGGATTATTTGGGTATTATTCTATAAAGTTGTGTTTGATTAGTATCCCTAGATAAAAAGAACAAACATAAAAGAGAAATTGATCTTTAAAATTTTTTTTTAATATTAAACATTATCATAATTAAAATAAATTATATTTAAATAAAAATTTGATCTTGAAGACCAGTGGTTGCTATGTTTTTATGAAACCTAAAACCTTTTTATCCCGTATTAGAAAAAAAAAAATTCTCTTATAGTTTATATAATAAAAAAATAAATAATTATATATATGAGCCAAAACAAAGTAGCTTTAGGTTTAAGTCAGAGTACTCATGCGCTTGCTTGGCTCAGCCAGGGCTAAGTTTTGGGTGTGAGCTTCAATCTTGAATTTGCATTTTACTTATTTACTTTAAATTTGAATTTTGTTATAAAATAATTATTTGTCCATAAAAAAATTATTTTTTACCAACTCATTAGTTTCTCTAGCTCATGAATGAATAAAGAGTCTAAATAATCTTCCTTTTTAATCTAAATAATTTTTTATTTGATGAAAAAAGTCCAAATTTAAAGGCAAAAACTAGCAAACTAATTTTGTATTATGACAATTAATTAAAAGTGATAGATGACAGGAATTCTACGTCAGTTTTGATTTCAAAATTCAATATAAAAAAAGGCATTAAAAAAAAGTGTTTTACATAGATTTTCAAACTTTCTTTACCTAAATATTTAGCTTACCTTCAATAGTTTTAAGCTTGTTTCCTTCCTTTTTTTCCTTCGACATTATAGTTTAGGTTGTGTTATTATAGAGAGAGATTTGAGTGATATTTCCTTGAGGTTATAGTCCTTATTTAAAAATGCAATTAAATAAAATGATATTTTTAGGGTGGTAGGAAGTTGATTTCATATATTTTGTTTACATAAATAATAAAACTTTAAAAATAAAAAATTAATCTTTAATAACAATTTTTTTAAACTAAATCTAGTTTTAAATTCCTCAACAAATAAGTAGCTTACATATATTATTTTTAGTTTAATCATGATAATTATCATTATATATGATAACATGCATGCCTGGCTGTAATTTTAAATATTTAATTTTATGTTTAGAATGCATAAGAAGTTTAGGGTTTAAATCTTTTTACAAGATATGGTTTTTTACCTTGTTTCATAAAATTGCATGTAATATAAAATAAATAATTATAGATAATGTTTGACATTGAAATTGCTTATAAATACATGAAAATAATATATTTTTAAAAAAAATTATTTTTAATATTAATATATCAAAACAAAACGATACAAAAATATATAAAAAAAAATTAATAAATTACAGTTTCTACAACACAAAAACATCCGTAGTCACTGGTCCAAATTTGAAACAACACATTTTACGTAAACAACATTGTTGAAATGAATAGATGAGGCATTCAAAACTAGAGAAATGATTTGGATAGCTGCCATGCACGTGGAACGATTTTATCCGTCCTGGTCTTCCCCGGATGGAGAGACAAGATCATTATAGGAGCTCAATTGTCTTTGTACAAACCACTCCTCTCTTTGTCAAGAAGGAATGCAGGTGCAAGCCCTAATCTCCCCGGTACTTGACAGGATATTTCCTGGAAAAATAATGCACACTCTTCACTCTTGTTAACTGATAATAAGCTCTAGGTTTATCTGAAGGGCCTGCAGTCTTGATACAGTATTTCCATGTTGAGCTTGACCGGCTGCTTTCTCACCAGCTTCCAAGTGGATGGGCAATAAACTACAAAATACTACAAACATAATTACACAGGAAATCTTATTTTTGCTAGTCCAATTCTGGACTACGTTGGAGAAGGACATGGGGGCATGGTCTTTGTGGTTCTCCTTGTGTCCACAAGACTCTGAGATCCTCTCTTTTCTTCCCTAAGGTCAGAAAAGTTCCTGCATCAACGCATGAGTTTTATTTATAGGGTCAAGTAAACACTAAACCATTTTGCATTTTCAGATTGTTTTCCACTCTTTCTGTGAAAAAGAATTTACCAAGGGTGAATGGGACGATATAGAGCAGTGCTGGCTGCCCATGGCCATCCATCAAGTTCAGTGCCACATAAGTAATGAGAAGACCTGCCACATTTCATGATTAAAAAGTGAACATGTAAGAGATAAGTTCTATTTCAAAATTCCAAAGTATATGAACAGCACAACAGTCCTCTTTATCCTTTCATTTTGAAATGCAATTTAGTGGTTCCAATAGAGAATGGAGACTAGTTTGATAATTCCATACCTAA
>Ga0325401_1001254_pt1 | contig 21169 bp, 14 predicted proteins | sample PopdelMetagenome_FD_205666 | JGI IMG/M metagenome (GOLD analysis project Ga0325401, IMG submission 205666) | Populus deltoides microbial communities from Bellville, Georgia, United States - Xylem-PdKOR-R2 | ecosystem: Host-associated > Plants > Phyllosphere > Stem > Wood/Secondary xylem | place... | reverse complement strand
CCGACGTGACAGGGGGAGGAAGAATTCCTTCTTCCTCCCCCTGGCCATGGAGGGCGGGCGGAAGGTCAAACCCCGTCAGCGCCCGGCGCGCAGCTCGCCCATCAGCCGCTCCGCCTCCGCCCGCTCGGCGAAGGCGCCGCCGGACAGGGCGGGTTCCAGCACCCGCACCGCCTCGTCCCGCGCCCCGGCAGCGCGCAGCGCGTAGGCGAGGCGGTAGGACATGCCCGGATCCGGTGCCGGCCGTCCGGTGCCGGACGCGACCACCGCTTGGCGCAGCAGCGGCACGGCCGATGCCGGGTCCCCGCTCCGGGCCCGGATCCAGCCGAGCGTGTCGGCGGCCTCGGCGGTCGGCGCGATGAAGTAGGCGCGCTCGGCCAGCGTCCGCGCCCGTCCCAGCGCCTCCCTCCCGCCGCGGAGCTGGATCAGCCAGGCGAGGTTGTTGAGCGAGGTCGCGTCCCCCGGCGCCCGCTCCACCGCCGCCGTCAGCCGGCGTTCCGCCTCGGCGTTGCGGTTCGCCAGCATGTCGATCTGGGCGAGGGCGGAGAGGGTGGCGGGATCGTCCGGCTGCCGCCCCAGCCAGGCGGAGAGGGCCGCCGTCGCCTCGGCCGGCCTGTTCGCCGCCTGCCAGGCGCGGCCGAGGCGCAGCGCCAGGACCTGGGAGGGATCGCGCTGGTAGGCGGCGGCGTAGGCCCGGGCCGCCTCCTCCGACCGCCCCGCGCCGAGCAGCAGGTCGCCGCGCAGGGGGGCGGCGGCGGGAAGGGCGCCCGGGCGCCCGGCCAGCCGGTCGGCCGCCGCCAGCGCCGCGTCCAGCCCGCCGGTCTGCCCGGCGAGGCCGACCACCGCGCCCTGCAGCACGGGGTTGGCGGGCGCCGAGCGCAGGCCTTCCTCGAGCACCGCCTCGGCGCCCCGCGCGTCGCCGCGTCGGGCGAGGATCACCGCGAGCTGGCGGCGGGCGGCCACGGAGCCGGGATCGGCGGCCAGGGCCGCGCGGCTCGCCGTCTCGGCCTCGGCCCACCGGTCCTGGACCGCCCGCGCCTCGGCGAGCAGGATCTGCAGCCCGGCGTCGGCGCGCCGCGCCCGCAGCGGCTCCCCCTCGAGCAGCGCCGCGGCGCGCGCGGCCTCGCCGCCGCGGATCTGCGCGCCGGCGGTGGCCAGCGCGAGCGGGAGCTCGGAGGGGGCGGCGGCCTGCGCGGTCTCCAGCGCCGCCCGCGCCCGGGCGGCGCCGGGGCCGCCGGACCCCGCGGCGGCGGACAGGCGCGCCAGCGCCTCGGCGTTGCCGGGCTCGCGCCCGAGCACCTCGCCGAGCAGGCGCGTGGCCTCCTCGTCGCGGCCCTCGAAGGCGGCGACGCGCACCAGGCCGAGCCGCGCCGGGACCGATCCGGGATTGCCGCGCAGGACACCCTCGAAGGCGGCGCGCGCCCCGGACAGGTCGAGGCGCATGAGGCGGATCGTCCCGCCCAGCAGCGCCCCGGGCTCGGCGCCGCGCGCGGCGGGCTCCAGGCGGTCGAGCTCGGCCTGGGCCGCCTCGGCGTCGCCGCGGGCCAGCGCGGCGACCGCGAGCATCTGCCGCGGCTCCGCCCGCTCCGGGGCGACGCGGAGCGTCTCCTGCGCCGCCGCCGCCATGCCGGCCGTGTCGCCGGCCGCGAGGCGGGCCGCGGCGAGGCGGGAGAGGATGCCGCCGTCGCCGGGGGCCGCCGCCGCGGCGCGGCCGAACGCCTCCGCCGCCTCCCGCGGGCGGCCCGCGGCGAGGTGCGCGCGCCCGAGCAGGTCGAGGGCCTCGGCGTCGGTCCCGCCGCGGGCGAGGTGGCGGGAGAGGGTGCCGGCCGCCGCGTCCGGACGGTTGGCCTCCATCTCGATGGCGGCCAGCAGCTTCGCCCCGCGGGGATCCTCCGGGCGGCGGGCGAAGTAGCGCCGCGCCGCGTCCTCCGCCTGGGCCGGCTGGTTCAGGGCGCGCTTGACGTTCGCCTGCACGAGCAGCGCGTCGGGCAGGTTGGCGATCCCCCCGCCGATCCGCTGCAACGCCTCGTCCGCGCCGCGCCAGTCGCCGGTCCCGCCGAGGATGACGGCGAGCATGAGGTTGGCGGGGGGAAGGCCGGGGGCGAGTCGCAGCGCCGCCTCGACGTCCGCCCGGGCGCCCGCGGCGTCGCCGAGGCGGAGCAGCGCCTCGCCCCGCAGCAGGCGGGCCCCGACGTTGCCGGGCGCGCGCGCGACCACCTCCCCGGAGACGTCGGCCGCCTCGCGGAACCGCCCCTGCTCGAACTGCAGGGCGCCACGCCGGAGCAGGGCCTCCGCGTTCGCGGGGCTCGCCGCGAGGGCGTGGGCGACGGCGGCCTCGGACCCGGCCCGGTCGCCGGTGGCGGCCGTCACGGCCGCGGCGGCGAGGTTCGGCTCCAGCGCGTCGGGCGCGAGGCGCAGCGCCTCCGCCGCGAGGCGGCGCGCCTCGTCGCGCTGGTCGAGGGCGAGGTGGGCCCGCGCGCGTCCGGCCGCCACGACGGCCGCGACCGCCGGCGGCGCACCGGCCTCCACGGGGAAGTCGCGGAGCAGGTCCTGCGGGCGCCCGCGGCCGAGAAGGGCGCGCAGCACGATCGCGGTGCCGGCCGCGCGGTCGTAGCCGCGCTCCATCGCCGCGCGGGCCTCCCGCTCGGCGGTGTCGGCGTCCCCGACGTCGAGGCTGGCCTCGGCGAGCGCCGCGCGCACCTCGGCCGCGTCCGGGGTGGCGCGCGCGGCGTTGCGCAGCTCGATCTGGGCGGCGCGCAGGTCGCCGCGGGCCTGCGCCGCCCGGGCGCGCTCCATCGAGGCGTGGGCGGGCGCCGCGGCGAGGACGGCGAGGGCGGCGAGGGCGGCGAGGCGGGGGAGAGCGGCCATGGGGAGCCTCCAGGAGGGCGGGGACGCCGGGTCCGGCGGCGCGGCGGTCACGGACCGGGGGCTGCCGGGGTGGATGGCCCGCGGGGCGGGGCCAGGCCGTGCGCGTCGAGCAGGCCGTAGAGCGTCGGCCGGCTGATCCCCATCAGGCGGGCCGCCGCCGAGAGGCTGCCGCCGCTGCGCGCCAGCGCGCGCTCGATCACGCCCCGCTCGGCCCGCATCCGCGCGGCGCGGATGTCGAGGTCGGCCTCCGCCGCGTCCTCCGGCGCCGGTCCGGGCACGGTCAGCTCCAGGTCGGCGGCCGAGACGAGGGGCCCGTCGGCCATCAGGGCGGCGCGCCGGATCCGGTTCTCCAGTTCCCGCACGTTGCCGGGCCAGGGGTAGGCCGCGACGGCCTCCGCCGCGCCGGGGTCGAGGCCGCGCAGCCGCCGCTCGAACCCGGCGGCGTGGCGGGCCAGGAAGCAGCGGGCGAGCAGCAGCGCGTCCTCCCCGCGCTCGCGGAGCGGCGGGATCCGCACCGTCACGGCGTTCAGCCGGTAGAGGAGGTCGCCGCGGAAGCGCCCGCTCGCGGCCTGCTCCTCCAGCGGCTGGTTCGTCGCCGAGACGACGCGCACGTCCACCTGGATCGGCGCGCGGCCGCCCACGCGCTCGATCACCTGGTCCTGCAGGAAGCGCAGCAGCTTCGCCTGCAGGGTGCCCGGCATCTCGCCGATCTCGTCGAGGAAGAGGGTGCCGCCGCTGGCGGTCTCGATCTTGCCGATCACCTGGCGCACCGCGCCGGTGAAGGCGCCGCGCTCGTGGCCGAACAGCTCGCTCTCGAGGAGGTTCTCGGGGATGGCGGCGCAGTTGATCGCGACGAAGGGGCCGCGCGCGCGCGGGCCCATCTCGTGCAGGGCGCGGGCGAGCGCCTCCTTGCCGGTGCCGCTCTCGCCGAGCAGCAGCACGGGGACGGAGACGGGGCCGAGCCGCTCCACCGTGCGGCAGACCTTCAGCATCCCCTCGTCGGCGGTGACGATCCCCTGGACGGGGGAGGTGCGGGGCGCGGCGGCGAGGCGGAGGTTCTCCTCCTCCAGCTCGCGCAGGCGCACCGCGCGCTCGAGCACGGTCCGCAGCACCGCGAGGTCGACGGGCTTCTCCTGGAAGTCGTAGGCGCCGAGGGAGACGGCGCGCAGCGCGTTCTCCCGCTGGCCCTGGCCGCTGGCGACCACCACGGGCAGGCGGGGAAGGGCGCGGCGCAGCGCCTCGAGCGCGGCGAAGCCCTCCGACACCCCCTCGGCGTCGGGCGGCAGGCCGAGGTCGAGCAGGACGACGGCGGGCTCCTCCCGGCGCGCCATCTGCTCGGCCGCCGCACGGTCGTTGGCGATGAGCACGCGGTAGGCGGGGAAGGCCCAGCGGTACTGCGCGCAGAGGCCCGGATCATCCTCCACGATGAGGAGCTTGGGCTTGCTCACGGCGCGACGGCCGAGGGGACGGCCGGGAGGAGGAGGCGCATGGTGGTGCCCCGCCCCGGGCGGCTGATCACCTCGAGCTCGCCGCCGGCCTGGCGCAGCAGCTCGCGCGCCTGCCAGGCGCCGATGCCGTTGCCGCGGGGCTTGGTGGTGCGGAGCGGGCGGAAGAGCTCGTCGCGGACGAACTCGGGGGTCATGCCCGCGCCGCGGTCGGCGATGTCGACCACGACGCGCCCGGCCTCCCGGCGCAGGAGGACGCGGACCGGATCGTGCGGGGCGGAGGCCTCCGCCGCGTTGTCGATCAGGTGCGTCGCCACGGCATCGAACTGCTCCGGCCCCATGGCGACGCCCCCGGAGGGCGACGCCTCCTCGACCTGCACGGGATGCGCCCGGCCCCGGGCGAGCGCGCGCAGGCGGTCGAACGGCGCCGTGGTCGCCGGGGCGGGGGAGGGGCCGGGGGACGGGGCGTCCGCCCGTCCCTCGTCGCCGCGAAGACGCTCGATCAGCGTGTCGATGCGGGCGGCGGCGGCGCGGACGGTCAGCAGCATGTCCGCCTGGAACTCCGGGTCGGCGATGTTGTCCTCGGCGTTGGCGAGAAGGAGGGTGAGCTGGCTGGAGACGGTCTTCACGTCGTGCGCCACGAAGGCGAAGCGCCGCGCGTAGTCGGTGATGCGGCGGCTGTCGGCCAGGTGCTCGGCCGCGCGCCGCTCCCCGAGGAACATCGCCACCTCCCGCCCGAGGGTGCGTAGCAACCCGAACACCTCCTCGTCGAGCGGGAAGGGGGCGCGGGGAGGGGCCAGCGCCACCGCGCCGAACAGCCCCCCGGCGCGGTGGCGGAGCGGCACGGCGAGCCAGAGCGGGCCGTAGGCGCCGCGCAGCGCGCCGGCCGCCGCGTCCGGGCCCCCGCCGGCCGGGGCGGCGCCCGGATCGAGCACGAGGACGCGGTCGTCCGCCGCGAGGGCGGCCAGGAGCGGATCGCCCGGCGGCAGGGAGAGCGCGGCCGCGGGCAGGTTCCAGGACCCGGCCCAGCGCAGGCCGCCCCCCTCCTGCGGCAGGGCGGCGCTCAGGAACAGCACGCCGGCCGGGCTGTCCACCGCGTCGGCGATGGCGCGTATGGCGCGCGCCTGGGCGCCCGCGCCCCGGTCGGGGCCGGCATCCGGCGCCGAGAGGGCGGCGACGCAGCGCAGCCACTCCCGCCGGTAGTCGTAGCGGGCGGAGAAGAAGTGGTCGACGACGAGGCGCCGGACCCGCGAGCGGACCGAGCGGGAGGCGACGGCGACGGCGAGGACCATCAGCGCGCCGGCGACGAGGCTGGCCTGGGCCGTCCGCCCCCAGCCCGCGTTCAGGTGGCGCAGCGCCTCGCTCGTGGCGCCCATGCCGAGCAGGAAGGTGCCGGCGACCACGAGGGTCGCGCCGTGGAAGACGACGTCGCGCGAGAGGGCGGGATCGCGCCGCCAGCGCCGGTCCCGCAGCGCCGCGACGGCGAGCAGGGGCATGGCGAGGGCGGAGAGGGCGGCGCGGGCGTCGAGCAGGGCGGGCGAGAAGGCCCCCGTGAGCGCGGCGTGCGCGTAGAGGATCACGTCGAAGGCGCCGAGCCCGCCGAGGGCGATGCAGGGCAGGTTGACGTGCCAGGCGGCGCTCTCGCTCGCGTTGCGCCAGAGATTCTCGGCGAGCAGGACGACGAGGAGGACGAGGACGAGGCGCGCGAGGAGGGCGGGCGAGCCGAGCGTCGGCAGCACGAGGGCGCCGGCCGCCCCGGGCAGCAGGAGGAGGAGGGCGACCGCGGCGAGGAACGCGCCGGTCGCCTCGAAGCGCCGCACGAGGGCGCCCGCGCCCCGTCCGACGAAGCGGCGGGAGAGGGCGCCGAGCAGGAGGAGCCAGCCCCCGGCGCGAAGGATCTCCAGCGCGCCGGCCGGGCCGTCGAGGGGGGTGTCCGGCGTCAGGGCGACGGCGCCCGCCCAGGCGGCGGCGACGAGGCACACGCCGGCCGGCAGCACGGCCCCCCTGTCCCGCCCGGCGAGGAGGACGAGGGCGCCCCAGACAAGGCCGATGAGGGCGCAGCCGGCGTGCAGGCCGGCGGAGGCGGCGATCACGTCAGCCGCGCGCGGGGCGGGGAATCAACGCGATCCCTCCTGGAACAGGACCACGCGAACGGTGGCCACGAGGATGAGGAGGTCGAGGAAGAGGCTGCGCCGCCGGAGGTAGTAGAGGTCGTAGGTGAGCTTCATGCGGGCGTCCTCCACGGAGGCGCCGTAGGGGTAGTTGACCTGGGCCCAGCCCGTGATGCCCGGCTTGACCAGCGCGCGGTCGTCGTAGTGGGGGATCGCCCGGGCGAGCTGCTCGACGAAGGCCGGCCGCTCCGGCCGCGGCCCCACGAAGGCCATGTCGCCGCGCAGCACGTTCAGCACCTGCGGGATCTCGTCGACGCGGGTGAGGCGCAGGAGGCGGCCGACGCGGGTCACGCGCGGGTCGCGCTGCGTCGCCCAACGCGGGGCGCCGCCCGCCTCGGCGTCGACCACCATGCTGCGGAACTTCAGCAGGCTGAACACCCGGCCGCCGCGCCCCACCCTCTCCTGGCGGTAGAGGACCGGGCCGGGGGAGTCGAGCCTGATGGCGAGGGAGGCCAGCAGCAGGACGGGGAGCGTGATGACGATGAGGGCGAGGCTGAGGGCCACGTCGAAGCCGCGGCGCAGCGCGGCCTCGACCCGCTTCTCCCGGTGCTCCGGCGTCCAGTCCTGCGGGAGCCGGAGCAGGTCGACGCGGCCGAGCCGGCGCTCGAGGAACTCCGTCTTGTCGAGAAGGCGCACGCCGGCCCCGGAGAGGGCCGCGCGGACGGGGGAGGTGAGCGTCGCGGCATCCTCCGCGACCACGGCCCAGACCCGTCCGGCGCGCAGCCGCGCGGGCGAGAGCGCCCGGCCGGACGCGGCGTCGTCCGACGACACCGCGGCGACGTCGAGGAAGACGTCCTGGCGCGTCCAGCGGTCGGCCTCGCGGTCCTGCCCGGGGGCCTGCACGAGGATGACCCGCCGCCGGAAGAGCCCGGCGCGCGAGGCGGCCGCGAGGCCGAGGCGCGTCACCATCGCGAGGCTGACGACGCCGAGGACGATCACGCCCGGCCCGGCCGCCGTCCTGTTCGGCGCCGGCAGCAGCGCCTCGGAGGTCACCCAGGCGAGCAGCGTCAGGAGGATCCCGGCGGTGGCAATCCCGACGAGGAGGCGGCGGGCGTGGAGCCAGGCCTCGGGCTGGTAGAGACCGCTGGCGCCGGACGCGACGCCCGAGCAGAGGGCGAAGGCCGTGGCGAAGGCGAGGGCGCTCCCGGCGGGCAGGAGCCCGGCGGCCCCCCAGAGGATCGCGGCGTAGCAGATGCCGAAGCAGAGGAGGGTTTCCACCACGTAGAGAAGGAGCAACTCCGAACGCACGCTGTGACCGAACAGCGGAGTCATGACCAAGCTCCCACGATCGTGCCACGCCCGCGCACCGCGCCGGGACGTGTCCCTTCGGACGCCCATGTTCCTTGGAAGATCGGAACGATACGCCGCAATAAGATGGTTTTTGAAGCGGCGCCCAGTAAATATACACCTCATAGGTAGTAATCACAGGATTGTGACTAGTAATCATACAACTATAGGTTGGTTACTTGGAGTTTATCATCCCAGGGTAGAGATGCTCCGGCGACCGCGTCTCAGCCGTCGCCGGCGGCCGCGATCCATGCACCGTGGCCGGGAGCGGGAAGGCCCGGGGGGGAGGTGGCGGACCGACGCCGCCCGGACAGGTCCGCGGCGGGGTTCCCGCGCGGGCCGAGGACGGGCGCCGGGGACGCGGCACGGTGGCTGATCCGGCGCACCGCGCGCGGCAACGCGCGGTAAAAACGGATCGGCGACGCCGCGGACGACGCGCGAGCGGGGGCGGCGACCGGGGATCCCGACCCCGCCCGCGCGCCCGCGCCGCACCCCCGGGGGCCCGGGGCCGCCATCATCGAGGGCGCGCGACCGACCCTCCGCGCGGTTGCACGAGTGACGGATGCCGAGTGCGTGAGGCCGGTCGGTCGGCGTCGCGGCTCAGGCTTCCGGTGCGCATATCGTCCTACCACCCCAGCGAATCACGCTGCCGCCGTCTACCTTGCGCGGCACGGGCGTGAAATCTGAGACTCCTCTCACAAATTATTTGCATTGCGGTAACGTTGTGATTAATCCCTCGTCGGCCGCCAGGAACTCGGCCATCATTACTGGCGCGGGATGATCGGGCGCGGGTCCCTACCGGCGACGCCGCGGCGGGATCGAGGATGCGGGGGATACGATGCGTCGGCCAAGTCAATGGCTCGCCTTGCTGCTCGCGGCCACGTTCATGACGGCCTGCGGGGGCGGCGGACCCCGCTCCGCCGCCCCGCCCGCCCGGGATGCGGCGACGGGCGACGTCAGCTACGTCATCGGGCCGGGCGACGCGCTCGGCATCTTCGTCTACCGCGCGCCGGAGCTCAGCGTGGACCTGCCGGTCCGCCCCGACGGCCGCATCTCCATGCCGCTGGTGCCCGATATCCAGGCGGCCGGGCGGACGCCCACGCAGCTCGCCGACGACATCCGGGGACGCCTCCGCGAGTACGTGCGCGAGCCGAACGTCACCGTCATGGTCCGCTCCTTCGTCGGGCCGCCCTCGCGGCTGATCCGCGTGATCGGCGAGGCCGCGGAACCCCTGTCGCTGCCCTACCGCGACGGCATGACGCTGCTCGACGTCCTCATCAGCGCGCGCGGCCTCACCCGCTACGCCGCCGGCAACCGGGCCGAGATCATCCGGCGCGGCCCCGACGAGGCGGCGCCGCAGCAGGTCATCCCGGTTCGGCTGTCCGCCCTGCTGCGCGACGGCGACGTGTCCCAGGACCTGCCCATGCGCCCCGGCGACACCCTGGTCATCCCGCAGAGCTGGTTCTGAGCCGATGTTCCAGGTCGAGCAGCTGCGGCGCCTCGCCGCGACGGGCTGGCGGCACCGCTGGAAGGCCCTGGCGGTCGCCTGGGTCATCTGCCTCGCCGGCTGGACCGGCGTCTCGATGATCCCGAACCAGTACGGGGCGAGCGCGCGGATCTACGCCGACGCCGACGCCATCCTTGGCCAGACGCTGCGCGGCATCGCCGTGGACGGGGCGACGGCGGCGCAGGTCGACACGCTCCAGCGCACCCTGCTGAGCCGACCCAATCTCGAGCGGGTGATCGCCCGGAGCGAACTCGAGCGGCGCGTGGCGAACGTCGCCGACCAGGAGGGTCTCGTCGCGAGGCTCGCGCGCGACATCCGCATCCTGCCGCAGGCGCGGAACCTGTTCCGGATCGAGTACAGCGACGTCGACCCGCGCGCCGCCCAGTCGGTCGTGCAGGCGACCCTGAACCTCTTCATCGAGCGCGCCGCGAGCAACGACCGCCAGCAGATGGAGAACGCGCGCGGCTTCATCGACCAGCAGATCGCCTCCTACGAGGGGCAGCTGCGCGAGGCGGAGCAGCGGCGCGCGGATTTCCGCTCGCGCTACCTCGACCTGCTGCCGAACGACGCCGGCGTGTCGCGGCTGGAGACCTCGCGCGCCCGCCTCGCGCAGCTGCGCGGCGAGCAGGAGGACGCGCGCTCGCGCCGCGACCTGACCCGCCAGCAACTGGAAACGATGCCGGCCACGCTGCCGGCCGAGGCGGTCGGCGGCGGCGGCGGCGGCGGCGGCGGCACGGGCCGCGTGGCCGAGGCGGAGCGCCAGCTCCGCGAGCTCCGGCTCCGCTACACCGACCAGCACCCCGACGTGATCGCCGCCCGCTCCGCCATCGCCGGGCTCCGGGCGGGCGGCGACGGGGGGGATGCGCGGGGGGGCGGCGCGCCGCGCGCCGGCCGCCCCGTGCCCAACCCGGCCCGCGAGGCGATCCAGCTCCGCATGGTGGACGCCGATGCCGGGCTCGTCTCGCTCGAGCGCCAGGTGCGCGACGAGACGGCCGAGGTGGAGCGGCTCGAGGCGCTCGCCCGCAGCACGCCCCAGCTCCAGGCGCAGTTCCAGAACCTGGACCGGGACTACAACGTGGTCCGCCGCAACTACGAGGAGCTGCTCGGCCGCCGCGAATCCCTCCAGATCGCCGGCGCGGCCCGCGTCGGGGCCGACCAGGTGCGGATCGAGGTCGTCGAGCCGCCGACGGTCCCGACCGTGCCCACCGGCCCGAAGCGGCTCCTGCTGTGCGCGGCCGTCCTCGCGGCGGGGCTGGGGGCCGGCACCGCCCTCGCCGTCCTGCTCGCCTCCACGGATCGCAGCTTCTCCACGGTGCAGGACCTGCGCCAGCTCGACCTGCCGGTGCTCGGCGCCATCTCCGCCCTGCGGCCCCCCGGCCGGTCCGCGGCGATGGTCGCCTTCGCGGGGGCCTTCTGCCTTCTGTTCCTCGCCTTCGGCGCGGTGGCGGTCGGCGGGCCGTCGCTCATGGCCCGGCTCTCCCCGCTCGTCGCGCGGGCGCTCGCATGACGTCCCCGCCCCGCGCCCGCTCCCACCTGGTCGAGCGCGCGGCCGAGGCCCTGGGCGGCCCGTCCCTGCTGGCGGGCGCCGGGCCCGGGCCGGCGGGCGTCCCGCCCCGGCCCGCCGCGCCGCCTCCCCTTCCCCCGCGGGAGGAGCCGGCCGGGGGCGCGGCCCCGCGCGCGCCCGTCACCGCCGAGGCCCTGACCGCCGCGGGCCTGGTGAACCCGGCGTCCGGCCGCAGCCGGCTCTCGGAGGAGCTCGCCGTCATCGCCCACCAGGTGGCGGGCAAGGCCCTGGCGCCGGAGAAGCACGCGCGGAACCCTCGCCTCGTGCTCGTCACCAGCGCCCGCCCGGGAGAGGGCAAGAGCTTCACGGCGCTGAACGTCGCGGCCCGGATCACCGTCACCTCCGGCCATCCGGTCGTGCTGGTGGACGCCGACGGCAAGCGCGACTCGCTGAGCGACCTGCTCGGCTGCGGCGCCGAGCCGGGGCTCCGGGCGCTGGTGGCCGGCCCGGCCCGCCATCCCGCGGCGCTGCTCGTCCCCACCGCCCACGACCGCCTCCTCATCCTGCCCTACGGCGCGGCCACGGGGGACCGGGGCGGGGCGCTGTCCGGCGCGGCGGTCGCCGGCGCCGTCCAGGCCCTCGCGGCCGCCCTGCCGCGGCACATCGTCATCCTCGACGCCCCGCCCTGCCTGTCGACCAGCGAGGCGAGCATGCTCGCCCCCGCGGTGGGGCAGGTCCTCGTGGTGGTCGAGGCGGAGAGGACGCAGCGGGGCGAGCTGGAGGCGGCCCTCGACATGGTCGACGCCTGCCCGACGCTGCAGCTCGTCCTCAACCGGACGAACGTCAGCGCCGGCAACGCCTTCGGCGCCTACGGCTACGGGACCTACGGCACCGATCGCGCCGATGCCCCGGCCTAGCCGCGCGCGCCCGGCCGCGCCCGCTCTCCTCGTCCTCGCGGCGGCTCTCCTGCCCCGCGCCCCGGCGCTGGCCCAGGCGGGCGACGGGGGTCCGGTCCCCGGGATCGCGGGGGGCGCCGAGGTTCCGGGGGCCGTCCTGCCCGACCCGGGCGCGGTGCCCGGGGGGGCGGCCGGCGGGGCGCCCACCCTGCCCGGGGAGGCGCCGGTGCGGCTCGGCGGCTTCTTCGAATCCCCCTACGGCGGCCCGGTGCCGCTGGGCGGCACCGCCCCCGCCCGGAGCTGGATCGTCCAGCCGAGCATCGGCGTCTCGCTCCTGGCCACCGACAACGCCTTCCAGGGCAGCAGCGGCGAGCGGCAGGCCGATCTCGTCACCTCGATCAGCCCGGGGATCCTCGTCCTCGGCGACACCGCCCGGCTGCAGACGCGGTTCCGCTACGTGCCCAGCCTCCAGCTCTACGCGTCCAGCCCGGACCAGGACCGGATCGACCACCGCTTCAACGGCTCGGCGCTCGCCACGCTGCTGCCGGGCGCGGTCTACCTCGACCTGCGCGCCTCGGCCGCGGCGCTGCCGATCACCGGCAACCGGACCGCGGCCGACGAGGCGACGCTGTCGCGCGACGACCGCGCCCAGACCTTCAACCTCTCGCTCAGCCCCTACTACATCCAGCGCTACGGCGGCCTCGCCACCTCGCTCGTGGGATACGCCTTCCAGTACGCCGACCAGGGCGGGCGGGCCGCGTCGCTGACGCCGGGCGGCGCGCCCTTCTTCACGCCGCAGGACTTCCTCTCCCACACCGGCTTCGCGTCGGTCCGCACCGGCGAGGACTTCGGGCCGCTGGCCGTGGAGGCGCGGCTGACAGGCACCACCTACTCCGGCGGCGGCGTGCTCGACGGGGCGCACCGCGCCCTCGGCATCGTCGAGACCCGCTACGCCTTCAGCCGGGTGATCGCCGGCCTGGTGGAGGTCGGCTACGAGGACCAGGCGTACGGCGGCGTCCCGCCGGTCCGGATCAGCGAGGCGGTCTGGGGCGTGGGGGCGCGCGTCGACCTCGGGCCGCGCAGCGTGGTCTTCGCGCGCTACCAGCACCGCAACGGCTACGACGCGCCGCGGATCGACGCGCGGGTGGGGCTCGGCGCGAGGACGACCCTCTTCGCCAGCTACTCGGACGAGCTCACCACCTTCGCTCGGCTCGGCGCCGACCTGCTGACGCAGACCACGGTCGACCGGCTCGGCAACCCGGTCGACGCGCGCACCGGCGCGCCCGGGCGCGACGTGTCGGCCGGCGGCCTCCTCTCTGCCCAGAACGGGCTGTTCCGCAGCCGGCGCGCCATCCTCCGGCTCGCCCAGGTCTGGGACCGCGACGCCGTCTCGGTCGACCTGTCGCGGGAGGAGCGGATCCCGGTCGCGATCCAGGCGGGCACGATCGCCTTCCGGCAGGAGAGCCTCTCGGTCGGGGCGAGCTGGTCGCACGCCCTGTCCCTCCTGACGGGGTTCACCGCCTCGGCGCGCTACGGCCGCACGCGGTCCGACGGGGCGGGGCCGGAGGGCAACACCTACGCGGTGCGCGCCACCCTCGTGCACCGCTTCACCGAGACCCTCACGGGATCGCTGCAGTACCTGCTGACCAACCGCTCCACCGACCTGGTCGCCCCGGGCGACCGGCAGGACCGCGGCAGCGCCCTGCAGAACGCGCTCATCGCCACGCTCAGGAAGAGCTTCTAGGGACGGCCCGGCCGCGATCCCACCGGCCCCGCCCCGGCGATGCCGCCGGGCGGCGCCGACCGCCAGACCGCCCGCGCGGGCCAGGACCCGGGGGCACGAACCAGGACGCCTCGCATGCACGTCGACCACTACCGCCTCCGGGAGCAGCCCTTCCTGATGACGCCGGACGCGCGGCTCTTCTACCCGAGCGCCGGCCACAGCCGCGCCTACGCGCACCTCACCTACGGCCTGGCGCAGCGGGAGGGCTTCGTCATCGTCACCGGCGAGGTCGGCGCCGGCAAGACGACGCTGATCGAGCGGCTGTGCAGCGAGCTCGACCCCGCGGCCTTCGTGGTGGCGCGGATCGCGACCTCCCAGGTCGAGGGCGACGACCTGCTGCGGCTCGTCGCCGACGCCTTCCACGTGCCGTCCGACGGCAGCAAGGCGTCGATCCTGCGCGGCCTCTCCGAGACGCTGCGCGCGAGCGCGGACGCGGGCGATGGAGGCGGGGAGGGCGGGCGGCGGCACCTGCTGATCGTGGACGAGGCGCAGGCGCTTCCCCCCTCGGCGCTGGAGGAGCTGCGGATGCTCTCCAACATCACCGACGGCTCGCGCGCGCTGCTGCAGACCCTGCTCCTCGGCCAGCCGCAGCTGCGGCGGATCATCGCCAGCCCCGACCTCGACCAGCTCCGCCAGCGCGTGCTCGCCTCCTACCATCTCGGCGGCCTGACGCGGGACGAGACGCACGCCTACGTCGAGCACCGGATGCGCGCCGTCGGCTGGGACGGCTGGCCGTCCTGGGAGAGCGGGGCGCTCGACGTCGTGCACCGCCACAGCGCCGGCATCCCGCGCCGCATCAACCGCCTCTGCTCGCGCGTGCTGCTCGGCGGCGCGCTGGAGGAGGCGGACGTGCTCACCGTGCCGATGGTCGAGGCGACCGCGCTCGAGCTGGAGGAGGATCTCGGCGCCGGCCTCGAGGGCGGCGAGCCCTACCGCGCCGCCTTCGGGCGCGGCCCCCGCGCGCGCCCGCTGCAGGAGACGCTCGACGACCTGTCGGAGCGGCTCGACGCGCTGGAGCGGCTGACGTCGCAGCGCGAGCGGGTGTTCAGCCAGCTCATGAGCCTGTTCTCCGAGATGCAGGGGCGGCACCGGTGACGGCCCCTTCCGGCGGTGGGGCCCGCGGCGCGCCCGGCGACGCCCCCCGGAACGCCCCCCGGAACGCCATGAGCGTGGACGTGGAGGACTGGTTCCAGGTCCAGGCCTTCGCCGACGTCATCCGCCGCGAGGACTGGGACGGGCTGGCGCGGCGCGTCGAGGCGAACACCGACCGGGTGCTGGACCACTTCGCGGCCGCCGGCGTGCGCGCCACCTTCTTCGCCCTCGGCTGGGTGGCCGAACGCCACCCGGCCCTCATCCGCCGCATCGTCGCCGCCGGGCACGAGCTGGCGAGCCACGGCCACGGGCACGAGCGGGTCCACGCCATCGGGGAGGCGGCCTTCCGCGCGGATGTCCGCCGCGCCAAGGCGGCGCTGGAGGACGCGGGCGGCGCGGCCGTGACCGGCTACCGCGCCCCCACCTTCTCGATCACCCCGGGCACCCCCTGGGCGCACGCCGTCCTGGCCGAGGAGGGGCACCGCTACTCCTCCTCCGTCTTCCCGGTGCGGCACGACCTGTACGGCGCGCCGGACGCGCCGCGCGGCCCGCACCGGCCGCGGCCGGACGGGGTGGTGGAGCTGCCGATGACCACCGTGCGGGTGCCCGGGCGCAACCTGCCCTGCGCCGGCGGCGGCTGGTTCCGCATCCTCCCCTACGCCCTGTTCCGGGCCGGGCTGCGGCGGGTGAACGCCGAGGGGCGGCCGGGCATCTTCTACTTCCACCCCTGGGAGGTGGACCCGGACCAGCCGCGCGTGGCGGCGGCGGGCCGCCTCTCCCGCTTCCGCCACTACACCGGTCTCCCCACCATGCTCGGCCGGGTGGACCGGCTGCTCGGCGACTTCGCCTGGGGCCGGATGGACGAGGTCTTCGCCGCCGAGATAGCGGCCAGCGGGACCGGGGCGGGCCGATGACCGTCCGGGTCCGCGCGCTCGACGACGCCTCCGCCGGCGCCTGGGACGCCTTCGTGCGCGCCAGCCCGGAGGCGACCTTCTTCCACCTCTCCGCCTGGGCGCGGGTGATCCGCGAGGCCTTCCGCCACGCGACCCACTACGCCCTCGCCGAGCAGGACGGCGCCGTGGTCGGCGTGCTGCCGCTGGCGCGGATGCGGACGCGACTCTTCGGGGACAGCCTCTCCTCCACGCCCTTCTGCGTCTACGGCGGCCCCGTCGCGGCGACGCCGGAGGCCGCGGCGGCGCTCGAGGCGCACGCGATCGAGCTGCAGCGCCGCCTCGGCGCGCCGGTGCTGGAGTTCCGCCGCCGCGCCGCGCCCGACCCGGGCTGGCAGGAGCGCGACCCCCTCTACTTCACCTTCCGCAAGCCGATCCGCATCACCGGCGACGACGCCAAGGACCAGGCCGCGAACATCCCGCGCAAGCAGCGGGCGGAGGTGCGCAAGGCCGTCAAGGCCGGCCTGTCCTCCGTCTCGGACTCCGACACGGACCGCCTGCACCGCGTCTACGCCGAGAGCGTGCGCAACCTCGGCAGCCCGGTCTTCCCGCGCCGCTACTTCCGCCTGCTGGCCGACGCCTTTCCCGGGGAGCACGACGTGACGACGGTGCTGCGGGAGGGCCGCCCCGTCGCGGCCGTGCTGAACTTCCACTTCCGGGACGAGGTGCTGCCCTATTACGGCGGCGGCACGCGGGAGGCGCGGGCCGTCTCGGCGAACGACTTCCTGTACTGGGAGGTGATGCGACGCGCGGGCGCGGAGCGCGGGGCGACGCTGTTCGACTTCGGGCGCAGCAAGACCGGCACGGGGGCCTTCGCCTACAAGCGGAACTGGGGCTTCGAGCCGGAGCGGCTGCACTACTGCTACCGGCTGGCCCCGGGCGCCCGCATCCCCGAGAACAACCCGAACAACCCGCGCTACCGGCTGGTGATCGCCGCCTGGAAGCGCCTGCCCCTGCCGGTCGCCAACCTCGTCGGCCCGCCGCTCGTGCGCGGGCTGGGATAGCCGCCGTGCCGCGCCGCCTCCTCTTCCTCGCCCACCGGATCCCCTACCCGCCGGAGAAGGGCGAGAAGATCCGCTCCTGGCACATGCTCCGCCACCTGGCGGAGCGCTGGGAGGTCGACCTCGGCTGCCTGGCGGACGACCCGGCGGACCTCGCGCACCTGCCCGTCCTCCGCGCGGTCTGCCGCGCGGTGGAGTGCCGCCCCACCGGCGCGCGGTCGCGGCTGGCGGCGCGCGCGCTGCTGCGGGCGCGGCCGGGCCTGCCGCTGACGCTCGGCTGGTTCCACGACCCCGGGCTGGATCGCTGGGTGCAGGACGGGCTGCTGGCCGGGCGCTACGACGCGGCCCTCGTCTACTCCTCCGCCATGGCGCCCTACCTGATGGGGCCGGCGGCGCGACGGCCGGGGCTGCGCCGGGTGCTCGACTTCGTCGACGTCGATTCCGAGAAGTGGCTTGCCTACACGGACGGGGCGCGGGCGCCGATGCGCCAGGTCTGGGCGCGCGAGGCCCGCACGCTGCTCGCCTTCGAGCGCCGGGCGGCGCTCAGCTTCGACCGCAGCGTCTTCGTCTCGGCCGAGGAGGCGCGGCGATTCGCCGAGCTCGCGCCCGACTGCGCGGACCGGCTGGACCACGTCGACAACGGGGTGGAGCTGGACCGCTTCGATCCCTCCCGCAGCTACCCCGATCCCTTCGCGGGGGCCCCCGCCCTCGTCTTCACCGGCACCATGGACTACCGCCCGAACGTGGAGGCGGTGACCTGGTTCGCCGGGGCGGTGATGCCGCTGCTGCGCGCCCGCGACCCGGCGCCCGAGTTCTGGATCGTCGGCGCGAGCCCCGCGCCCGCGGTGCGGGCCCTGGCCGGCATCCCCGGCGTGCGCGTGACGGGGGCCGTGCCGGACGTGCGGCCCTACATCGCCCGCGCGGCGGTCTCGGTCGCGCCGCTGCGGATCGCGCGCGGCATCCAGAACAAGGTGCTGGAGGCGATGGCCATGGCCCGGCCCGTGGTCGCCTCCTCCCAGGCCTTCGAGGGGGTGCGCGCGGTCCCCGGGCGCGACCTGCTGGTGGCCGACGGCGCCGCGGCGACGGCGGCGCGGATCGGCGCCGTGCTCGACGGGGCGCATCCGGGCCTCGGCGCGGCCGCCCGGGCGGCGGTCGCGGCCGGGCACGACTGGTCGGCGACGCTGCGCCGCCTGGACCCGCTGCTGGAGGCGCCGCCGGAGCGGGCGCGGGGGTTGGCGGCGTGACGGCGCCCGGCCCGTCCGCCGCCCCGGCCGCGGAGGCGGGGGTGGCGACGCGAGGATCCGCGCCGGCCCGGGCGGCGCGTGCCCCGGCCGGCGGGGGCGCCGCTCCCGCCGCGGCGGGGGGGGAGGGCGCGCCGTGGCGGGGCTGGGGGCCGGCGCTGCCGGTCCTGGGCGCGGGCCTCCTGCTGCTCGGCGCGCTGTTCGGGGCGGAGGTGGCGGCCGCGGTGCGGACCTGGACGACCTCGGCCGCCTACAACCACGGCTGGCTCGTCCTGCCGATCGCCCTCTGGCTCGGCTGGACGCGGCGGGACCGGCTGGCGGCCCTGCCGCCCCGGCCGGCGCCCGCGCTGGCCCTGCTCGCGCTCCCCGCCGGGCTGGCCTGGCTGGCGGCGGAGCGCATGGGGATCATGGAGGGACGGCAGTTCGCCGCCCTCGGCGCGCTCTACGCCCTGCTCCTCGCGACGCTGGGGTGGCGGGTCTGCCGGGCGGTGGCGGCGCCGCTCGCCTACCTCGTCTTCCTCGTGCCCTTCGGCGCCTTCGCCGTGCCGCTGCTCCAGGCCGTCACCGCGCGGCTGGTCGAGTTCGGCCTCTCCCTGACCGCCATCCCGCACTACGTCGACGCGCTGGTGATCGAGATCCCGGAGGGCACCTTCCACGTCGCCGAGGCCTGCGCCGGGCTGCGCTTCGCGGTCGCGTCGCTCGCCTTCGGGGCGCTCTACGCCCTCGTCATGTTCCGCAGCCCGGGGCGGCGCCTGGCGGTCATGGCGCTGGCCCTCGCCGTGCCGGTCCTCGCGAACGGGCTGCGGGCCTTCGGCCTCGTGGTGCTCGGGCATCTCCAGGGCAGCGCCGCGGCGGTGGAGGCGGACCACGTCCTCTACGGCTGGGTGTTCTTCTCCCTCGTGATCCTGCTGCTGACCCTCGCCGGCCTGCCCTTCCGCGAGGACGGCCCGGCGCCGGCCATGGGCGGCGCGCCGGGGCCGCGCGTCCCCGCCCCGCGCCCGGCCACCCGATCCGGGATCGTCGCCGCGGCCGGGCTGGCCGTGGCGGTCGCGGCGTCCGGGCCGATCGCGGCGGCGCTGCTGGACCGCGGCACCGGGGAGCCGCGGCCGATCGCCGCCCGCCTCCTCGCGCAGCCGCCCTGCGCGGCCGCGGGGGAGGGCGGGCTGGAATGCTCCGGCGCCGCCGTCTCCGCTCGCCTGCTGGCCTTCCCGGCCGGGACGAACTGGGACGCCGTGGCGGCGGAGCGGCGCCGCGCCCTCGGCGGGTCGGGCGACGAGGACGTCACCTTCGAGGTTCCCGTGCCCGGCGGGGCGTGGCGGGTGCGGCAGCCGCCCGACGGGTCGGGGCTGTCGGCCGCGGCGGTCTGGCTCGACGGCCGGCCGGCGGGCGACGGGCTGCGCAGCCGGGCCGCGCAGGCGCTGCGGGCGCTCGGCGGCGGGGCCGCCGGCCGGCCGGTGCTGGCGGCCGTGGCGCTCCGGGCCGAGGGGGCGGCCGGCGAGAGGATGGACCCGGCCCGCCAGCGCGCGCTGCTGCGGGCGTTGCTGGAGGGGCAAGGGGAGTCGCTGGCCGCCCGCGCCGCGGCGCTGTCGGCGGGGGAGGGGCCATGACCGCGAGGGGCGCCCTCGTCGCGGCGGCCTGCGCGCTCGTCGCGGCCCTCGCCTTCTGGCTGCACGCGTTCCACATGATGCCGAACCACGACAACGGCTGGCTGCTGATCGCGGCGGAGCGCCTGCTGGACGGCGGGACCTACCGCCGCGACTTCGTGGAGCCGAACCCGCCCCTCATCCTCTTCCTCAACGTCCCGCCCGTCCTTCTCTCGCGCCTGCTCGGCGTCGCGCCCTACACGGCGTTCAGCCTCTACGTCTGCGGCCTGATCCTTCTCTCCGCCGCCCTGTCCGCGCGCTCTCTCGCGGCCTGCCTCGACGGGGCGCGCGGGCCGACCGGGGCGGCGGTGGTCGCCTGCGTCGCGATCCTGGCGCTCGAGCCCGGCTACGAGTTCGGCCAGCGCGAGCACCTCTTCGTCATCCTCTTCCTGCCGGGGCTGCTGTGGTTCGCGCTGCGCGAGGCCGGGCGGGACGAGCGGCCGGACGCCGCGACCCTGCTCGCGATCGCCCTCGCCGCCGTCGCGGTCCTCATCAAGCCGTTCTACCTCGTCCTGCCGGCGGCGATGCTCGGCCTGCGCCTGCTCCGGCTCCGGAACCCGCGCGCGCTGCTGGACCCGGCCGTCGCGGTGCTCGCCGCCGCCGGACTGCTCTACGCCGCGGTGATCCTGCTGGCCTACCCGGAGTACCTGGAGGAGGCGCGGATGCAGCGGCAGGTCTACTTCGCCTGGGACCGCAGCTGGCTCACCGTGCTCCTCGACAGCCGGGAGGCGGCGGGGGCGCTCTGCCTCGCCGCGGCGCTCGGCGCGCTCGTCCCGATGCCGCCGCGGGCGCGGAGCGCGGTGCTGCACCTCGTGCTGGCGGCGGCCGGGCTGCTGGCCGTGGCGCTGGCGCAGAAGAAGGGCTGGGCCTACCACCTGCTGCCCGTCATCGAGCTCTCGCTCCTCGCGCTGGCAGTCCTCGCCGCGATCCTCGTGCCGCGCCTCGCGGCGCGCCCCCGGCTCCCCGCGCGGGTGGCGCTGGCGGCGATCCTGCTGCAGGCCGCGTCCCTGGCGATCCGCCCGGCGGGCGAGGTGGCCTACGCCGCCCGCGCCCGCTACCGCGACACGCCCCTGATCGCGACGCTGCAGCGCCTGGCCGCCGGGCAGTCCTACCTGATGCTCACCGGCGGCTACCTGTGGGGCGTGCCGGGCCTGATCGACGCGACGCTCGGCGCGCGCGGGCTGGGTCAGGTGTTCCTGCCCGGCGCGTCCCGGCTCCTGGCCGGCGATGCGGGGCAGAGGGAGCGCGCCGCCGCCCTGTACCCCTTCGTGGTGGAGGAGCTCGTCGGCGACCTGGAGCGGTTCCGGCCGGCCGTCGTCGCCGTCGACACGCGCCCGAACAAGCAGGGCATGCCGGAGAACTTCGACATCCTCCGCTACTACGGGGACGCAGACTCGTTCCGCCGCGCCTGGGCGCGCTACCGGCTGCTGGAGAGCCGGGGCGGGTGGGACTTCTACGGCCGGGCCGATGACCTGCCGGAGTCCTGACGGGGTCGGGGCCGATCCGTGGGGCGCCGGCCGTGGTGGCGGCTCTTGTCCTTCGCTTTCGGGACCGAAGAGGGCTCTGCCCTCTCCGGACCTCACCCGCCAGGAGCCTGAGGCCCCTGGACCCCCATGAGACTGCCGTGGATGCGATGGGACACGGTGTCCCCGTACGCCACCAGCATCCGTCCTGACCTCTCCGGGCGCCTCGGGTCCACGACCCGAGGCGTGGGCCAGTTCAACAAGAGCCTAAAGCTCATAGAAAAAGATGATGGAGGGGGTTCCAGGGGGAGGAAGAATTCG
>Ga0325401_1001249_pt1 | contig 21201 bp, 8 predicted proteins | sample PopdelMetagenome_FD_205666 | JGI IMG/M metagenome (GOLD analysis project Ga0325401, IMG submission 205666) | Populus deltoides microbial communities from Bellville, Georgia, United States - Xylem-PdKOR-R2 | ecosystem: Host-associated > Plants > Phyllosphere > Stem > Wood/Secondary xylem | place... | reverse complement strand
ATTAATAAGTTATTTTTCAGCTCATTTTCCATGACATAACCAAACATTGGAAAATATTTTCTAATTTATTTTCCATTACACTACCAAACATCGAAAAATAATTCACTTTCTCGAAATTGACTTTTCCAGAATTTATTTCCCAAAAGAAAATTATTTTCCAGCAAACGAACGGGGCCTAAAGGACATATCCCTTAAATAAATTCAACAAGCTTTGGCCTCCTGGTTTCTAGCTTTTGTTAATTTCTTTTAAGGCAAAGTATCAAAATAATATACTTGGTAAGATTTAAAAAATCAGATGTTTATTTTTTAAAGTAGAAGGTGATTTTTATAAAATAAGATCAAATATATATTAGCTTCCACTTCAAAAACATTAAAAAAAAATTGATGTTTTTTAGATGAAAAAACTAATTTTATTTATAAGATGAAAATAACCTTAAAAATTTTTAATTTAACCACCTTCAATCATTTATGTTTTATACATAGTAATTAAATAGTATTTAGTTATATATTAATAATCTTAAATATTTTTTACCCAAAACCCAACATAGATGAATTTTCCCAAGATTGTTATGAAGGAATTGAAGAACATCAAGCTTATCTCCTGGGTCCATTGTCATAGTTCCAGCAGCTTTAAAGGAGGATTTTTTTTTATTACCACATAAAACCTTTAAACTCCAATTTATGAAAAATATGTTAGGACATTCCTCATAAAATCCCAATTCAATCTAAGAATTGTATTGAGAATTATGTTTAATATTATAAAACTAGTTTTTATGCCAAAATTCAAATTTACATATTGTTTTATTTACTTAAATCATCAAGATTTTCAAACTAGTTATTGAAGACATTCATCCATTTTCATAATAAAAATGTTTCCCTTTAATTTCCTCCTTTTTTGGTTAAAAATTATGCAATTATACAGAAGGCTTATACCGGCGGTCATCATTATTTACTTATAAAACATACATTAACTTATTTAGAATTCCCTTATGTTTTTATAAATATTCTCACCCCAAATTAAAAAAAAAATCTTCATTTAAAATAATTATTTTATTTGATTAGGAAGTTTACATGATTTATCACTGGTTAACATTTCACATATTAATTTTATTACTTTATCTCATCCAAAATTTAAGTTAATTTACTAAAGGTTTTTATCCCAATTTATAACAATTTTCCCTTTTAATCTACCATTTTTCAATTCAAGATAATTGTATTTATCACATATTTATTAATTTTTAGGTGGGGGTTTACAAAGAGGATTAATGACAACGCCTATATAGTGGATCTACCAAGTGAATATAGTGTTAATAGTATATATTCAATTTTTTTTTATTTCTCTTTATTTGATGTGTATCTTTTCGAAGAGAGAGGAAATGATGCGATTCAAGCAACACCAAGAGATTTATTAGAGGTCTCAGTTGGTCCAATGACAAGATTTAAAGCTAAAAGGTTTAGGCTTTCAATAGACTTCTTCGAGACATACGGGTTAAGATGGACTTCAAGAAGATATTAAATATTAAAAAACAAGTCTTGATTAATTTAATTCATGTTCAAAAAAGACTTGTTTGCAGGCATTTAGACATTACAAAAATATTAGAATAAAAGGATTCAATTTTGTAATTTTGACATTTCTTTATTGTTTTGGTCATAACTAGATCTACAAAAAGAGTTTTAATTTGATTCTAATTGCCTTGGAAATTAAATATCTATTCTTTATAGCATGCATTCTAATTCATTAATACGAGAAAGAATCATGGTTTGAAGTTGAGTTTTGATTCTACCAACAGATTACAAAACGATTTTAGTCTTATTTAAATTAATTGGACTATTTTTTATTTATCTTTTAATTATTATTAAGTATTTTAGAGATATTAAGGCCTTTATTTAAACGTAGGTTCATTGAATTATTATTATTTATTTGGCTTTTTAATATCCACTAAGTATATCCTATTAGACTTAGGATTTTTTCTAGTATAAATATTTTTTTGTAGAAACTTTTTGAGCTTAGACTATTTTTTAATTAAAAATTTGATATTATTGCTATCTTTTGTGTGGTTGAGTGATTCTCAAATTAAATTCTTGATTGAATTTACAAAATTTTAAAAGATTGATCAGTTTTATTGTGATTTTATACTACCCATTCGAATCTCTTTATAAATATAAAAAGAAGACGATTATTGAGTATAACTTTGATTCTTCAAGGCAGATTCTTGCTTAGCCAAATTGCAAATCATTGAAATTTTATTTTAGCTTATCTTAAAAAATATCCGCATCATTTAATGATTGTTTTCTATTCTTTTCTACAATTTACACTTTCAAGCAGCATTAAAAAATCCATCTTGGTATATACTTTTAACTCTCATGATACACTTTGTTAGCATATTGTTCACAGCACGTCTCATCAAAAAATTCATACGAGATATTAGTTGCTACCCGCTGAGACGCATGGCAACAAAGCTAGTTTTACGCAAAAAGAGATAATCCTTCCTCATTTTTAAATTCTCATCCGTTTCTCTGACTGCTTGAGTCTGAGAAGGTAAAGTATAATTATTTTCAAAAGTATTTCACAGGGTTATTTATGAAAACTTGATCCAAGTACCATCACAAGCACAGATCTGAGAGTTCTCATAATTATAAGAAACAAAGTGAAGGCAAGTAATTCAGAAAAAGAAAGAGTCATTGGCACATAAAGTCGACTGGGATAAATCAAAATTTAACACAGAAGATGCTTGATGTCATTGGCTCAGCATAGGGTTATTCTTCACCCTCAATTTACCTCTTCTTCTTCCCCATCTCAAGAAATAGTAAATAAAAGAAGAAGCTTCCCATGGCCGTTTCACACAGCTTGTCGCCTTCCCAGCATAATAATATAGGAGCAGTTTCATGGGGCACTGGTAAGCACGCAAAAGTCCACTATGGGAAATTTCGTCAGTAAATGACAATTGCAATGTGGTCATGCCGAAGAAATATATCTCTGGATGGAGAGGCTTCGGCCAAGTCCAAACGGTCCCAGCCATTGGCAACCAATGGCCCTGCAAAGTTCGAGCGTCCCTATCTTGTCAGCAGTTCGTGCAGCACTTTCTCGTGATATGTGAACCACAAGGGTCCGGGTCCCAGCCCCAGCTCATCGACATCACGATAACTTTTTCAAGCAAAATGAAAATCCAGTCTGCGTTCCCATTGAGTTCCAGGAAGCGTCGCTTCTTTCTCCAAACATTTCATACCTTGCAGGCTCCAGCCTCCAGCATATTTATCGTTAGCATTTGGGTTGATGTGCTCAACGCTGTACAGGAGGTACAATGATACGCAAAGAATGACATGAGACAAAATTATTTTGAAAAAGAAAAAAAAACTTAACTTACAGACACAAATTTAAGACTTAGATTGTTTTAATCTTTTTCGATTATGAAAAAATAACAATCATTATCAGTATTTAAGAAAAAAATTAGTGGCCAAAAACCAAACAAATTACTCTTTCATATGTAACTTCTGTACCTGTATCCCAAGTTCTATTTATATATGAAAAAACGTAGCTTATTTCCTTCTCCAATGGTTTATAAGTAATATTTGTTTGGGATTCCAGTCAAGTTGATCAAAATATTTTTAAAAAAATTAATTAAAATTATTTTTTATATATTTTTGATATTTTAATGTGCTGGTGTTAAAAATGCTTTTTTAAAAAATAAAAAATATTATTTTAATATATTTTTAAAAATAAACTTTAGAAAATAATTCCTATCCTACTATTAAATACCGACGTAACTGCAACTAGAGGGTTCATTGAGATGAGGTGCTATTTATTGGCTATGTGTGGTGTAGTGAAGCCACACAGATTCACAAGACGTGTCTCATGGTAGAAAGGTTAATTTTAAAGTAATTATTTTTTAACATATTTTGTATTAAAAATATATTAAAATAATATTTTTTTTAAAAAAATATTTTTAATATTAAAACTTCTAAACAATTTAAATACATTAAAAAAATAAAAAAACAAACCAGCTAATGATAAATTATGTGCACAGCCAAAAAAACGTGGGGTTGTTAGTCGGCGCTTGGATAAATGGAGGCAAATATAATATTATTAGGCTTTATTTAATATGAATGAAATTTAGAAAGACACATAGACTGGAGAAGCAGACATATAGATTCCGAATCTGGAGAGATCATTCTTATTCTCCATGCAACTGATAAACGTGGTTTATTTTCTTCCAAGTTCCCATTATCCTGTTTCTTTTTGCATTTGTTTTTTATTTTAAAATTTTTATTTTTTAATTTTTTTCCTCATACTAATATTGAAAATAATTTACTTTTACTTTTATTTTTATTTTTTTTCAAACACCACTGCTTCATGAAGAGGTGTTAAAAAAAACTGTAAAACTGATTACACCGAGAAAATAAAAAAAAAATATTTAAAAAGATCAAATCATGAAAAAAACAGACCGGTTCGGTTTGGTTTTGGTTTTTTAAGCTTGGAACTGAAAAAATCAAACCGAAAAAATCCGAGCTAAACCGAAAAAACCGAGCCAAACTGGATTGAATCGATTTTTATTCTAAAAAGCCAAACCGAACCAAACCGAAACCGGTCAGTTTGAACCGGTTTTGGTTCGGTTTTGATTTTTAAAAAAAAAATCAGTTTAATTATTTTTTTTTATAAAAACTAAATCGAATAGAAAATAAACACCCAGCCTCGTAAATGCCATTGCTTTTCCACCCCATTGGATGAGAATATTTCCATCTCATCCATTCAATAAAAAAACGTTTTAGATCTGACCAGCTGTGTTGCTTGCTTTTCCTTTCTTCTTCTTTTCCCTTAACATAGTGTTTAGTAATTATATGGAGATAAGAAAAGACAGATAATAGATATAACACGCCAGCTTCTTTTTCAACCGTGCACTAGATACATAACACATGTCACAACATCACATCAATTAATAAAGAAATTATAAGCTTGATTATATAAATACATCCAATCAAGAGACCCCGACGAGGAGGAGGATAGTTTTTTCCGGGATACCATGTACACGATTCTTCAACACCAGATATATTTCCTTGTACCTTTCATATATTTTTTTTAATCTATTATTATTATTATTATATATATATATATATGAATTTAGTCACAACTTTTTTAGATTTCATTACCTGATGCTTTTGATTTTTTATTTCCCTACATTGATTACTATTTTCATATATAAAATTCAAAATTATTAAATATATTCAATTGATTTAGCAATTTATTGATTTTCTTACGTAATATATTAGTTTTATCATCTAATCTATTCACTTTATTGTGCAAAGTTCTTATTGAATTACTTAAATTCTAAATTTTATCACATAAATCATTTTTGTATAATTATTTATTTTTATATGTAATTTATCAATTTTACATAAAAATAGTTTTTCTTACGTTAATGGATCTTGCTCAATATGCAGATTAAGTGATGAATTTTTTTTACCTTTTTAACCAACTGTCAAACAAAATCTCACTCAATTAATAAAATATATCAGTTTTAAAGAATTTCGTTGGCCTAGGGTTTATCAACTTTAAGTTTGATGGGTCAATTTCGGATTGAAGTTGTAATGTAGTGTTCAACACATGTTTAAGTTAGGTGGAAGCAATATTAAACTTTGGCAGAGAGAGAAAAATTAAGAAAAGGTGAAACAGATATAGCACCAACCTACAGATCCCTTAAACCACTTATCGAGCTTTAAAATAGGCTAAGTTGAGTTTCGTGCACAATCTTGCTTATTTTGGTAATATTTTGTGCAATGGCTACCTCGATACAATGGATTACAACTAAAATTTTAATTTCTTTGCAAATTGACAAGTGTTGGATTTTAAATCTTTTTATATTAATTTATCTATTGTCTTTATTATTATTATTTATTATCCTTTTGTGTTTTGTAGGTGTTTTAGATAAAAATAAATAGAAAATATTTTAAGGTTTAATTTATGTTATTGGGCCTAAGATAAGATGTTGTAAAGCTCAAACCTCGTCTTTTAACATAGTTATCAAACTCGACCCGTCCCGGGTTTTATGGGTTAACCCGGATCAACTCGGAAAAATTTAAAAAATATATTTAAAGTTTAAATATTTCATATGAAAAAATTCATGTGAATATAGGCTATAAATGCTGTAAATAATGAAGTTTAAAAAAAATATTTTAAATTTTTTTTATCTCATGTTAAAAAACATAACTTTTTTTCTTGTGAATATAGAGTATATATACTAAAGGGTTTCAAATCTCATATTGAAAAATAACTTCTTTCTTGTAAATATACAGTATATATATATTAAAGAGTTTCAAATCCTACATTGAAAAGATATTATGTTATCTTTTTAAGTTAAATTATTTAAACCAAAAATTTTTTTATCCTATATTGAAAAAATAACTTTTTTCTTGGAAACATAGAATATATATACTAAAGGGTTTCAAATCCCACATTGAAAAAACATAACTTTTTTTCTTGGGAACATAGAGAATATATACGAAAGTGTTATACGAAAGGGTTTCAAATCCCACATTGAAAAAATAACTTTTTTCTTGGGAACATAGAGCATATATACTAAAGGGTTTCAAATCTCACATTGAAAAAACATAACTTTTTTATTATGAACATAGAACATGTATACAAAAAGGTTTCAAATCTCATATTGAAAAAATAACTTTTTCTTGAGAAAATAGAGTAAATATATTAAAGGGTTTCAAATCCCACATCGAAAAAATAAAATATTTTTCTAATATTTATATAGTGAGCTTTAAAAAGTGTTAATAACCAACTAAAAAAATATGAAAAAAAAGGGGTATAGGAGAAAAACCACATTTGAAGAAAAAACATCGGGTCTCATCCAAATTCGTCCGGTTTTGCCGAGTTGTTGCACTGTCAGTCTTTTAACAAACCCGGACCGGTCCGGCCACTGGGTCGACCTGTCGGGCCGATCCGGGTTTAATAACAATGCTTTTAATGGGCTAGATGAAAATTCAAGTGAAAACTTCAAAGAATTAGATGTCATGTTAGCTATTTGCTCATCCAAGTTATTTAAACCACATGAAATTATTTTATTGATTCAATAATGTGGTTTTATAAGAAGATTGAGTTTTGAAAAGAGATAAACATGGCTATTGGTTTAAATCAACTTGGACTTGGACTTATTAGAGATAACATGAAAACCACTATAAATAGAGGAGCTAGGAAAGAAGAAGAAAAAATACACTTACAAAATAAAGAGAGGTGAAAGAAAAATAGAGGAGATTCAGTCACTATAACCAAGTTTCATCTAATTCTTTTCTCTTTTGTTTTTTTTTTGTTAGTTTTCTTTATGAATTTGATGTTTAATATCTTAAGCATGTGTAGCTAGATATTTCTTTTGTTAAGGATGATTTTAAAACTTTAGACATGTTTATTTTCAATCAATAAATTTCATGATTTACTTGCATCTCTCTATTGAATTTGTTTATATTCTCTTGATTTCATTATTAAAATTTGTCATCTTGTTGATTTAGGTTAACAATAAAGTAAATATGATAGGGATTTGGTTGCTATTTTAAGATTTTGGTTTGTTTTGTTAATAATTCTAAGCTAAGTTGCAAATTGTGTTAGTAGATTATTAGAGATTTTCAATTAATTATTTGTAGAATATAATCCAAGACTAATAAACCAAGTTTGTGTGTTTTCTTCTTGATTCAACCTACATCTTTCTTGATTTATTGCTTTCTTTAAATTGAATTTAAAAAGCTTGTTCTAGGTTGTTTAATGAGAAGAGGTCAAGTATAAAATTTATGTTACTTGACAACAAATTAAGGAATGATCAAGATAATAGAAATTACGATTGTTTTAGAGTTGCTAAATTCAAAGGAAAGTGAATGAATAATTTTTATTTTTGGCTCTATTTCATGTTTAGAAGTGGGAATGATACCTTAACCATGTTTCTCATCATGTTTTAAACTTTATTAAAAACTTGATTCTAAAATTTTTAGGTTTCTAGATGTTTATTTTTATTTTTATATATATACTAAATTGCCCCTGATTTTATATTTGACTAAGATAGAAGTGTTTTTTAGTTTGTTTGCAAAGTTTTAGTCAATTTTATTAAGTCTAGATAGGTTTTTCAATTTTATTTTTTTTAGTAATCATATTAGATTTTTTTCCCCTTGTGTTTTTTAGACAATAACTTGTTAACCAGAAACAATATTTTGTTCGAATGACCCTTGCTTGCTACCATACTTAATAACGATATTATTTAGTACAATAATTTAATTTATATCTTTTTAGAGTGTCAATTTTGGCATCGTGTCATTGGGGATTGTTTTTGTTAATTATTTTGTTATTTGTTATTTGTCTATTTTTCTGTTTATCTTATTTAGGTGTTTGGTTTTTTTGCTTTAGTATTCTATAAATGTCTATACTTATTAGAGAAGAGATAGATCAACTACTCAAAATAACCTTGCAATTCATATTATATGCTCGAATATGAAATGAGAAATATGCATTTTTTCCACCAACACCATCTGAATTCAATCGAGCATTACATACTATCCTCAACCTAGTCCATCAATTGAATAAGAAGATGAAGAGATAATTGAATGAAACATACAAATATGATATATAGTGAGATTATATTTGTTTTTAGTTTAATCTTATTATTGTATTGTTAAATATTGTTTATGGAAAAAAAATGTTTTTTCTATCATTTTTTGTCGAGAAAAAGATGAAGATATAAAGAAGAGAGATGAATTTTGATTTTTTTTTTATTTCAAATTTGGTTTAAGGAAGATGATTATTTATAGTAATATTCTAAAGTGCAAAAACAAATTTTTAGGGGTGTATGGTACTTTTTTTGGTTTTAAAGTTTTTGTTTTTATAAAACTGAAAATTGTTATTTTTTATTATTTATAATTTTTTAAAAAACTATTTCTTAATAAATTTATATGAAAGAAAACAATTTATACATAATTTGTTTAATTTGAAAAAAAATTAAATTTATATTATTAGTTCAAATATAAACTAATAATATAACACATTTAATTATGACGGTGAAATAATAACATCGTGATCGTATCATTGTAGTTTTGGTGGTGACACTAACGATATAACAATAGTGATGATATCATTGTATTTATGATGCTAATAATGATGATAATCAAGGTTGTCAAAAACGCATTTTTAACATGACACGGAAAATACAAAATAAACTCGGATCGTGAAATCGTAAGGAATTTTTTCAAGAGAAGCATATTGTCCCAAATTCAAAGAAGATGATACAAACAAAACAATGTTCTGGAAAGGAATAGACATTACTAGTAATGCTTTCATAATCACAAAGACACCATAACACCATCCCACACAAATTCAAAGAAAGTCAATACAAACAAAACAATGTTCTGGAAGGAAACAGACATTATCAGTAATGCTTTTATGGACAGGGACATTGGTGACCAGTTCTTTCACACTTAAATGTTTGCACAACACCGTTGTAAAATTCATAATGTTCAATCACCAAATAGTTAAAAAACCTACAAAGAAAAAAAAATCGCATCAAAAGTTTGAACCATCAATAACAAAAGACACACTGAAATGCAGAGAGAAAAGAGGACACGAAGCAAAGCAAAACCAAGGTTTTTATTTTTTTCTTCGAATACATAAACCTGTTCAAACTGTCCACATAGCAAAACGACAACACTAAGACCTGCCAACATTACAGGTAACCTCCATATGCAAGCTGTGATTGTTCCTGCACAAACACACTAATCAGTTCTACCCCATAGATTGATCCCTGAAGCTTTTTCTTAAGAAATGAATCCTTTGCTCTTTAAACTTTCAACTGCATCCTTTATAATTTGCTCTTTGGGAATAAATTCTAAACCCAAGTCCATCAGCTTCTTGACTCCATTCTTTGCCCTCAACAACCCAAGTTGGGTATCCTTCGGCAACCTACACCAATAGGCACATTAAGGATCAAACAGTAATGATTCACACCATCAAACAACCAGAAAGAAGTTTTAAGATCTCAATGAAGCAGGGGTGGCAATGGACAGAAGTTTGATCCACAACGCAACAGCAAGCACAGCTTTGTATGAGAATAAAGAGCAAGACTAGTTAAATTTAAGGCTCCCAAATTCAAAACCCACAAACCACACTTATCGAGAAAATCCAAATTCACCTCAAATCGGCCTATATACTAATTTTGTGAAAGAAATTATCATAAGAAAAATTGGTCTCATTTCACAAGTTCGATTGCCAAACTTTGCTTTTACTGTAATGACACCTAACCTAGCAATAATAATCTACTACAATTTGCTCCAATAAGAGTTCAAACATTCTAACAGCTTAACCAATTATATAGACCAACCAGTCCGACATCCAACTATGAGAATATTCAAGAAATTGGTAAAAGCTAAACAAACAGCTGAAATATTCTTCTGATTTGGGGTTTCAATCTATAATCAGTGTTGTCTTTAGGGTTTTCGCTTTCCAACTTGCAAGCTAAAGCTAAGCTTAACATACATGAGGACAAAGTGATAGTATGCTTACACGGTTTCACCATTATCTTCCAGACTTCCATAAACAAATGCACTGACAAGAAAAAAAAGAACAAAAATCGGTTGTTGTTTGAGTTTTGCCTATGCAGAGACAAGACTCTGTGAGTTGTGGAGGGAGAGGCGAGACTGCGAGAGCAGTAGAGCATGCTTGAAGAACCCTTGAGATTTGAGAAAGAGGAAAGGGAAAAGGGGAAATGAAAGAGTGACAGTGTGTCGAGGAGGGGAGACAGAGTCAGTTTATTTTTTTCACTCTTTATCAAACTCGTTAACTTGGTTCGTTTTGATCGAGTTGACCGAGTTTGACCGAGTTTGATCATTTTCAAGTTTTTAACCCGATTTTACACGTTATATATGAGTTGACTCGTAAAATCATACGATTTTACGAGTTAACTTGTGATTTTAACAACATTGATGATAATGGTTATAGTAATACCAAATTAACAATGATTGTTATTTTAGTGGTGATGATATAATAGAGGTAATTATAATAGACTAGTGATAAAAAAAAAAAATCTTACATATGTTTTTAAAGTTCATAGAGCTCATGTTGGTGGTGGATTTAACGATGATGATGATAATATTAAACTAGAGGTGGTGCTTAAGATATAATAATAAAATTGGTGATTATGATGATGATATTACAATAATAGTCGTGACCATAATTAAGAAGGTAGGATGTTATTAATAGAGAAGTAGAGGTATGTGTTGTTATCCACTTTCGACCCCATAAACAAAACAAAAAAAAAGAAAGGAAAAGAATAAATCCAAAAAAACAAGAAGAAAGCCTAAAAGATTGCTCAAGTTGATGGTGAATAACCAAAATGACAAGTGGAAAAATTAGAGGACCAAAATATATAAGATTAAAAAAAATAGCAACCCAATTCTGATTGACAAATGACTCATTTGGTGAAAATATTTTTATTTGGGGTAAAGAAATACAAATTTTAATAGGTAAGGATTCAATAAGAATTTTGAAGACTTAATTAATTTTATTAAGGATTTAATTGCAAGAACAATTTAGTTTTTAAAGTCAATTTAGACTTTAACTAGAAGAAATTAAGGTCTGGAGGTCGATTTACAATTTAGTTTTTAAAGTCAATTTAGACTTTAACTAGAAGAAATTAAGGTCTGGAGGTCGATTTACAATATTCAAGAGTTAATTGAGTCAGATCAAGGCTTAATTGCATAAATATTGAAGTTTAATAGGCAATTAGGGACTTGATTGAAGAAATCCAAAACTAAGGACCAAACTGAAAAAGGCATGTAATTGTAGGGGCCGAAATTAACCAAATCAAAAGCCAAATTGAAAAAAATTGAAAGTTTGATAGTCAATTAAGAATTCAAGTGAACAAATAAAAAACCAAGGACCAAGATGAAAATGACACTAAACTTTAAGAATGATGATTGAGTTTGGAATGGGTGAAAGTGCATAAAATTAAGAGTTTGAGAGGCAATTATGGGTGCAATTAAAAGCAACTGGAAGAAGACACCAAAATGAAATATGTTAAATCCCAAATTAGAAACCCCAATTCCCAAGGTTTAACCTAGACAACATGTCGTTCATCCATTGTTTAGCTTTTTCTTCGAAAGTTTTGGCTGATCGAGTAGGTAGTTTTAAAGGCCTAAAATGCCAGTTTGGGGTTTGATAATGATTGATTCTATATCTGGGCATTTTCTAGGTTCTAATGCAGTGTTCTTCATGTTCTTGGAAAGAAGAATGCCTTGACTCCATGATTTGGACCGGTTTTGGTCCAATTCTTCACTCAAAATTCTTTGGGCGACTTTATTAGTCAATAATCTAGGGTTTATTTGTATCAATAACATGTTTCTAGTAGGTTTTAATCTAAGTTTTCATATTTGAATCGAAACCCATTTTGATAAAATTATGGTTTTTGAGTGATAATCGAAGTGTATGAATGCTAGATTATTGATCCTTGCATGATTTTCAATATGTCTATGTCCTTGGTTTGTCTATATGTTGTATGATTTGAATTATACATTGCTGATTTTATGTTGAATGTTCCTCGATGTTCTTCATGTTCTTTGTTTTTCTAGGTTTTAATCCGTTTCAATAAAAAGATTTTGAGTTTTTGTTTTTTGTTTTTTAAGTTCGATTTTGTTTTAGATTCTAATTTAGGTCTTAGTTTGTTTTTCATGTCAAACCAGCGAACTTTGGTTCAGTTTATGTTCGAACTAAAAGTTTTAGATCAACTCGGATGGGTAAAAGGTAACTTTGTTTGGCTGTTAATGTTTTTGCTAAAGGTTTTCTTTGGCTTAATGGTATTTTTGGCAAACACCTCCTAAGCATATTTTAATAGTTTTGGTTTTAGAAAAAAAAATGAGTTTTTGTTAAACATGACCTTAAAAACAAATTGCATTTTATTCATAAAAAGAGAGAGAATGTTTTTTTAGCATTGTTTTTTAGAATCTTTTTTGAATTGTTTTTTGAGAATTTACAATAAGTTTATAAAATTCTTTGAAGATTTGGCTAATATTTCAATAACCCTAATTTTGTTTTCTCTAAAAATTAATGTTCAATATTCTGGTATAAATATTGGACCTATCAGTAGGCTGGCATTTAAATACCAAGAGTTGACTAGAAAATTCTTAGAATTGTTTTAGATAGTCACAATTTTAAGTAGAAGTATTTTTTTCATCACAATACATGAGTTGTGGAAAATACTTTTGAAGTTAAGGTGATTCAATTTGCAAGGTGAACTATGTATTTTGTTTGTTTATTTATTTATGGGCGACAAAGAATAACATTAATGTTAAATCGTAGTTAACAGGTGTAAAAAATATACCAGGAATAATGATATTCAAAAATTAAAAGAATTTTCTGACTATATGATGTGGCAGTGAAGGATGATGTGGCAGCTGACGTGGTAAGAAAGATGACGTGGCAAAGTTTGTTTATGTGGCAGTCTTGGTGACGTGGCTAATTATGGCTGAAGTGGCAACAATGTGCTGAAATGACAGGTGATATGGTAGGGTTAATTAATTTTGCCTTAAGAGTCTTCCCTGTAGCTGAGTCTCCAGTGGCAGATGATTATGGTTTCTTTATAGTTGTTGTAGGTGGCAAATGTGGAAGGAAGTGTGACTATTGTAGACGAAGAACTATTGTTGTCTTCTACGATGTTGATCTCTTCCCAGTTAGGTTGGACGCGGCTAATAAAGAACTATTATTGTTTCCTACGATGTCGATCTACTCACAGTCAAGTTGGATGTGGTTAATGGTTGGTCGTGGCGGAGGCTATATTGGTCTTAGGTTGTTGACACTAATTGATCTGCTGCTGCTGGTGTGGACAAACTGTTATGGAGGCATTGCGGGAGTGTTGGAGGTAGCAAGTCGGTGTGGATCTGTGGATTTCTTGTGATGCGAAGTGGTGGTTGGATAACAGATATGCCGCTGACGTGGAGAGTGACCTGTTGTAGGGGAAAATGTGATGTCATCGTGGATGCTGTAGAGAATTGTCGTGGGTTTTGGTGGCTATTCGAGAAGCCCGATCTACTTTTTGGTAAGGATGGCGTGCTTTGTGGCGGGTGTTTGCTGGTGTGGCTGGCTGCCATTGTTGATGGAGAAGATGAATAAATTTTATTTTTTTTACTGTAATCATAAAGGACTAGAGATTTTTTTTTCCAAATCAAACTAAAAATTCCACAAGCCCTAATTAGATTGATTAATTGTGAGGAAAAATTAAAAATCCAAGGCTCTGATATCAAATTTGATGTGGAATAATGAACAAAAAGAATTAAAATAGAAAAGAAAAAAGCTTTGTAAAGAAAGAAGCTAAGAATTGAAAGCAAAGATAGAAAAGAATGGGAATTGAAAATATGCAAGTCTACAATATTTTTAATTAATCATCAAAACTCTCTCACAAAATGAAAGAGAACATATAAATAGCATAACCCTAAAACATCTCACTATTGGGCTCAGCCTATCAACTAAAATTGTTTAACTTAAATAAATAAAATAAACAATGAAATAAGCTTAAATGGGCTCAATCTCCCAACCAAAGAGGTCAAGGCTGGGCCATCCTACGTCGTCTTCGTTCATATGCTCATGTGATCTATGGTGTGGGTCTGTTGTCTCCACCACACTATTTAGCTTCTTCTTCAATAAGTTTGGCTAATCGAGTAGGCAATTTCAAGCAAATGAATGTGACGTTTCCAATCACCTCTAAAGTTGTAACCACCACCATTCAACTAAGAAACAACCCCTTTACAAAGATCACTCATTATCATCAAATGTTTACATCTCATTTTCTTCAACGAACTCAATAACATCTTGTCACCAATCAGCCATCATTGCATTTTCGAATTCTAAGTTGATCGGGTTGACACTTTCAAACGAATGAATGTAAAGCTACATATCTTCAAATGTAAGGTTGGATAAAAAAAAGATGTTCACTCGCTCTACCAAGATCAAGTGATCTTTAATGACGATGATGTCAAAGTTGCTTCGATAACGAATTGTCAGTCATCGATGGATGTGATATCTATTTCCCAAAACCACTAATCTTTTTTGTGTGTTCTTATCAAATTTTGGTATGTTTCTCTCGAGATCAAAAGGCCAGGAACAAACTCCCTGGTCTTCAAGTTTGAAAAAAAACACCAAAACTCAAAAAACCAAGTTTTTTACAAGACCATAATTGAAAAACCAACATATGTACAGAACTCACAACTGTAGAACCCTCTCATTTTGATCAAAAGGCTAAGCTATAATCAATATATGTTTGAACCCATCAAAAATCCTAGCAAACCCCTATAAATATCCCCTAGAAAATCAAAGCAGAAATGAGAGAAAAAAAAGGGGTAACAAAGAAACTTGAAATATAAATGTTTAAATGCCTAGTATAAGGATTTCTTAAGTTTTAAAAGGGTAACAAGCTTGTGGAAGCAATACTTTGCAAGAAAGTAAAGAGGGCAGTAGCTACTGTAGGAGCTTGAAAGTATACTTTCTAACCTGAAAGAGGAGTTCATTTGGTCTGCTTGAGTGTTTTTTTATTGTCATTTGATTTGTATTTATATTACAAACATAGAGATGACATTTAGAATGTTTAGCAAATAATGTTGTGGTAGCTATTTTTGTTACTATGATAGTTTGATTCCGTTTTTTGAAGGGTTTATATATATATATATATATCTTAGATGTAATAAAAGTCTTTTATTTAAGTTGTTTTTTTATAAAACAATGTTGTAGTGATCAATGATGTTTATCTTGGATTTGCTAGGTCTATTCATGACAAAAATGAGCATCGAAAAATCAATTTTAAATCCATATTGTATGAACATGTAGGCTGTTTTAAGTTTATGTTTTTGGATTTGGAACATCCTATATGATCTAGATGATTTGATGTTGTTTGTTGTTTCTTTTGATTGAAATATGCTTAGTTATGATAATGTAGTTTGTTATAACTAAGTAAACATGCTTTAGACACCTAAATTGTTAGTTCTGGATTTGACAACTGCTGGTTCTATATCTGGGTATTTTCTGGATTCTTCAGCACCTTAGCCCCATGACTCGAACTAGTTTTGGTCCAATTCTTTACACTCCTTCGGGCAACTTTATTAGTCAATAATCTAGAGTTTATTTGCATCAATAACATATTTTCAATATGTTTTAAAATCGAAACCTATTTTGACAACATCATGGTTTTTGAGTGATAATCAAAGTGTGCTAGATTATTGATCCTTCCATGATTTACAACATATTTGTGTCCTTGATTTGTCTATATCTGGTCTGATTTGAAATTTACGCATAAGGATAACCACCATTTGATTTGTTAATATCAAAACTCCTCAATGGATTTCTCTCCCAACCAAGGAAGGTTTTCATATCAAAACAGATGAGCTTTTCAACTACAATAAATCAAAATGCTAGAAAGATAGTCAGATTGGAATATTGTTGACAAAATATGTTGAAAAAAGACTTAATTGAAGTAAAGTGAAGTTTGGAAGTCAATTTGACCAAATCTGAAAAAACTAATTAAGTTCAAGGTCTTAATTAAACTTTTAATGGGTTTAATTAATTTAATTGAAGCAAAATTAAGTTTGAAAATTAATTTGGAGAAAATTAGAAGAATTAATTAAATTTCAAGGCTTAATTAAACTTTTAAAGGGTTCAACTAATTTAATTAAGGATTTAATTGAAGAAAAATTAACTCTAAAGGTCTAATTGAAGTCAATTTATGATAATTGAAAGATCAGGGACTCGAATAAAACTTTGGATAACCTAATTGATACAATCAAGAGATTAATTGAAAGAAATTTGAAGTTTGAAGGTTAATTAAGAACTGAATTGGAAAATCCTAAAACCATTGATCATTGTGAATAAGATGCAAAAAGCAGAGGACCCAATTGAAAATAGTTAGGGGTAGAATTGAAGAAACTTCCAAATATTAGGTTGAGTTGAAGGGAAGGGGGGTGCATAAAAATCTGTTCTCATCTTTCCGAATCCCCATAAAACATACCAAACACATACACTGGATTTGGATCCTTCAAGGTGAACAAAATCAGAGGAAATAGAAAAAGAAATAAGAGGGATTTGCATTTTCAGAGAGAAAACAAAGTTCAACCACCAGCTTGTACTAGCCAAAGCACCATCCCCCTTTTCGGGTCTTTTTCTCTCAAGTTGATATTCAAGATGCATGGAGGAACTAAAATCTAATTCTCAGAACACCAGCTGGAATAATCAAAGTCAAGTCTTTTCCATCATTTTGAAGGTTCTATACTCATGTTCATGCTAGTTCTAGGTACTCCGTGAAGGAAATTTTCTTGTTCTAAATTCGATACAATCAGGATGTTATAATCTTCTCAGAAGGCTTGCACTGATTTGTTTTGATTTCCTTGCTTTCATTTGGAAATGATTTGAAACATGCCATACTTGATTCAGGATAGGTTCATAGGAATGTTTGTTTAGGTCAGTTGAACAAAAATCTTTTTTTCCTTGTAGATTGGTTATAAATCAAGTTTCAAGGTCCAATTGTTTTTCTATGTATTAAACATGGCAGTCTCTCTTTTGTTCTTCATTTTGTGAAAGTCCATCAGTATCTGGTTTAATCCTCACAGCGTCAGATTTTGATTTATAACTTTTGTTTAGGGAGTAAACTCATATGATTCATGAGATGATAGAGTGCACGATGAACTTACTTCCATGATGAGTGTTTGGCATGGAATGTGTTCGGTGTCTTTAAAAAGAATGGATTCTGAGATTATGCAGTGTGTTTTGAAGAACATGGAGCCCGTCCTTAGATGTTGTGGTTCTGATCTTCCAAAAACAAAAGGGGCACTCAGGTTTTTGTTTATGGATCAGGCCTTATTGGCTTTAAAATGGAAATCTAGTTTGTGTTTTCTTTTTCTTGAAGTCCATTTATTTTTCAACCAAATTCGTGTGGTCTGATACTAATGCTTGGGTCTTTAAATGGGCTTGGGGTTGAAAGATAATAGGGGGCTCAAGAATACTTTATAAGAGCTTGGGTTTTAGCAGCCTTCGGCCAGGTTGAAAAGCCCAATCCACATGAAGGGTCTTTTAAGGATGAGGGCTATTTTTGACAAAACTAAAATTTATTAAAAAAAAAATATTTTTTAATTGGTAAAGCATGTTTAGCAAACACGTCTTCGCGTCTTTAAAATAAATTTTAAACGCATGTTTTTGTAGCTAAGAGTGTATTTAACAAGTATATTCTAATTTTTTTTAGCTTTATATTTTTTTTATAATCTTACTAAATACAACCTTAGCTAAATTTTAATTAAATTTCATATTTTTAAGCACAATTTTGTAATTAGTTTTAGGTCTCTTACTAGTTAAATGCCCCGCGCGATGCCGCGGGTCAATTATTTTTTGCATTTCAAAAAAAGTCAAGATTTAAAAGTGTTAGGTTTTTTTGCAAAGTTATACCCAAGAGTCTTAGGTTTGGTTGCAACGCTTGACCCAAAAGTAATATTTATAATATTAATAATAACATTAAACTTGGGTTAACCCTTAGCATAAAAGTGTCTGGACTGCAATACCAGACCCAATAGCATTGAATGTGGCTCTGGCTGCAAGGTCGTGTCATAAAAGTGTGATAATTAAATAGATTAGTTAAAAAGAAAAAAACAAAGAAAAAAAATCAACAGGAAGAAAAAAACTAATGAAAAAAAAGAAAAAATATATGAATTAACTAGGTTAACCTTTTAAATCAGGTTAACCCGTCATACCTTGAATTCGCATCGTGAAAGTTTGATAATTAAAAAGAAAAAAATAAATTAATGGGTTCACCCAGAATTAACTAGGCGGGCTAACTTGTCAAACCAGGTTAGCCTGTCAAATTCCGAATCCGTGTCATGAAAATTTGATAACTAAATAGAAAATAATTTAACATTAACAATTTAAATTAAATTAAAAAAATTAATTAAAAAGAAAAAATACAAAAGGTATTAGTTTTTTCACTGTGGATTGCATTGTGCAGTCCACAGTGAAATGACATAAAAACAAAAAAAAAAGAAAAACTAAAGGCATCAGTCGAGAACTACTTACAAAAAATTTAATATTAATAAACTAAATTAATTAAATAAAATTAATTAAAAAAATAAAAGAAAAAAAACCTCTAAGAAGAAAAAAAAACTAAATAGAAAGAAATTTAACATTAACAAACTAAACTAAACAAAAAAAATTTAAAAAGAAAAAGAAATTACAGGTTAACCCGTTAAACCCGGGATTCGTGTCATGAATTTCTGGTAACTAAATAAAAAAAAGTGAAAATTAACAAACTGAACCAAACAAAAAAAATTAATTAAAAAGGAAAAAAATTCGGGTTAACTCGTCAAACCATGTTAACCTGTTAAACCCAGGATCTGTGTCATGAAAGTCTGATAACTAAATAAAAAAATTTAACATTAACAAACTAAATTAAACAAAAAAAATTGACGGTCAACCCATAATTAACCGGGTTCACCTGTGAAACCAGTTTAACCCGTGAAACCAGGTTAACCCGTGAAACTCGGGATATGTGTCATGAAAGTTTGATAACTAAATATAAAAAAAATTAGCATTAACAAACTAAACTAAATGAAAAAAAATTAATTAAAAAGCAAAAAAAAGCAAAAAAAAATTTTTTTGGGTTAACTTGTTAAACCAGGTTAACCCGTTAAATCCGGAAAACGTGTCATGAAAGTCTCATAACTAAATTAAAAAATTTAATATTAATAAACTAAATTAAATTAAACAAAAAATTTTGTTAAAAGAAAAAAACAAAGAAAGAAGCAAAAAAATAATCCCGAAAGGCATAAAAAATGTTAAAAAAAAATGAGACAACTTAAACAAAAAACCAAAAGAATCAGTATTTTACTGTGGACTGCACTATGCAGTTCACAATCAAACACTAATTCCATTTAGTATATGTTACAATTAATTAAAAAGAAAAAAAGCAAAAAAAAAAAATTCAAGTTAACTCGTCAAACTCAGGATTCGTGTCATGAAAATCTGATAACTAAATAAAAAAATTAATATTAAAAAAATAAATTAAACAAAAACAATTCATTAAAAGAAAAAAACACAAAGGAAAAAGCAAAAAAAAAAAACCCATAAAGGCTAGAAAACGAAAAAAACAGAAAAAAAACAAAGAAAAAACAAAAGAACAAAAAAAACAAAAAAAAAAGAAGAATACAGCTCAATGTTTCACTGTGGACTTGCACAGTAAAATACTAAGCAATTTTAGTTTATTGTCAATTAACAAACTAAACTAAACGAAAAAAATTAATTAAAAAGAAAAAAAAATTCGGGTTAACTCGCCACACCAGGTTAACCCGTTAAACCTGGGATCCGTGTCATGAAAGTTTGATAACTAAATAAAAATATTAACATTAACAAACTAAAATAAATAAAAAAAATTATTAAAAGAAAAAAACAAAAAAAATGGACGGCCCGTGAAACCAGGTTAACCCGTGAAACCTGAAATATGTGTCATGAAAGTCTAATAACTAAATAAAAAGAAATTTAACATTAACAAACTAAAGTAAACGAAAAAAATTAATTAAAAAGAAAAAAAACAAAAAAAAATCTGGGTTAACTCGTCAAATCATGTTAACCTGTTAAACCCGAGATCCATGTCATGAAAGTCTGATAACTGAATAAAAAAAAATTAACATTAACAAAAAAAAATTATTAAAAGAAAAAAACAAAAAAACCCCTAAAAGTGTAAAAAAAATAAAAAAAAATCATCTTGAAAGTCTAATAACTAAATAGAAAGAAATTTAATATTAACAAACTAAAGTAAACGAAAAAAATTAATTAAAAAGAAAAAAAACAAAAAAAATTTTCTGGGTTAACTCGACCATGTTAACCTGTTAAACCCGGGATCTGTGTCATGAAAGTCTAATAACTGAATAAAAAAAATTAACATTAATAAAATAAAAAAATTATTAAAAGAAAAAAACAAAAAAAAAAGCAAAAAAAAAAAAACCCTAAAAGTGTAAAAAAAATGAAAAAAAAACAGCTCATCTTGTTGTAAATAGAAAGAAATTTAACATTAACAAACTAAAGTAAACGTAAAAAATTAATTAAAAAGAAAAAAAATCTAGGTTAACTCGTGAAACAAAAAAAAATTCTAGGTTAACTCATCAAACCATGTTAACCTATTAAACCCGGAATCCGTGTCATGAAAGTCTGATAAC
>Ga0325401_1001246_pt1 | contig 21217 bp, 13 predicted proteins | sample PopdelMetagenome_FD_205666 | JGI IMG/M metagenome (GOLD analysis project Ga0325401, IMG submission 205666) | Populus deltoides microbial communities from Bellville, Georgia, United States - Xylem-PdKOR-R2 | ecosystem: Host-associated > Plants > Phyllosphere > Stem > Wood/Secondary xylem | place... | reverse complement strand
AGAGGGCAGAGCCCTCTCCGGTCCCGCAAGCGAGGAACAAGACGCCCACCCTCAGAACCGGCTCTGCAGCCGCATGAGCAGCCGGGTCTCGTCGAAGTTCGCCGCCCGGTCGTAGCGGACCGCGCCGCCGAGGGTGAGGGTCGGGGTGATGGCCCAGTCCACCTCCGCCCGCACGCCGCCGACGAAGCCGCTCTGCGACTGGGCGGCGTAGAAGGCGCTGACCGGCGACGTCGTGCCGGCGGTGGAGGCCGCCAGCGCCTCGGCCTGGGATTGCAGGCCGGGGTTGTTCGGGAAGTAGGGCGCGCGGTCCTCGCGGTAGTTGGCGTAGCCGACGGTGCCGCCCACCCGGTAGGTCACGTCGCCGACGCGGCCCCGATAGTCCACGGGGACGTTCAACGCCGTGTACTGCTGGGGGCTGAAGTAGCCGCCGTGGCCGAGGGTGAAGTAGCGCAGGTTGCGGTCGTAGCCGAAGTAGACGAGGTCGACGCCCGCGCTCAGCTCGCCGCCGTCCGTGCCCTTGTAGACCGGCAGCGACACGCCGGCCCCGGCCTCGACGCGGCTGTTGCCGGCGACGTTGTCGCCGTCGAAGGTGGCGTAGCCGCCGCCCGCGTAGGCGTAGCCCGTGCCGATCGGGATCTCGACCTGGCCGCGCCCGCCGGTCCGCATGACCGGGCCCATGCTGGTGCCCGTGCGGTCGTCCACCGCCCCCGCCCAGGAGAGCAGGCTGTCCGTCACCGCGCGCCGCTCCCCGGCGAAGCGGAGGCGGAGGCGGTCGGTCAGCGCCGGCGAGACCTCGATCCCGCCGACGAGGTTCGTCTGGCGGAAGCCGAGCGGGGTGGTGCCGACATCGAGCTTCAGCCAGTCGCCGCGCACGTAGTTGGCCGCCAGCGCCACGCCCGCCGCGGTGGTGTTCCGGGCCTGGGCGACGGCGTTGCCGTTGCTGGCCAGCGACGTGTTCAGCGCGTTGGTGCCGTAGCGGCGCAGCGCCTGCACGTCGGCGGTGGGCGACCCGGAATCGATCGTGACCGGCTGCACCGAGGCGGTGAGGCGCCCGCCGAGCGCCCCCGGCGAGACGGCCGCCTGGAAGGTGGCGCCGAGCTCGGTCAGCCGGTCCAGCCCCTGGTCGCCGGAGCGGATGCGCCCCGAGGCGGCGCCGAGCAGAAGGGTGCCCGTCTCGTTCCGCAGCGCCGTCGCCTCGGCCTGGATCTGGCGCAGCACGGGATCGCCCGGCTGCGGCGCGCCGGCGGAGGCGCCGCCGGTGCCCGCGCGCACGAAGGGGTTGGACAGCCCGCCCAGCGCCACCGCCCCCGGCGCGCCGCCCGGCGCCCCGAACGGGTTGGCCGCCCCCCCGGCCGAGGAGCCGAGCTCCGCCGAGCGCTGCGCGGCGGCGAGGTCGAGCGCCCGGCGGGCGCGCGTCTCGTCGCCGGCCGCGCGCGCCACGCGCGCCTCCAGCAGCAGCACGCGGGAGTCGCGCGGGTTCGACGATTGCGCGCCGGCGAGCAGACCCTCGGCGCGCGCCCGGTCGCCGGTGGCGAGCGCCGCCTCGACGGCGCTGCGCCGGGCCTCGATGTTGCGGGGATCGCGCACGAGCACGGCCTCGGCGACGCGCAGCGCCTCCTCCGGCCGACGGGCGCCGAGGTAGAGGCGCGACAGCGCGAGGTTGGCGTCGCGGTCCGACGGGTCGGAGGCGAGCACGGGGCGCAGCCGCTCGAAGGCGTCGGCCTGGTCGCCGGCCTCGTTCAGCCGGTCGGCGGCGCGGACGGCGGCGCCGGAGCGGATGGCGACGAGGTCGCGGCGCTGCTCGGCGGTCGTGCCCCCGCCCTCGGCCCCCGCCGCCAGCGCCGTCGCCTCGGCGTCGAGCCCGGCGCCGAGAAGGGCGCCCGCGATGGCGATCCGCGCCGTGGCGCCGGAGGTCGCGGGGTTGGCGACCGCGACGCGCGCGGCCTCCGCGGCGCCGACGCGGTCGTTCGCCTCGCCGAAGGCGCGGATCACGGCGACCGCCGTGCCGCCGGTGGGATCGGGCCGGGCGGCGAGGGTGAGGAGGCGCGCCCGCCCCTCGATCGGGGAGACCGGGAGGAGGGCGGCGGCGGTCGCCACCTCCCTCTGGCCGCGGATGCGCGCCGCCAGCCGCGACATGTCCGGGCTGCGCCGGTTCGGCGGCACGCGGGAGAGAAGGGCGTCCGCGTCGGCGATCCGGTTGTCCTCCTCCGCCAGCAGCGCGGCGGCGTAGGCGGCGTCGGGGTTGCTGCTCCGGGCGGCGAGCTCCTCGACCACCGCGCGCCCCTCGGCGCCGCGGCCCTGGCGGCGGAGCGCGCGGGCGAGGTCGAGCCGCGTCCAGGGATCCTCCGGCGCCGCCGCGACGGCGTTGCGGAGGAGGTCGGCGGCGGCGGCCGGGTCGGCCACCCGCGCGGCCTCGGCCCGGAAGGCGTTCGACTCCGTGGTGGTGGTACGCGGCGCGGTGGGCGCGGCGGGGCGGGCGACCGCGAACTCGGTCGGGCGGCCCTGGGCGCGCAGCGCGTTGTTCACCCCCTGCTGGGCGGGGCCGAAGCCCGGGCGGCGGGCGAGCGCCGCGCGGAAGCGCGCCTCGGCCCCCGCCGGGTCGCCCCGGCGCAGCGCCAGCTCGCCGAGCACCGTCTCGGCGTCGGAGCGATCGTCCACCTCGCGCACCGCGGCGCGGCGGGCGGCCTCGTCGGCGCCGGCGAGGTCGCCGCGCCGGAGCCGCGCCTGGGCGTCCGCCAGGTCGGCCGGGTAGGCGGCGGCGTCGAGCGCGCGCCGCCACTGCCCGGCGCGCGACGGGTCGGCCGCGACCGCGCGCTCGAGCAGGCGGCGGGCCTCGGGCGCGTTGCCCTGGCGCAGGCGCACGATGCCGAGCCCCCCGAGCGCGTCGGCGTCGTTCGGGTTGGCGGCGAGCACCGTCTCGAAGCCGCGGGCGGCGTCGGCGTTGCCGCCGGATTCCAGCCGGGCGAAGGCCGATTGCCGGGCGGCGGCGTTGGGGTCGGCGGGCGCGGGCGGCGGCAGGGCGCGCAGCGCCTCCAGCCGGCGGCCCACCTCGGCGTCGTCGGGGAACCGCCGGAGATAGGCCTCGAGCGCGGGCGCGGCCGAGGGGTCGTTGCCGGAGAAGCCGAGGGCGGCGCGCCAGGACTGGCGCGCCTCGCCCCCCACCTCCGGCCGCTCGGCCAGCTCGGACAGGCGGCGGATGCCGTCGGCGCGGGTTCCCTGGGCGTAGGTGAGGCTCTGGGCGTAGGCGAGGCGCGCGCGGTCGTTCGCCCCCGGCCGGCCGGCGAGCGCGGCGAGCCCGCGCTGGCCCTCGTTGCGCCCGGCCTCGGTGCCCGACAGGGTCTGGTAGTACTCCTGGGCGTAGGCCTCCGTCGGCCCCTGGGCGCCGAAGATCTGGCGGTAGCGCGCGGCCGCGGCGTCGGCCCGGCCCTCGCGCGCGATGCGGCGGGCGTCCTCGACCGCGTTGCGGTCGATCGTGGTGCCGCGGATGGCGTTCTCGGCCCCCGCCTGCTGCTCCGGCGTGGCGCCGGCCGCCCGCGCGCGGGCGAGAAGGGCGTTCGCCGCGTCGCGGTTGCCGCGCGCCACCTCCAGCCGCGCCGCGGCGGAGAGGACGGACGGGTTGTCGGGGGCGGCGGCGAGCGCGCGCTCCACCGCGGGGCCGGCGAGGTCGAGCCGCTCCTGCGCGATCCAGCGCTCGGCCTGGCGGACGAGCACGTCCACCGCCCCTCCCGCCGGCGCCGCGCCCGGGGTGCCGTTCCCCTGGGCACCACTCCCCTGGGCGCCGGCCAGGCCCGGCCAGGCGGCCGCCAGCACCAGCGCGACGCGCAGCGCGCCCCGCCCCCTCGCCCGACCCGTCCCGCGCGTCCCTCTCATCCTCGCGGCTCCTCTCAGTGGGCGGTCGGGGTGCGCGCCCGCAGGCGCATCGCGGCCCGGCGGCGCAGCAGCCAGTAGAAGGGCAGGCCGAGCAGCAGCGCGCCGGCGAGCATCACCGCCGCCACGCGCCACGGGCTGCCGCCGAGCCAGATGTAGGGCACCACCCACCAGGGCGGGTTGCCCACGCCGTAGGTCGCGGCGGTGCGGTAGCCGGCGACGCGGCTGCCGCTGATGAGGGTGAGGTCGCCCTGCACGCGGGACTGCGTCTCCGGGTCGCGCAGGGCCGCGACGACGCCGCCCAGCGCCGCCGGCGTCGCGCCGAGCACGGCCACGACGGACCGCCCGGCGGCGAGCGGGCTCTCGGTCCCGACGAGGACCGACATGCCCTCCCCCAGCTCGGAGAGCGCCGAGGAGGCGCGCGTGATCTCCGCCGCGCCGGGCCGGTCGAGGAAGAGGGCGCGGATGTCGGCCAGCGCGTCCGGCGCCGCGACGGTCAGGCGGTCGTTCGTCACCGCCACGGGGCTGTCGCGCAGCAGCGTCGCGGCGGCCGGCTGCCGGCCGAGCGTGCCCATCACCAGCAGGTCCTGCCCGGACACGGTCTGAAGCGCCCCGGGGAAGACCACCGACAGGCCGGTCGCCGGGTGGCCGACCTTGGCCGCCAGCGTGCCGATCAGGTCGAGGAAGGCGCCCGCCTCCACCGTGTTCGGCCGCTCGGGCAGCACCGCGGCGGTGCCGGAGAGGTCGGCCATGCGGGTGAAGGGGAAGCCCGCGGAGGCGAAGAGGTTCAGCGCCGGCAGCCGCGCGTAGCGCCACGCCCTGGAGACGTCGATCGTGCTGTCGGGGTCGATCGAGGCGCGGATGTCGCCCGGCACCGCGGTGCACTCGCCGCGGTTCAGCGGGCGCATGTCGAAGCGCATCTGCAGCTCCTCCTGCCCGAACAGGAGGTAGGTCGGCACCATGGCGCGCCCGGTGCGCACGGCCGGGTCCGGCAGCAGCCAGCCCGTCAGCAGGTTGAGCGGCCAGATCCGCTCCCCCGAGCCGAGCGGGAAGGACTTCAGGAAGCTCTCCGAGACGAGGACGTCGAGGCGCGACGCGCCCACGTCCACCGCCCGCCCCTCGGGGCCGCGGTAGCGGAGGTCGACGGGGATGCCGCGGTCGGCCCAGGTGAGAAGGTCGGGCGCGGTGCGGAGCGGCGCGCGGATCGTGCCCGGCGCGTAGCCGTAGCCCTGCAGCTCGGAGCGGTCGACGAGGCTGCCGATCGGCACCGCCCGGTCGGGCGCCAGCCAGCGCGGCGCGTCGTAGGGCCGGCGCTGCGGCAGGTTCGGCGGCGAGACGCGGGCGAGCTCCCCGCCCACCCCGCCGCGGCCGGCCGCGAGCGCGAGCGCGGCCTGGGCGACCTCGGCCTCCGACCGCCCGCCGAGGACGAGCAGCGTGCCGTAGGGATCGCCCGGGTTGGCGACGAGGGCGAGCGTCGGCCCCTCGAAGCGCGGCAGCACGAGGCCCGGCACGGCGTCCGCCCCGGCCGCGATCACCAGCGCGTTGCCGGTGGCGGGCACGCCCCGCTCCACCGGGAAGTTCGCCCCGCGGTAGTCGGCCTGCACCGCGAACCAGGAGGCGGCGACGGCGGCCGCGCGCAGGCCCTGCGCCCCCGCCTCGGCCGGGATGACGACCGGCAGCGTCAGCGCGGCCCGCAGCACGCGGCGGTCGAACAGCGGCTCGGGCAGGCGCGCGAGGTCGCGCTGCGGCGGCAGGCGCTCGATCGTCATCGTCAGCGTCGACAGGTCGGAGATGTTCGCGGCCAGCAGGGAGGAGAGCGGGTCGTTGCACTCCATCGCGTAGCGCCCGGCGAAGCGGAAGTTCATCCGGTTCAGCTCGGCGAAGTTCACCGGGTCGACGTCGAAGGACACCGGGCCGAAGGCCTGGCGCGCGGGGTCGAGCGGGATGTTGCCGACGAACTGCTCGTTCAGCGTGATGGCGATCTGGCTCAGCGACGGCAGCAGGGCGGAGGAGGAGCCGCCCTGCACCGTCAGCCGCGCCGCCGTCACCACCTCGTCCCGCGACACCCCGAAGAGAAGGCCCTGGAGCTCGGAGATGCCGCTGAACTGCATCGGCCCGGTCAGGCCGAGGTCGCGGAAGGTGGCGCGCACCTCGCGCCGGGAGCCGGCGGGCGCCGGCGCGGCCGCGGGGGACGGCGCGGCGGCCACGGGAGCGGGCGGCGCGACGGCCACGGGGGCGGGTGCCGGGGCCGGGGGGGCCGGCTCCGCGGCGGGGATGGCGGGGGCCGGGGCGGGCGCTGCGGCGGGGGCGGCCGCGGCGGGGCGGCCCCCACCGGCGCGGGTCGTGCCGTTCCCCTGGGCCAGCGCCGCCGCCGGCAGCAGCAGGGCCAGCAGGGCGATCGCGGCGGCCGTCGTCTCCCGCGCCCGCTCGCGCGCCGGCTCCGGCGACGCGGCCTGGGCGCGCGGCCTCACCACGTCCGAGCGCCGGATCTGCTCCACCGGAACGGGCTTGCTCACGCGGCTGGGCGCCTTCGTCACCTTGAAGCGGTAGCGCCGGAACACGGCGTCCTTCGTCGCCATCACCACGTCCTTCAGGGCGCGCAGCGGCCGGTCCCGCGGCCACTGATCCCAGTGCACCCAGGCGTCGGGGCGGCCGAAGAAGACCCGCACCATCGCCGCCTCGTCCGCCACGTTCTCGATGTGGAAGCGCAGGAAGGCCTCGCCCTCCTCCCAGTGCAGCAGGGTGGCATTCACCTCCACCGGCTCGTCCATGCCGAGGTCGAAGGCGACCCGGCAGCGGTCCCCGTCGGCGATGCCGAGCGGCCGGTCGAGCAGCAGGCGCGCGCCCGACATCGAGATGTCCGACGAGCGCGCCGTGATCCGCCGGCCGTCCGAGAGAAGGATGTCGGCCGGCATGTTCACCTCCACGCGCGCGCGCTCGCGCATCTGCTCGCGCTCCTGCCCGACCGCGACCGCGGCCGACACGGGCACGAGGCAGAGGGTGCACCAGAGGGTGTTAAGGAGGTATGCCTGGAAGTCGAGCGAACCGTACTCGGCGGCGAAGATCCCGAAGAACCCGATCGCCGCCCCGGCCAGGAGCAGGCCGAGCAGGATGAGGTTCGGGAGCACGGCGCGCACGTCGAGGTAGCCCTCCTCCAGCCGCCCGCCCTTGTCGGTCACGTTGAACTTGCCCTTCCTCGGGTCCCACAACGTCGCGATCGTCACGAGCACGAGGGGGGCCGCCATGCAGGCCTCGTAGATCTCGGACCAGAAGGAGTGCCGGTTGCGCCCGTTGAGCCGCGACGCCGTGCCGAAGGCGTGGAACATGTGGCTGCCCGCGTAGGCGATGATCGCCAGCGGCGACGCCGCGATGATGTTCTGCCCGAGGAAGAGGAAGGCGAGCGGCGAGGTGAGGAAGACGATCCGCGGCAGCGCGAAGAGGAACGAGAACCCGGCGGTGAAGTAGCAGAGCCGCTGCGCCCAGGTGAGCCCCGCCGCGAAGGGCGTGTTCTCCTGGCGCAGGATCTGGATCATGCCGCGCGCCCAGCGCATCCGCTGGCCGATGTGGATCGACAGCCGCTCGGTCGCGAGCCCCGCGGCCAGCGGCAGGCGGATGTAGGCGGTGTGCCAGCCCTTCTGCTGCATCCGCAGCGAGCAGTGGCAGTCCTCCGTCACCGTCTCGTGCGGCACGCCGCCGACCTCGAGCAGCGCCTCCCGCCGGATCAGCGCGCAGGAGCCGCAGAAGAAGGCGGCGTTCCAGAGGTCGTTGCCGGGCTGGATGGCGCCGTAGAAGAGCAGCCCCTCGTTCGGCACCGGGCGCCCGCGCGCGAGGTTCCGCTCGAACGGGTCGGCCGAGTAGAAGTAGTGCGGCGTCTGCACCATCGACAGGCGCCTGTCCCGCACCAGCCAGCCGGCGGTCATCTGCAGGAAGGCCCGCGTCGGGGCGTGGTCGCAGTCGAAGATCGCGACGTACTCGCCGTCGGTGTGGCGCAGCGCGTGGTTGATGTTGCCGGCCTTGGCGCCCTTGTTGTCGGGGCGCACCACGTAGCCGCAGCCGATCTCCTCGCAGAACTGGCGGAACTCCGGCCGCCGGCCGTCGTCCAGCACGTAGACGTTCAGCTTGTCCCGCGGCCAGTCGATGTTCAGGCAGGCGAGCACGGTCGGCCGCACGATCTCCAGGCTCTCGTTGTAGGAGGGCACGTAGACGTCGACGCTCGGCCAGGTGGAGGGGTCGCGCGGCAGCGCCGTCGGGCGGCGGTTCAGCGGGTAGGTGAGCTGGACGTAGGAGAGGAAGAGAAGCGTGCCCGCGTAGCACTCCGCCAGGAACAGCCCGAGGGAGAGGAACCCCTGGAGCGCGTTCTCGAACTCGATCGTCTCCGTCACCCGCCACCAGAGGTAGCGCGAGGTGACGGCGAAGGAGAGCAGGACGAGGAAGACCGTCGTGCGGCGCGACTTCGACCGCCCGGCGACGAGGAAGGCGGCGATGCCGAGCAGCGTCAGCACCGCCTGCTGCTCGCCCGTCAGCGGCACGGTCACCACGAAGACGTAGGCGACCGCCCCGAGCAGGATGCTGGCGCCGCGTGCCAGCCGGCCGAGGATCGGCAGGCGTTCCGCGGTCGCGGTCATGCGGATGGCCGTCATCGGCGCAGTCCCCAATCGGTCAGCACGGCCCGGCCGCCGAGGGCGGCGGCGGGCGGGATGGAGAGGCGGCCGAGCAGCGACCCGGCCAGGAGGGAGAGGTCCTCGGCGGCGCGGCTGCCGGGAAGCTCGACGGGCAGGCGGCGGTCGGCGAGCGCCTCCGCGACCCCGGGGTCGCGCGCCACCACGCCGAGCAGCCGCGCGCCCATGATGGTCCCCGCGACGTCGAGCACCGCCGCCGAGAGCGGCTGGCCGAGGTCGACCTGGTTCAGCACGAGCGCCGCGCGCTCGGCCGCCCGCGCCGCCAGCGTGCCGCGCCCGAGGAAGCGCCCGTCGGCGACCTGCGGGATGAGCGTCGCGCTGCCGCCGTCGGCGAGCAGCACCACCACCGCCGTGTCGACCATCGGCAGGATCGCGGACAGCGCCGGCGACGGCCCCGGGGGACAGTCCGCGATGACGATCCGGCGCGGGTCGGCGAGCATCTCGCGCACCGGCTCGGCGAGCGCCTCCGGGCGGTCGAGCAGGAGGCGGGTGAGGTCGAGCACCTCGTGCGGGTCCGCCGCGCCGTGCGGCAGCAGGGAGACGCCGTAGGCGGTGCCGCGCAGCGCGCCGCGCCAGCTCCCGCCATCGGCGAGGCCCGTGACGAAGCCCTCCTCCTCCTCCATCACGGGAAGGCCGAGATGCACGCGCAGCGCGTTCTGCGGGTCGAGGTCGAGCCCGACCACCTCGTGGCCGCGCGCGGCGAAGAGGGCGGCGACGCTCGCGGTGAGCGTCGTCTTGCCGACGCCCCCCTTGGGCGAGACGACGGCGACGAGCGGCATCAGGCGCCGTCCCGCAGGCTGACGCGCCGCCGCAGGCGCGGCCGCGCGGGGGACGGCGCGACCCCCGCATCGGCGGGGCGGCGGGGCGCGGCGGGCGGCTCGGCCAGCCCGGTCGAGACCTCGTCGAGCAGGGCGAAGCGGCGCAGCGCGTGGGCCGCCTCGCGCCGCGGGGCGGGCGCCGGCGGGGGGGGTGGAGGAGGGGCGGGGGGCAGTGCCTCGCGCGCCGGGACCGGGGCCGGGGCGGCGGGCACCAGGGCGGGACGCGGGCGCGCCGCCACCTGCGCGGCGCGGCGCAGCGGCGCGGGCTCCGGCGCATCCACCACCGCGGGCAGGTCCCGGGCCGTGGACGGAACCGGGGCCGTAACCGGGGCCGCGGGCGGGTCGGGGATCTGCACAACCTCCGCGGAGACGCGCGCGGCCTCGTGCTGCAGCGTCGGCGCCCGGTCCGGGGGCGACGGATCGGGCGGCGCCGCGTCCGCGCCCGACGCGTCGGCCCGGCCCGGGGCGGGACGTGCGGGCGGATCGATCCGCACGGGCGGATAGCGAAGATAGGGGAAGCTCCGCATGCCGCAGGCGCGCAGGAGGCGTTCGATCGACTCTTCCACGCGTGTATGGCCCTCCCGAATCTCATCCAGGGATTGTAAGGATAGGTGCTGCCCGCGACGCCGGGAAGAGCGCTCCGCGACCGGGGGGGAGAGGATCGCCCGGCCCGGTTGCCGCCCGGCGCGCGGCGCTCGTTTCCGGATCAACGTGAAACGTTCCCGTTCGTCCGGACCCGTGTTATGCGCGTCGGGGCAGCGCTCGGGGCGGGGTGACGGCATGGTCGAAGAGGCGCTGCGGAGAACCATGGCCGCGGCCATCCGCATCGTCCTCGAGGAAGGGCTGAGGAAGTCCGACGACCCCATCACCTATCTCCGCTCCGCGGCCGACGAGATCCGCCAGCTCGTTGACCTGTTCGACCGCGGCGAGCGTCCCGACCGGTCGGACGGCGCGGCGATCCGCACCTTCCTGGCCGACGAGGTGGAGGCCGCGGCCGCCGAGATGATCCGCCGGCTGCGGCACTAGCCGCCGCGCCGGGCCTGGCCCGGATCAGCCCGGCGCCACGTCCCAGATGTCGGTCGCGTACTCCCGGATGGTGCGGTCCGAGGAGAACCAGCCGACGCGCGCCGTGTTCAGCACCGCCCCCCGCCACCAGGAGGCGGGGTCCGACCAGCGCGCCGCCACGTCGCGCTGGCGGGCGTGGTAGCTGTCGAAGTCGGCGGTGACGAGGTAGCGGTCGTCGTTCAGCAGCCCGTCCACGAGGCCGCGGTAGCGGTCCGGCTCGCCCGGCGAGAAGACGCCCGACGCGATGGCGTCGAGCGCGCCGCGCAGCTCCGGCGAGGCGGCCACCGCGGCGCGGGCGTCGTAGCCGGCCCGCTTGCGCGCCGCGACCTCGGCCACCGTCAGGCCGAAGATGAAGACCTCGTCGCGCCCGACCCGCTCGTCGATCTCGACGTTGGCGCCGTCCAGCGTGCCGATCGTCAGCGCGCCGTTCAGCGCGAGCTTCATGTTGCCCGTCCCCGACGCCTCCAGCCCCGCGGTCGAGATCTGCTCCGACAGGTCGGCGGCCGGGATGATCGCCTCCGCGAGGGAGACGTTGTAGTTCGGGATGAAGGCGACCTTCAGCATCCCGCGCAGCGTCGGGTCGTCGTTGATCGTCGCCGCCACGTCGTTGGCGAGGCGGATGACGTGCTTGGCCGTGTGGTAGCTCGGCGCCGCCTTGCCCGCGAGGATCTTCACCCGCGGCACCCAGTTGCCCGTCGGCCGGGCGCGCATCGCGTTGTACAGCGCCACCGTCTGCACGATGTTCAGCAGCTGGCGCTTGTACTCGTGGATGCGCTTGATCTGCACGTCGAACAGCGCCTCCGGGTCGAGCTTCAGCCCGAGGCGCGCGGCGACGAGGGCCGAGAGCCGCTCCTTGGCCGCGCGGCGCTGTCCGGCGAAGCGGCCGCGGAAGCCGGCGTCGTCGGCGAGGGGCACGAGCTCCTCCAGCCGCTCGGCGTCGTCCAGCACGCCCGGCCCGATCGCGTCCACCACCAGCGACGTCAGCGCCGGGTTGGCGCGGTGCAGCCAGCGGCGGAAGGTGATGCCGTTCGTCTTGTTCGTGATCCGGTCGCCGCACACCGCGTTGAGGTCGGCGAAGACGGTGTCGCGCATGAGCTGGGAGTGCAGCGCCGAGACGCCGTTGATCCGGTGCGAGCCGACGAAGGCCAGGTGCCCCATCCGCACCCGCCGCCCGTGCCGCTCGTCGATGAGGGAGACGGAGGAGAGCAGCGCGTCGTCCGCGCCCCCCGCCCGCGCCGCGTCCAGGTGCCCGGCGTTGACGAGGTAGATGATCTGCATGTGCCGCGGCAGCACGCGCTCCATCATCGGCACCGCCCAGGTCTCCAGCGCCTCCGGCAGCAGGGTGTGGTTGGTGTAGGAGAACACCGCCCGCGTGATGTCCCAGGCCTCGCCCCAGGCGGTGCCGTGCACGTCCACCAGCAGGCGCATCAGCTCGGCCACCCCGATCGCCGGGTGGGTGTCGTTCAGCTGCACCGCCACCCCGTCCGCCAGGTTGTCGAGGGTCTGGTGGAGCGAGAGGTGGCGCCGGATGATGTCCTGCAGCGAGGCGGAGGCGAAGAAGTACTCCTGCCGCAGCCGCAGCTCCTGCCCGGCCTCGGACTCGTCGCCGGGATAGAGCACGCGCGAGATCGCCTCCGCCCGCATCCGCGACGCCTGGGAGCCGACGTGGTCGCCCCGGTTGAAGTCGCCGAGCTGGAGGGGGTCGGTCGCCCGCGCCGACCACAGGCGCAGCGTGTTGATCCGCCGCCCCCGCCAGCCCACCACCGGCGTGTCGTAGGCGAGCGCGTTCACGATCTCGCCCGCGTGCCAGACCATGCGGGTGGAGCCGTCCACCGAGACCTCGGAGCGGACATGGCCGCCGAAGCGCACCTCGTAGACGAGGCCCGAGCGCTCGAACTCCCAGGGGTTGCCGAGCGCCAGCCAGTCCTCCGGCACCTCGTGCTGGACGCCGCCGGCGATGATCTGGCGGAACAGCCCGTTCTCGTAGCGGATGCCGTAGCCGTAGGCCGGCACGTCGACGCTCGCCATGCTCTCCATGAAGCAGGCCGCCAGCCGCCCGAGGCCGCCGTTGCCGAGCGCCGCGTCCGCCTCCTGGCCCATCACCGCGTCGAGGTCGACGCCGAGCCCGTCCAGCGCCCGCCGCGCCGTCTCGGTCAGGCCGAGGTTGCCGAGCGCGTCCGACAGCAGGCGCCCGATGAGGAACTCCATCGACAGGTAGCAGACGCCCTTGCGGTTGGCCGCCCGGGTCTCGTCGTTGGAGCGGTGCCAGGAATCCACCACCCGGTCGCGCGCCGCCAGCGCGGTCGCGATGAACCAGTCCCGCGGGCTGGCCCGCTCCGGCCGCCCCCCCACCTCGTAGGCGAGCTTGGCGAGCACCGTGTCGCGGAAGGCCTTCACCGCGGCCTCGCCCGGTACCCCGGGCGGCGGCGTCAGGGTGGCGGGGGCGGAGATCTCGTTCATCGGCCGTCCTGTGATGCTGTGCCGTCCTGGCGTGGCGATGATGCCGGCCTCGGGACGCATATAACAACTCTGACGGGAAATTTCGGGTTAAAATGCAACCTCCCGATAGAGATCCGCGTACCCGGCCGCCGAACGCGCCCACCCGACCGGCGCGCGCAGGGCGTTCGCCCGGACCGTCTCCCAGGCCGGGCGGTCGCGCCACAGGGCGTCGAGTCGCCCCAGCGCACCGTCCAGCCCCGCGGCGGTGGTCGGGGCGAACTGTATCCCCGTGGCGACGCCGGCGGCCAGCGCCGCCTCGTTCGCGTCGATCACCGTGTCCGCCAGCCCCCCGACCCGCGCCACCACGGGGACCGCCCCGTAGCGCAGGGCGCAGAGCTGGGTCAGGCCGCAGGGCTCGAAGCGCGACGGCACGAGGAGCGCGTCGCACCCGCCCTGGATGAGGTGCGCCAGCCCCTCGTCGTAGCCGATCCGCACCCCGACCCGGCCGGGATGCGCCGCCGCGGCCGCGCGCAGCCCCGCCTCCGCCCCCGCCTCCCCCGCGCCGAGCAGCGCGAGCGACATGCCGCGCCCGAGCGCCCCCGGCAGCGCCGCCAGCAGCAGGTCCGCCCCCTTCTGTCCCGTCAGGCGGGTCACGACGCCGAGCACGGGCCGCGCCGGGTCGTCCTCCAGCCCCATCCGCGCCCGCAGCGCCGCCCGGTTCGCCTCCCGCCCCTCCGGGCGCGCGGCGTCGAAGGGCGCGGCCAGGTGGGGGTCGGCCGCCGGGTCCCAGACCGCCTCGTCGATGCCGTTGAGGATGCCGCGGAGGTCCCCGGCGCGGGCGCGCAGCAGCCCGTCCAGCCCATGCCCCTCCTCCGGCGTCAGGATCTCCCGCGCGTAGGTGGGGGAGACGGTGGTGATCCGGTCCGACAGCCGCAGCCCGGCCTTCAGCGCGCCGATCCCGCCGAAGAACTCGACCCCGTCGATGTGGAAGGCCTCCGGCGGCAGCCGCAGCGCCCCCAGCAGCCCGGCCGGCGCCCAGCCCTGGAAGGCGAGGTTGTGGACGGTGAAGACGGTGCCGACCCCCGGGGTCCCCGCCCCACCCGCCCCGTAGCGGAGGTAGGCGGCGGCGAGGCCGGCCTGCCAGTCGTGCGCGTGCAGCACGGCCGGGCGCCAGCCCTCCAGGGCGCCGCGCGCGATCGCGGCGGCGGCCCAGCACAGGGCCGCGAAGCGCCCCGGGTTGTCCGGCCAGTCGCGGCCCGCCGGGTCCGCGTAGGGGCCGCCGGGCCGGTCGTAGAGGTGCGGCGCGTCCAGCACCAGCAGGTCCAGCCCCGCGGCGCGCGCCGCCAGGATCCGGGCTGGCCCGCCGAACAGGTCGTCGAAGCCCCCGACCGGCGCCGCGCCCCCGATCCCGCCCATCACCCCCGGGAAGCCGGGGATCAGCGTCCGCATCGCCACCCCTCGCGCCGCCAGCGCCGCGGGCAGCGCGCCCACCACGTCGGCCAGCCCGCCCGTCTTGACGAGCGGGAAGCACTCGGAGGCGACGGAGAGGACGCGGAGCGGGGTCATCCGCCCAGCGCGTCGATCATCGGCGCGGTGATGAGGCAGACCCCGCCCGGCGACCGCCGGAAGCGCCGCGCGTCCTCCTCCGGGTCCTCGCCCACCACCAGCCCGTCCGGCAGCACCACGCCGCTGTCCACCACCACCTTCGTCAGGCGGGAGTGCCGCCCGACCACGACGCCCGGCAGCAGCACCGCCCCCTCCACCTCCCCGTAGGAGCGCACGCGGACGTGGGAGAAGAGAAGCGAGCGCCGGACGCGCGAGCCCGAGACGATGCACCCCCCCGAGACGAGGCTGTCCACCGCCATGCCGCGCCGCCCGTCGTCGTCGAGCACGAACTTGGCCGGCGGCGTCACCTCGCCGTTCGTCCAGATCGGCCAGTCGCGGTCGTAGAGGTCGAGCGCCGGCACCACGTCGGTCAGGTCGATGTTGGCCCTCCAGAAGGCGTCCACCGTGCCGACGTCCCGCCAGTAGGCCTCCGCCTCCTGGCCGGACCGCACGCAGGACTCCTCGAAGCGGTGCGCCACCGCCGTGCCGCGGGCGACGAGGGCGGGGATGATGTCCTTGCCGAAGTCGCGGCTCGACCCCGGGGTGGCGGCGTCCCGCCGCAGCTCCGCCATCAGCAGCCGCGTCTCGAAGACGTAGATGCCCATCGACGCCAGCGCCCGGTCCGGCCTGCCCGGCAGCGCCGGCGGGTCGGCCGGCTTCTCGAGGAAGGAGACGATGCGGTCGCCCTCGTCCACGTGCATCACGCCGAAGCCGCTCGCCTCCTCCCGCGGCACCTCGATGCAGGCCACCGTGACGTCGGCGCCCGACTCGACGTGGCGCTGGAGCATCAGCTCGTAGTCCATCTTGTACACGTGGTCCCCGGCCAGGATGACCATGTGCCGCGGCCCGTAGCTCTCGATGATGTCCGCGTTCTGCCACACCGCGTCGGCCGTCCCCGAGTACCACTCGGTCTCCGACACGCGCTGGCTGGCGGGCAGGATGTCGAAGCTCTCGTTCCGCTCGGGGCGCAGGAAGTTCCAGCCGCGCTGCATGTGGCGGATGAGGGAGTGCGCCTTGTACTGCGTCGCCACCCCGATCCGCCGGATGCCGGAGTTGATGGCGTTGGACAGCGCGAAGTCGATGATCCGCGACTTCGCGCCGAAGAACACGGCGGGCTTGGCGCGCCGGTCCGTCAGCTCCAGCAGCCGCGAGCCGCGCCCCCCGGCGAGGACGTAGGCCATGGCGGTGCGCGCCAGCGGCGCGGCGTGAGCGGGCCTCTCGGACATCGTCTTTCCAACCCCTTCCGTGCGACCCGGCGCGATTATGGCAGCTTCGGCGCGGGGGGATACGGCCCCCCCGGCCCCGGCGCGATCCGTCGCCCGCCGCCGGTTCCCCGCCCGCTCCCCCGGTTGTAGCATGCCCCCGACCGCACACCCCTCCGAGCCGGCCGCATGCCCGATCTGCTGCACCCCCAGGAACGCGACCGGCTGCTGGCCGGGCTGCGCCGCCTGCTCCGGCCCACCGCCGCCGAGGGCCGGCCCCTCGAGGGCCTGGCCCACGACGCCTCGCCCGACGCCCCCCTGCCGACGCTCGACAACGCCGTCGCGGCGGAGGCCCTGGCGGTCCCCGCCCTGCGCGCGGCCGACCCCGCCCTGGCCGACGCCGTCCTTCTCTTCACCGAGACGATGATCGAGGAGACCGGCCCGCCGCCCCGCGGCCTCGCCGCCCCCGCGGGCGGGCGGGTGGAGATCCGCGGGGCCGACCCGCGCGACCTCCACGTCCTCACCCCCTGGCACGCCTTCCGCGGCGACCTCGCCCGCGGCCTGCTGCGCCAGCGCCTGCGCGAGGACGACCACGATCCGTCGCAGGAGCGCGGGCGCGAGGTGCTGCACACCGGCAACATGGTGCGCCTGCGCCCCGGCGGCGGCGTGGCGGGCGGCGTCACCGGCCTCATCGGCCGCCTCTCCCCCCGCGCCCGGACGCTCGACGTGGAGGAGGCGGTCACCGCCTCGGGCGTGGAGCCCGACGGCGACGGCGCCCTTCTCTGGCACGAGAGCGCGCTGCGCCCGCGCGTCGCCGGGCTGGAGGCGGATGCGGGGGTGGTGCGCTACGAGTACCGCGTCTCCGCGACGAGCCCGCTCCTGCGCCTGACGGTCACGCTGCGCGCCGGCCGCGCCGGGCTGTCCGGGGTGCGCCTGACCACGGCGGCGGACGACCTCTCCCTCGCCGCGCCGCCCTTCGCCCACCTCGCCGCCGGCCGCGCCGGCGCGCTCTCCCCCCGCCCCGGCGGCCCCTTCGCCGCGGAGGAGCTGCTCTCGGCCGGTGCGACCGAATCCCTCCACCTCTGGCAGTCCGGCCCGCCGGCCGAGGCGCTGGCGATGCACGTCCGGATCGGCGCCCCGGAGGGGGTGTTCAGCGCCCGCCTCTACCCGCGCGACGGCGCCCCCCACTGGCTCGTGATCCGCCACGCCCTGCCCGACCTCCCGCGCGGCGGCACCGCCACCCTGCGCGAGGACCGGCTGCTGACCCGCGGCACCGCCCCGGACGAGGCCGCGGCGGGGCTTCGCCTGCTGCGCGCGCCGGAGCGCGAGGCGGGGCGCGTCCCCGGCCTCGCCGGCCTCGCCGCGCCGCTCGCGGCGGTCGCCGCGACGCTGCTGAACGCCCAGGACTTCGACCCGCCGCTCCCGCGCGCCCGCCTGGCGCGTCTGCGCGAGCTGATGGAGCGCCACCTCGACGCCCTGTCCGAGGACGACCTCCCCGTCGCCGAGCTCGCCCCCCTCATCCTCGCCCTCGACGCCGCCCACCGCGCCGACGGCCTGCCGCGGGAGCGCCGCCGGATGCGCGCCGCCGCCGCCCGCCTCGTCGCCGCCGCCTCGCCGGACGGGGTGATCGGCGGCGGGAGCGCCGACGCGGGCGCCGGGCACGGCGCGGCCCTTCTCGCCCTCGCCCGCGCCGCGGCGGCCCTCGGCGAGCCCTGGATCGCCGACGCCCTGCGCCGCGCCCTGGCGGCGACGCGCCCGGACGGGGCGGGCGGCGGGGTCGCGCTCGCCGGCCTGCCGCCGGTGGCCGCCCCCACCACGCGCGCCCTGTCGGCGCTGCTGCGCGGCGTGCGCGCGGCCGAGCTCGTGGCCGCCGCCGGCGTGCCGCTGGGGGAGGAGGCGCTGTCCCGCGCCGCCGCCGCCCGCGAGTCGCTCCTGCAGGCCCTCTCCGTCCGCCTCCGCCCCGTCGGCGGGGAGGCCGGCGGCGGGGAGGCCGGCGCCGGGGGCGACCCGCTGGAGGTGCTCTCCGGCCGCGGCGGGGAGGCCGACGCGCTGAGCGCCGCCTCCCTCCTCCTCGCGGTCCTCGCCCCGGACGAGGCGGCGCTCCTCCGCGGCAAGGCCGCCGCGTGAGGGCCCCCGCGTGAGGGCGACCCTGGCCGCGCTCCTCCTCCTCGCGGCCTGCGCCACCGCGCCGCCCCCGCCACCCCCGCCCGAGCCCCCGGCCGCCTACCCCCCCTCCGTCCGCGCCCGCATCCTCCGCATCGCCGAGGCCGAGTGGACCGAGTGGGGCGGCCTGACCGCCGGCCCCGGCCTGCCGCGCCCGCCCGCGGGCGCCGAGGGCGCGACGGACGCCTTCCCCCGCGTCCTCGCCTACTGGCGCGCCGTGCCGGACGCCGAGGCGGACGCCGCCGTCGCGCGCAACCGCGCCCTCTGGTCCGGCCAGCTCGCCGGCGGCCCGGCCGGCGCCGTCTGGGCCGAGCCCGCCTGGTCGGCGGCCTTCATCTCCTACGTCATGCGCGCCGCCGGGGTGGACGAGCCGGAGTTCCACGCCTCCGCCGCCCACGCCTTCTACCTCGACGCCATCTTCCGCACCGCGCGCGCCCACCCCGCCCGCGCGCCCTTCGTCCCGCACGACCTCGCCGCCCGCGCGCCGCGGCCGGGCGACCTCGTCTGCGCCGACCGCTCCCGCCGCCCGCTCGCCTCCTGGCAGGACCGCGAGGCGGAGGCGGGACAGTTCCGCCCCATGCACTGCGACCTCGTGCTCCGCGCCGGCCCGGGCGTGGTGGAGGCGGTCGGCGGCAACATCGCCGACGCCGTCACCCTGACCCGCTACGACGCCGACCCCGCGGGCTTCCTGCTGCCGCGCCCGCCGGGCCAGCCGGCCCTCTTCGCGGTGATCGAGAACCGCCTCGGCCGGCTGCCGCCTTTCGGCGGGGCGGAGGTCCTGGCCGCCCGGCCGTCACGGGGGTCCCGGTTCTTCGCGTTCGGGACCGAAGAGGGCTCCGCCCTCTCCGGACCTCACCCGCCAGGGGGATGATCCCCCTGGACCCTCGTGAGACTGCCGTGGATGCGACGGGGCACGGCGGCTCCTGAGCCCCATCGCGACCGTCCCGCCCTCTCCGGGCGCCTCGGGTCACGGACCCGCGGCGTGGGCGGGTTCAGCCAGAACCCGAAAACCAGCCAGAAGAAGATGATGGGTCGGAGGCACTGCCTCCGACGTGACAGGGGGAGGAAGAATTCCTTTTTCCTTCCCCCTGGCCACGGAGGGCCTTCCAGGAATCCATCCAGAAAAAGCCGGTTTCGCAGAAAGCCCCCTGCCGCCCTCCCCGGTTTTCTATCCCGGGCATCCGTACATTCTCCGAAACCCCTATCATTCGCTTCCTCCGGGGTTCATACAGCCCTTATCAAAAGGCCGATTCGACGTTTCGGATCGGAATATGACGATCGGAGATAAGCATGGCCGAATCCAGCGAGGGTTCCTCCCGCCGCAAGGCGTCGATCGACCTCGACGCGATGAGCGCCCAGGAGCTGACCGCCCTCATCGAGCAGGCCGAGGCCAGGCGCGCGGAGAAGCAGGACGACGCGCGGCGGGAGCTGATCGAGGAGTTCCGCGGCAAGGCCGCCCAGCTCGGCCTGGAGTTCTCCTCCCTCGTCCCGGGCGGCGCCCCTCCGGGCGGCCCGGCGCGGCGCCCGCGGCGCGACGCCGGCGGCACCGTCGCGGCCCGCTTCCGCGGCCCGAACGGCGAGACCTGGAGCGGCCGCGGCCGCATGCCGAAATGGCTTTCCGCGATGGAGGCCTCGGGCCGCAAGCGCGACGAGTTCCGGATCTGAGAGGGCGCCGGAGAAACACCGCGCCCGCGGCTACATAATCGGGTCGATTCCGGTTCCGGAATCACCGGTGCGTATCCCGGGCGGCGTTCTCACCCCTCTCGCGGGACCGGCCGCGCCCACCACAGGAAGCGCCGCGACCCGCCGGGCGGAAGCAGCCCGATCCCCGGGCGCTCCGCGAACTCCCCCCGCCACCCGAGCGGCGCGGCGGTGCCGAACCAGGGCTCGAGGCAGAGGAACGCCGCCCCCGGCTTCGACCAGATGCCGAGATCCCGGTACCCCTCCCACCCCATCTCGATCGCCGCCCCGCCGGGCGCCGCATAGCGCAGGCGCCGTCCCGGGAAGTCCGGCAGCACGATCGCGTCGGCCTCGAACAGCGCCGGCCGCAGGTGCAGCGCGCCGTCCTCCAGCGGGACCACCTCCGCCCCGTCCACCAGCCCGTCGGTCAGCCGCCGCGCCCGCAGCGCCGCCCCGCCCATCTCCAGCCGGTGCTCCCCCGCCCCCGCGCCCGGCAGCGGCCAGGCGAAGGCCGGGTGCGCCCCGAGGAAGAAGGGCAGCACCGCCTCCCCCGGGTTGAGGACGGTCGCCTCGCAGCGGATCGCCCCGTCCTCCACCGCCCAGGCCATCTCCAGCGCGAAGGCGAAGGGATAGGCCTCCCGCGTCGCCGCGTCGTCCGTCAGCCGCAGCGCGCAGCCGCCGGCGTCGCGCCGCACCCAGGCGAAGCGGCGGTCGCGGGCGAAGCCGTGCTGGGTCATGCGATGGGTGCGGCCGCCGTGGCGCAGCGCGTCCCCCGGCAGCCGCCCGACGATCGGGAAGAGGACCGGTGCGCTCCGCGGCCACGCCGGCCCGGCCCCCCACATCCACTCCCGCCCCGCCGCGTCGCGCAGCCCCCGCAGCTCCGCCCCCTCGGCGGAGACGGTGGCGGTCAGGGCGCTGTCGCCGAAGCGGTGGAGATCGGTCATCCCCCCCGATGCGCCGATGCGCCGCCCCTCCGCAACCCGCGCGCGCCCCGCGCGTCCCCCTCCCGGGGTGGGAACGGCCCGCCCGCGCGGAGGTCCCATGCTGCAAGCCCTGCCCGCCGGCCTCGGCCGCGCCCTGTCCCGGATCCGCCCCGGCATCAACGCCACCCTCTTCGCCGGCGCCAACGTTCCCGCGACGATCGAGGTCACCAGCCCCGCCTTCGCCCCCGGCGGCGCCATCCCGCGCGTCCACACCGCCGACGGCCCAGGCCTGTCGCCGCCCCTGGCCTGGGCGGGCGTGCCCCCCGGCGCCGCCGCCCTGCTGATCGTCGCGGAGGACGCGGACAGCCCCACGCCCCGCCCCCTGGTCCACGCCATCGTCGCCGGCCTGCCCGCCGCGGACGGCGCCCTGGCCGCGGGCGACATGGGCGGGCCGGGACGCCCCGCCGCGCCCGGCCTCGGCATGGGCCGCAACTCGTACTTCGGCGCCGCCTGGCTGCCCCCCGACCCGCCGCCGGGCCACGGACCGCACCGCTACGTCTTCCAGGTCTTCGCCCTGCCGTCCCGGCCCGACGCCCTCGCCGGCACGCCCGGCCGAGGCGCCGTCCGTGCGGCGCTGCGGGGCGGGGTGCTCGCGAAGGGAAGCCTGACCGGGACCTACGCGCGCTGAGAGGGGCGGTTCGAGGTCGTTCGGTTCGCGTTCTGCGGCGGCCCTCCGTGGCCAGGGGGAGGAAGAAGGAATTCTTCCTCCCCCTGGA
>Ga0325401_1001245_pt1 | contig 21221 bp, 15 predicted proteins | sample PopdelMetagenome_FD_205666 | JGI IMG/M metagenome (GOLD analysis project Ga0325401, IMG submission 205666) | Populus deltoides microbial communities from Bellville, Georgia, United States - Xylem-PdKOR-R2 | ecosystem: Host-associated > Plants > Phyllosphere > Stem > Wood/Secondary xylem | place... | reverse complement strand
GACGACGGCGACCGGCGCAGCACCGGCGGCATCCTCATCCCCGCCACCGCCCAGATCGCCAAGCGCCTGGTGTGGGGCGAGGCCCGCGGGGTGGGGGCGCACGTGCGCCAGATCAAGGTGGGCGACCAGGTGCTGTTCTCCCCCGACGACCAGCACGAGGTCGAGGTGCACGGCGAGGACCTGCTCATCCTGCGCGAGCGCGACGTGCACGCCGTCGCGGCCGAGCGCATCGACGAGGCCGGCGGCCTCTACCTCTGACGACCCGCCGTCGACCCTGCGGCGGGCCTCCGGCAGGAGCAGGATGGGTGGCTGTGGACGACGGACCCGGGTGCGCGCGCTCAGCTGCCGGCGCCCGCCCGAAGCCGGTCCACCCACGCCTGGCCCGCACCGAAGGCCGGGTCGGCCAGCGGCTCGGGCACCGGCGCGGCGGCGCGGCCGTCGGCCCGCGGGTAGGACCCGAGGAAGCGCACCTCGTCGCACAGCCGGTGCAGCGCCACCAGGGCGTCACCGACCCGGGCCTCGGCCAGGTGGCCCTCGCAGTCGAAGGTGAACGTGTACACCCCCAGCCGCTGCCGGGTGGGGCGCGAGTCCAGCCGCGTGAGGTTCAGCCCGCGCGAGGCGAGCACGGTCAGCAGGTCCAGCAGGGCGCCGGTGCGGTCGCGCACCGAGCACATGACCGTCGTCCGGTCGGCGCCGGTCGGGGCGGGCAGCCGGCCCGGGCGCTCGACCTGCACGAAGCGGGTGACCGCGCCGGGGGTGTCGGCCAGCTGCCGGGCGACGACGTCGAGTCCGTAGCGCGCCGCGGCCAGCTCGGGGCACACCGCGGCGTCGGGGGCACCGGGCGCGCCCTCGGCGACCAGCCGGGCGGCGTCGGCGGTCGACGCCGCGGCCAGCACCTCGGTGGCCGGGAGGTGCTCGGCGACCCAGCCCCGGGTCTGGGCCAGCGCGTGCGGGTGGCTGGCCAGCCGGGCGACGCCGTCGAGCCCCAGGCCGGGGCGCACGCCCAGCACGAAGTCCACCTCGAGGAACACCTCGCGGGTGATCAGCAGCGGCTCGCCCGCGGCCAGGCCGTCGACCGTCGGGGACACCGAGCCCTCGACCGAGTTCTCCAGCGGCACGACCGCGGCGTCGACCTCGCCGGCCCGCACCATGGCCAGGGCCGCGGGCACGCTGGCGGCCGGCCGGGCGTCCCCCTCGGAGGGGGTGCCGAGACTGTGGAGGGCCGCTTCGGTGAAGGTACCCTCGGGCCCCAGATAGGCGAACCTCGTCGGGGTCGGCCCCGTGGGCTGATCGAGCATCCGGCGAGGGTAGTGCGGCCGGGTCGGACTCCGCGTCCGACCCGGGGGGAGCTGCCTCGCCACCCGTTCGACGACGGTGCCGCGCGCCCGTCGTCCACCAGGTGAGGAGGACCGCGTGACCACCGGCAGCCCGGCCCTCCTCGACGAGGCTGCCCTCTCCCGGGCCCGCTGGGGCCTCCTGGCCGCCAGCGACCGCGACGACCCGCGCGCCTTCACCGACCGGCTCACCGAGGTCGAGGACGCCCTCGCCGCCAGCCCCGACCCGCGCTGGCTGGCCTGGTCGCACGCCTTCACCGCGCGGCGCCAGCTCGTCGAGCACGACACCACCGGCGCCGGGCACCAGGTGACGGCCGCCCGCGCCGCCGCCGAGGACACCCCCGCCGACGCCGAGCGGGCGCTGCTGCTGGCCTACCTGGCCCACCTCGAGGCCACCGGCGACCGGTTCGAGGCCGCGCTGCACCTGGCCGTCGACGCCAGCGTGCTCACCGACCAGGTGCCCGCCGACGCCCCCAGCCGCGCCCTGCACCAGGCCCACCACTGGCTGTCGCTGGCCCTGACCCGCCTGGACCTCGAGGAGCTGGCCGTCGCCCAGGCGCTGCGCGGGCACCGGGCGGCCGCCGAGCTCGACGACGACGCCGCCCGCTGGCAGCTGCTGCGGCTGTGCGCCCAGCAGCACGCCGAGCTGGCCCAGACCGTGCACCGGCGCGGCGACGAGGTGCGCGCGGCCCGGCTGGCCGCGGTGGCCCTGCGCTGCTCGTTCACCGCCACCGACGCCGCCGCGGGCAGCGGCTACGAGCCCCCCGACGACGAGGCCGACCTGCTGGCGGTGGTGCACGGGTGGGCGCTCACCCTGGCCGGGGACCTCGAGGACACGCTGCCGGCCCTGCGCCGGGTGCGCGACCGCATCGCGGCCGAGGGCAGCCCCTGGTTGCGCGGGTACGCCGACCTCGCCCTGTCGCGCTTGCTCGCGCGGATCGCCGGACCGCCCGACGCCCTGGGCGCCGAGGCCGAGGAGGCCGCCGACCTGCTGCACGCCGCGGCCGGCGCCTTCGCCGGCGCCGGTGACCGGCGCCGGTACCGGCAGTGCCTGCTCGAGCTCGGCCAGACCACGGCCGCCCTGGGCCGCGCGGCGGAGGCCCTGCAGTGGCTGGAGGCCTACCGGGCCGAGACCGCGCGGGCCCAGCACCGCAGCCGCGAGCTGTGGGCCGAGATGTTCGTGCGACGCAGCCGGCTGCGCGAGGCCGAGCGGCAGAACGCCCTCATGCGCCGGCACGCCCTCGAGGACCCGCTGACCGGGCTGGGCAACCGGCGCAGCGCCGAGCGCCGGCTGGCCGAGCTCGATCCCGCCACCGGCCCCGTGGCGCTGGCCGTCGTCGACATCGACCGGTTCAAGACCGTGAACGACGCCCACTCGCACCTGCACGGCGACGCGGTGCTGCGCCGGCTGGCCGAGCTGCTGCGCGTGCACTGCCGCACCGGCGACGAGGTGTACCGCTGGGCCGGCGACGAGTTCCTCGTCGTGCTGCCCGGCGCCCAGGAGGCCCAGGCCGTGGTGGCCATGGAGCGCCTGCGGGCCGCCGTCGTGGCCTCCGACTGGCGCGAGCTCGACCTGCACGGCGACGTCACCGTGAGCATCGGCATCGCCGTCTCCCACCCTGCGGCGCCGCGCACCTGGCGGCAGCTCTTCGACGACGCCGACCTCAACCTCTTCGCCGCCAAGCGGGCCGGCCGCGACACCGTGTCCACCGCCGCCGAGGCCACCGCCGGCCCGGCGGCCACCCCGCACACCTCGGTCGACGAGCTGGTCGTCGAGCTGCTCGGGGCCCGCGCCCCGCGCAGCCCCGGCTGGGCCTTCGAACCCGAGGACGACGAGCAGCCCGCGGCGCCGGCCACCGCCGACCGCACCGCCGAGCGGGACGACCACCGCGGGGACGACGGCGCGTGAGGTGCACGGGGCCGCTGGGTCGCCCGGGGTCCGTGGGGCACCCGTGACCCGGCGCACCCGCGGCCCACGGCGCGCCCCCGACGGAACACGTGACAGAACGGATCGGGCCGGGCACAGTGCGCTCGTGCCACCGGGACCCCTGCACGAGCAGGTCAGCACCGCGCTGGCGAACTGGCACCTCGACACGGCCGAGTCGCTGCTCGCCGACGTCGACGCCGACCCCACCCCGGGCGTGCCCGCCGGGGCGCCGCTCACCTCGCTGAGCCGCGCCTGGGCCGACACCCTGCGCGCCGAGCTGCTGGTGCGCCGGCTGCGCCAGGCCGGGCTGACCCTGCTCGGCGACCCCATCGACGAGTCCGGCCCCGGCACCCGCCTGGACACCGTCACCGACGGCGACCGCACCGAGTCCGCAGGCCAGGCCGCCGCGGCGATCGCCCTGGTGCGCTCGGCCCGGGCCGCCTTCGACGCCACCGACGACGAGCTGCAGCGGGCCGCGGGGCTGGCCCGGCACGCCCGCATCGAGCTGCTGTCCCGCCGGGTCGACGCCGCGATGGACGAGGCGGTCGAGGCCGCCAGCCTGCTGGACCCCGCGCTGACCCCCAGCCCGCTGCTGGTGCACACCCTGGGCGCGCTGTCCGGGGTGCTGGCCGACCTCGAGCTCATGCCGCTGGCGCTGGACTACCAGCGCCGCGCCCACCACACCGCCCTGCGGCTGGCCGAGGACGACCCCGGTCGCGGCTCGCTGGGCCTGGTGGGCGACAGCGCCGCCCGGCTGGCCGCGCTGTGCGCCGAGGTCGGCGAGGGCCTGCTCGACGACGGCAGCGCCACCGACGCCGACCCGCACTTCGCCGAGGCGCGCGCGCTGGCCGTCGAGACCCTCGCCGGGCTGCCCGCCGACGACCCGCACCGCCCCACCGCCGAGGTCGTGCTGGGTGCGGCCCTGGTCGGGCTGGGCGAGCACGCCGAGGCCGCCGGCACCCTGGCGCGGGTGGTGGGCGCGCTGCCCGCCGATCAGGACCGCGCGCTGCTGGCCTCCGCCGAGCTGGCCCTGGGCCGGGCGCTGCGCCGCCAGGGCGAGGGCACCGCGGCCGACGACCACCTGGCCCGGGCACTGGCGCTGGCCACCGAGCACGGCCTGCCCCGCCTGCGCCGGGCCGCGCTGCGCGAGCTGTGCACCCTGCACGCCGACCTCGACGACGCGGTGCGGGCGCTGCCCTACCTGCAGGCCTACCTGGCCGACGAGCTCGACCGGGTCGACGAGCGGCGCACCCGCTGGGTCGAGCTGTTCGGCCGCCGCAAGAGCCTGCTGGAGACCGAGCGGGCCGCCGGCCAGCTGCGCCGGCAGGCCTACGAGGACCCGCTGACCCACCTGCCCAACCGGCGCTACGCCGAGGGCCGGCTCGACGGCCTGCTGGCCGCCGGCGCCGCGCCCGCGCTGGCCGTGGTGGACATCGACCACTTCAAGTCGATCAACGACCAGGCCGGGCACCCCGGTGGCGACGCCGTGCTGCGCGCCGTGGCCCAGCTGCTGGTCGACGGCGTGCGCGACACCGACGAGGTGTGCCGCTGGGCCGGCGACGAGTTCGTGATCCTGCTCCCCGACACCACCGCCGAGCAGGGCGAGCGGGCCATGGAGCGCATCCGCGCCTCGATCGCCACCAACGACTGGTCGGCCCTGGGCGTCGACGTCCCGGTGACGATCAGCGTGGGCATCGCCTCCGCCGCGCGCGGCGACGACCGGCGCACGCTGTTCGCCGCGGCCGACGGCGTCCTCTACGACGCCAAGCGCAGCGGGCGCGACCGGGTCGTCCGGCTGTCCGGGGTGACCCAGACCCGGGCCGAGGACGGCGGTGTCGACGACGCCCCGGCGCCCACCGCCCCCGTGCTCGAGGGCGAGCTGCTCGACCTCGACACGGCCCCCTCCGGTGACGCCGGGTCAGCGGGCCAGGCGGATACCGTCACCGACGTGGACCCGCAGCGCTCCGGCGACGACCCGGCACCGGCCCGATCGGCCACCCGATCCGCGGCCCGCCCCACCGACGTCCTGTTCGGTGGCCCGCGCGAGGTGCCCACCCCGCGGGCCGAGGACGACGACGCGGCTGCCGGCTTCGGCCGTCTGCTCGTCGAGCCCGTGCCCGCCCCCGGTGGCCCCCGGCCGCACGGCGGCGGACGGGTCGTCGGCCCGGCCACCCGCGAGGACGCCCCCGCCGACGCCGGGTCCGCCGAGGACCTCGACGAGGCCGCCGGGGCCGCGCAGCCGCCGGCCACCCGCACGCCCTCGACCCCGGGGCCCGACGTCGTCCGCGGCGCCGGCCGCAGCACCGACCAGGTGCTGGCCCTGGTCCGCGAGGCCCGGCGCGAGCACCCCGACCGGCCCGCCGTCGTCGTCGGCGCGAGCGCCGACACCCTGGTGGCCCTGGCCAGCGAGCACGACGCCTACACGACCATGGACCACGCGGCCATGGCCGCCGCCGTGGGCCCGGTGCCCGAGCCGCGCGGCCGGGTGGCCGTGCTCAGCGCCGGTGGCGCCGACGTCGCGGTGGCCGCCGAGGCCGCGTTCGTGGCCCGGGTGAGCGGGGCCGGGGCGGTGCGGGTCGACGACGTCTCGGGCGGCCGGCTGCGCAGCCTGCTCGCCGACGGCTCGCTGCTGGCCGACGTCGACTGCGTGGTCGTCGTCGCCGGGCTCGACGCGGCGCTGGCCACCACCGTCGCCGAGCTCACCGAGGTGCCGGTGATCGCCGTCCCGACCTCGGCCGGCCAGTCCGGCGGGTTCGGTGGCGTGGGCGCGCTGCTGACGATGCTGAACTCCGGCACCGCCGGGGTCGTGGTGTCCGCGATCGACAACGGCCACGCGGCCGGGGTCGTCGCCGCCCGCATCGCCCGTCGCTGACCCGGCCCACCACCGACCTCGGCTAGGCTCCCCCGGCGCACGCGGGGGACCTCCCCACCTGGGGCGCCGGAACGGAAGTGAGCCCCGTGGTCCTGTCGGTCGTCGCCGCCGCGTTCATCCTGATCCTGCCGGTGGAGCTGCCGGACAAGACGCTGTTCGCCACCTTGATCCTGGCCACCCGGTTCGCCCCGCTGCCGGTGTTCGTCGGCGTCGGCACCGCGTTCGCCGTGCAGTCGGCCATCGCGGTGACCGCCGGCTCGCTGCTCTCGCTGCTGCCCCCGGCCGTGGTCAGCGGCATCGTGGCCGTGCTGTTCCTGGTCGGCGCGGTGCTGCTGTGGCGCAGCGCCACCGACGGGCCCGAGGACGGCGGCGAGGCCGCCGAGGAGCGCGAGCGCGTGCCCTTCGTGAAGGCGGCCGCGATCTCCTTCGGCGTGCTGTTCGCCGCCGAGTGGGGGGACCTCTCCCAGCTGGCCACCGCCGGGCTCGCGGCCCGCTACGACGCCCCGCTGTCGGTGTTCCTCGGGTCGTGGGCGGCGCTGCTGGTCGTGTCGGGCCTGGCCGTGTTCCTGGGCAAGAAGCTGGCCGACCGGCTGCCGATCACGCTGATCCGCCGGGTCGCGGCCGGGCTGTTCCTGGTGTTCGCGGTGATCGCCGTGGTGGAGACGGTGCGCGCGCTCTGAGCGGGGTCAGTCGACCGGTTCGGTGCGCCGCTCGGCCATCGCGGCCAGCCGGGCCAGGGCCTCGGTGTTGCGGTGCCGCAGCAGGGCCTCCGACACCGGGCTGTGCACCCACCGGCCGGGGCCGCTGACCGGCTCCTCGGTCATGGTGACCCGGGTGCCGGCGTCCTCGCTGCGCAGGTCGAGCTCGACCCGGGCGGACCCGAACGGCCGGCCCTTGGCCAGCAGCACCAGCCGGCTGGCCGGCTGGGACACCTCGACGACGGCCTCGTCGTCGAGGGTGACCGGCCAGGTGCCCTGGCTGTGGTGCAGCTTCGCCCCCGCCGCCGGCCAGGCCGCCTCGACCGCCCGCACGTGCGCGGTGCTGACCACCCAGTTGCTGTAGGTCCAGCCGTCGGCGAGGACGTCCCAGACGGCGGTGGGCGGGGCAGCGACGTACCGCGAGACGGTGGCCATCCGCCCATCGTGCTCGCGCACCGGGGGGTACCGCATCGGCAGCGGCGCTTACGCCGGTCAGCCGCCCAGGCGTTCGCGCAGCCCCACGGCCAGCCCCTCGACGGTGAGCCGGTCGGCGGCGCCGCCGAGCACGCGGGCGGCGGTGCGGTGGCGCACCCCGGCCAGCCGCAGCCGCAGCTGCACCCGGGTGCCGGCACCCTGCTCGTGCAGCAGGATCGCCCAGGTGAGCCGCACGTGCCCGCGGGTCGAGCGGTGCACCAGCACGTGCGGCGGGGTCATCGCGTGGGCGGTGAAGGTGGCGCGGCGGCCGCCCCAGTCGGGGATGGTGTCGCCGACCTGCAGCCCGAGCAGCGCGGGGTCCAGGTGCCGCAGCCCGCGGCGCCCCCGCGGGGTCACGGCCTCGACCCAGCGGGGCAGGTAGTAGCCGCCGCGGCGCTTGCCCAGCTGCACGAACCACGGCCAGACGTCCTCCGGCGGGGCGGCCAGGTCGAACGCGGTGTCCAGGACGACGTCGGCGTCGGGCACGACGTCGTCCCCGGGCAGGACGGCGGCCCGCTCGGCCGCCGTCGCGGCGGCGCTCACCCCGGGACGTGCGCGCGCAGCTCGGCCAGCCACAGCGCGGCCGAGCCGTCCGAGGGCGCCCGCCAGTCGCCGCGGGGGCTCAGCGAGCCGCCGGCGCTGACCTTGGGGCCGTTGGGCATCGCCGAGCGCTTGAACTGGCTGAACCCGAAGAAGCGCTGGCAGAACACCTCGAGCCAGTGCTTGATCTCCGGCAGGTCGTAGGCGACCTTCTTGGCCTCGGGGTGGGCGTGCGGCCAGTCGCCGGCGGCGGCGTCGTGCCAGGCGTGCCAGGCCAGGAAGGCGATCTTGCTGGGCCGGAAGCCGTAGCGGAGCACGTGGAACAGGGTGAAGTCCTGCAGCGCGTAGGGGCCGACGCTGGCCTCGGTCGACTGCGCGGTCTCCCCCGGCACCAGCTCGGGGCTGATCTCGGTGTCGACGATCGACTGCAGGGTGGCGCCGACCTCGTCGTCGAACTGGCCGGTGGCGATGACCCAGCGGATGAGGTGCTGGATGAACGTCTTCGGGATGCCGCCGTTGACGTTGTAGTGGCTCATCTGGTCACCCACCCCGTAGGTGGACCAGCCCAGCGCCAGCTCGCTCAGGTCGCCGGTGCCCAGCACGATGCCGCCGCGCTGGTTGGCGATCCGGAACAGGTAGTCGGTGCGCAGGCCGGCCTGCACGTTCTCGAAGGTGACGTCGTAGACCGGCTCACCCGCGCCGGCGGGGTGGCCCATCTCCTGCAGCATGAGCCGGGCGGTGGGCTGGATGTCCAGCTCGGCGGCGGTGACCCCGAGGGCGCGCATGAGGTCCCAGGCGTTGCCCTTGGTGTGGTCGCTGGTGGCGAACCCCGGCATCGTGAAGGCCAGGATGTCGCTGCGGGGCCGCCCGGCTTTGTCCATCACCTGCGCGGCGACGATCAGGGCGTGGGTGGAGTCCAGCCCGCCGCTGACGCCGATGACCACCTTCGGGTCCCCGATCGCCGCCAGCCGCTGGGCCAGGCCGGCGACCTGGATGTTGTAGGCCTCGTAGCAGTCCTGCTCCAGGCGGGCGTCGTCGCTGGGCACGAAGGGGAAGCGCTCGAGCTCGCGGCGCAGGCCGAGGTCGGCGTCGGGCGGGTCGAGGGTGAACTCGACGGTGCGCACCTGCGGGGCGTGGTGGCGGCGGTTGTCGTCGAAGGTGCCCATCCGGGCGCGCTCCTGACGGAGCAGGTCGAGGTCGACGTCGGCGACGGCGCGGCGGTCGCCGTCGGGGAAGCGGTCGGTCTCGGCCAGCAGCACCCCGTTCTCGTAGACGAGGGTCTGGCCGTCCCAGGAGAGGTCGGTGGTCGACTCGCCCTCGCCGGCGGCGGCGTAGACGTAGGCGGCCAGGCAGCGGGACGACGCGCTGCGCACCAGCAGCCGGCGGTCCTCGGCGCGGCCCACGGTGATCGGCGAGCCCGACAGGTTCACCAGCACGGTGGCCCCGGCCAGCGCGGCCCCGGCCGACGGCGGGATGGGCACCCACATGTCCTCGCAGACCTCGGCGTGCAGCACGAGGCCGGGCACGTCGGTGGCGGCGAAGAGCAGGTCGGGGCCGAACGGGACGGTGGTCCCGCCCACCCGGATCTCGCCGCCGGCCTGGTCGTCGCCGGGGGCGAGCTGGCGGCGCTCGTAGAACTCGCGGTAGGTCGGCAGGTACGACTTCGGCGCCACCCCCAGCACCCGACCCCGGTGGACGACGACGGCGCAGTTGTAGATGCGGTTGCGGTGCCGCAGCGGGGCGCCGACCACCAGCACCGGGAGCAGGTCCCTCGAGCCCTCCACCACCTGGGCCAGCGCGGTCTCCACGGCGTCGAGCAGGGGGTCCTGCAGGAGGAGGTCCTCGATCGAGTACCCGGAGAGGGTCAGCTCGGGGAAGACGGCGACGGCCACGCCCTCGTCGTGGCAGGCGCGGGCCTGGCGCAGCACCGTCTCGGCGTTCGCCGGCGGGTCGGCCAGCGCGGTGCGCTGCGTGCACGCGGCCACCCGCGCGAACCCGTGCCGGTACAGCGAGGTGAACCCCATGGTGATCAGTGTCCCGCCTGCCGGCCCCCGCCGTCCTGCCGCCCTCCCCCGCCCGGGTGGGCGCAGCGGTCCACGGTGCTCAGAAGGGGGCGGTGCCCGAGCGGTCGGTGAAGGTGCCGGTGGGGCCGTCGGCGCCCTGCAGCGCGAGCGCGACGACGGCGTCGGTGCCCTCGGTGGCCGTCTGCGGGCCGCTGTTGCCGTTGAGGTCGGTGGCCGTGTAGCCGGGGTCTGCGGCGTTGACCCGGATGCCGGGCAGGGCCTTGGCGTACTGCACGGTGAGCATCGTGACCGCGGACTTCGACGCGGTGTACAGCGGCGCCACCACGGTGGACTCGATGCGGCTCTCGTCGTGCACGGCGGAGAAGGAGCCCAGCCCGCTGGTCACGTTCACGATCGCCGGGGCGGCGGACTCGCGCAGCAGCGGGAGGAAGGCGGTCGTCGTCCGCACGATGCCGGCGACGTTGGTGTCGAACACCTGCAGCGCGTCCGCGCCGGTCAGGTCGGCGGGCTCGGTGTGCGGGCCGGTGATGCCGGCGTTGTTCACCAGCACGTCGAGGCCGCCCTGCTCGCGGACGGTGGCCGCGGCGGCAGCCACGGAGGCGTCGTCGGTGACGTCGAGCTGGACGAAGCGGGCGCCGAGCTCGTCGGCGGCCTGCCGGCCCCGGGTCTCGTCGCGGGCACCGACCCAGACGGTGTGGCCCTCGGCCAGGAGGCGGCGGGCGGTCTCGCGACCCAGGCCCTTGTTGCCGCCGGTGATCAGTGTCGTGGTCATGGCTGCCACTGTGCGCCGCGCACCGGGCCGGCGCGTGGCCCGGCGCAGCCTGTGGAGTGCCGGTACCAGGCTGGTCGGCGCGGACCGGACGACACTGGGCCCATGACCGACCACGGCGAGCTGGGCGCGCTGCTGCGCTCGTGGCGCGACCGCCTGTCCCCCGCCGACGTGGGGACGACGGCCTTCGGCGTGCGCCGGGCCGCGGGCCTGCGGCGCGAGGAGCTGGCCGCGCTGGCCGGGGTGAGCGTCGACTACGTCGTCCGGCTCGAGCAGGGCCGCGCCCGGACGCCGTCCGCCCAGGTGGTGGCTGCGCTGGCGCGGGCGCTGCGGCTGGACCGCGAGGAGCGCGACCACCTGTACCGGCTGGCCGGGCTGCAGCCACCGGGCGAGGCGCTGGTCAGCACGCACGTGCCGGCCGGGGTGCAGCGCATGGTGACGCGGATGGGCGACAACCCGATCGCCGTCTTCACGGCCTCGTGGGACCTCCTGATCTGGAGCCCGACCTGGGCGGCCCTGTTCGGCGAGCCCGGCGGGCGCACCGCGTGGGAGCGCAACCTGGTGGCGCAGACCTTCCACGAGGACCTGCTCGCCGGCGAGCGGATCGGCCGGGCCGTCCACGCCGACGGCGGAGCCGGGTTCCGGGCATCGCTGGTGGCCAGCCTGCGCCGCGCGCAGGGCCGCCACCCCGACGACCCCGCTCTGCGGTCGCTCATCACGGGGCTGCGGGGGTCGAGCACCGAGTTCGACCGGCTCTGGCGGACCGGCGCGGTCGGCGAGCACCTGTCCCAGCGCAAGGTGGTCGAGCACCCCGAGGTGGGGCGGCTCGAGGTGGACTGCGACGTGTTCACCGTCAGCGGCTCGGAGCTGCAGATCGTGGCCATGACCGTCGCCGCGGGGTCGCCCGCGGCGGAGAAGCTCGACTTCCTCCGCGTCACCGCCGCCACCGTCCTGGGCTGAGTCCAGGGCCTCGTACCGCCCCGGACCGGGGTTCCGGCCCCCTCCGGGGGTCCGCAGCGGGCGCGAACCCCGCAGCGGGTGTGCATCCACGCGCACCGGCGTGGGGCACCATGCGGGCATGAGCGAGCACGCGGGCGAGCGCCCCCTCGAGGCCGGCATCCGCACCGACCTGCGCAACACCATGAGCTACGGGTCCTACCTCGACCTGGACCGGTTGCTCTCGGCCCAGCACCCGGTCAGCCGGCCCGAGCACCACGACGAGCTGCTGTTCATCATCCAGCACCAGACCACCGAGCTGTGGTTCAAGCTGGTGCTCCACGAGCTGCGCGCGGTGCGCGACCACCTCGACGCCGACGACCCCGGCCGGGCCCGCAAGAACCTGGCCCGGGTCAAGCACATCTTCCGCACCCTGGCCGAGCAGTGGTCTGTGCTGGCCACCCTCACCCCCAGCGAGTACGCCGAGTTCCGCGGCTCGCTGGGCAGCTCGTCGGGCTTCCAGTCGCACCAGTACCGGGCCGTCGAGTTCATCCTGGGCAACAAGAACGCCGCGATGCTCAAGGTGTTCGCCGACGCCCCCGAGGCCCAGGAGGTGCTGGCCGAGCTGCTGGACACCCCCACCGTCTACGACGCCTTCCTGCGCCACCTCGCCCGGCAGGGCCACGCCGTCCCCGCGGAGGTCCTCGACCGCGACGTCCGGCAGGCCTGGACCATGCACGCCGACCTGGTCCCGGTGTTCCGGCGCATCTACGACGACACCGAGGCGCACTGGGCCGACTACGCCACCTGCGAGGACCTCGTCGACATCGAGGACGCCTTCCAGTTCTGGCGGTTCCGACACCTGCGCACCGTGCAGCGCACCATCGGCTTCACCACCGGCACCGGCGGCAGCTCCGGGGCCGGCTTCCTGCGCCGCGCCCTGGACCTCACCTTCTTCCCCGAGCTCTACGAGGTGCGCACCGGCATCGGCGCCAGCGCCCAGGTGCCCCCGCCCGCCGACCGGGCCTAGTCGGTCGGGCCTGGTCGGTCGGGCCTAGTCGGTGAGGCTGTGCAGGCTGTCGGGGAGGTCCTCGGCGTGCAGCACCGCCAGCCGCTGGGTGGCGCGGGTCAGGGCCACGTAGAGGTCGGAGTCGCCGCGCACCCCCTCGGCCAGCACCGCCGCGGGCTCGACGAGCACCACCGAGTCGAACTCCAGCCCCTTGGCCTCGGCCGGGCGCAGCAGCACCGGCCCGGCGGAGGAGTCGGCGTCGGCCCCCGAGGTCGCCTCCGGCAGCGCGGCGACGGCGCCGGCGAACAGCGACGGCGGCACCACGACCGCCGTCGTCCCGCCCTTGCCGGCGAGGTCCGCGGTCACCGCGGCGACCCAGTCGAGCAGGTCGGCCGGGGCCACCCGCTCGGCCCGCGGCGGCTCGCCGCTGCTGCGCACCGACGTGGGTGCCTGCAGCTCCGAGCCCGACGCGGCCAGCACGTCGGCGGCGACCTCCATGATCTCGGTGGGCGTGCGGTAGTTGACCGTCAGCACCGCCTGGCGCCACTGCGTGCGGGCGTGCGGGGTGAGCACCTCGCCCCAGCTCAGGGCCCCGCCCAGCGTGCCGGTCTGGGCCAGGTCGCCGACCACCGTCATCGACAGCGTCGGGCACTTGCGGGCCAGCACCCGCCACGCCATCGCCGACAGCTCCTGCGCCTCGTCGACCACCACGTGCCCGAAGGTCCAGGTGCGGTCGGCGGCGGCCCGCTCGGCGGTGGACCGGTAGTCGGCCTCGTCCGAGCGCGCGGCCAGGCCCTCGGCGTCGAGCAGGTCGCCGGCCATGAGCTCCTCGGACTCCTCGTCGTCGTCCGCGTCGTGCGAGCGCGAGCCGTGCAGCAGGTCCAGCACCCGCTGGGCCTCGTCCACCCCGGCCTGCCGCCGGCGCGCGGCCGCGGCGCGGTCGGCGGAGTCGTCGACGCCGAGCAGCTCGTCGGCCTCCTCCAGCAGGGGGACGTCGGACACGGTCCACGCGGCGTCGCGGTCGCGCACCAGCAGTGCCCGCTCGGCCTCGGTCAGCCCCCGCGCGGCCCGGGCCAGCCGCTCGGGCGAGGCGAACAGGTCGCGCAGCAGCTTCTCGGGCGTGAGCAGCGGCCACAGCTCCTCGACCAGGTCGGCCACCGCGGGCTCCCCGGCGATCTCGCGGCGCATCGCCCGGCGGTCCTCGGCGTCGAGCAGGTTCTCCCCACCCCGGACGTCGGAGCCCAGCCGGTCGGCCAGCCGCTGCGCGATGAGGTCGACCAGCCCGCGGTAGAACGCCGGCCGGGCCAGGTTGTGCAGCCGCGAGGCCCGCCGCGCCTGGGTGCGCACCTTGGCGACGTCGCCGGCCCGCAGCCGGATCCGCTCGCGGTCGACCACCACCTCGCGGGTGCCGCGCAGCACCCCCTGCCGGTCCTTCACCGCAGCCGCGACCACCTCGGCCATCGCCAGCCGCCCCTTGACCTCGGCGGTGGCCGGGTCGTCGGTGGCCGTGGTCGACAGCCCCGGGCGCAGCTGCCCCAGCCCGGCCATGACCACCCCGGTCTCGCCCAGCGCGGGCAGCACGTCGGCGATGTAGCGCAGGAAGGTCGGGGTGGGGCCCACGACGAGCAGGCCGCTGCGGGCCAGCCGGTCGCGGTGCGTGTAGAGCAGGTAGGCCGCCCGGTGCAGCGCGACGGCGGTCTTGCCGGTGCCCGGCCCGCCCTGCACGACGAGGATCCCGCGGGCGTCGGAGCGGATGATCGCGTCCTGCTCGGCCTGGATGGTGCGCACGATGTCGGTCATGCGGCCGGTGCGCTCGGCCGTCAGCGCGCGCAGCAGCGCGGCCTCGCCGGTCAGCCCGCGGTCGTCGACCTCCTCGCCCTCGGCGAGCACCAGCACCTCGTCGTCGACGCCGGTGACCCGGCGGCCCAGGGTGCGGATGTGCCGACGCCGGGCGATGCCCTCGGGCCGGAACGGGGTGGCGGTGTAGAACGGCCGGCTGGCCGGGGCCCGCCAGTCCACCAGCGCCGGGTCGCCGCCCGGGTCGTCGGCGGGCAGGCCGGTGCGCCCCACGTACAGCGGCTGCGCGACGTCCTCGCGGTCCAGGCGCCCCAGCACCAGGCCGGCCTCGGCGGCGTCCAGCTGCACGATGCGGGTGCCGTGGAACCGGACGGCGGCCTCCTTCTCCCCCATGGCCTGCGCGTTGTCCACCAGCGGCGCGGAGATCGCCTGTTGCCGGCGCGTGACCGCCAGCTCGCGGGCGGCGTCCAACCGGGCGTACAGCCCGGCGACGTGCTCCTGCTCCTCGGCGATCGCCTGGTCGGTGCTGCTCGACACGTACGGGACTCCTCGGGTGGGGCGGGCCCGACAACGGTAGTCGCGACCCGCCCCCCGCGGAGGTCAGCCCACCGCGACCCGCCCCAGCACCGTGTCCAGCGCCTGCGCCAGCCACGCCCGGGCGTCGTCGGCGGAGCGCGGTGCCTCCAGGTGGCGGGCGGCGACGTAGCAGTCGGGGCGCACCAGCAGCACCCCGCCGTCGGCGATCTCGCGCAGGTCGGCCCACGTGCCGTAGGGGTCGTCGAACGGCAGCCCGGGCCCGATCTCCACCGGCGTGATCGCGAGCCCCCGCTCGGCGCCCAGCGCCGCGGCGGCCTCGAGCCACGGCGCCCCGCCGACCCCGGTGACGACGGCGAACCGGCCCGCGCCGACCAGGTCGAGGGTCGAGACCTGCCGACCCCCGCGGGTGACCCAGGCGTGCGGCAGCTTGGCGCCGGGCCAGGTGGTGGGCCGGGCGTACAGCTCGTGGTCGCGCTCGTAGGGCGGCATCGGCGTGCCGTCGGGCACCACGGCGCCCGAGGCGTAGCGCTGGTTGTGCTCCACGCCGTGCGCGTCGAACTCGTAGGCCTTGTAGGCGATGGCCTCCCGGACGGCGGCGCGCACCTTGTCCCCCTCCGGCCCCGGCGCCCGGCGCAGCGCGAGCTGGCGGTCCAGCGCCTCGGTGTCGGTGGTGTCGGTCAGCTCGAGCGCGGCCATGATCCGGCCGGTGTCGGCGATGGACTGGTTCGCCCGCTCCACGACCTGCCGGGCGATCGGGGCCCGCTCGGCGTCGTAGCTGTCCAGCAGCGAGGGGTCCGCCGTCCCCGCGACGACGTGGGCGAGCTTCCAGGCCAGGTTGTAGCTGTCCTGGATCGAGGTGTTGGAGCCCAGGCCGTTGGTCGGCGGGTGCCGGTGCACGGCGTCGCCGGCGCAGAACACCCGGCCCTTGGCGATGGTCGTGGCGAAGTGGTGGTTGACCGTCCACGGCGAGCCCGACAGCACCTCCATCTCGAAGTCGTCGCTGCCCACCAGCCCCACGGCCAGCTCGCGCACGAACTCGTCGGTCAGCTGCGGCGGGCCGTCGGCGACCGCGTAGCCCCACATGATCATCCACTCGGTCCAGGGCTTGATCATGCGCAGCACGCCCAGGCCGACGCCCTCCTTCTCGGCGCCGGGCTGCAGCATCCAGTAGAGGACCGAGGGCCGGTGCGCGACCAGGTGGGTGAGGTCGGCCCGGAACACGATGCCCAGTGCCCCGCCCACCGCACCGGGGCCCTCGTAGGGCAGGTCGAGGTCGGCGGCGACCTTCGAGCGCGCGCCGTCGGCCCCGACCAGGTAGCGGGAGCGGATCTCGTACTCCAGGCCGCTGAGCCGGTCGCGCACGGTGGTGGTGACGCCCTCGTCGTCCTGCACGTGCCGGAGGTACTCGGTGTCGAAGCGCACCGTGGCGCCGCGGTCCTGGGCGGCCTTGACCATCACCGGCTCGGTGATCGTCTGCGGGGCGTCGAGCATCGTGCAGGGGCTCGCCAGCTGGTAGTCCGCGTGCCGGGCCGGGTCGGTGCCCCACGACGGGATGCGGCCCAGCTCCTCGCCGGCCAGCGAGGTGCAGAAGGTCGTCGTCCCCATGAGCTCCCACGGGGTGGCCAGCGCCATGAGGGTGTCCTCGACACCCATGTCGCGCAGGGTCTCCAGCGCCCGCTGGTTGGTGATGTGCGCGCGGGGGTCCTGCGAGAGGCGCGAGTACTTGGTGACGACGACGACGCGGGTGCCGTAGGTGGCCAGGAACAGGGCGGCGGAGGCACCGGCGGGGCCGGTACCCACCACCAGGACGTCGGTCTCCACGGGCACGGGCGCTCTCCTCGGTCGCTGGGGTGACCGCGGTCACGGCCCCGGGCCGACACTTGTTGAACGTTCGACCACTGTCAAGGCCGACCTACGCTGGGCCGGTGACCGTGCTGGACCCCGCCGACGCCGCCGCCCGCGCGTCCGCGCACCGCGACCGGCTGCTGGCCTGGGTCGGGCCGCACCTGGCGCGCCGGCAACGGCACGAGGCGCACCCGGTGCTCGACTTCCTGTTCACCTACTACTCCGAGAGCCCGGCCCGGCTGCTGCGCTGGCACGCCGGGGTGGGCGCGTCGGTCACCGGCGACCTGGCCGACGAGCGGCTGGGCTGGCCGCTGTACGCATCGCTGCCGGGCGGCTCGGTCGGGCTCGACGTCGCGGCCTTCCGCGCCAAGCGGGGCACGTCGGCGGGCTGGGTGGCCGGCTTGCTGCAGGCCACGGCCGGCCGGGCGGCGCAGTACGGGTGCTTCGGGCTGCACGAGTGGGCGATGGTGCACCGGGCGGCGCCGCGGCACGACGCCGTCCCGCTGCGGCTGGGGTCCGCCGGCACCGACGCCGTCGTCGAGTCGCACCGCCTGCAGTGCACGCACGTCGACGCCTACCGCTTCTTCACGCCCACGGCGGCCCCGCGCAACGCGCTCACCCCGACCCGCGACACCCAGGTCGCCCTCGAGCAGCCGGGCTGCCTGCACGCCGGGATGGACCTCTACAAGTGGGCGGTCAAGCTGGCCCCCGCGGTGCCCGGCGAGCTGCTGGCCGACTGCTTCGAGCTCGCCGTGGACATCCGGGTGCTGGACATGCGGGCCAGCCCCTACGACCTCGCCGACCACGGCTACGACCCCGTGCCGATCGAGACCGCGGCCGGCAAGGCCGAGTACGCGGCGGCCCAGCGGGCCTTCGCGGCGCGCGGCCAGGCCCTGCGCGCCCGCCTGCTGGCCGTCTGCGACGCCGTCCTGGACCCCGCGGGCGCCCCCGCCGGCGGTTGACCCGGGGGCACCCGTGGGTCAGGGCAGGGCGCGGAGCCAGTCGGCGATCGCTGCGCCCAGCTCGTCGGGGCTGTCCTCGGGGACGAAGTGGTTGCCGGGCACCTGCACCTCGGTCAGGTTCGGCCACCTCCGCACCAGGTTGCGCTGCCGGCCGACCAGGATCGAGCCGGGGACGGCGTCCACGAACAGCTTGGGGACGTCGGAGCGGGCCAGCCACTCGCCGTAGGCGTCGACGGCGGTGTGCACGTCCGGCGGCACGTGCTCGATCGGGATGTTGCGCGGCCACTCCAGGGTCGGCCAACGGCTCTCGGGCGTCGGGTAGGGCGCCCGGTAGCGGTCGTGCGCCTCGGGGGTCAGCCCGTGCAGCGTCGAGGCCGGCAGGATCCGCTCGACGAACACGTTGCGCTCGAGCACGAGGTCCTCCCCGGCGTCCGAGCGCATGGCCTGGAAGATGCCCTTGGCCGCCCGCGGCCAGTCGGCCCACAGCAGCGGGGTCACGATCGTCTCGGTGAACGCGATCGCCCGGATGCGCTCGGGGTTCTTCCGCGCCCAGTCGAACCCCAGCGCGCCGCCCCAGTCGTGCAGCACGAGGGTGACCCGCTCCTTCGCCTGCACCTCGTCGAGCAGGTCGGCGAGGAACTCGGCGTGCGCGGAGAAGGAGTAGGTGCCGCGCTGCGGGTCGGGCAGCTTGTCCGACTCGCCCATGCCGATGAGGTCCGGCGCGATGCACCGGCCGAGCCCGCTGAGGTGCGGGATGACGTTGCGCCACAGGTAGGACGACGTCGGGTTGCCGTGCAGCAGCACTATCGGATCACCTTCGCCGGTGTCGACGTAGGCCATCTCGTGCCCGCGGATGCGTGCCCGCGAGCGGGGGAACCGGTCCTCCGGCGACACCGTCATGGGCCGATCGTGGCCCTGCCCGGAGAAGATCGCAGAAGACGCTTGACCCTGACGCGACGTCAGGGAGTGCACTGCATCCATCAGGGAGGCAGAAGGACCTGCCTGCCCCCCACGCCACGCTCCGCGCGGCGCGGGACCCTGCAGGCGGGCCGACGAGCAGAGCGGAAGGGGGTTCCTGATGAGCCACACGGTGGGGGAACTGGCCGCGCTGGCCGGGGTGACGGTGCGCACGCTGCACCACTACGACCGGATCGGGTTGCTGACCCCGTCCGGCCGCACCTCGGCGGGCTACCGCGTCTACGAGCTGTCCGACGTGGACCGGCTGCAGCAGGTGCTGCTCTACCGCGGGCTCGGCTTCGGCCTCGAGGAGATCGGATCGCTGCTGGACGACCCGGACGTCGACGCGGGTGAGCACCTGCGCCGGCAGCACCGGCTGCTCCTGGAGCAGCGGGACCGGACCGACCGCATGGTGGCGGCCGTCGAGAAGGAGATGGAGGCACTGGACATGGGCAACCCCATGACCCCGCAGGAGAAGCTCGAGGTGTTCGGCGACTGGCTGCCCGACGAGTACGCCGACGAGGCCGAGCAGCGCTGGGGCGACACCACCGAGTGGTCGCAGTCCCAGGCCCGCACGAAGGGTTACACGAAGCAGGACTGGCTGGAGATCAAGGCCGAGACCGACGACCTCGAGCACCGGCTGGCCACGGCCCTGGCCGAGGGGGCCCCGGCCGACGGGGAGCGGGCGACCGACCTGGCCGAGGAGCACCGGCAGCAGATCAGCCGGCGGTTCTACGAGTGCAGCCTCGAGCTGCACGCCTGCCTGGGCCGCATGTACGTCGAGGACGAGCGGTTCACCGCCCACTACGAGGCCGTCGCCCCCGGGCTGGCGGCCTACCTCTCGACGGCCTGCCAGGCCAACTCGGCCCGCCGCACCGCCTAGCGGAACGACATCGTTCTCACCCGGCGGGGGTGGAACGGTCGCGTTCTGGTGCGGTCGGCGGGTGCGACCGCCGAGAACGGTCGGACGAGCCGCACCCCGCGGCTCGTCCGACCGACGGCAGGTGACGATGGGCGTGCGCCGGCACGAGCAGCCCGCTCCGGGCGCCCTGTGGGTGGCCGGTGCCGTCCTGGCCGCCTGGTGCGTGCTGGCCGCGACCACGCCGGGCACCAGCACCTGGCGCGCGGTGGTCGACTCCGTCGTCCTCGCCGCCGTGTCGGTGACCGCGGTGGTGGTGACCGCCCGGCGGCACCGCCGCGACCTCCCGGGGCACCGGCCCCGCGCCGTGCTCGCCGCCGGGCTGGCCGCGTTCGGCCTGGCCACCGTGGTCGGGCGGCTCGCCCGGGACGAGGTCACCGGCGCCCTCGGCGGGACCGCCGGCTGGGCCGTCGGCCTGCTGCACCTGACCGGTCAGCTCTGCGTGGGCTCCGTGCTGGTGTGGCTGGCCCGCCGGCTGCGCGGCCGCCTCGTGGTGTCGGCACTGGTGCTGGACGCGGCCAGCGCCGCCCTCGCCATCGCCGCGGTCGCCGGCACCGTCGTGGTGATCGGGCTCGACGGGCGCCTGCCGCTGGTCCCGACCGTCGCGGTCCTGCTGCTCGTGGCCTGCGACGTCGGCCTCGTCGCGGGCTCGGCCGCCCTGTTCTCGGTGCTGCGCCCCGGCCGCGGCAGCGTCGTCGCGCTGCTGCTGCTGGGGTCGGCACTCCTGCTCGCCGCCCACCTGACCTCGGGCTACCTGGTGCACCGCGACGGCTCCGCGGCGGCGCTCCCGGTCCCGGCCCTGGTGGCGGGGGCCTGCCTGGTGCTCGCCGGCGCGGCCGACCGCTCGGTGCGCACCCGCGAGCAGCTGCCGCAGAGCACCGCCGACCGGCTGGACGCCTGGTCGCACCTCATCCCGTTCTCCAGCGGCTTCGCCATCCTGGTCGCGGTGCTCATCGCGAACACCCGGCTCGAGGTCGGTCAGTGGCTGGTCCCGGCGCTGCTGGGCGGCACGGGCAGCCTCGCCGTCGTGGTCGTGCGGGTGCACCTCATCCTCCGCGTGGCCCGCGGCGCCCTCGGGCAGCTGGAGGACGCCCGCACCGACCCGCTCACCGGGTTGCTCAACCGGCGCGGCCTCGGCGCGGTGGTCGACCGCTGGGCCGCGGCCGGCGAACCGGTCACGCTGCTGGCCATCGACCTCGACGAGTTCCGCCGGATCAACGAGGAGGCCGGGCACGAGACCGGCGACCGCGTGCTGCAGCGGGTCGCCGACCAGCTGAGCGGGCTGGCCGGCCCCGGCACCGTCGTCGCCCGCATCGACGGCGACGACTTCGCCCTGGCCTTCCCCGGCACCGACACCTCCCGCGCCTCGGTGCTGGCCCGCGAGGCGCGCTACCAGCTCGGCCGCCCCTTCGACCTCGACCGGCACCGGCTGCACCTCACGGTCAACGTCGGGACGGCGCTCAGCCACGGGGTCTCCGGCCGGGCCGGCGAGGTGCCGACCACCGACGACCTGCTCCGCTGCGCCGACCAGGCGCTCGCCGAGGCCCAGGCGAGCACCGCCGGCGTCGCCGTGCACGACCCGGCGCGCTGCGGGCGGGCCCAGGACGCCGGCCTGCTCACC
>Ga0325401_1001244_pt1 | contig 21232 bp, 15 predicted proteins | sample PopdelMetagenome_FD_205666 | JGI IMG/M metagenome (GOLD analysis project Ga0325401, IMG submission 205666) | Populus deltoides microbial communities from Bellville, Georgia, United States - Xylem-PdKOR-R2 | ecosystem: Host-associated > Plants > Phyllosphere > Stem > Wood/Secondary xylem | place... | reverse complement strand
TACTAATGATCTCTATTGAAATATTGATGAGGTTTTAGTAGTTAGTCAATGAATTAGGAGTTTCTTGATTTCAATTGTGGGTTCTTAATTAATTTTCTATTGTTTTTATATACAAAGATTTTGCAGCAACAAGAATCTCAATTAATTATGAGAATAAACAAATTGTACTCTTATACAGCTTTCCCTCTCAAATGTAAATAACAAATCAAAATCTTGCATTCTCATCAAACATATCTACCATAAAGTGCTTTTCCCGTTACAAAAAAAAAAAAAAGTACTTTTCCATTTTAGATTCAAAACTTAAATTTAATACTAACTTTTACTGAAATTTTAAATTGATTTTAAAAAATAAATTTTCATTAATGTCAAAAAAACTATCTTAACCCAAAAGTTAGTTGTTAAGTAAGATTTCAAATTATAATTTACATTATTTTTTACCATACCTCGTCAAGTGTTCACCATTTGATTTTGAAACTTGTATAGACTTATCACTTTCTTGTGCTTAATTTTATCAAATAGAATGAGAATAGTGATATTTAAACTTGTGACTTTGTAGGCTCTAAAATCATGTAAAAAATTTAAGATATTAAGTGAGATCCCAATATATAAATTATTTTACTTTTTAACAGTTAAAACTATAATATTACATTAAAAAAAATATTTTTAACATTAAAAATTAAAAAGAACTAAAACCCCTTAGGGAGGTACTATAACTCCCTATTGTCACTATTCATTGAATATGTTTAATGATGTTTTTGCTCTCCACCCAAAAATCTTAAAACAAGCTTTTAAGGGCATTAAGGTCTTTTCTCATTGCTAATTTTTCATTATCAAATAGAAAAAGAATAAATAAGTATTTTTCCATCTTGATTGTATAAAAAAACGATCCAAATACCCTTGGAAGAAAAAAAAATTAAACTTGGTATCAAATGGTATTTTTATATTTTCACATTATTTTTTGGCTATTATAATTAAAACTGAAAAGAATTTTGGTATTTGCACAAATATAAAAAAACAAGAAGTAATTAAAATGCACAGTCAAACTACAAAACTACCTTTAAAATAAAAAATTTAAGCCCATGAGTGTTTTTGGCTTTTAACAAAAGTTTTTTTGTAATTACAAAGTTAGCTTATGGACAATTCTGTGTTTGGATAAATAAAAAAACAAAAAGGTGGACGCGTGTTTATGACACCTAGGGGCGCAAGCAATTCCTCCTTGCATCCAAAAATTAATACCTTTTCGCTATGTTGTTGGAAGAGCCGTCGTGTTCTATTCCTGTTGGTGTGGTGTGTGCCGTTGTTGGTGATCTAGTTTGGCTCTAATGAGCCTTTTTTCCCCTTCTTCTCTCTCTACCCTCCTTTAAAAATTATTGCTTAACTCTCTTGGTTATTGACATTTTAACTTTAGTTCTTATTCTTTTGATTTTTAATTTTTGGTTTGGCTCCTTTGTATAAGTTTTATTTGTTTTTAATTTCATCATTCAATCTCAATTTATTAAATATTATATTATCTGATGTGGTCTTTATTGTTTGGATTTCTACTTTTTTCCTTTGTCCTTTTGTAATTTTTGTAATGGTTTTCAATTTTATCATTCAATTCAAATTGATGGTATTATATTTTTCAACTTGGTCCTCATTATTTTGATTTCTAATTTTTTCCTTAACCCTTTTGTAAAAGTTATTATTCTTTTTAATTTCACCTTTTAATTACAACATTGTTTTTATTTTTTATGTCAATTTTGATCCTTATTCTTTTTAATTTTTTTCTTTTACTAGATTGTTTTTTTTCATTTTAACCTTTCAATTAAATATAAATTTATTTTTTAATTTAATTTCGATCCTCATTATTTTAATTGCTAATTTTTTAAATCCTTTTGTATATTTAAAATTCTTTTTTCAATTTCATCCTAGAACATTTGATTAATTGAGAATTGAACTTCATGGTTTGTTTTAATAGGTGTTGTGGGTCTAATAACTCAGGTCATGAGTTTAAAAAGTTAACATGTTTTTTTTTATTATAAAAAAAATGCTTTATAATCCTCTTTTTTTTATCAGGTTATTCGAATTTCATGATCTGGGTCATGAATTTGGTAAGATATCTCAGGTTGGCTTGATTCTGATTAACCAGGGCTATAAATTTGTCATGATCAATTTTTTTTATGTCATTTTTTCTCTTATTTCAGCACCTAAACATCATTTTTTGTAAAAAAAATATCATAGCCTTGTAGCAAAGCACGAGCACTGGTGTGCTGTTCTAGGAAACCAAATGTAAAACATATACTCCTAAAAGTACATGTAGTGGTACGAGTAAAGATCGTTCTCACAGAGAGTATTTAGCCTAATCTTATGCTACATGAACAAGGATATAAGGGTTGTGTATAACATAAAAGTTTTTAAGGAAAACCTTGGTCTAATTCAAATTAAAGTATCAAAATCAATCAAAAGAGAAAACCTTGATATAAGTCAATGTTTACCATCAAAATTTCACAACTAATCATCGATGCAAATATATATCAATTTAGACTTTAAGTATTCACTGTTGAAACTATTTTCTTATCTCTTTTTAGTCATAGTTAATTAGAAAACAAGCAATCTAATTAATCCAAACTACTAAACAATCCAAGACAAACACTAAAGGTTTAATCTAGTAGTAGCCTTAAGAGTTAGAGAGATCGATATCATTAGATTTGATATCTAACCTAGTAGTAAATTGGAATGGATAATAAACTAGTAGGCCTCCTAGTAATTAAACGAGACAATCATGAAAATAGATATATAAAAACATTTGATACTCAAGCATAAATTGAACAAAAAAAAAAAATTAGATGTCACTATTTTATTGATTATGAGACTTCCATTTCCTTTGATCAATTACAAAATTTTAGCCACACAAGACCATGATAAAAACTCTAAGGAGAAATTAGAGAATAGGGGAGAGAGAGACATCTCTAATATGCCCATTTTTCTCTTTTTCACACGTTAATCCTGCCTTTTAGAAGCCAAAAAAATCTTCTAAATATTATCCTCAAATAATAACAAATCAATCTGACTAATTAATGAAAACATTAAATAATAATGTAGAGTCCTAATATAACTAGGAAAATAATATTTTCAACTTGTATTCATGCACCAAATGTAGAAGTTTCTGAAAAATAAATCACATTAGGGTTTATGTATTAGATTTGCTAGCCAAAGAATGTTTTAGCATGTATGTAGTACATGTGTAGCAACTTTATACCCATTTTTCACCTCAATGTATTTAGTATCTGTAACATCCTAAAATTTTCATATTCATCCAAAGCATAAATTCATTTATTCTTTACGAATTTGGAGGATTTTTTTGTAATACTTTCATATCTTGTAACTTTAACTATAATAATTCCCTTTTAAGATTTGTTCTTCTCTTTTCTTATTTTTTTTATTTCTATCAAAATTTAAGCAGAGTCTCTTTTTAAAAGTGACAATCATAACCTTCATCACCTGTATTAATCTCATATAAATCAATACAAATTTGATCCAATCATCCTAAATCATAATCTCACTATAATAAAACATTTCTCTTTTATTCTCATCATCCCACAACACTTTCATTCTTTATCAAATTCTAATTATAGTGATTGACACCCATAGTTTATAATCAAAGCATTATTTAATTAATATTTAAATACTAATACGTGTATTAGAAAACATCTCAAAATAAAACACATGATCACATATTATCTAGTTTTACATCTTTAGTTTAAGTAAGTCTCAAGATACAAGCAACACTATATTATTACATGTTTTCATTGTTTAAGATAACAAAAGACGATATATTAGTCCAACTACTCCTGCCAAGACTGCGAGGATCCTGAAATCAAATAAGAAAATTATAAAGATGATGTATACATGAGAATATTCAAAGTAGCAAAACAATCAAATATATTGGTCCATTAAACTCTCTTGGATATTTATTGCATTTCAAACAATCTTAGTAATTATAAGTTATCTTAACTAATTCCATGGTTAATAAAAAATAAAGCTACCCATTACATTCATCAAACCATCCATTTAACCTCATGGTCGTTTTATATTTTTTGCCACCCAAGAGGATGACGCAATTTCGACAATCCCACACGGATGCCTTTGTCTGCAGCAACCTCTCAGGGATGCCAATAACTCCAGCAGTCACTTATAGATGCCTATAACTCCAACAATCCCTCACAAATGTCAATAACTTTGGCAATCCCTCATGAATGCCAACAACTCTAACAATCCCTTATGGATGCCAATAACTCCGTAAATTTTCTAAGTTAACTTGTTTCATTTCATTGTTTTTTTTTTCAACTCCACAATCATGTGATTGAAATAAACAACCCATTTATTAGAAACATTCTAATAACTAACTTAAATTGGGATGTTGGATACCTACTTGCAATTTGGTTATGTTCGTTTCCTCCTGTCTACTATCTTACTCCAACAATTTTTCGCAGAAATTTTTCACATCCCATATCTCTCATATACTTTACCCAACGCATTAATGTAACCACACTATTTCAAGAAGTTGTATCAATTATCCTTGGCATCCCCATCATTACTGCTCGAACCATTTACATTAAGTAAGCTGGATCATGATAAGGCGCAGGTGCTTTTGTACATACAACAGGTGGAGGCTTGTTCGCCTGTTCATCATTGCCTATTACTTATGGTTGTACATTCTTAGTTTTCTAGGAGAAAGATTCTCTCTTATGTCTTATTAATTCTTCTCTCTCAAACTGTATGGACATCGTAGGCATATGAGATGTTGTATCTGCCAGAGGATCGCTTTCTTAATCCTCATTGCTCTCCTTACCCAAAACCTTTCTCTTAATAGAAGATTGATTTGTTATAGCTCTCTATCAGGTGCGAACCATCCTGAATCAATAAACATTCTTCAATCAGAAATTCCTGGCTCTGATACCAATTATAACATCTCGAAATTTCCATGTTCATCCAAACCATAAATTCATTTATGCTTTAAGAATTTGGAGGATATTTTTTTATAGTACTTTCATATCTTGTACCTTTAACTATAATAATTATCTTTTACGATTTATTCTTCTCTTTGATTTTTTTTATTTCTACCAAAATTTAGATAGAGTTTCCCTTAAAAAGGAACAATCTATAACCTTCATCACCTGTATTAATCTTATATCAATAAATAAAAATATGATCCAATCATCCTGAATCATAATCTCACTACAATAAAGCATTTCTCCTTTATTCTCATCATCGCACAACACTTTCATTCTCTATCAAATTCTAATTATAGTGATTGGCACCCGTAGTTTATAATTAAAACATAATTTAACTAATATTTAAATACTTAAGTCAAATACATGTATTAGAAAAAATCTCAAAATAAAACACATGATCACATGCTATCTAGTTTTACATCTTTAGTCTAAGTAAGTCTTAAAATACACGCAATACTATATTATTACATGCTTTCAATTTTTAAGATAACAAAAGACAATATATTAGTGTCCTAATCCAATTGGGAGTACAAGGATCCTGAAATTACATAAGAAAATTATAAAAATGATTCTATAAATGAAAATATTCAAAGTAACATAACAATCAAATACATTGGTTCATTAAACTCTCTTGGATATTAATTGCATTTCATATGATCTAAGTTATCTTAACTAATTTGTCAGACCACCTATTTAACCTCGCAGTCATTTTATAATAGATCCTTCATGGATGCCAATAACTTTGGTAATCCCTCATGGATGCTAATAAATCCGTATATTTTTAATTTAACTCTTTTCTAAACATTTTTTTTCTTTTTATAATCCACAATCATGTTAGTGAAGTAAACAACCCATATAGCAGAAATGTTCTGATAACTAACTTAAATTGAGATGTTGAATACCTACCTGTAGTCTGGTTATGTCTGTTTCCCCCTGCCTACTGTTCTACTCTAACAATTTCTCCTATATCAACAAGATTTTCAATTTTTCATCATCTTATTAGGACATAACATAATTTATACATATCAATAAACATTAAACACCACATCGAAATCATTCATTTATTCTCAATCCAAAATCATTTACTTAATCTTTCATAGTATTCTTCCCTCATTTTAACCAATTAAACTTAACCACTTCAATTTTTACCTATTATTTGAAAATCTTCTCTTAGAAGTTCTCGATCATATTAACACCATTTCATTGTTATTCAATAAAATAATTTACTTGTTCTCAAATATCATCCATCTAGCAATATACATTTCATATTACACGATTTCACATGCATTTTCACAAGTAAAGAAAGAACTTTTCCTATTCTCTCTTTTTCTCTTAGCTGAAATACATAGTAAGGAAATGAAAGATACAATTTGTTTTTCCACAACACATCAATAATATATTCATGTACATTAAACAAGCATAAATTAGTAAGTATACATGATACTTTCACTGTTTTACTAATTCTTCCCTATGTTGATCGGCCCTAAACCTCTTTAATGCTAAACATTTTCTTCAATTTCTAGCAAGGTTTTGCACTCATCACTCTCTACTATACCCCAATTGATTTAAACAACAAACAATTTGCATTTTCCTCAATTTTCTATCATGAAAATTCATAAATTTAGCATTAGTTTTATTTCTTTTTACTCAAGTTTATGTAGGTAGGTTGAGAACCCCCTACCAAGCAAGAAAATGAACTTTAAAAGTTTTCGTCATGAGATTTTTATGCTCCTCCACTTTTTCTCTCTCATTGCCACCAACCGTCTCTCAGATTTTCCTTTCTTTCTCTTGCTTCTTATGGTAATGTGTTTAATCACCCATCCTCTCTTTATCATAGCCATGATTCATGATTTCCTTACGTGTTTTTGGTTTTATAAAGCAAGAAATGAAAAACACTCCTCCTTTTCTTATGGCTGCATTAGACCCTTTGGAGAAAGAAAATAAGGGATTTGTTTTTTTGTCTTTCCTATTTTACCCTTACTCACTCTTACTTAAGTTGTTCCACATGTTTTCAGGTAATTTTTCTTTAACTCCTAGTATATTCTCATACTAAAATTTCTATTTTTTTAAAGTTCATGGTTTTATAGTATCTATCAAAACTCAAAACACAAAAGTTGTAGAGTTTTTTCTTAGTATTCCATAGTATTTTGAATCATCTCAATCAAAGCTCAGATGAGAGAGTTATGCCTAAATTATAAAGCAATGTCGAAATTGTTCAAAATCATCCCATTAACTTTATTATGCCCTTAATGCCTCCATTTGCACCATAAATTAAAATATAAAAATAATAAGTATTTTTAGACGTCAAATAATTATAAAATACTAAATATTAAGGATGAAAAATATGATATTTTGCATTCTTATTGGCACTAAGACTAGTTAAATGTAAAAAAAGATTTTATATTACCTTTATAGAAATCAATAAAGTAAAGAATAATAAAACTATAAAAACATGGTAGCAATAGTATGCTTCTAACACAAACCAAGTGGCGCTCCGTTCATCAGTAATAAATATTTCAATATTTCATTAGTCGAGATGTGTCCACATCGCTTAGATTTTCTAAATTTCTTTGATATCCTTCATTAATTTGGTTCTTATATATATATATATATATATATATATATATATATATATATATTCTTCTAATAAGGTGACTATCTCTATTTCTTTAATTTCTCCAACTTTAGTGTTGTAAAGTAAAACAAAATTAAAAAAAATGCAGACTTCCTGAATTTTAAAACTAATGACACACCCTCTTTTGTTAGATGGTTTAATTTTGACTTTGTTAGGTGGACGGGAAGGAATATATAAAGTGACGAAGATGTCAATTTCATCTGGTGTATCTTATATTATTATTATTCAATTCGATTAGATTGAATTAGTTAAGAGTGTTGTGTTATGTTTGGCTGATAAAAAAAGAATTGAATATAAAAAATATATTCTGGTCATCAAAAATTATTTGCTATAGTTATTAAACTTGATTTAATGGATCAACATTGAAATCTCCAAACTCAACTCTTTATCTATCTCGAATTTAAAATTAAACCATGTAGAAGTTGTGCCGATATGACCTTGTCAACGGAACAAGTTGAAAAAAAAAGAAGGCCAAGTTCATCATGGTCAACCCGCTTAACCATGATCCTGGTTATGGATTCCACTGCGTCGAATTAATTTTTTTTATTTTTTTTATTATTGTAAAATTGAAGATACAATGAACAAAAACAAACTATATCTTGAGGCGTGTGTAAACACTGTTCTTAAGGATATTTCCTCAACACAAGACTATCATCCAAGATCCAACAAGTTCCTCCTCTAAAGATGAAGGTTACAAAAACAGTGAGCAAGATAGAAAGGAAATAACAACAAGTCTTGCAAACATAGAAAAATAATACTATAGTTTTTTCAGCACTATTTGTCTGTAAAAGTACATGGTATATATAAACTGCTAAAATGTAACAGCTAGGTAGAACATAAATTAAAAATTAAAGATATGTTATAACAGTTAAAAAAATAAGCAAGAAAAACGTTATTTACAAAAATAAGCAAGAGTTGTAGCAATTTTAAAAAGATTTATTAGAATTTTGTGGCTGTTGGAAAGTTAGTTCCAAGAAAAGCATTTTGGGTCTGACACCATTTTTAGACCTATTGGGTCTGACATGATTGTCAAACCCAAGGGTCTTGTGTTTATCAAGGTCGCTAGACCCATATCAAATTTTACTTATATAAACACTAGATAAAAACTTTTTGAAATAGTCTTCATTATTTACAACAATCCCCTACATATTTCAAAAGAGTTTTGGATATATATATATAATTGTTGGATTTCCATCTATTGAGTGTAATGCATCTAACATGGTATCTTTTGGACTACGAATCAGAACATATAAAAAATGAGATTTAACTTAAGTTACATAATTATTGGTGAAATTTTTAATTTCTGTGAACAAAAAATTATTATTGTAAGTTAGGTATCTTACTAACCACATTATACCCCCATAATCTTTTACTCTTTGACTTGGTTTTGCACTTAATAAGCCATGCGCATGTCTTGTTGTTTATAAGTGCTCTAGATATTTTTCTAGTATGTCATAGGAGCGGCCCCACTCCACACTTGTACAAGTGATTCCATCAAGTGTTCACTGTAATTTGAACACTATCCACAAGGAATATGAAACTCATTAAGAACCTTGTAGTTCATCATCTCTTTAATTGCATACTAGCACTATTCTCACATTATAGGAAATGACTTGTTTTATAGTGCTACAGAATGACAAATGACTTTGTTTTTACCCATATGAACCTAATTCATGGGATTTCCAATCATATAGGTTGGGTTACCATCATTTTGGTTTCTCATTTAAGCATAAGTCCCATTCCCCTCGATGTTTCTAATATCATCTTTTTACCAAGTGGTTTAGTTAGAGAATCAGCCAGATTCATTTCTGACTTCACATAATCAAGCAAGATAATTCCATCTTTTAGTAGTTACTTTACAACATCATGTCTTAATTGAATATGTCGAGTTTACAAGATTTATTCTTAGCAATGATTATTGTCACTTGAGAATCATAATGCATGGATATAGAAGATGTTGGTTTTATTCCCAATGCAATTTCAGTTAAAAGATTCCTCAACCAATCAACTTCATTTTTTGCTGATTCCAAAGCTACAAATTTTGACTATATGGTGGATTGAGCGATTAAACTTTGTTTGGATGATTTCCAAGACACTACACCACCACCAAGAATAAAGATATAACTACTAATGGATTTATTCTCAGTTGAATTTGAAATCCAGTTAGCATCATTGTATCTTTCTAATACAATGGAAAATCCACTATATAGAATACCATAGTCCATGGTACCTCTCAAATATTTCATTAGTCAGACTATTGCCGCCCAATGCTTATGATTGAGATTTTATGTATACCTACTCAATCTACACACATCGTATGCTATATCAGGTGAAGTGAAGTTCATCAAATATATCAGACTCCCAATAATCCGAGCATACTCAAGCTGAGTAATAGCTTCACCTTTATTTTTCCTTAATTGAGTGTTAACATCATAAGGAGTACTCACAGGTGTCACATCAAAGTGATCAAATTTTTTAAGAAGTTTCTCTACATAATGTTCATGTGTTAATATTATACCATTGTGTCTCCTTATAATTTTAATACTCAATATTACATTAGTTTCACCCAATCTTTCATATCGAATTTAGATGCTAAAAAATGTTTAGTGCTATACACGACATTCATGCTAGTACCAAAAACAAGCATATTATCTACATATAAACTAATAATCACATACTCATTATTAATAGACTTAGTATACACACATTTATCAACACTATCTAAAGAAAACCCATCACTTAAAACAACTTGATCAAATTTCTTATACCACTGTTTAGGAGCTTGCTTTAAGTCATATAAAGACTTTTTCAACTTACAAACTTTATTCTTTTGACGAGGAATTATCCAACCTTCAGGTTGTAACATATATATCTCTTCTTCTAGATCACCATTTAAAAAAGCAGTTTTAACATCCATTTGATGTATAAAGAGTTATAAATAGAAGCTAAAGTAATTAAAACTTGAATTAAAGAAATTCTAGTTACAAGTGAAAAAGTATCAAAATAATCCATATTTTGTTTTTGAGTAAAACCTTTTGTAATTAATCCTGCTTTGTATTTATCTATAGAACCATCAGAAAAATAATTTCTTTTAAAAATCCATTTACAACTAATAGGTTTTGCACCTGGGGGCAAATCAATAATCTCCCAGGTTTGATTTTGTAAAAACAAATCAATTTCAACTTTAATTGCTTCTTTCTGAAACAAGGAATCAGAATAAGAAATAGCTTTAGAGTATGTCATTGAATGCTTATCTACTAGTTAAGTGAAAAAATCATTTTCAAAGGAAGTTTCTTTCCTTTGTTTCTTACTCCTCACTTCCTCAATGTGAGTTTCATCAACTCTGTTATCATTAACATGTGTATAAGAAAACTTTTCATTTAATGGATAAATGTGTTCAAAGAATTCTGTATTTTTTGTTTCAATAATAGTATTGTAATCTAGCACATCACTTTTCAAAACTAGAAACCTATATGCGACACTATTTTCAATAATAGTATTGTAATCTAGCACATCACTTTTCAAAACTAGAAACCTATATGCAACACTATTTGCAGCATAGCCAATAAACATACAATTAGAAGTTTTAAACCTTTCTCTTTTCAGGTTCAGGTAACATAACCTTAGCTAAACACCCCCACACTTTTAGATATTTTAAATTAGGAGAATAACATTTTCATAATTTGTAAGGTGTTATGCCAATTTTCTTATAAGGAATTCTATTTTGTAAATGACATGCAGATCAAATAGCTTCACCCCATAAAATATCAAGTGTTGAAGAACTAACTAGCTTAACATTCACTATTTCTTTTGAAGTTCTATTTTTCCTTTCATCTACCCCATTAGACTCAGGTGAATAAGGTGGAGTAACTTCATGTATTATACCTTCCTTTTCACAATAATCATTAATTAGAACATACTTACCTCCTCTATCAGATTTAACTCGTTTGATTTTTATTTAGTTGTTTTTTTTTTTTTACTTTTGCTTTATATAATAAGAACATACTATAAACTTCATCTTTACTTTTAAGCAAGTAGAATTTTGTTTATCTTGAAAAATCATTTGTGAAGATCATATAATATTTCTTACCTCTTTTAGTCATAGTTTGTTTTAAATCTCCTAAGTTTGTGTGTATTGAGCTAAGTAATTCAGTTTTTCTTTTAACAGATGCACATGTTTTCCTAGTAATTTTAGCTTCAACACATATTTCACATTTATTTATAGATGAAGAATTTAAGCCATAAGTGAAACCAATAGAACTCATTTTCTTAAGTTAAGATAAACTAACATATCCTAATATAGCATACCATAGATCAATAGAGTCAAGCAAGTAAGCAGAAGAAGATGCATGTCCATTCATTTCATTAGCAACATTGAGTACAAAAAGTCCATGGTAACAATATCTTTTCCCCACAAATACATTATTCTTAATCATTACAATCTTGTAACATTCAAATGACACTTTGATCCTAAATTTCCCAACAAAGCCACAAAGACCAAATTTACTTTCATATTAGGAACACGCAACACCTTATTCAAAGCCAATATTTTTCCCGAAGTCAATTTCATAAGGACTTTGCCTTTTCCAAAAACATTTACAGTTTTTGAGTCTCTAAGGTAGACCATTTCTTCTCCATCCTTAAAAGGTATACAGGCGGAGAAGAATTCTTTACTTGCACATGTGTGCCTAGTAGCACCAGAGTCTACTACCTAATTTTTCTTATTGGTCACCATAGTAATTTAAAAAACAACCGCAACAATGATGTCTTCTCCTTCAACCAAGTTGACCTTAGTTTTAGGAGGATTGTTGTTTCTCTTTTTATTTCGGTATTGAGATGCATGGTGGTCAGGTTTGCCACACTCAAAACAATTTTCTTTTTTCTTAAAATTATTGGGTTTGGGTTTAAACATATTGGTATTGTTACCATTGGACTTAATATTATTATTATTATTAAATTTATGCTCATACCTTTTTTTATGTGAGCTCCCGTCTATTAAGTTTGCTTTGGTGGTCATCTCCTTTTTCTTAATAGCCTAGAACTCCTTTCTATTTATGTCTTCAATGATGATGTGAGTGATAAGATCAATCAAAGATAATTGTCTATGCTTGTACTTGAGTTATTGATTATAGTCGCTCCATGAGATGGGTAGTTTTTCGATCAATATTCCCGACAACGAATCCTTCAGGAAGGTTGATATTTTCAACTTTCATGTCCTCTAGCAGTCTATAATATTTGTTATTTTGAGTTTTTATATCTTTGTTACCCACCATTTCCCATTGGTAAAATTTTTCAATGATAAATTTTTGTTTTCCCATATCTTCGGTAGTATACTTTGTCACCATATTGCTCCATATCTCTTTCGTTTGCTTGTAGCTATAATATACATCAAATAACTCATTGAAGAGAGTGCTTAAAATGAAGTGTCTACAAACTTTGTTCCTATATATCCATGCCACGACATTGTCATTGGTCTTAGGATCGGTAAGAACCTATGCAACTCTATGCATATGAAGAACACTAAAGATCCTTTCTTGCCACCTTTTGAAGTTTTTTCTAGCAAAAACCTCAATCTTTAAAATGTCATGGAATGGCTTAGCTAATTACATAGTGGCAGCAATAGCAAAGTTGACGACATGAGAGACGACAACAACTAAGTTCTCAACAACCATATTGTTGAGGGCAACAACATTATCGGCAGTAATGTTCCCACCCATGTTACTAAAATATATCCTTAAGATTGTTCTAAAATTAAAGATACAATGAACAAAAACAAACTAAACTTGAGGCGTGCACACATAATGTCCTTAAGGGTATTTCCTCAACATAAGGTTATCCTCCAGGATCCAACAAGTTTATCCTCTAAAGATGAGGGTTACAGAAACACCGAGCAAGATAGAAAGAAAATACCAGCAAGTCTTGCAAATACAATAAAATAATACTATAGTTTTTTCAGCACTATTTGACTGTAAGAGTGCATGGTATATATAGATTGCTAAAATGTAACAGTTAGACATAACATAAATTAGAAATTAAAGAGTTGTTACAACAATTAAAAAATAAAAGAGTTGTTGGGGAATTAAAGAGTTGTTGTTTTTTTAAAAAGAGTTGTTAAGATTTTGTGGTTATTGAAAAATTAATTCCAAGAAAAGCATTTTGGGTCTAACACCATTTTCAGACCTATGTTTTCCTTGAGTTAGATATATTGTCAAACTCAAGTATTTTAAATTTGACATGTTCGCTTGACCCATGTTTCTTTGGGTCTGGCATGATTGCCAATCCCAAAGGTCTTATGTTTAATGAGGTCGCCAAACCCATATCAAAGTTCACTTATATAAGCACTAGATAAAAACTTTTTGGAATAGTTTTCATTATTTACAATAGTTATATAATAAACAATATGAAATTGATTTACCATCAACTCAATACTGAATGTTAAAATTCAATATAAAACTGCATGGGCTTACTATAACAAAACCCAGGATAAAATAAAAAAATCAAAAGATAAAAAAAACTAAAAAAACCTAAAAAGACCCAATACAAAAGGACCTAAATATGGGGGTATGAGAAACTCAGCATGACTAGCCTTGTTTCAAGCCTAGTCCAATTTTGTTTTTTGCTTTTTATAAGGGGCAACTTGTTGTCGGCCTTTTTATGAAAAAAAAAATGACAAACAATAGATTATTTTTCTTAATGTAGTTACCACCAATGAGAATCACACTCATGACCTCAACGATGTATACGTCGCCCACACGCTTCAGTCACTTGAGCTACTACACAATGTTTTTTATTAAACCATTAAAAATATATATTAATCATATTCACTATTCATATGAACAATTAAACATATCTTCAATTTTTTTAGTTGTTAGTATTACTTGACTAATATATGATTTGATATTTTTACCATATTTTAAAAATATTTTATTAATATATATAATTATTATAAACCTTATATGGAAAAATTGATTTTTTTATTTTTTTCAAGTTTAGCTAAATATTTTACTTTGTAAATAATACAAACACTTTTTTTTAATATATATAATTATTATGAAAATTTTATATTGCAAAACCTATAAAAAATAATTTAAATCTCAAACTTTAATTTCATAATTGATGTTTAAATTATGATTTTTAACAACAACAACAACAATAAATAATTATTGGAAGAATATGTAATGATTAATGATTATTAATTAAGAAGATGTACAATTAGTATAGTAGTGCTCCTAAGTATTATATATAACATCTCTCCATCAAATATTAAACAGTATATGACATAAGATAGGTGATAGATGTTGTTTTTTTTATTAACTATTTAAGTCAATTAAAAAGTAATAAACACATAGTTTAATAGTATATACATGATTTTTAAAAATAAACCTTATCTTGAATGATTTATATATAACCATTGTAGTCACAAATTAAAAAACAAAAAACCAAAAGGAGAAGGAAGTTCTTATGTGCCCTAGGAATACATCGCTATTCATTGGAACAGTGATTTGAAAAAATTACTCCTAGCCCAAAAAATCTTTAAACTAGGCATTGTGGATAAGATGATTTTTTCATCATAATACAATTGTCTTTAACAATTTATACAATGATAAATTGATAATTTTATTTTTTAAGACAATAAAAAATATACTAGTACGACCCCTATGCCTTTCAGGAGATGTATGCATATCCATCTAATCACCTAATACCTCCTTCTAGCATGATGTTTGGAAGGTCTAAGTGCCCTTTATGTGATTGAGTGGCGTATGCGCCAAATATACCTCTGGTTTGGCGTCATTGATAATTTTTTCCCTTTTATTCTTTTCTCTCTCATCCTCAAATCTAACGCGTACCCCTTTAAAATTTCAGACAAATCCTTTCAAATTTTTTTTGCTTCACATTTGATCAATTTCCTTTTGATTATAGTTATTTTTTATTTTGAATAATTTTTCAAATTTGATCCCTATTTTTTTTATAACTATTTGTTTTATTTGGGATCATTTTTTATATTATTCTTTTTTACAATTTCATCCTCTATAGTTTTTTTCTATCAAATTCGATCCATATTCTTTTTTATTGCTATCTTTTTTGCCTTGCCAAGTTTTTTAAATTTCATTCTCTAGGAGGTTTGCCATAGTTTGTTTTTTTCCTTTTTGAAAACAAATGTTTTATTTCACCTTTTTTTTTAGAGTTTTGCTTTATTATTTTTTACAATTTTCTTCTATGAGCTTAGTCTTTAGTTTATGACCAGAGTCACTGGTTTCAATGGTTCACCCAGCTTGACTTTTGCTTTTGTTTGTCCTTTTTTAAAAAAAATTTGATTTTTTTCAATTTCATCATTCAACATTTAATGTATTGGAAATTGACCATCATGCCTTTTTTTCTCATTCCTTTCTATTGGGTTATCCCGATTTTGCGTCAATGATTGTGAGGTTAACGGGTTAACTCAAGTTGACTTAGATTTTTTCATAGCTCTTCTTAAACAAATTTCTTTTTTTCATTTTTGTCTTCCAACATTGAGTTGTTTGATAATTAAGTTTCATGATTTTATTTAATTTGCTTTTAAATGTAGTTAACTTGGTATAATGACTAGGTCAGACATTTTGCATCTTGGCTCGAATGGGATCAAATCAATTTTTTTTTACCTTTTTTCATAATATTTTTCTTAATTTTCATCCTTTAATATTTTATTTGCTAAAAGTTGAGCTTCAACTTTTTTCTTTTTATTTTCCTTTCTATGTAATTATTATGTTCTCATTTGATTTATTAGGAATTGTAATTTGGACTTTTTTTACTTGTTTCATTTGATGAGTTGTAAGTTTTAGAGATTAGATCAAGTTTAGGAGATTGTTCTAGGTTTTCTTTGTTTTTTTAAGCTGAATGTTCTTATGTGTTTTTATAGTTTTTCTTTGTTATTTTTTACGGTCTGTCTTTTATAGGGTTAGTCCTGGTTCATGACTAGAATCACCAGTTTTGAAAATTAACCTAAGTTGACTTTTGTTACTTTTTTGTCAATTTTTTTTAAAATTGATTTATTTCAATTTTAACCTTCAATATTTGATGTATTGGAAATTAGTTTTCATGCCTTTTCTTTTCCTTTCATGTCTATTAGGATATCTCGATCCTGAGGCCATGGTTATAGGGTTAACTAGGGATGACTCAAGGTTTTTTTGTTATTTTTTTAATGAATTTTTATTTTTTTTATTTTTATCCTTCAACATTGGGTTGTTCAATAATTGAGTTTCATGATTTTATTTAGTTTGCTTTCAAATACGGTTACCCTGACATCACGACTAGGTCAATGAGTTTACGTCTTAACCTAGATGTGCTCGAATCAAGTTTTTTTTCTTTTTTATTATATTTTTTTCTTAATTTTCATTTTTTAACATTTTACTTGCTAGAAATTGAGATTCAATTTTTTTTCTTTTTATTTTGTTTCTTATTCATTTTATTTATTAGGAATTGCATTATAGACTTTTCCCTGTTTTTTTTCTTCTATGAGATTATCACAATCTTATACTTATGGTTGCCAGGTTAGCGTGATAACCCTGTTTAATAGGCTCTTTTTTATTTTTTTAAATAATTTTTTTTCTAGTTTTGCCCTTTAACATTTGATAGTTTATTGATCTTGATGAGCTTAGGTTGGGTTCTTTTTACCTTTCTTTTTTTGTCAAATTTCTTATTAGTTTATTTATTGTTATTGTAGTTTTTCATTCATATCATTTAAATTACCAATTGAAAACAATGACTCGAGTTTTGAATTACCATTTTTTGTACATAAAAAAAATTATATCGGACTATGAGTGCAAAAAATATAGTGATTTACTCATATAAATTTATATTTTTAAATTATATCTACTATTAATATTCTATCATGATTTAAACAAATAAGATCATTGGTATATGAGATTCTTTATAATAATTTATTAAGATATAATTATACAAGGAACTATGAATGTTATTTTTAAGAGACAAAAAAATCCAAGTAAAGTTGGGTTCCTTGACAAGTGAAAAACCTCCCTTCATCTAGTTGTAATGTCCAAGATCAAGTTGACCTTCAACCTATAAATTTTATAAATGAGTAGTAAATTTTTTTAAATGAGCAATAAGTAGGAGAATTTTATAATTTCTCTACTTTCATTAAGGATGGACATGTTTGTTTACACACACACACACACAAACTAAGCTTACTTATGAAACTAATTATATATAAACATTAGGAAGCTAGTAATTAGGACATTAACTCTAAATCCCTATACAGGTTATCTTGAAATATTAACACTCCTCCTTATGTTGGTGTATAAATATAATATATGCCCACTTATTTAAGTGTGTATTTGATATTACGGTGTAAGATGCTTTTTAAAATATCTTTTCGCTTGAAAATGCATTTAAATGATTTTTTTAGAATTGTTTTTTATTTTTGACATCAATACATGAAAATCATCATAAAATACTATAAAAATATCAATTTGATGCTTTTTTAAGCCAAAAGCACTTTTGAAAAGTACCTAAAAGTAAAAGCATAAGCTCTCCCAAGATAACCTTAAAAATCTTAAAAACACTAAACTTGAAATTGCTTTGGGTTTAATATTGGCCAATTGATCCTCAAATTTGATCTTAAGCAACTCCATTTATCTTTTTATCCGATTTCTCCTTAATGAAGAATTTATCTACCATTACTAGAATATTGTGTATCACCGAAAGAATATTTTGTTGGTGTCTAAACACTGATTCAATTGGAAATAAAATTATCGACAAAATAACAAATGAAACCATGTCGTCGGAAAATATATCATCGGTGATTTCTATTATGTCGGTCAATTCATTAGTAATATAATCACTAATGGATTTATAGATAAAATTTGCATGACAAACAAAAATAAACATTTACCGACTTTAATTTTATCGGTAAATTCATTGGTGAATGCAAATTACCAACCAAACTAATTCATCAGAGATTTACATCTAACAGTGACAAGTCCTGTAATTTTTTTCAAACTGTCTAGAACTCTTCGAGAGACTTTGTCTATTGGTAATTTTGTTGGTTTTTAGAATTCCATCTATAATTTCATCGGTATGATATGTAATTTTAAAAAAAAACTAAAATAAACAGTACAACTAAAAAAAATAAAAAAGAATTAAATTAAAATAAAAAAGTAAATTTTTATTATTAATTTTAAAAATATTATGAAATAAATTTTATCCATTTAGTGGACAGAAACAGAAGGAGGAGGCAAGTTTTCAACAAAACTAGGGGGCAATAAGGTGGAGCATAGGTACCAGTGAGGGTTTCCAATAGTTGCTCGAGGACTTTCACTTTATCCCTCAGTTTGACCGTCTCAACTCTAAATTGGGTTGTCTCAGCTTTAACCTGTTTTTGTACAATTGCCTGGACAAATGAAGATTTCTAGCTCAATCCCGATTCCGAGGTCCCAATGTTCATGACACTATTGCTTGCTCGCATATCCTCGGTCGTAGTGTTGGAGATACTGTAAACTGAATTTCTATCGCGTGAATTGGTAGATCCAACCTCCAACCACAAATCTGAATCGAGTTTTGGATGGTTTAAAGGATCATCCTTGTATCTCTCATGTAATCATGTGCTATATGTTTCATGTGAAAAAAAAATCAAGTTAGAAAAAAAACTTAAAAAATATGATATCCAACTTACCACGAACTTTTGAGCTCGGATGTCTATAAGTTGTGGCACCCCTTTCCAACGGTTCTTATTCCACATGTGGGTTTCAACAAGATGCTCCATCGATCCTGAATCGCGCCTAAGCATCGTAACCTATAAAAGGAAGCTAGTGCTAGTTAAACATTTTCATATAATATAACAATTTAAAATAAATTATCATATAAAACAAAATCTTATCATTTGCTTTGCATGTGAAACGAACATATTGGATCTGTCAATATGCATTGTAATAGAATCATGAATCTCCTTGGTTCGATTCTTCAAAAGAAACGGTGACAAACAAACTACATATACTACACAAAAATACCAAAAAAATAGAAAGAAAAAAATGGGTTATAACAAAAAATAGTTAGGTTTGCTTACTAGATGTGATAAATCTTCAAAAACAATTGAACCAGAATAGGGATACTGATAGACTAATTGTTGGGGTGACCGGATTTGTGATGATGAGAGCTTGATTTATGATAAAATAAAAGGGGACGAGTGTTGTTTTTTGTAGAAAGAAGAAAAAGAAAGAAGAAAAAAAAATAGGGGAGGAGGGGTAATATGACAGGTTATAACTTACATATTACTGACGGATTTCGCAATAAAAACTAGTGACTATACTTTTTAATCAGGAATTCTATCAGCAATATTGACACGTTAGATTTGCTGATAAAAATAACAAGGCAATAGCTGCCCAATTTGTTTTTCATTCCTTAAGTTTCATTAGTAATTATCTTGTTATTAACCGATGGAAATATTTTTGTTTGTGAATATTGACAAAAACATTGACATCATGTTTCGTAGGTAAATGTAACCATAATTTATCGACAATATTTTTTTCATCGGTATTTTCATTTGTATTTGACAATTTTTCTAGTAGTGTACCTCTACATGTTTTGTACGATCATGTAGAATTAGATTATGAAAAATATCACTTGCTGCTTTATTACCATAATATAGTTTAATTGGTTGCCTTGATGGATAGCCTAAATCTTATAATAGAAGTCTTAACCATAATGTTTTACAAAGTCTAGGAACCATACCTTTGAATTTAGCTTCTGTACTTGAGTGAGCAATAACATATTATTTCTTGATTTGCAATATCATGACACATTACTAGAAACTACATGTGATCTTAAATATAAATATAATAATTTGTTGAATTGATAATAAATTAAATTATTTAATTTATTCCATGTTGTTTTAATTAAGATTATGATTTATACTTGGGCTAACAAATTAGGAACTTAATGGATCACAAACATTATAGATCAATTATAATAAATTAAACTATGATGATTAATGAAGTATGACTTGATTACAAACAAGTTTTAGAATTGAGGACTACTAAAGTGTAATTAATATAAGAGATTATAACTCTAGATCTAGAAAAATCAATTAAGGATTTTATTGCATAAATTTTTAATAACAGTTATGAAATAAAATATATGATATTTTTAGAGACCAAAGTAATATTTTACCATTAATAGAGATTTTATGTTTTCTCTATAAATAAGATGTCATATTAAACAATTAGATGTCTTGTAGTTTTTGATAATCCAACATTGAACAATTAATCAGACCCTAGAAGAAATAATTGATCTTTAGATAATTTTTTCTCAATTCTTAAATAACCTTAAACTATCTAATAGGATCTATGAGACTCTTGACATATTGAAAATTACTATTGTCACTCTATTCATGCTTTTTTAGGAAACCCAAGATTGAGTTATATTGATTTTGGTTATAAGTGAAAATGTCTTTATGTTGTCGATCCATAGGCTTAATTGTAATATTTCATCACCATTCTTGCTTCAAAGGGTTAAGTTGTGCCATCATCCTTGTACTTTGTAATGTAAATCCTTTGACATCTATATGGCAGAGTGTTAATAAGTTATATATATATATATATATATATATATA
>Ga0325401_1001238_pt1 | contig 21267 bp, 6 predicted proteins | sample PopdelMetagenome_FD_205666 | JGI IMG/M metagenome (GOLD analysis project Ga0325401, IMG submission 205666) | Populus deltoides microbial communities from Bellville, Georgia, United States - Xylem-PdKOR-R2 | ecosystem: Host-associated > Plants > Phyllosphere > Stem > Wood/Secondary xylem | place... | reverse complement strand
CATAAACCTTAGATAAGCAAACTAAAATTTACCCTAAACTAAGAAAATCACATGTAGTTTTAATAAAAAATGAATATATAATAAAAAATGCCAATTCCATTAATAAACTCGAACCAACCTTCCTGTTTTATTCGGAACGTGCTACACCCCTGGTGGATAAAATTAACATGGATTTTGATTTTCCATCCTTTATCTCATAAATACTCTTTTGTTTTGTATCTTCTCTGCCTCGGCTACATTCAAATGGATAATGCCGTTCTCCTTCATCCTTTTCCCTCCTCCTGAGATAGTATCTCGGAGCTGCTCCTCGCTCATTTTTAACAACTTCAAGCCATCACTGGTTTTAGGAAAGAAGGCTTCAGGCCTCAAGCACCAAGCTCTAAATACTCCGAACAAAATCTCCATATCACCATTAAACCTCTCAACACCAGCATCATGAAACTTCACCATGCTCATAAAAAGGCCATTAAAAAGCAAGTGGTCAACCCCTGCTGCCAAACTTCTCCAGGCACCAACAAAATCTATCCGGTTCAAATTTTCTTCTGCTACTGCCATCTTTCCTTGCAAATAATCTAGAGCCCCGACTAAAGTTTTGGAGATTGTCCAACTTTCTTCACCCTTTTCTTGCCACTGCCTCCTGTTTTTTATATATTCTCGACACCTAGCATCAAATCCCCTCAAAACAGCAACTGATATCCTTTCAACCCACTCTTTTCTAAAATTTTCAAACTTTTTTATCTCCTCGTCAAAAACACAACCAACAGGTCCATCAATTCGCCCCTCCAAACCACTATTATCATTAATCCCTATTCCCAGTTGCTCGCTGTGATCAAATCCCAATTCAAGAAAAAAGGTGTCCTCACACCATTCCTTTAAAACAGATTCAAAGTAGTGAGCAGCATTAACAGAGTTTGCAACTTTGATCAATCCATTGTCATCTGTTAATGCAGTCAGTCCTTCAGCTTCCTGGCACCTGAGTAGCAAACAATCCAAATATCGTTGCGTAATAGACCCACCAGCCATTTTCAGAAACCTTGACCTCAAAAAGGCGTTAGGCAGTGATCGGCATCGATCAACAACCAACAAAAGTCGCCGAACAAAGGCACTCGAAACTGCAGGAGATTTGTAACTTTCAAAACCAGATAAAAGAGAACCTTCAATTTTTGCTGTCCAGTTTCTCTCATCATCAACCTCAGGTTTTAGCTTCTCAAGTGTGTCATTAAGTTCAATTTCTGCCCATATATCAAGCCAGTCAGGTCGATCACAGAAGACTGATAGAGAAGAAATCTTCTGCAGGTTGCCATCGTCCTGAAGGGAAAGCGAAATTCCAGAATGCGTTACCAGAGACTGAATCTGTTTATCAAAAGCAATCATAAGATCAACAAGATGAAGCCAAGAAAATCTAGCCTTTGATTGTACACCACTAACACTCTCCCCATCCAGTTCAGCAACATACTTGGGGAATATCTCTTTTGCCAAGTATGTTACTAAAGAGGTTACCATTGCTGAAATCCATTCTTCTCTGCAACTGTAACCCGCTAACCTTGCTTCATCAACCAGTGGTTGCAATAATTCATCCATAGTGTCGACATAATCCCTGGTAATCTTATAGACAAGAGCAAAAACGAATTCTGGCTTATCAATCCACTTTGAAAAATGTCTTTGGCATGCAATTGAAATAGGATTCACAAGTTCTTCGATTGCCCAAAGTGGTTGCTGCAGAGCCACTTTCCTGTTGTGACCCTCAAGTTGCCGTGATTTTCTCCGCCACTGCAGCTCCTGCAAGTGACACAAAGCAAGAAAGTTTTCACAGTACTGTTGTTTAAGAAGCCCTTGCATTGTGAAAAGAGGATTGGAGACTTCAGCTGATTTTCCAGCATCAAGGTTTGAGGACGTCAAAGTGGAAAGTGGAGGTGGCCATCCTAGGGATCCAAGAAGTGATCGATGATCTGCAATTGCCTGGGGTCTTAATGTGGCAAGAGCCCTATCTATTCTGTGGTCAACTGCTGATACAAGACTTGTCCACTGAGGGTGTGTCTCTGTAACAGAAATTAAAACATCTTCTGAATGTCCGAGTCTTTCAATAGCAAGCAGGCGCATTTCCTGCAAATGTAAAAAAAAAATTAAAAAAATGATGCAATAAAAAGATATTTGCAGCATTATTTACATTATATTTAATTAAAGACTGCTCACTTCTACACTCTGTGTGGAAGAATGCTTCCTTAGTTTTTTGTTCATTGCAGAAGATACCGCATCCTCAATATCACCAACCAATGTATCAAGTTTCAATGCCGTCTCTGAAAGGTACAAGAAAGTTGTTGAGAAAACTGACAAATTTTAACCACATGTTTTTTCTTTAATTTTTTATTTCTCATAAATCTTAATAATTACTAAATAATTTAACAAATTTTTTTTTGTAAATGGTAATAGTCTCAAATAAATTTAAGCATTTAAGCAATAGAAGGGGCATTTTTATAACTATTTCTACAAAAGATAAAAGGAAAGGTGCCAAAAAGAACTCTGAAATTCGTAGTTAAGGGACAGATTTTTTAATTTTTCACAGTTCAGAGACAACTGTTTTCCTTCATTTGCAAGTGTTCAACAAAAAAAAAAAAAAAAACTCCATGTGAATAGGAAAAAGTAGGTGAGATGGCATTTGGCAATCAAAAATGGATTTGACTTGAAAAGGGTTACAGTATATTATATTAGGGTCATTTCTATATTTATTTGAAGGCATTACAATTACTGTGCTTTCAAATTACATATTATTAAATACTTTTATTTATTCTATTGTAATAAGTTATATTATCAATCAATAACTTGACTGATAACCCCGTAATAATGCTAGTTGCTAATATTATAACACAATTATCACTAAAAAATTATATTGTTACCTTTCAAAAGAAAAAATATTGTTCATTTTGTAATAAGTGATTACAAACTGTTAAGTAGATTCTCTGAATGCATCATAAAATTATTTAGCTAATAGCTCTGTAATTGTGATAGTTACAAAAAATTAAGTATAATTTCAATAGAAAAGTTCTTTATTACCTTAGAGAAGAAAAATATTATTTTAGTCACCAAAAAAAACAATTAAGTAAATACGAACTAATAAATAACTACACTTATTGTATAGTGACTTCAATTATTATTTCATAAATTTAAAGGCACTATAATTTTATGCCTTCAAGTAACCATAGCAAGCACCAGTATATTTTTGGTTTAGGACATGTCCGGTTCAATATCTTAATATTGGCAATTTCTATGGTTTTGAAGGCATTATAAACATAGTAAGTTACCAACTAATAAATATTTTTGTTTATTTTCTCATATTGATTTATCTTACCGCTTGGTAGCTTAATTAATTATAATGTAATTATGCTTTTAATAATATTATTGGATAATTACAACTTAAAAAACAGAGTGTTACCGTCAAGACATAATATTATTCACTTCATAACAAGTGATTACAAACTGTTAAATAGACTCAATTAATGCATCATAAAAATTTATTTTATCTTTCCATAATTTAGCTAATTTCTTTGTGATTATGACACTTACAAACAATTAAGTATAACTACAGTAAAGGGGAGATGAGCAAATGGTAGGAAACACAATACATGTAAAGAAAGATGGCCCTGGTAAATTCATATGATTGTTAACTCGTGCACATGAACTTCATTACATCCCACATTCAACACTCAAAAGAGCCTCCACCATGCCATAAGATTAAAAGAGAAACAAGGAAACAAAAAAAAAATAACAAGGAAGCAAGAAGTACTAACTGATTTTGATGTTGCTATCAACATAAGAAAAGGTGAAGAGGATTGGTCATTTGAGGATAATGGGACCAATTCACCTTTAAATTCACAAAACTATGTAGGAAACTGTGAGTATCCAACAAAATCCATTCCCATGTTAGGTAAACTAGAGAGCGTGCTGTGCAGTGTAGAGTTGCCACAGAAAACAACTCATCCTCCAATTGTGCAAGAAAAATACATAAAGCCTATTAAGGGAATCATCAGGAAACAGCAGAACATAAACCCTCCATTTTGAGAAACATAGACAAAATACTTCAATCCGGTTTGAACCACATGTATGAACCAATCAAGCAGCAAAATCTTGGAATACTTAACAGCAACATTTACTCATTTATTTCAGTAATAAAAACAAAACTGACCCGCGTAGGCCCGAACCGTTTCGACTCGAGCCACCTCCTTGGCCAGCGCTGGTAGTTCCTCGCCCAATATCTCCTCCTTCCTTCCTTGTCCATCTAAACATTTAACAATTCTCAACAAAAAGTACGATAGATACAGAAAATTAAAAAGCAAAAAAAAAACAAGAACAAAGGATTGAAACTGAAAGTGAACCTGATGGTGATAGAGAAGAAGAAAGCGGTTGGGGGCAAGTGAAGGAACGTAGATCGGTCAACTTGGAAGTGGCATCATCGAAAAGGAGATGAATTCCATCGGAGAAGGAAGCGTAAGAGAGGAGAGTGGAATGGAGTCTGGAATTGAGGTCGATTAGGGTTCGGTCTAAATCGAAACACTGAGATTGAAGCTCGTCGATATAGCTTCGTGCTCGGCTGAGATCTTGTTCACTGTTGAGAAAAGAAAGAGCTGAAGAGGAGAGAGACGATACTGGTGGCAGAGTTATTTGGATTGATGCGTCCATTGGATTGGGAAGGGAAGAAGAAGGTGTGAGTAAATTTGATGGTTGAGTGAGGGTAGTTTAGGGACATCCCTCCCCCTCCTCCTCCAGTTACGTTAGTGATGCTTGCTTTGCTTCTCCGACGAATGATTCTATTCCATTCATCCAACAGAAATTACAGAGTAAATTATTACGGTTTCATTCCATATTTAATTTCGTAGTCTATATTTAATTTAAATTTAATTAATAATTTATTATAATTTCTATATTTAAAATAAAATATTAAATCTGAAATACCCATAAAAACAAATTGAATTAACAATTTTAATTACATTTTTTATTCAAAAAAATATTTTTTTATTACAAGGATGATTATTTATTAAATATCGGTGCTTTAATTAATTTATGCAACTGTAAGGAGTCAAATTTCTTCTACGATAGATAAAGAGAAGAAGAATCAGAAAGGAGCATTATTTTAGATTACTAAACTTAAAAAAAAAAAATAGAGAATAGGAATGGAATGTTGAGAGAAAAAAAAATATTAATTTAAAATAAAAAAATAAAAAAATTTAATATTTTCAAAAAAAAAACCTTTTAAAACACAAAACAAATAGGAGTTTAATCCTCTTTATATAGACTACTTATTGCACAAAGAATTCACGCTAAACAAGAACTTCCACCAAATAAGAAATCATACACTAAATAGAAAAACATAAATATTTTTCCTAATAGCAATGTCATACACAATATCCAACAAAAACTCTAACAAATAAAGATGAGAAAAGGTTAGCAAGAAATAAGAGTAAATGCTAAGGAAAATAGTAAAGAAAACAATATCGAAACTTTGTAAATTAAATAATCCAAGACGTAAAAGTTGTAATCACATAAGGAAACAATGTAAACCGACTTTCATAAGGAAACCCAAATTTGATGATTTAATAAAATTTAAAATAATTTAAAAAAAAAACTTATAATAAATTGTATAATAAATCTCTCATTAAAAAATAACTAAAAGGTGTGAGAAAAGTATTATTTACCAAACCCATTATATTGTAAATTATAATAGTAATTCATAATGTGTTTTTGTTATTTTTATTTTGATTTTTTTTTTGTTATTTTTTTAATTTAATCATTGGATTGCGTGTTTGTTGAGATTTTGATTTGATAATTTATTTTAATTTTTTCATATAGTTATCAGGATTTAGATAAATTCTCATGCATTGGATGGATACTTGATTTCATAAAAAAAATTCAATTTTGTTATTTCTATGAAATTTAAAAGAAAGAGACCAAAATTAAAAACAATACAAAAGAGCATCATTTTTTAAAAAAACAAAAGGTGCTTTCAAGTCTGGTACTTCATCTTTTCTTTTTCTTTAGTCATCAATTTTTTTAATTCCATTTTGACCTTTTATGTTGTGTTGATAATTTTTTTATATGCTTTTATGTGCTCATTTTATCATATAATTGTCCGTTGGTGATTGATTTACCAAATATTGTATAAATTCTTTGTTTTTCTAAATATTAAGAATACATAGACTAAAATTAAAGTATAAAAAACATTAAAACCTAAAGAAAATAATGACATTAGAGTTAAAGAGAAAAAAGGGATAAAAAGAGTAAAAGAAAATGGGATGTCAATATCACATCAAACTTATAATGCAAGAAGCATCATACTTTTGTAGGGTAAAGGATATTGCGACGGTTCTTACGACCTCAAATAAGACACCGATTGGAGCTAGGAAGACTATTCACACACTGCCCAAAATCTATGGACTTCCTTGTACAATAGCGTGTATGAAACGCTTGCCATGAACTCTTTCATTTTTTTTCCAGTTTAGTCTCTTGATTTTTAAAATCTTTTTGATTCAATCCTAAAACATTTTAATTACTTTTTTATTTTATATTTTGAGTTATTAAGTTAATTAAAAATCTTGCTTCATAATTTATTTTGTTTTGCTTTTTTAGGGTTATCGTGGTGTCAAATAATTATCCTGGTATTATATTGTTGCTTAATTTTATGATTGTCTATTTTTATATATAGTTAAATAAAATATGGTTTCAAAAAAAAAAAGTTACTAAATTTATGGAGTTCATGAGTCGATTTGCGGCTTTGGCAAGGTAATCTTTTTTTTTATTGGACTCAATTTTATGATCATCTATTTTCTTACAATATAGTTAAAAAATAGTTTCAGAAAAAAAAACCATATTATTAAACTTTATGGAGTCCATTAACTAGTTTATAAGTTCGATAGATTAACCTGGACTGCTTTAGTTTATTGGTTTGTAGGTTAACTTTGATTGACCCAATTCACATGTTTAGTAGGTTAATTTTTTTTAGTTATTTTTTCTATTTTATCATTTAACATTAGGTTTATTGGGAATTAGACTTCATAATTATTATTGTTTCATTTTCTATAAGGTTATCGCAATATAAAATAAACATTTTAATATTATGTTTGTGCTCGATCTTATGATCGTCTATTTTTATTATTATATAATTAAATAAGCAATTGTTTTTTTTTTAAATCAAGTTATTAATCTCAGTGGACTCCATGACTTAGTTTGCAAGTTTATCGGGTTGCCCTAAGTAGCCTAGTTCATAAGTTTGACAGGTATATTCACCGAATCTGATGTGCCTTTGGTTTTTTTTTTTTTAATCCTCTAGTTTTTTTAATTGATTATTTTTTTAATTTTATCATTTGATATTTGGTTTATTGAAAAATATGCTTCATTGTTTTTTTTATGCTTTCTATAAGGGTATTATGGCCTCAAACAAATATCTCCCAAACTTATAGTTAAATTGTATAATTTTTATTTCTATTCATTTTTATGATGAAATCTTTCATTAGAAGATACCTAACTAACATTTTCTCTTTATTCTGTATTCTCTTTATACATCTTCTTTGAGTTTCTTTTTGTATTTCTTTTTTTTTTACATTTTCAAATCCAACAATGAAAATTAATTTATATATAATTAATGGTTCTCATATGAAAAGGGGGTAGAGATGAAAATTATGAAAACTAACTCTTTTTATTATTAGGAATTGGAATTCATTATTTGTTTTGATTTACTTTTTATGGGGTTGTTCAAGTTTCATGACTCGGGTCGCGAGTTAACCTGGGTTGACTTGAGTTATTCTTTTGTGTTTTTTTTTTGTTAATTGATTTTTTTTAATTATATCCTTCAATATTGGGTTGATTAGAAATCAGACTTCATAATTTATTTTAATTTACTTTCATTGAAGTTATCCTGGTCTTATGATTTGGGTCGAGGATTTGGCTGGTTAACTCGAGTATTTTTTTAATTGATTTGTTTTCAATTTTTTTTCAGCATTAGGTTAATTGAAAATTAAGTTTCATAACTTGTTTAAATTTTTCTTTATATAAGAGGTTAATCTAGGTTGACCCAAAAAGATCCAATATGTTATCGTCTCATTATTTTAAAAAAATAATATCTTCTTGAATTTTTTTATGTCAAACTATTTTTTTATCGGTTATTCGGATTGCTTTACGATTCGCCAAGTTAACCAGGTTATATTAGGTTAACCCCCATACATTTTAATTTTTTTTTACTAGAAAAACATTAGCAACACCTATATGTTTCTTTTTATGTTAAAAAATTTAATTCAATCCACAACGTAGCACAGGTCAATGATATCGTAAGATATGAAAACTTGTTTCTTGTCGATAAAATAAAAATTGGCAATAAGTTCTCAAAACTCTTATAAAAAAAGTAATTTTTAAAATTGTTTTTTTACACAATCAACCTATGATTTAAGAGTCATGTCGAGTTTTAGTTCAAAAAATAGAAATGGATCATGCCTAAGCTAGACTAAGGATGTGCAAGGCCTAATCAACCTTTGACAAGATTCAAATGAGGTTAGTTGTAGGCCATTTAATAGGTGTTTGTTTTTGTGGCTGCTTATGCTTTTGGAGCAGACCACAAAAACAAATCATTTGGTTATGTTCTAAACACAATTTTTTGTTTGTAGGACCCATTATCATTTGCGTTTAAACCGAAGGATAACAAAAAGCAACTTCAAGCTGTTTTTTTCTGAGTTGCAAACACTGTGTTTTAAACTTCCTAAGCTTTGTCATCTTCCCCATCCTTTCTACCTTTTACTAGCTGGTCATCCCAGTTGTCATCATTTTGCTTCAGTAAAAAGAGAACTCAAAACTTCCCAGAACCTCAACGATTCCTCTAGAAAGTAGAAGAGAAAAAGAGAAGGAAAAAGAGCAAAAATAGAGGAAAAATAAGAAGGACCACCGTCCATTGCCCAAGCAGCTCCCTCAATTCACCACCAGCCTCCACCATTCGCCAGCCAAACATCACCGCCGTGCAGGGTAGCCTGCTCTTCCCCTTCCCCTTCCCCTTCCCCTTCTTCTTCTTCTTCTGATGCATTTTCCCGTCTTCACTGTTCTATAAAGTGAATAGTGAATAGTGAATTAATTTACTCTTCACTATTTATGGGTCCGACCGGGTTCGGGCCAAACCTAAATGCATTGAACCAGGTCCGACCCAGTAAAATAAAAAAATCCAAAACAATTTCTCAGATATTGTGTTTTATTCGAAGAACTAGTTTTTAACATTATTCAATGGCACTATATAATTACATTAGAAGGAGATCGCATGATGACGTAATATTTGCAGAATTTGATCGCAATCCTAATTTTATTTCTGATGATATTTTACCTGATGTTGTTACACGCTCAAGAAGCCATGAGGAGGCTATGGAAACTGTATTCCTTGTCGGATGGATTTTGTACGTGATGGAATTGCAGATAGTTTAATGGAACAATAAAAAATACTTTATAGAAAGTATTGTTTATTTTATGATGTAATAATAGTAGTTAAATCTATAATCTTTCAATTAAAAATCATCAATATTAACATGTGTCCTTTTTAGTTATTTTATAACTTCAATTTGAATAGCATTCTTAACCAAACACATTAAACTACCTTTTGTTCAACCTCAATTTTCGCAATAGTTTTAACTAAACATGTATTTTACTAAACCAACCTCAACTAAAAGTGCTTTTTATAAAATAATTTTTTTTCAAATTACAACAACAAAAGCTACCACAATATCAAACATACCTTTAAGGTTTGAGATCTGAAGCTGAGTTTAGTAGGATCAAGAATTAGGTCAGGACTTGGTCTCAAACACTTAAGAGTTGTGACAAGGATATGATTTTGTGCACGTAAGAGTTGAGCCAAGATTAGTTATAAATGGCATTAAAGAAACATGTTTGGATCAGTCCATAATGTCCAGGGTCAAGTCAAGACCAGGTTCAAGTTGCTTATAAGCCTATATTAGACCAGGCCTTAAGTCAAGAGGTTCAAGGTGCTTGAAAGTCAGACCAAGACCACGTTTAGACTAACCTAAGGATCAATCCAGGATTAGATCCAAGATGTTAGGGGTTAAGCCAAAACTAGTTTGGGGTGTTAAGGATCAGGATATGATTAGTTTTAGGCATATGGTGAGTAAGGCAGGATCAAGTTCAAAGCATGTAAGGATTGAAATAAGACTTGGTCTAGGGTGCTTGAGAATTGTGTTAGGTCCAAGTCTAGCACAACATGGGTTTAAACAAATTCAAGGCATTAAGGGGCAATTTGGATTTAGATTTAGAGTACCTTGTGTTGAAAGTAAGTTGGGTCCATAACATTTAAGGTTAGGCAATGTAGGCTGTCAATGAGACAAAAAGATTAGATTTAGACACTCAAGGTTAGGTGTAGGGTGCTTGGAGTTAGGTAGAGATTGAGTTTAAGGTGTGGTGGGTCGAGAGCAATATGGTAGAAGATCAATTTGGTATCGAATAAGGAAATGACTAACTCCTAATATTCAAATAATATAAACATTAGTTTTGAAAATATGAGTATTTAATTAAAACTAAGTGTATTTTCTAACCAAACAAAAAAAAAACAAAAACAAAATCAAATCAAACAAGTTTTCAATTTTATTTTTTTTTAAAAAAAAGAAACATAAAAGGAAAACTATAGCAAACGGCCTCTAAGCTGCGAATCAAGAGATTGTCAATCAAAGGACTGATTCCAACATTGTAAAAATAGAATAAAATGGACTGTATGCTGAGATGGAAATTTTATAACATGATCAATGATAGTCTCGATCATGGGAGAATGGAGAGGAGGAACAATGAGAAAGGAAAGGAAACAAGTGTAATAAAATCAGGTAAAATCCTTTTTGGCGTTTTGTAGCACTAAAACCCATCCCTACCATGCACATAACCAAGTAACTGCTGTCACAACTCGAGTACACTTGTCAACGTATCGGAACACAACAAAAGATCCCTTCTTTCTACCGGATTTTCTTTTCTTTTTTTTTTTCTTTTCCGAGTTTCTTAAGTTTGACCGCGTCGTTTTGCAAAAAAGTCAACATGAAGGTTTCAAATTTATAGTTCTGGTTCCCTGGCTTTGACCACCCACTGCCGATTACTTCAAACTTCAATCTCATGTAAACTAGTTTTTGTTTTTGTTTTTATGTTTTAAAAATATTTTTTAAAAGTATTATTTTTTAATTTAAAGTAATATTTTTTAGATATTTTTAAATTATTTTTATACGCTAATATAGAAAATAAACTTTAAAAATAAAAAAATATTATTATAATATATTTTTAATTAAAAAAAATCACTATTACAATAAATTCCTGTTATCAGGTTAATTGAGTCAGTAGGGTTATTCAAGAATCAAAACCTTGGTAATTATGAAGCTTAAATCAGTTGGTAATTTTTTCTTATGTTAATAATCCAGGGAATTTCAAACTCAAAACTCCTCAGAGAGCTCATCGGCTTCTACAGAACTGTCCAATAATCCAACGGCTTGACGGCCTCTGCAGTCTATACATGACAATAGAAATATGTGATTACTTACCATTTATAAATGCAGAAATCCCATAACCTATAAACATCAATACATCAGACAAATGATGATAATATTAATTTTAATTTTAATTTCCCAACACCTTAACGCACATTGGGATAGCACAACGTGAGCCACCCCAGGCATGACCAGAGATGAAACTCTGCACCTCGGCTGAGGAGGAGAACAAGTCAGGTAGACAGATGCTCAACACAAATATTGCTGAATATTAAAGCTGTCTAGTTTATGATTTAGAGAACAACCACGCTTTATAAGATTCAGCAAAAATAGAAGGTAAGGAAACTGACATTTCAGTGCATGCCATCAACTTAATCAGATAGGTTGGAGTATAACCAGTTCAGTCAATTATAAACGCACTGAACTGGAGCACTAAAACAGTGAATATATACAGAGGCTGATGCGATATGGATGCATGCATATGTGTATATATTAAAGTTCATTTGGAGCTTTGTACTTGAGAAATAAACACACCAGAACACAAGCTCTTGGCTGGAAGAGGAAAGGTATTATTCAACATCACCCCTGTCCAGGACAAGAGAGTTATCATTATCTTGTCCAATGATGAAAGGGAGGAATTGAGTATATTATTAACATCATGACACATTACAACAAACTAAAACTGTAATTTTATTCATCTGTGCAAGCTGTTGATTTTCTCACCTTTGCAAAGCTCTTATGGTAACCAAACATACAAATGACAATCAGACTATGAAGGAAGAAAACGACACAAAGCCATGAAACAAATTAAAAATAAAAGGCAAAGTTATCAGCACCTCCTAAAACTGTATCTATGGATCTAAATTAAAACCCAAATTCATCCCAAAAGGGAAGGCAGCGATTACCAGATGTCCAGATTCACATCTCCTCAACAAAGCCATGATCCAACAGCGCAGATTGATACGCTACACGTAGTTGGTGACCGATGTGCACATCAGCATCCCATCTCATCACAGCAAAATTTGCACTTCCATATATTACTCAATGTTGGTGATATAGGTGTGCACGTCAGCATCCCATCACAGCACAATTGTACACAAAGCTCCCCGAAGGCTTACTAGCAAGCAGGTCCCACTTTGGAGGACCATCACCTGGAGCCCATGAGTGCAGCTCAATCATCCCTCCACCTAGAGCCCTCGGTCCACCTATAACAATAAGTTGATCTCCACATGCCCTAAATGCCAGGCCCCAACCATTCATCGAAACTGCTTGTTCAGGTAACCTCCCAAGTGTAATCCACACATTGTTTTTTTTGTTATATTTCCTCACCTCCTTTTGTGCATAATCAGCAGCATAGAGCTCATTATTCACAACTGCAACTAAGGGAGGTGCCCCAGCTGCAGCAGGTGTTTCTGTGACCACAGCCCCTCCATTTTGAGCAGGCAGCATATCAGGTATCTCATGCCACGTTCTTGTTTTCAAATCATATGCCTCCCCACATGTCAGCATCTTTGAATTGCCAGCTCCAATTCCACCAATAACATAAAACTTGCCATCCATAAATAGTCCAGAACACATTTTCCTAGCTTTATTCATGTTTGGAATAGCAACCCACATGCCAGTTTCTGAATTGTATAGCTCTGCTGAGTTCAAAACATTGCCACGTGGATCACAACCACCAGCAAGTATCGCAATTTCCCCCAGACTGGAAGATCCAAACAAGCACCTGGGTGTGTTCATCTTCATGCCAGATGTCCATGTGTTTGTTAAAATGCTATATCTATAAATAACATGGGACTCTATTCCCTTTCCAAAAACTAGAAGATCTGTACCAACAGCCAGCGATTCCTTGTCCGAACACATGAAACATTCATTTGATTTAATTCTTGGCAAATGCAACCATCGACGACGAATAGGATCATAGGCCTCCCATTCAAGGAGATTGCAAGAGAAATATACCCATCGCTCGACAATTCCTGCTTCCCGCCTCAGCTTATACAGCTGACCACTCTGAACTAGAGAATGGAAGCTTTTATTGAGTAAAGCAATGGCACCATAATCAGACCTTGAGCAGTGGAGGAGACAGCTTATTGATAAGTCTTGACCAAGTTGGTTAATGAGTGAACTCGAATCTGATTGATTATCTACTTGATGGTGGTTTTCTAGTTGATTAGTTTGTGCAATTGAAAGAGCATGCAGACAATCAGCTTGATACTGATTATCTGGTTGATCAGTATGCACAATGGAATGAACATGCAGAGCCTCCATCTTTTCCTGTCTCTCATGGCCCTCCAGCACCTTTGCTGCCTTTCTTGAGGCAACATCTTCCCCATCTTCTACTGGCCGCTTGTTTGAGAGCTCAACAGCGCAGCAAGCATTATAAATCCACGTGTTCTCTTCCTCACATGATGCTGGTAATTCTCTTGGGACAGGATAAGATGAAGCTTCCAACATGGTGCTGGGGTTGAAAGAATTAAAGAAACAAAAGCTTACCAGCAGACTCCCTTGTAATAATAAATTGCAAAAACAGTCAAACAAGAAAGGAAAATCAATTAGTCATGAAATCTATTGAAAAATAACGCATGCAATCAAGAAATATACAGCCAAGCCAAAAAAAATAAAATAAAATAAATTGGAAACAAAAACCCAGATCTTTGCAGCATTTTGAAATGAATGCAAAACCTAACAGACACAGAATGATGCATGTTATAGTAACAACTTTTTTTTTTAATCTAGAAACACTAAATTCAGGCATGACAAAACAATCTAGTAAAAGATTACATTTCACCAATCAAAAAAAAGCTACAAGTTACAGAAATAAATAAGACAGTGAAAGCAGCTATGCATGAGAAATGACAGGAAACCAATCTGATCTCTGAGCTCAAAAAACCACAGTAATTCAAGAATTAAGCACACATATCCGACTACAATCCAATTCCTTAATAAATTTTCCTTTAAAAAAAAAAAAAGGATCTGCTGAGAAGACTAATCCATGCCAATCTATAACAAAATGCTATCCATATAAGAAATGATTTAGAAAACAAAAAACAACATTAGCAAATTGTGCTACCATAAATGTTTGCAGCAATCATTAAAAAGAGACAAAGAAAGACACTCACACAAATTCGGCAACAAAGTTTTGAGCTTTCGCTGCAATTCAATGGTATGTGAGAATCAAAATCCAATTGCTATTTTCTTCCGTTAGATTCACCCCCTCCCCCCTCCCCCCCCTCTCTCTCTCTTGTTTTTCGGGTTCTATTAGCAGACAGCCGAGAGAGTAACAAAATGTGTTGAATGGTAACGTTGATTTAATGTTGGAGGCTTTTATATATTTACATCACAAAAATATATATAATAACATTTACTTTTCCGACGCGGCCTATATACTGTGACACAGATCCTTGGGTATATATATTGGCGCCGCGCGATGCCACATTTTCCTTTATAAAGCTATTTAATTAATAATGATAATTACAATTAAAATAAGTAATGGTAAGAATAATAATTATTTAAAAATAAAAAAAAGATGTTAGAGTGAAAAAACCTCATTTATTGATATCTACATTAGATGGGATTTTTGCGTCTTGGGTATATTAATTTCAGTTGAATAATTTTTAATACAGATGTGTTTAAGAAAAAAGACCTTGTGCAAAAGTCATTAAATTTAATTTTTTATCATTGATTTTGAAATTATTAAACATCAAATAAAATATTTATAACCTTTACTTTTTATTTCTTTATCATAATATTGTTTTTTTTTTGTCAAGTGTCATATAATATGATAATTAAAATAATTATTTACATTAAGTTTTTTTAAATAAAAAAATCAATCAGATTTTATAAAATTAAAGGCAAGATTGAAAACTCTAATTAAATGTCTTTGAAATCTCATATTCTGAAACCCTTTGATAAAATTCATAAAATTAATAAGAGAAATATCATTTTAAATGTGTAAAGTGAATATTTAAATTATAGGGATGAGGATAAACTTGGGAACTTGAAATAAAATGCCCTTGAGTTATGTAAACCCTTGGTTAAAATCCATGAAGATAGTAAAGTATATATTATGTTAAGATAGTAAATTGAATATAGAATTAAAAAAAAATTGTTTTAGATTTTGGAAATTTGAAATAAAATATTCATGTGTTAATTTAAAAATAAAAATATGAAAAATGGTAGAAAAGTAAAAATAAAAGAAAAGCATATAAAAACCAAATGAAAGAGATAAAACAGAAAAGCAAGTTTTGGGATATAATGTAATGAAATTCGATGTAGTTAATTTAAACTTGGTATTAAAATGCGTTTGGACCTAGAAAATATTACTCAGCGAACATAAAACGTACAATGTAAACCTCTAATCCAAAAATTAATAAACTAATGCTAAATATGGAGAATGTTTATAAATTTGAGGCGAGAATATTTAAAAAAGTATTTTAGAATTTTTAAATAAATTAATATATGGTTTTATGCGTGAATGACCTTGACCTTCAATAAAAATCTTACATACAATTGCGTAGTTTTTAACTTGAAAAGAGATAAAATTTGAGGAGAATTTGTATTATAAGTAGGGATGAAAGCATCTAATAGAGTAGTTTGGAAATCATGATGGTTTAGGCAATAAAATAGTACCTAAATTCGAATTGTAGCATAAAAAGTATATATTGTCTAGCTTTTCGCTATTCAACATAATTCTCAATTCAACTATCGGATCGGACCAATATTTTACAAGGAGTATCCTTACATATTATTCTATCTTAAGTTAAAATTTGAAGTCGATTTGTGTTTAGAAAGATTATACAAATTATCAATATTCAGGAGAACTATCTAGAAGTTAACAATGATGCATAAAGTAGGGATTTTTTCGTAAGAAAATAAAAAAAGACCCACCTTCTTCTTTATAAATATGGACGACAACCATTTTAGAAGGAGGAAAGCTCCCTTCTTTATTTTTCTTGAATTTTCCTTATAGTTGTGAGGGAATTTAGGAGTTTTGATGGTTTTAGCATGGATTAAAGGGAGAAAAACACTTAAATACATGATAAAAAAGAGATATAAAAAAGGAAAGTTAGAGAGAGAAGCTAAAGGAATCAAAAAAGAAAGAAGGAGGCTTGGAAAAATTTTGACCGAAAGGTGTTCGGAGTTCATATAAATGACTAGTAAGCTGCTTAGAACTCATTTATGTAAGTTTGAGTAAGTTTTAAATAGTTTTGAACAATTCATGAATCTTTAGGGTTAGAGTTCTTGATAAGATTTTGAGGAAAATATAAAATTACTTATGATTGAATTAATTGAGTTGGAATAGGTTATAATGGATGCTAAATCATAAAATAATTAAGAACAAATCATTGTGACAAGTAGGATTCTATAGGCCGACCAAAAAGGAAATTGTTTTGGAGTGTTTAGATTATACAATTCATGTAATTGTGTTGTGTTATTGTGTAAAGTGATTACAAATGGATTAAGTTAATTTATCAAAATGATAATGAAGTTTTTAGGTTTGTGAGAATAAGGATTTTTAAAGAAATAATTGAATTAAAAATATAGTTAATTGTACTTGTTTTTACATGGTATACATGATGAAGAATCTAGTTTAAACTATGAAGATTTAAGAAACATTTCAAGAGAAAATGGAAGTTTTGAGGCTGGCTATAAGTAGAGTCAAGGAAAATTAACAAGTAAAGATAACGTGATATGAATTATGTTTAGTTTAAATGTTAAGAGAGTTAGTATGAGTTAAAAGAAACAAATTGAATTATACCTATATTGAAAAATAGATTTGTGTTTTGGGATTTAGAAGTATAAGTGAAAGTTGTGATGAATATATGGATAATAGATTGTAAATTGGACATGGAATTAAGGTTTTAAAGAACAAAAAGTAAAAGGAAATGATTTATAAAAATTAATGGAAGTTAGAATTTTATTTTTGAAAATATGAATTGTAGTAAATATGTTGATATAAGTTATTCGTATAGAAAATGAAGAAAATCCTAACATAAATAGGTGGAAGAAAAGATGATAGTATGTAAGGGTGAGGAATTAGATAATTTAATTGGGTAAGAATATCATTATGAAAAATTAAGAATTAGGAGAAATATAAAAGGAAAATTGTGAGGTGGTTGCAATTGTTAAGGATATAGGAGTAATGGTTGAAAGCGGTAAACCTAAGTACTTATATGCATGACAAACTGAAGAGAAAATAAATTTATGAGTAGTGTGATGAAATTATGTAACATGAATGTTGATGTATGATGAGATAAAAAAATATATTGATAATGATACCTTTTTTAAAATAAAAAGAGGCACCACAAGTGGCATTTTCTATAACTAGAGGAGCATGTTTAACTAGAGGTACAAATAGTGCTCAACACCTTATTCTAATTTAAATTTTAATTAGTCCTGTTGATACAAAATTCTTTTATTGTAAATGACTGAGTTTTGAATGTTTGGAAGAAAAAAAATTAAAGAATTGGAAGAATTTATTGGCATCTATAAAGGATCTTTGAATTGATTGGCAACCAGATAGGTTTGTTGGATTATTGGAATTCATGAAAGGATAGCTGAATTGATTGGTAATCAAATGGGTTAGCTGGAGTTTTGGCATCCAAATGAGGTAGTCGGGTTATTGGTAACCAAATGAGTTTGCTAGATTTATTGGCATTCATCAAGGGATGGTTGGGTTATTAGTAATCAAAAGGGTTAATTGGTTTTATTAGCATCCGTGAGGGATAACCAGAATGATTGGAATTCAAGAGGGATAGCTAGGGTTATGAATATCTGTATTGGATAACTGAGATTAATTGACGTAGTTGATGATGGTTAGAATGCTTAAGTTGTTGAATCAAAGAAACAATTGAATCTCTTTTAAGAATGAGAATAAGAGACTCTTGTTGATATGTTACTTATATTTTAATTCTTGTAATGGTATTCACGCATTTATAATGCTAATTACTTGATTCCAAGTTCATCTCATTACATATATAAGTAATAGATCATTGGTAAAATATCTTTGATAGATAAGTGATGATCCCTTGGAAGGGGTATATTACTGATTTGAATCTTATAACATGCAAGCGCGCGCGTGCCCACACACACATATATATTAAATAATTTTATTTTGATGTGTAAACGAACTGTAACTTAAGTATTTAACTGTTCATTATGTTTATTGTTAATATGGAATTGATTTGAAAAGTGAAAGATTCATCATGGATGAATGTTGATAAGGTAGCCATGAGGTTGCTATAGTGTTATATGAGGATATGGTTTAAGATGTCAGGATTAGAATTGTGCATTGATTTGTGTGTCAATTATAAGCATCGCCAAATATGGAAATGACCCATTTTAAAGGGAAATTTTTGTTGAGATTGTAGTAGACTAAATAAGGATGATTTCAAAGATTAAAGAGGAAGGAAATGCATGTAAATATGACAATAAGTAATATGAGAATTGTGAAGATAAGAGAAAGTGATAAATTCATAGGATTTGATAACTAAAAGATGATATACGACTATATATGATTTTGTACTAGAAGAAACACTGGAACATGTTGTTAATAAATAAAATAAATAATGATTACAAAAAGTATATGAATGTCAAAGGGTACAAGGAAATGATTTTTTAAAAGAAAAATATATGGATGAACCAAATAGTACAAATTAATAATAAGAAAGAATGGAAAATAATATGGGTAATGTTGAAATGATAATTTATATGTAAGGACTAGAAATGATATGGATAAGTTATGTGAGACATTAAGCATGTTGAAATGATTTCAAGAAAGATTAACTGATTGAAAACAATAAAATGGGTAAAAAAGATAATTGAATAAATATTAAAAAATTAAAACAAAAGGAAATGGACATTAAAGAAAAAAGGATAGAAGTAATGATCATAGATATTAAACGGTAACGGTGAGGAATTGTTGAAAAATGAAGCAATTAAATGAGTTGTGAAAGATGATATTGAAAAATATAAATAAGGATGGAAGTTGGAAGATGAAATGCATTACATATGTTATTATATAAAATAGTTGTGTGAGTTAAGTGTGAATGTAGAATGAAATATGGAATAAATTAAATGTGTTTTTAAGAAGGAACAATTAAAGGGTTCAATAAAGAAAATTGAGGTTTAAATCTACCGTGTTAGGAATAAGATATTGTATAAATTAAATTGTGTTAGTGAAATGATGTAACATATGACACGAATATAACTTGTATGAGAATATGATAGGAAAATGATATAATGGAATAAAAAAGAGAATTCAACCGAGGTTGATGAGTATGTATTAAATTAGAAAATGATATCGATTTGAAATAATTAAAGAAGATTAATAAGAATGGTATCTCTTGCATAGGTGTTGAATATTAATAACTAAAATAACTCAAATGTTTATTATATTTTTTATGATTTAATATGTTTTTTCAAGTAAATGTCTTTAAAAATTGAAGATATAAATGAAGTGCTATTAAATTATTTGATTTTCCATCTTAAAAGTTATTAATAAAGTTCGAGGAAAAATGTATAATTTATGGTTGAGGTAAAGGGCGAAGAAGAAAGGCTATTTATTGATAAAGGGAACAATGTGAATGAAAGTTATGGTATTAATGAAAAATTTCATAAAAGAAATATTTAAGGTTTTGTCATTTATAGAGTTGATTTAAGTATTTTGGTGATGAATATGTTTGAATTTCACTATTGTGGTTATCATTTCTTAAGTTAGTGGAAGATCTGGTGATGAGATTTATGGATATCAAAGATATGGATCTAAATTAATTATGTATTACAAGTATTTGTCCATTGATTACCTTAGTTCTTTCTGGGAGGAACCTTAAACTACTTAACCTTCCATGTCAAAGGGATTCATGTATTTCGAATGAATACTTTAAGTATAATATATATGTATATCACTAAAAAAAGTAATGTAAATGTATAATTGTGTAAGAATGAATTATGTATTATTGTATTGGTTGATGAAGTTGTCGATAGATGAGTGGGGATCATTCTTATAAAAAAGAAATCTACTCAAATTGTTACTTATTCGATTGCTAATTCAAAAAGAAAAGTGTTTGAAATATATTGCGTTACATACACTTGAATATTTGAAATTTTTTTTTATTGAATCTTACATAAAATGTAAATATCTTATATGTAGGAATGTATTTGATTCCTATAGGAAACATTTTGAGGTTATAATATTATGACTACAAAGTTCTTTATAAAATAAACTTTGGTCTTATTTTAAACTTTTTGTCACTATAAATATTTATAATTATAAATATCTACATCACCCAAAATATATACAAAATAATATTTTTTTTATTTTATAAAAAATAAATTAATTATGGAGAATAAAAAAAATTAAAATAATAATAATTATAGAGACATGCTATGCTAAGCCTAAGTGTTAAAATGCTGGGGACAACAAGTTAGCTAATAAATAAGCACCTAGGCTATGAAAGCCTAGCTTAAGATTTTAAAAATCATTTTAAAAAGAAAAAAAACAGACATGGACAAAACAACATGTGTCCCAAATATATGAGTTGTCCTCTTTTCTAATAACCTTTAGGTTATAAAAACAAATAATAAAAAATTGATAAATTTACCCTTAAAAAATCTAATTTTATTCATTTTTGCATTCTTTTTTATGCTTTAATCTAGTGAAGGCTTATTTGAAACTAGTTATCCTCCACAATCATCATATCCTAGTTGCTATAAATCTATTTATCTTGTGTAGTGTCTGTTTAGGTTTAAGAGACATCAAAATAAAAAATAATCAGGG